>TARA_R110002012_G_scaffold77840_1_pt1 | contig 62908 bp, 58 predicted proteins | sample TARA_R110002012 | Tara Oceans TARA_R110002012 (sample SAMEA4396515) | marine metagenome | biome: Westerlies Biome; feature: [DCM] deep chlorophyll maximum layer (ENVO:01000326); material: water (ENVO:00002006), including particulate matter (ENVO:01000060) such as... | depth 40 m
CGCGACGGGGACGCCGGAAATCTCGGTCTCGGCCAGTATCGGCGGCGCGGTCGCGGATGGCGGCACCAATGCACAAGGCGCTCGGACCGCCGGCTCAGCCACAACCGTGACCTATACGGTGACCAATTCCGGCACCGACGATCTGACGATCGCCACGGCCACTTCGTCGGCTACCAGCAACGTGACGGTGAATTCGATCGGCGCGCCGGGGTCGACCACCATCACCGGCGGAGGCGGGACTACGACGTTCCAGGTGCAATACACGCCGACACTGGCTGGAGCCTTCTCGTTCGGTCTGAGTTTCGTCAATGATGACGGCGACGAGAATCCGTTCAACTACACGGTTTCAGGGACTGCAGGGGGAGCGCCGGAAATCTCGGTTTCCGCCGATATTGGCGGAGCGGTGGCGGATGGCGGGACCAACGCGCAAGGGGCGCAGGTTGCCGGGTCAGCTGTAACAGTGACCTATACGGTGACCAATTCCGGCACCGATGACCTGACGATTGCCACAGCCACGCCCTCCTCTCCGAGCAATGTGACGGTGAATTCGGTCGGTGCGCCGGGGTCGACCACGATTGCCAGCGGTGGAGCGACGACGACGTTCCAGGTGCAATATACACCGACACTGGCTGGAGCCTTCTCGTTCGGTCTGAGTTTCGTCAATGATGACGGCGATGAAAACCCATTCAATTTTACGGTCTCCGGCTCGGCTACGGGCGCTCCCGAAATTGCTGTCTCCTCGTCGGAGGGAGGCGCTGTTGCGGATGGCGGGACCGATACATTCGCTTCGTCGAAGGCCGTTGGCGGCGCAACAACAGTCACTTACACGATCACGAATTCCGGCACGGATATTTTGACGCTCACAACGCCAACGGTGGGCGGAAATATCTCCGGCGCATCCAATGTCACGGTCAACAGCCTGACACTGGGGTCGACAAGTGTCGCTGCGGGTGGCGGCACCACCACTCTGGTGGTCAATTATACCCCCTCGGCAGTTGGCGCCTTCGGCTTCGCGCTAAGCCTGGCAAACACCGATGCTGACGAAAATCCCTACACCATCACTGCCAGCGGTACTGCCAGCGGTGCGCCGGAGATTTCCGTGTCCTCTTCCGCCAGCGGTGCGGTCAGTGATGGCGGCACAGATGCGCAAGGCGCCATTGCGACCGGTGTTCAGACTACCGTGACCTATACGGTGACAAACTCCGGCTCCGCCTCTCTCAGTCTCAGCGGGACTGCGACTGCAAGCGCTGCTTCGAATGTGACGATCGATTCGATCTCAGCTTATGGCACGGCTTCCGTTCCCGCTTCCGGGTCCACAAGTTTCACTGTCGTCTTCACCCCCGCGGCGGCTGCGGCGTTTTCATTCGATCTGGATATTGTCAGTGATGATGCCGATGAGGCGCCCTATGACATTGAGGTCAGCGGCACGATAACAGGTGTTCCAGCCGGCGTTTCGGTTTCGGGTGGCGATTCTCAGTCCGCAGAAGTGCAAACTGCATTTGCTGCGCCACTGTCGGCCAAGGTTGTCGACAGTCATGGCAACCCGGTTGCGGGCGTTGTGGTGACCTTTACCACGCCCGCAACGGGTGCGGGACTTGATACGCCATCGCAGACGGCAACGACAAACGGGGCGGGTGTTGCATCCCTCTCTGTCACGGCGAATGCCACAGCCGGTGCCTTTACGGTCCAAGCAAGTGTGACAGGAATCACAGCCACCGCTGACTTCAGCCTGACAGTCACCAATCCGAGCCCACCTGAAATCGTGGTCAGGACCAAGACCGGCGAAGACATTCAAAATGGTGGAGGCGCGCTGCTTCCCGGAAGCCGGTCGGTGGGAGAGCCATCAACAACCCGATTCATCATCAGCAATGAAGGATTGGGACCGCTGATCATCTCGGTTCCATCCGTCACCGCCTCGTCCAATATCACCGCTGTCGGCCTGTCCTTTGCCAACAACAGCGCCATGCTGCGGCAATACCTGCTGCATTTCGGCGAGCCCGTAAGATATGCAGCGGCCGGTGTCGTTGCCTCGGTGACAGGGCCTGCTTCGGCTACGGTTCCGGCGGGCGGTTCAGTTGATCTGATTGTCGATTACACACCCTCAGGTTCGGGCAGCTTTAACTTTACACTTGGCTTCACCACCAATGACAGCGACGAGGTCTCTTTCGAACTGTCGGCGTCAGGGATCGCATCTGTTGCGTCCGGTCTGGCTGTCGTTTCAGGCTCGGATCAGGCCGCTGACATCGGCACCCAGTTCGCGGCGCCGCTTGTCGCGATTGTCCGGGATATGAATGGCGATGGCGTCGGCGGTATAGCCGTGACCTTTACTGCCCCGGCGTCCGGCCCATCCTTGAGTTTTGCCGGCACCGGGAGTGCCACAGAAACCGTGATCAGCCGTTCGGACGGGACGGCGACGAGTTCTGCCATGACCGCCAACTCCATAACGTCGGCCTATCTGGGCGGCAGCAGTTTCAATCCCTATCTGGTCACCGCAAGCGCCTCCAGGCTTGCCAGTGTCTCCTTTTCTCTGTCCAACAAGCGTGATTCCGCCGCCGATATCCAAAAGACCAAGGAAGTGATTGCGTCGTTTGTCACCAACCGGGCCGACAGGATCGTGTCGGCGCAGCCAGATATCACCAAGCGACTGATGGGCGGCCCCTTTGCCGAACAGCGAAACTTCAATGGTTTTTCTGTTCAGGTGACGCCTTATGCAACCACGGGCCAGTTCGATTTCAGCCTCGGCGCATTCCGGCACAGGCTTGAGCAGGGGCCGGTGACGGCGATGGAAGCGCAGACAGCGCTCGGTTATGTCAGCACAAACAGTATGGCAACCGAGGGAGGAGGCACGCAGTTACCCGTGGCCAATGAGGACGAGCAGGGGACCCAACCGCAAGATGCGCCACGTTCGGGTTTCGACGTCTGGGCCACAGGGACCTATGCAAAACTCGACAACAATGGCAGCGACAGTGTCAACGGCCTGTTCTTTGGCGGGGTGGATTACCGTTTCGGAAACAGGGCAGTGGTCGGAATCATGGGATCACTGGATATGACCTCCGAGACCAACAGTGCTGCCAGCAGCAGCGCCAGTGGAGTGGGCTGGATGGTCGGGCCTTATGGCGTGGTCAATCTGCACGACAATCTTTATGCCGATGCGCGGCTGACCTATGGGCATTCGAACAACAAGGTCAACGCGCTGGGGCTGTTTGAAGATGGCTTCAAGACCGAGCGCCTGTTGATGCAGGCCGGTCTGACCGGTGATTTCGATGTCGGCTCCCTGCGGGTCAATCCGTTTGTGCGGCTGACCTATTTCTGGGAAGAGCAGAAAAGCTATGTTGACACGCTCGGCAATCTCATCCCGAGCCAGGATTTCGACCTCGGTCGGCTGGAATTCGGTCCCAAGCTGAGCTTCGCACTTGAGCCGATGGACGATATGGATCTCGCACTGTCCCTCGGGTTTACCGGGGTTTACGATTTCGACCTGCTTGAGGAAAGCAAGGCCACCAATGCAGGCCTCGCCTCAGCCAGCCGCAGGCTGCGCGGGCGCGTGGAAGGCGGAGTCGAAGTGCGGACATCGAGGCGTGGCGCGCGGGTTGCCGGCGATGTGTTCTATGATGGCATCGGCGTTGCAAACTACCATGCCTATGGCGGAGGCTTGTCCTTCCGGGTGCCATTCTGAGGCAGGATGCACAGAGCTGCTGGTTGATGGGCGCCGGGGACATGCTCCGGCGTTTTCGCGTTATGCTTCTGGCCATACTTCCGGCGCGGAAAACATGCTGCGCATGATTGCAGAGATCCATCTGGCTAGGCTCGGCGTAGACAGGCCAGACCGAGTTTCCTCGGTGAAAACGGACGTGCCGAAATTGAACTGACGGACTTGTTTAACGCAATCATGACAATGACATCGACCATCATGTCGGCTGGAATTGCCATGGAGCACTGCCACAAATCATCAGCGTCAGGGCCCTGCAGGAGGTAACATGGCTGATGAACGAGTTCTGCGCTTTGTGCTTGGGGATCAGCTGTCGCGTGATCTTTCAAGCCTGAGCGATGCCGATCCGAAGCGTGATGTGATCTTGATGGCGGAGGTATCGGGCGAGGCCACATTCGTACGGCATCACAAGAAGAAGATTGCATTTCTGTTTTCCGCCATGCGTCATTTCGCCGACGACTTGCGGGCCGAAGGCTTTGAAGTCGACTATGTCAAACTTGATGCCGATGATAATTCCGGTGAACTGGGATCAGCACTAGCGTTGGCAATCGACCGGCATCAGGTGCGCCGCGTGGTGATGACCGAGCCTTCGGAAGTGCGCGGTCTCGAGGCCGCCGAAAACTGGCGGGAAGAACTCGACGCAGACTTGGAGATCCGGTCCGACACGCGTTTCCTGGCAAGTCATGAAGACTTCGTAGCCTGGGCGACCGGAGAGGACGGCCAGCACCCCAACAGCCTGAGAATGGAGTATTTCTACCGGGAAATGCGGCGGCGTACCGGTTATTTGATGAGCAAGGGCGCACCCGAAGGCGGGGCGTGGAATTATGACGCCGAAAACCGCAAGGCGCTGGCCGATACCGTGGCCATCCCGACGCGCCCGGTTTTCAAAGCCGACGATACCACGAGGGAGGTTGTCGAACTGGTCGGAACCGAATTTGCCGATCATTTCGGCGATCTCGAGCCATTCGATTATCCGGTGACGCGCGATGATGCGCTCGCGTATCTCGACTGGTTTGTCGAGGAAGCCCTGCCGGGGTTTGGCGACTGGCAGGATGCGATGAAACAGGGCGAGCCATTGCTGTTTCACAGTCATCTGTCCAGCTTGATGAATTGCGGCCTTCTCGGACCGCGTGAATGCTGTGACAAGGCGCAAGCAGCGTACGGGGAGGGCAAGGCGCCGCTCAATGCGGTCGAGGGTTTTATCCGCCAGATCATCGGGTGGCGGGAATTCATACGCGGTGTCTACTGGCTGAAGATGCCCGACTATGCAAACAGCAATGCGCTCGACGCAACACGGCTGCTGCCTGGCTTTTTCTGGACCGGCGAGACGAAAATGAACTGTCTCTCCCAGGCTATTTCGGAAACCCGCGCGAACGCCTATGCGCACCATATTCAGCGGTTGATGGTGATCGGAAATTTCTGTCTTATCGCCGGCATTGATCCCAAAGCGGTGCAGGAGTGGTTTCTGATCGTCTATTCCGACGCCTATGAATGGGTCGAAATGCCCAATGTGCTCGGCATGGCGCTGTTTGCGGATGGCGGGTTCGTGGCCTCCAAACCCTACGCGGCGTCCGGCGCCTATATCAACCGGATGAGCGATTACTGCGACAGGTGCAGTTACAAGGTGAAGAAGAAGGAGGGCGAAACGGCTTGTCCTTTCAACTATTTGTACTGGAATTTCCTCGACAGGAACAAGCAACTGCTGAAGCAGAACCACCGCATGGGATTGATCATGGGGTCACTCGATCGCATGTCGGCGGATCGTCTTAAGACGGTGAAGTCGGATTCAGAAGCCTTCCTGGAAGGGCCTGAAATGCGGTCTGACTACACCTGAGTTTGAGCTGAGGCCCACGCAATAAACTGCCCCCAATACCTGGCAATTGCGGGGGCTTCGCCCAACAGTGTTTTCAAGCCAACACTGCCATTCAGACCAGTTTCAGTCCCTTGAGGCTGGCATGACCATCCTTGCCGATGATGATGTGGTCATGCACGGTGATGCCGAGCGGCCGGGCGGTGTCGATGATCAGCTTGGTCATCTCGATGTCGGCGCGTGACGGTGTCGGATCACCCGAAGGATGGTTGTGGACCAGGATGATAGCGGTTGCCGAGAGCTCAAGCGCCCGCTTGACGACCTCGCGCGGATAGACCGGAGTGTGGTCGACGGTGCCGGTCTGCTGAACCTCGTCGGCAATCAGCGCGTTCTTCTTGTCGAGGAACAATACGCGGAACTGTTCGCGGGCTTCGAACGCCATGGCCGCGCGGCAATATTCGATCACCGAGGACCAGGATGCGAGAACCTGCCGCCCGCTGAGCTCGCCCTTGAGCATGCGGTGGGCGATCGAGGCGACAAGCTTGAGATCGGTGGCAACACTGTCGCCGACGCCTTTGACTTCGGTGAGCAGTTGCGCCGGGGCGCCGAGCACCTCGGGCAGCGAGCCGAACCTTGCGAGAAGAGCCTTGGCGATCGGCTTGGTATCGCGGCGCGGGATCAGTCTGAACAGCAGCAGTTCAAGCAATTCGTAATCGGCCAGCGCGCCATCACCACCGTCGCGGAAGCGCTGGCGCAGCCGGTCGCGATGGCCATGGAAATGCTCTTCCGGATTGACCGCAGCGGCGCGCGGATCACTCTCAAGCGCGCGGCCCCTGGCCTTGCCCTGGCGGCTTTCGGCGAAGTAGTTGCGTTCGTCTTCGGGCGGCTCGCCGCGGCCACCGGCCGAAGCCGTAGCGCCTTGCAGGTCTTCCGTGTTTTCGGTCAAGCCGTTGCCATCGAGGCTTTCATCATTCAGCCCCCCGTCATCCAGGCCTTCTACGTCCAGACCTGGTCGACGGGGTGATGTCATGCGGGCAGCCCGGGACGATCCAGGCTGGCTGGCGAGAGGGTGAAGATCTCGCAGCCGGTTTCGGTCACACCGATGGTGTGCTCGTATTGTGCGGTCAGCGACCGGTCGCGCGTCACCGCCGTCCAGCCGTCGGAGAGCACCTTCACATGGGGGCGCCCGAGATTGATCATCGGCTCGATGGTAAAGATCATGCCGGGGCGCATTTCCGGACCTTCCCCGGCGCGGCCGTAATGCAGGATGTTCGGCGCGTCGTGAAACAGCTTGCCGACGCCATGGCCGCAGAAATCGCGGACGACGGAACAGCGTTCGGATTCGGCGTATTTCTGGATTGCTTCGCCGATGGCTCCGGTGCGTGCGCCAGGCTTGACCGCCTCGATGCCCAGCATCAGCGACTTGTGGGTTATCTCGAGAAGCCGTTCGGCGGCGCGTTTGATTTCCCCGATCGGATACATCCGGCTTGAATCGCCATGCCAGCCGTCGAGCACATAGGTGACGTCGATATTGACGATCTCGCCTTCGCGCAACGGCTTGTCATTGGGGATTCCATGACAGACGACGTGATTGATCGAGGTGCAGCAGGATTTGGTGTAGCCGCGATAGTTCAGCGTAGCGGGCAGGGCGCCGTGATCCATGCCGAATTCATAGACAAAGCGGTCAATCTCGTTGGTGGTCGCGCCCGGCACGGCGCGGGTGACCAGTTCGTCCAGGCATCTGGCGGTAATCTGGCTTGCCTTGCGCATGCCTTCAAACCCTTCCTCGCCATAGAGCCGGATCTGGCCTGTGTTCTTCATCGGGGCCGATGCGGCATCAATATAGGTAACCATGGTGGCTCGCTTTGTCATTTTCGGGCCGGTTGAACCGGTCTTGTTCTACAATACGCTGTTTAGGCGGGTTTCCTCAACGGGTACCATCGTCTCAGCGCTGATTTGCTCAGATGTGATCTTGCACCGTATGGCGCAGGCTTCAACCCCGCGGGTCATGGCGCGATCAAAGGCGGCTGCGTAGGCCGGGTCGAGATCGCGGCAGAGGCTCAGCCGGTCCACATCGTTGCGCTGGATCAGATAGACCATTATCGCGCGGTGTCCAGCCTCGGCCATGTCGCCCAGTTCCTCGAGATGCTTGGCGCCGCGGCTGGTGACGCTGTCTGGAAACTCGGCCAGGCCTGCGCTGCGGCGAAAGTGGACGTTCTTGACCTCGACATAGGCCAGGCCTTTTTCGGGGTCTTCAAGCAGAATGTCGATGCGGGAATTGACGCCGTATTTCTGTTCGCGCCTGCGCGTGGCGTAGGTTCCCAGCGAACCGATCAGGCCCTTGTCGATCGCCTCCTCAACCAACAGGTTGGGCCTGCCGGTGTTGATGCCGACCAGCGTGTTGTCGGCCTCGACCAGTTCCAGCGCGTGGGCGTATTTGCGGGTGGTTGAGGCATGCCGGGTGAGATAGCACCTGGAACCGGGCTCGGTCAGCCCGCGCATCGAGCCGGTATTGGGGCAGGAGCCGGTAATCAGCTCGCCGGTGTCGAGCTCTGCATCGAACAGGAAACGCTTGTAGCGGCGTATCAGGGTCGCGGGAATGAGCGGCGGGTCAAAGATCATGGTCAGCGCGCATAACAGGCATCGCGTTGGCCCGCAAATAGGGGCATGGTTTCCGGGCGGTTCATGTCAACCGTGGTGACGGCAGGTGTCAGATCCGAACCTGCACGTAGGACCCGGGAGCGGCCTCGATGGGCTTGAGCTTCTTGCCGCCGGGTTTGCGCGCCGGCACTTCTTCATCGGAGGCAGCGCGGATCCAGGCGTGCCAGTGCGGCCACCAGGATCCCGGTGTTTCGACAGCACCTGCAACCCAGTCGTCAAACTCGGCATGTGTCGGGCCATCGGACCAGAACTGGTATTTCCCGGATACGGGCGGGTTGACGACGCCTGCGATGTGGCCCGAGCCGGCCATGACATAGGTCACGTCGCCGCCGAACAGCTTGCCGCCGATATAGGCCGAGCGGGCAGGGGCAATGTGGTCTTCCTTGGCCGCGAGATTGTAGATCGGGATCTTGATGTCGCTGAGCTTGAGGGTCTTGCCGGCAAGCTGCATCTTGCCTTGCGACAGGTTGTTTTCGAGATAGCAGTTGCGCAGGTAGTAGGAGTGGTTGGCCGCGGGCATGCGGGTGGCGTCGGAATTCCAGTAGAGCAGGTCGAAGGGCATCGGATCCTTGCCCTTGAGATAGTTGTTGACCACGTAGGGCCAGATCAGGTCCGAGGCGCGCAACATGTTGAACGCCGTGGCCATTTTCGAACCATCGAGATAGCCGTTCTTTCCCATGGCATTCTCGATCGAGGTGATCTGCGCCTCGTCGACAAACACCTTGAGATCGCCGGCATAGGTGAAATCGGTCTGCGTGGTGAAGAACGTGGCCGTGGCAATGCGGCTGTCCTTCTCCTGGGCGTGCAGCGCCAGCGTGGCGGCCAGCAAGGTGCCGCCAACGCAGTAGCCGATGGCATTGACCTCGCGTTCGCCGGTGGCCTTCTCGATTGTATCGAGCGCGAAGGAGATACCCTCGCGGGAATAGGATTCCCAGTCCTTGTCGGCATGGCGCTGGTCCGGGTTGACCCAGGAGATCACGAACACCGTGTGCCCCTGATCGACGGCCCATTTGATGAAGGATTTTTTCGGATTGAGATCGAGAATGTAGAACTTGTTGATCCAGGGCGGCACGATCATCAGGGGGCGCTTGAGCACGGTCTCGGTCGACGGATCATACTGGATGATCTGGCAGACATCGTCCTGGGCAATGACCTTGCCGGGCGAGACGGCGATGTTTTCGCCGACCTTGAACTTGGAGGCATCGGACTGCCGCAGCCGCAACTCGCCCTTGCCGGCAGCTATGTCCTCGGCCAGCATGTGCATGCCCTTGACCAGGTTCGCGCCGTTGGACGACACCATTTCCTTGTAGAGCTCGGGATTGGTGGCGATGAAATTGGCCGGCGACAGGGCGCTTGTGATCTGGCGCACGTAAAAGGCTGCCTTGTGGCGCGTGTGCTCGTCGAGGCCTTCACTCTCGTCGACGAGCTTGTTGGCCCAGTCCGAGGTGATGAAGTAGGCATTCTTCAGGAACTCGAAGAACGGATTGTCGTCCCAGTCCGGATCGGTGAAGCGCTTGTCCCTGGTCGGGGTGCGGGGGCTGGTGTCCTCGCCGGACATGCGGGCAATGGATTGGCTCCACATGCCGAAATAGCTGGTCAGAAGCGACGTCTGGGCATCAAGGGCACGCTTGGGATCGGACAGCCAGTATTCTCCGACCTTGGAGAAGGTCTTGACCATGTCGGCCATCGGCTCGGAAACAGTGTCGACAACTTCGCCCTTTTCGCGCGGTTCCACCCAGGCTGATGCAGCCTTGCCAAGTTCTTCGAGCATGCGGGCGACATTGCGGGCAAAGACCTCGGGATCCTTGACGACATAGGCTTCGGCGGAAGTCGTGCCCGGCTCAGCCTGGTCGTTGCCTGCCGTCGTTTTGCCCCTGTCCGCCATGGCGGCGTCTCCTCATCATGTTCCCGAGCTTGCCTCTTGCCCGTCTTCTGCCTTAAATCGGCTTGTTTGCTTTGCTTGTCTGCCAATACTGGCTTTATCCTATCTTGATAGGGACTTTTTTTGTCCATGTCATGACCGCCATTTGGTGGAGACCGGAAAATTCGTGATTATGATGCCGATTATACGTCCCGTGATTGTTGTCCTGTGCTTTCTGGTTCTTGCCGGATGCCAGACGGCTTCGCTTGAAGACGCGGCTCCAAAGAGTGTGCCGGCTGCGACTGCCATCCCGGCAGCAGCACAGGGCAGCGGTGCAGATCAGGTGGCCGCTTCGAACGCGGGAGACACAACCCGCACCGAGCAGGCGTCTTCTGCAACGATCAGGCGAAACCCGGGGATTGCGTCCGTCATTCCGCTTGAGAAGACCACGCCTGTCGAGAACAAGGAATTCGTGGCTTCGGGTGCAAGCCGGTCAGGCCAATATCCGAATTTCGGTCAGCAACCCAAAGCAGCCAACAGCCAATTTTCCGACCAGGAAAAGCTGGCGGCGGAAGCCGAGATGACAGAACTGCTTCGCAACCGGGCGTCGACACCTGACGCACGGGCGCAATACGAAGCCCGGCTCAAGGAATTGCGGGCTCTGGCCGCCAACCATGGCAGCGATATGCAGCAGGAAATCGAGAAATAGAGCTTGCGTTTGACTTGGATTGGACGCAAATCCGTGCAATCAGAGCCTCCGCGTTCAGCCCACAACCCCGGGGAATTCCATGGAAGAATTTCACAAAGTCCGCCGCCTCCCACCTTATGTCTTTGAGCAGGTCAACCGGCTCAAGGCGTCGGCGCGGGCCGGGGGGGCCGATATCATCGATCTGGGGATGGGTAACCCGGACCTGCCGACACCTGCGTCCATCGTCGACAAATTGTGCGAAGCGGTGAGAGACCCGCGCACACACCGTTATTCGACCTCGCGCGGCATTCCGGGGCTTCGGCGCGCGCAGGCCGCCTATTACGAGCGACGTTTCGGCGTCAAGCTCAATCCCGAGACCCAGGTGGTGGCCACACTGGGGTCCAAGGAAGGCTTTGCCAACATGGCCCAGGCGATCACGGCGCCCGGCGATGTGATCCTGTGTCCCAATCCGACCTATCCGATCCATGCCTTCGGCTTCATCATGTCGGGCGGCGTGATCCGCTCGCTGGATGTTGTGCCGGATGACAGTTTCTTTGCCGCGCTGGAACGCTCGGTACGGCATTCGATTCCGAAACCGCTGGCGCTGATCCTGAACTATCCGTCGAACCCGACGAGCTATGTCGCGACGCTTGATTTCTACAAGGATGTGGTGGCTTTCGCCAAGAAACACGACATCCTCATCCTGTCGGACCTGGCCTATTCCGAAATCTATTTCGACGACACGCCGCCGCCGTCGGTTCTGGAAGTGCCCGGCGCGGTGGATATCTGCGTCGAATTTACCTCGATGTCGAAGACGTTTTCGATGCCGGGCTGGCGGATGGGATTTGCTGTTGGTAACGAGCGGCTGATTTCGGCGCTGACGCGGGTCAAGTCCTACCTCGATTATGGTGCGTTTACACCGATACAGGTGGCCGCCACTGCCGCATTGAACGGTGATGGCGCCGACATCGCCGAGGTGCGTTCAATCTACAAACGCCGCCGCGATGTGCTGGTCGAGAGTTTCGGCAAGGCCGGGTGGGACGTGCCGCCACCGGCTGCAACAATGTTTGCCTGGGCGCCGATCCCCGAGCAGTTCAAGCATCTGGGGTCGCTGGAATTTTCCAAGCTGCTGGTCGAAAAGGCCGATGTCGCGGTCGCTCCCGGTGTCGGCTTCGGCGAACATGGCGACGAGCATGTCCGCATCGCGCTGGTCGAGAACGAGCATCGCATCCGCCAGGCGGCGCGCAACATCAAGCGCTTCTTTGCCAGCTCGGGCAATGGCGGCGGCGACAATGTGGTTTCATTGTCCGCCCGGCGTTGACCGTCCGGTTCGTCACCGGTAAACCCGCCTAGACTTTCAACGTCCCGCATCTTCATGCGGGCGATCCCATACAGGTGGACTTTTAACATGACTGATGCCCTGAAAATCGGCATTGCAGGCCTTGGCACTGTCGGCGCGGCATTGTTTCAGATTATCGCCAACCGGCACAATCTTCTGGCCGACATCTGCGGCCGCGAAATCGTGATTACCGCCGTGTGCGCGCGCGACCGGAGCCGTGACCGTGGCCTCAATCTCGACGGTGTCGTCTGGTTTGACGATCCAGTGGTCATGGCGCGCGAAGCCGATATCGATGTGCTGGTGGAACTGATCGGTGGCGAAGGCGATCCGGCGCTTGCCGCGGCGACCGCGGCACTGACTGCGGGGCGGCACGTGGTTACCGCCAACAAGGCGATGCTGGCCCAGCGCGGTGTCGAGCTGGCGCGGCTTGCCGAGGCCAACGGCGTGTTGTTGAATTTCGAGGCAGCGGTTGCCGGCGGCATTCCCGTGATCAAGGCGATGCGCGAATCCTTGACCGGCAATGCCGTGACGCGGATCTACGGCATCATGAACGGCACCTGCAATTACATCCTGACGCGGATGGAGCACGAGAATATGGGCTTTGCCGAGTGTCTGGCCGAAGCCCAGCGGCTGGGCTATGCCGAAGCTGATCCGGCTTTTGACATCGAGGGCAATGATACGGCTCACAAATTGTCGATCCTGACCAGTCTGGCCTTTGGAACCGAGATTGCTGCCGACGAGGTCTATATCGAAGGCATCACCAATATCTCCATTGATGACATTCATGCCGCCGACGAGTTGGGGTACCGGATCAAGCTGTTGGGTGTTGCGCAGCGAACTGCGACGGGGATCGAGCAACGGGTTCACCCGACCATGGTGCCGAAAGGCTCGATGATTGCGCAGGTTGAAGGCGTGACCAATGCGGTGACGATCGAAGCCGACATTCTGGGCGAGCTGATGTTGTCCGGCCCCGGCGCCGGCGGAGAAGCCACGGCGTCAGCGGTGCTCGGCGATATTGCCGATATCGCAAAGAGCCGGCCGGGCCACCAGCATGCGCCTGCACTTGGCCGGCCCGCGGACAAACTCGAGCCCTACACAAGGGCGCAGATCCAGAGCCACGAAGGCGGCTATTTCATCTCGCTCAAGGTTGATGACCGGGCAGGGGTGTTCGCTTCGATCGCCACCTCCATGGCCAGTAACGACATCTCGCTTGAATCGATTGTCCAGCGCGCCCGTCCGGCAGGGTCGGACGCCGGTCCGCAAACAGTCATCCTGGTGACCCACGCCACGACTGAATCGAAAGTGCGCTCTGCGGTGGATGCGATCAAGAGCGAGGGTTACCTCGCGGGCGAGCCACAGGTGATCCGGATCGAGCGGACCCGCGATAACTGATCGCCTGCCTGGGTGGCCGTCTGCTGCCTCGGGGAGGTGGGTGCCGCGGGGGTGTTGTCAGCCTAATCGATTTAGTTTTGGAATAGGCCAAAATCTTGAATAAACACGGCTTTTAATACGGTTTTCACATTGCCTTGCTAGGTTTGAACGCTGTATGAGCGGCAAAACGATGTACCCTGGGGGATAGTAGACCATGTCAGCCAAACCAACAGAAGCCAGCGGTCTGGAGCGTATCCTCACGCTGGAAATCGCCCGCGTGACCGAACGAGCTGCCGTGGCTGCGGCGCGACTTCGCGGCCGGGGCGACGAGATGGCAGCCGACCAGGTGGCTGTCGACGCGATGCGTCAGGAACTCAACCGCCTGCCGATCGACGGTACCGTGGTGATCGGCGAGGGAGAGCGCGACGAAGCGCCGATGCTCTATATTGGCGAGGAAGTCGGCACTCGTGAAGGTGCCAAGGTCGACATCGCGCTTGATCCGCTCGAAGGTACCACCATCTGCGCCAAGAACCTGCCGAATTCGCTGGCGGTGATTGCGATCGCAGAAAAAGGCAGCCTGCTCTACGCACCCGATGTCTACATGGAAAAGGTCGCCATCGGACCGGGTTATCCAGCCAACACCGTGTCCCTTGACGCAACGCCGACTGAAAACATTCATGCCATGGCCCGCGCCAAGGGCGTACCGGTGGAACAGGTGACCGCATGTATCCTCGACCGGCCGCGCCACGCACGGATGATCGAGGAAGTCCGGGCCACGGGCGCTGCGATCCGTTTGATCGGTGACGGCGACGTCGCCGGCGTCATCCACACCACCGATCCGGATGAAACCGGGATAGATATCTATCTCGGCATCGGCGGAGCTCCGGAGGGCGTGCTGGCGGCTGCGGCGCTGCGCTGCATCGGCGGACAGATGCAGGGCCGGTTGCAGCTCAACACCGAGGAAAAGGTGGCGCGTGCTGCCAAGATGGGGATTTCCGACCCCAACAAGATTTACACGATGGAAGAAATGGCCAGCGGTGACGTGCTGTTTGCCGCGACCGGCGTGACCGATGGCAACATGTTGCAGGGTGTGCGTTTTACCCGCGACGCGATCATCACCCACACCATCGTCATGCGATCTTCCTCAAAGACCGTACGCGAAATCAAGGCGCGGCATCAGGATCTCGAAAAGTTCGACTAGAGTTCCCGCCAGACCAGGTTTTCACTTCGAGAATGGCTCCGCCCCGGTTTCGCAAGATCCGGGGCGTTTTCGTTGAACCCTGCATGCTGTCGCCCGAGATTGCAGCCACGCTTTGCCGCGAGCTGCGGTTTGGGCTATGAGCCTAACGGAAGCGCATCCATGATGGCATGGCGCTTGAAACAGGTTGGTTTTCGCATGACAGTCAACAGCGCATCAGACCGGGCGTTTCTTGGGGTAGAGCAATCGCTGTCCGCACAGAAATGGGTCTCGCGGCTGGACATGACCAGCGAGAACAAGGCAATTTCAATTGCGCAGATGACCGGGCTGCCGGATGTGATCGCGCGGGTGCTCGCCGGGCGCGAGGTTGCCATCGGCGATGCCAAGGCGTTCCTTGATCCGACCATCAAGACACTGATGCCCGATCCCTCGAAGCTGACGGATTGCGACAAGGCAGCCGCGCGTATCGCGCTGGCGATCTCGCGTGGCGAGCGGGTTGCCATCTTTGGTGACTATGACGTTGACGGCGCTGCCTCTTCGGCGCTGATGCAGCGGTTCCTGCGCCATTTCGGACTTGCCAGTGAAATTTACATTCCAGACCGGATATTTGAAGGCTACGGCCCCAATCCGACCGCTATCGGCGAACTCGTTGACCGCGGTGCAAAGCTGATCATCACGGTCGATTGCGGCTCGACCAGTCACGAGTCGCTTGCGGAAGCCGCCCGGCGTGGTGTCGAAGTCGTGGTGATCGATCATCACCAGGTGGCGAGCGAGCTGCCGGTTGCGCTTGCTCTGGTCAACCCCAACCGCGAGGATGACCTGTCCGGGCTTGGGCATTTGTGCGCCTGTGGTGTGGTCTTCATGGTGCTCGCGGGCACGTTGCGGCTGTTGCGCGGGCAGGGCGATGAGCGGGCAAGGTCTTTCGATCTGCTTGGGTGCCTTGATCTGGTGGCGCTGGCGACGGTTTGCGACGTGGTGCCTCTCAAGGGGCTCAACCGCGCGTTCGTCGTCAAGGGACTGCTGGCCGCACGGAGCATGGGCAATGTCGGCCTGGCGGCGATTGCGCAGCGGGCGGGCGTGAACGGTCCCGTCACGCCCTATCATCTCGGATTTCTCATCGGGCCGCGAATCAATGCCGGTGGGCGGATAGGTGACGCAGCCCTCGGCAGCCGTTTGCTGACGCTTGAAGACAAGGATGAAGCGGCAGCCATTGCCGAACGGCTGGAAGAGCTGAACAAGGAGCGCCAGGCGATCGAGGCTGCCATGCTGGAAGAGGCCGATGCGGAAGCGGCCATCGAGATGGCGAGCGGCGAAGGACCGGCGGTCATCGTCACGGAGCGTCAGGGCTGGCATCCCGGCGTCGTCGGGCTGCTGGCCTCGCGGCTGAAGGAGCGCTACCGCAGACCGGCTTTCGCCATCGCCTTTGATGGCAATGGCAAGGGCACCGGGTCGGGCCGATCGATACCGGGTGTCGATATCGGCCGGCTGGTGCGAAAGGCGGTAGAAGCCGGTCTGCTGGTCAAGGGTGGCGGTCACGCCATGGCTGCCGGGCTGACGGTCGAGCAAAGCCGGCTTGGAGAGCTCAGGGCCTTTTTCGAGGACAATGCGGCAGACGCCGTGGCGGGACTGACATCGCAACACCGGTTGAAGATCGATGGCGCGATTTCGGCGTCGGGCGCTACGCTTGATCTTGTCGACATGATCGAACGAGCTGGTCCCTATGGTGCAGGACATCCGCAGCCGGTTTTCGCTGTGCCCGGCCATACGCTGAAAGATGCCCGTGTGGTTGGACAGAATCACATCAAGCTGTCGTTCGCGGGGCCCGATGGCGGTCGGCTTAACGGGATTGCATTCCGTGCCGCTGACACCGAAATGGGCGCAGCGCTGCTCGGCGGACGCGGGCTGACGTTTCACATTGCCGGCTCGCTGTCGGCGGATTACTGGCAGGGTGTCCGGCGGGTTCAGATCCGTGTCATTGACGCCGCTGAGGCGCGCTAGGCACCGCTCTTCCAATCTAAACAAAAACGCTCCGGGACGCTGAAAGCCGTTGTCATTCCTGGCAGGTTTCGGGACCGTCAGCGTGTCTGGAATCAGACTGAACGTTGAAGGTTTGTGGTCAGGCCTGGGACGTAGGATGAGACGGCGAGACAGCCTTGCGCGATGCGCGACATCTCTTCATGACGCACTCGACCACTGTCGCGCTGAACTTGTGCAAGTCTCACATTTCAAAGGGGAAATTCAAGCGAAGCGCTTGGGAGCAGTGGTACGCCCTAGGGGAGTCGAACCCCTCTTTCCAGAATGAAAATCTGGCGTCCTAACCGATAGACGAAGGGCGCGTAACACTGTGGGCGTCTTATAGTCAGACCGTTTTAGGACCGCAAGCGCATAATTGCGTTTTGAGCGAAAAAAATGACATCCAAATGAAGTTTTTTTGTTGCCGTAAAACTGCCCCCGGGGAACAGCGCTTCAGGCGGCGAAAATTGCGATCGGATCACTTGCGACGACGGCAGCGCCAGTTCCAGTCACGGGTGTTTCCAATGTCGATGTGCACCGATTCCGTGTGGCAATAGGTGCCCACGCCGCCACGGCCGGGCATCGAGCGCAGGTACTTTGCCAGTTGCCACTTCGAGACGCCTTCGACCTGAACATCCGCCGCTTCACAGGAGGTGTGGCGAGAGCCGGAGGCGCCACCAACACGGCGGTTGTGTTTGGGGCTGCGGTAGCCGGAGGTGACCACGACGGGGCGACCATAGTGCCGTTCGATCGCCTTGAGGGTGCGTACAAGCTGAGGCTTGAAGCAATCGACCTGAACCTTGTCGGTCTGCAGATGCAACCCGTTGGGAGCAAGGCGCGCCAGACCAGCGGCGGAGGCGAGCTGGATCTGGCCCGAATCGGAATTTCCCGACGATGTGGCATCGTTGTCGAACATCGACGCCAGCTTGACGCCGGGCAGCGCGTTCGAACCGGCCGAGGCGACGGTCACCGGAGCGTTTTTCCGGGACACCACCCGTTTGGTGGTTCCGGCAGGCGCATTTTTGGCCGACGGCTTGGGGGACGCGAACATGCGCGCGAAAATCGATTTCTTCTTTGGCGGTGCGACGACTGCCAGTTCCTGAACCTGCTGTGGCGGTTCTGGTGCGGTAGCCTCCGGGCTGACCGAAGCCGTATCGGCTGAGACCGCCGCTGCCTGGGGTTCGGCCGGCTGGGTAGGCTGGCTTTCCTGCAGCGTCACGCTGGCCGGGGTGGCAGCCGGCGTCGAACCATAGAGATTGGCGACGGATTGGGTCGGCTGGCTCTGGGTAATGCCCCGGTTGAGCGCATCGACCGCTGTATCTGCCATGACGACCGGCTGGCCGGCGGCGGCTACAGTCTGCGTATCGGCCGGCATCCGCGATGTCGCGTCGGCAGCAGACGGGGAAGGGACCGGAAGAGGAACGCCGGGGGCGGTGTCGGCAGCGGCCTGAGCGTCCGCATACATGACAGCGGACTGGTCCGCGCTGACGATACCGTCGAACATTTCTGGCGAGCCTGGAGCGAAGCCCTGGTTGGCAAACATGGCGGGGTCAGCGGTCGACACGCAACCGCTTAGAATTGCTGCTGCACCAGTCAGAAGCAACGTCCGGGTGGAGTTGCGCCTGATGGCTGCTCTGTATCCGCCTGTCTGCAAACTCTGGAGCCCCCGGGTATCTTGCATTGGCAGACCCGAAGGTCCTGAAAAATGCCTACTCATTTGCGACGTTGTTGTAAACGGACAAAGCCGTTCGCCTGAAAAGGCTCTTCGGCATCAGCGCCAAAATTCATGCGATGCGTCGCAAATGCGGCGAAAGCATGGCCCTGATAACAGGTTAGCCCGGCTCCGTTGCGTGAGCCTTACGTCATAAAGGCCCGGCTAAGATGAGGCCGGGCCTGTCATGTGCTGTTACCAGCTGCCTGTGTTTTCCATCGACTTCCAGGGTTCCGCCGGCTCGAGCGGATCTCCCTTCTGGAGAAGCTCGATGGAAATGCCGTCGGGCGAACGGACGAAAGCCATATGGCCATCGCGCGGTGGACGGTTGATGGTCACGCCCTTGTCCTGCAGCGACTGGCAGAGATCGTAGATGTTGTCGACGACATAGGCGAGGTGACCGAAATTACGGCCACCATCATATTCCTCGGGGTCCCAGTTGTAGGTCAGTTCAAGCAAGGGAGCCTGATCAGCCAGGGCCCGTTCCTTGTCTTCAGGCGCAGCGAGAAAGATCAGTGTGAACCGACCGGCTTCGCTCTCGTGGCGGCGGATTTCCACAAGACCCATCTTGTTGCAATAGAAGTCCAGCGACGCCTCGACGTCGGCGACGCGGACCATCGTGTGCAGATAACGCATTGGCTTTACCTCATGATTCTCGAAAGCGTGAACGATAGGCAAATTTGCCTTCCAAGCAACGCCAATCCGATACAAGGGGACGAATGAACAAGTTTTCCTGCGGGGCTTGCGCTGCCCTCGTAATACAATGTTAATGTTTTAATCAAGAATCACTTCATTTGTTTGTGGCGCGTATTGGAGAGGCATCCGGATGGGGGAAAGGTCCTCAGAAAAAGACCAGGTTGGTGCGGAAGCGCTTGGTGATCCCGTTGATCTCATGGAGATTACCGGCGTCATAAAGTGGTTTGATGTCGCCAAGGGCTTTGGCTTCATCATTCCAGACAATGGCATGGAGGATGTTCTCCTGCATGTGACATGTCTGCGCCGCGACGGATATCAGACTGTTCTGGAGGGCACACGGGTCGTGTGCGAAATCCAGAAACGGGAACGCGGATATCAGACCTTCCGCATCCTCTCGATGGATACATCAACCGCAGTTCATCCTTCGCAATTGCCTCCGGTGCGGACGCATGTCCAGGTCAAGCCATCAAGCGGCCTCGAGCGCGCGATCGTCAAGTGGTTCAACCGCACCAAGGGTTTCGGCTTCCTGACCCGGGGTGAGGGGACAGAGGACATCTTCATTCATATGGAAACGTTGCGGCGGTACGGCCTGGCCGAGCTGCGTCCGGGGCAAGTCGTGCTGGTTCGCTTCGGTGACGGCGACAAGGGCCTCATGGCGGCGGAAATCCACCCTGACATCGATTCGCCGATCCCGAATTCCCACTGAGCGGATGATGGGTAACCTCAGACGCGTCGCACTGCTTCTTCTATCTCTCGTCGTCTTCGCCGCGCCGGTGGTTGCCAAGGTGCTGCCGACCGATCCTGAACGGCTGGTGATCGAGACCGGGGACGGTCCTGTCGAGTTTTCGGTCGAGCTGGCGCTGACGCCTGCAGACCGCGCCAGCGGCCTGATGAACCGGACGAGCATGGCGGCCGATCACGGCATGCTGTTCAGGTTTGATCAGACCCGGGAAGTGCTGATGTGGATGAAGAACACACCGCTTTCGCTGGATATGCTTTTTATTGATGAAGCCGGCACGGTGATCCGAATCGCCGAACGGACCGAACCTTATTCCGAAGCCATCATCCCATCCGCCGGCCCGGTGCGCTATGTACTGGAATTGAATGGCGGAACGACATCGCAACGGGGGATTTCCGTGGGCGACACGGTTCGTCACCGGGTGATTGGCGAATGATTTGCCGGTAAGTTGAAATAAGCGTCGATTTGGAGTTGCGGGGCAATGCGTTCCGGTGTATCCGGATCACGCCTTAGGCAGTCGGAGCGTAGCGCAGCCTGGTAGCGCATCTGGTTTGGGACCAGAGGGTCGGGAGTTCGAATCTCTCCGCTCCGACCATTAATTCAAACGCCCATTGGCTGGGCGTCATGCAGCAGGGCGCCACGATCCGCCTTTTGGGGCGGGTTCCGCCATGAAGAGGATTGGGACATGACTGCGAAAATCTACCGTCCCGCAAAGACTGCCATGCAATCCGGCAAGGCAAAGAGCCTGGACTGGGTTCTCGAATTCGAACAGGAAAAGCCGCGCAGCATCGACCCGATGATGGGCTACACATCCTCCGCAGACATGAAAAGCCAGATCCGCATGACCTTCGAGACGCGCGAAGCGGCCGTCGCCTATGCCACGCGCAATGGTCTCGCCTATCGTGTGATCGAGCCGCAGGAAGCCAAGCGCCGCCGGGTGGTCTACTCCGACAATTTCCGTTTTGATCGCCGTCAACCCTGGACCCACTAGTCGTTGCCACGGTTTGCCCTTGCGGCAAGCCGCAGTCGGCCCCTTAGCTCAGCTGGATAGAGCACCGGCCTTCTAAGCCGACGGTCGCAGGTTCGAATCCTGCAGGGGTCGCCATTTCTCGCGCTTCACCATCCAAGCCAAAGCAATTACAGATGTCCGCCCGCATTGGCGCAAGGCGTCTTGCTTTGATTTGAAGCTGCGGGCAGTGCTGCTTGTCAACGCGATTAAAATACTTGTTATCAAAGGCATTTTCAGTTTTGCTGAAATAGCTTATAAGAAGAATTGTATGACACAGGGATGCTGTGGAATATTAGACAATTATAACAGGCGCTGATTCGAAAGTGACGATATGCTGGTGACGGAAACCGTTTTACATCTTGGTCCTGAACTCGAGCGCGCTGTCAATCGGATGGATTTTTTTCGGTTGTTCAAGTCCCTGGCGGGAAGCCACGGGTTCTCTTATTTCGGGCTGACCGAGATATTGGCCGATGATCAGGGAATCAATCTGCAACATGTCCACGCGCTGCACAATTTGCCCCACGCCTGGTTCGATGATCCCAAGCAGCAGGTGATCGAAGCGGACGATCCTGTCTTTGTATATCTTCAGCAGTCTTCCGCGCCGTGCGTGATGGATATGAACGAAAATCATTCGGCGGTTCTGACTGCCGGTGGATCCCGTTCGGTGGCAATTGTGCCGTTGCACGCTGCAACCGGAAAAAGACACGGCCTGATCATGGTTGGCGAGGCCAGGGAACTGGAGCACCAGGCGCTGGCGCTGCTGGCGCTGGATGCGGCGCTGATTTTCCAGCGCTACTTCGAGGTCATCCTGTCTCTTGATTCCATCAGCGGGCTCAGCGATCGCGAGATACAGATTGTCCGCTGGACATCGGAAGGAAAAACCTCGGCAGAAATCGCCATCATTCTCGGGTTGTCCGAACATACCGTCAACTCATATATCGCTGCGGTTTTGCGCAAGCTGCACGTCGTCAACCGGGCACAAATGGTGGCCTCGGCCATACGCAGTGGTTTGATAACGTAGATCGGGTGGAGGCCATCGATGAGCTCAGAGCAAAGCGACAATCAGATCAGGATCCTGTTGGTCGATGATGATCCGGCCGAGCACATCCTGCTGAAACGAAAGCTGAAATCGGCGGAAGACAGCTCAATCGATCTTGATTATGTCAGCGATATCGGCAGTGCGGTCGATGTCGTCAAGGCTGGCGGGATCGACATGATCTTTCTCGACAACCGCCTGGTGCCGAACAATGATTTTCGCGAGACCGCGCCACAGTTGCGCGGGGCGGGTTTCATCGGCCCGATCGGCATAATTTCCTCAGATATCAGCGGTCGTTATTTCGAGCAGTTCAGAGATTTCGGTGTCGATTTCAAGATCGGCAAAGATGAGATCGACGGCACAGTGATCAATTTCATCATCAAGGAATACACCCAAGATCAGCTGTCTGAGACGTGTTCCGAAGACTATATGTGAGCCGATTCAGAAGGCTTTTCCCAGATTGTGAGCCGCATGCAGCCGTCGCCTGAAAACCTGCTCAAGGCCTTGTATGAGACGCTGCCGGATCCGGTTCTGATCGTCAACGAACACAGGATAATTGTTGCTGCCAATCCGGCTGCCGCGGAAAAGTTCGGATACAGCACTGACGAGCTGTCCGGCATGGAACCGTTAGCGCTTTATGAATCCATCGAAGATGCCAGGGAGGTGGGCGCAGCCCTTTATCCCATCGGTGATGACATCAAGATGTTGCATCGTCGCCTCAGCCTCAGGCGCAAGGATGGCAGCGTCTTTCCCGCGGAACTGACCGTCAGCAAACTGGACTCATCGGGTGACGAGCCCATTGGGCTGGTGGCTCTGGTGCGGGATCTCAGCGAGATCTACCAGGTGCAGGAAGAACGCCTGCGGGCTGAAGCGATCCTGAACACGGCTTTGGCGTCCATTTCGGAAGGCTTCGTGGTCTATGACGACCAGGACCGTCTGGTCTTGTGCAACGACGCCTACCGGGACATCTACCCGATCTGCAACCCGGCCATGCAAATCGGCGCCACTTTCGAATCGATCGTTCGCTACGGCGTCGATCGGGGTCAGTATCCGGATGCAGGTGAAACTCAAGAAGAGCGCGAGGCCTGGATTGCACAAAGGCTGCAGCGTCACCGCAATCCGGGGGAACCGTTTGTCCAGCGGGTAAGGCCGGACCGGTTCCTGCTGGTGGAAGAGCGCATCACGGAAGACAAGCTGCATGTTGGTGTGCGGACCGATGTAAGCGTGCTCAGTCAGGCGAAAAGCGAAGCTGAAAGGCTCGGCCTCATCATCGAGAATGTTGCGCAGGAAGTGTATCTGGCCAGCATGACGCGTGAACAGCTTATCAGTGCCAACAAGGCGGCGCGCGACAATCTGCAATACAGCATGGAAGAGCTGCGCGAGCTTTCTGCCGCCGATTTCATCGTCGGTTCGACGGAGGAAGAAAGGGCGGTACTGATGGCCCCGATCGTGTCTGGTGAGACCAAGGTCCAGGTTTTCAATACCGTGCACCGGCGCAAGGATGGAAGCACCTACCCGTGCCGGGTGCGCCTGGAACGTATGGACGACCTGCATGAGCCGTTGGCGCTGGCCTTCGTCGAGGATATCACCGAACGGCTGGAGATCGAAAATGCGCTCAAGCAAAAGGAGCACGAGTTCCAGACCCTGGTGCGCAACCTTCCGGATTTTATCACCCGTGCAAAGCCGGATACGACGCTGACCTATGTCAACGAACACTATGCCCGTTCCGTCGGTCTGGCGCCCGAGGACATGATCGGACGAAAATTCATGGATTTCGTACCGGAGACTGAAAGGCAGGTTCTGGCTGAACACCTCGCGGGACTGACCCAGGAGCAACCCTTGAACACCGCCGAACAGGCAATGCCCACGCTCTCGGGGGAGACGCTGTGGTATTTATGGTCCAACCTGATGGTGTTTGAGAACGGGGAGCCGGTGGAGCTGGTTTCCGTGGGGCGAGACATCACCGAGGTTCGTGAGGCCCAGGACCGGATTGCCAGACAGTCGCGGGAGCTCAAGTTGCGCAACAGCGCGCTCGAGCAATTCAGCGCCGTCGTTTCGCATGATCTCAAGGCGCCACTTCGACAGATCCGGCTTTTTGCAGACATGATTGCCGAGGATGTCAGCGCCGGCAAGACCGATGATCTTGCGACATTCTCCGGCTACATCTCGCAGCGCAGTGAAGCGATGGAAGAGATGACGTCCAGCCTGCTGGAATATTCCCAACTGGCCTATCAGAGGATCAATCCCGAGAATTTTCAGCTGTCCGAAGCGCTCAATCTTGCCTGGAACAATCTCGCGGTGAATGTCGGCGAAGCGCAGGCGACGCTCGATGTCGAAGGCGATGTCACCGTCTATGCCGATTTCAACCTTCTCACGCAGTTGTTTCAGAACCTTTTTGCGAACTCGTTGAAGTACCGCCAGCCTCACTCTGCTGTCGAGATCAAGGCTCGCGCCCGGCATGTTCCCGACGGGTTGAAAATCGATGTCGAAGACAATGGAATCGGAATTGACCCGGAGCAGGCGGAGCGAATTTTCGGTGTCTTCCAGCGGCTGCATGCGGATGAGAAGCTGTATTCCGGGACAGGCATCGGGCTTGCCTTGTGCCGCCGGATCATCGAAAGCCACGACGGCAGCATTTATCTCGACACATCCTGTCAGGATGGCGCGCGATTCGTGGTCATGTTGCCGGCATAGCGACGCCGGACAATCCGGCGCCGGTTCTGTGCAGCAAATGCCCTGTTGAACCCGTTACCTATCAGTAGGCGTGGCCTGTGATCAGGCTTTCTTGGCTGCGGCGAGTCCCCGCTCGATATCCGCCATCAGGTCGTCGACGTCCTCCAGTCCGATCTGAAGTCGGATCACCGGGCCTTCCTTGGGGGGCAGGGCGACGGTCCTGTCGGAGAGGTTAGCATGGACGGCAAGGCTCTCGTAGCCTCCCCAGGAATAGCCAAGGCCAAAGATTTCCAACGCATCAAGGAAGGCATGCGCCTTGGCCTGATGGCGTTCCGTGTCCGCCACATCCAGGACAATCGAGAAAATGCCGGAAGAGCCTGAGAAATCGCGCTTCCACAAAGCGTGGCCGGGGAAGCTTTCGAGAGCCGGGTGCAGGACCCTTGCGACGCCCGGCATGCCTCCAAGGGCACGCGCGATCGCCAGCGTCGATTGCTGGTGCCGGTCAAGCCGGATTCCCATGGTGCGCAAACCGCGCAGCGTCATGTAGCTGTCGTCCGGGCCGGCACAGACACCAAGTGCGGTGAAGGATGCCCAGAGAGCTGGCCAGGCCTTCTTGTTGGCCGAGACGGTTCCGATCAGGATGTCGGAGTGACCGGCCGGGTATTTGGTCGCGGCATGGATCGAAATGTCGACGCCATGATCAAGCGGTTTGAAATAGAGCGGCGTTGCCCAGGTGTTGTCCATGGACACCAGCGCGCCATAAGCATGTGCAACTTCGGCGATCGCCGGGATGTCCTGCATCTCGAAGGTGTTGGAGCCTGGCGCCTCGGTGTGCACGAGCTTGGTGTTCGGCCGCATCAGGCTTTCAATTTCGGCCCCGACAGAGGGATCGTAATAGCTGGTTTCGACGCCCATTCTGGCCAGCATGCCATTGCAGAAATTGCGCGTCGGGCCATAGACGGAATCAACCACGAGCACATGATCGCCGGCGCTGAGGGCGCCCAGGAACGGGACCGTGATCGCCGCGAGGCCGGAAGGGACGGCAACCGTGCCTTCCGAGCCTTCCAGGTCGTTGATCGCTGAATTCAAGGCGTCGGTGGTGGGGGTGCCGTAGGTGCCGTAGGTGTATTTCTGATTGCGCGAGACCATGGTCGCCGAATCGGGAAACAGCACTGTCGAGGCATGGACAACCGGCGGATTGACGAAGCCGTGGAAACTCCTCGGGTCGTGGCCGGAATGCGCCAGGCGCGTGTTGATTCCCGTCTTCGGCGTGTCGTTTTCGTTGCTCATACCAGATCCGTTGTTGTGGACTTGCATCCTGATTGCGTTGTCTGGACCAACGACTATCGCGAGTTTGACGGGATCACAAGAAGCCGCCCGGCGATCGAAAGCTCAACTGTCTTGCTGTGCTGGCGAGCCGGAAGACATGTGTCTGGCCTGCATTCCATCCCCTCGCTCAGCGCGGTCTGTGATCGAAATCGGGTGATTTGAAAGTTTTAACGCGCGCAAGACTTGACCCATGGCTGATTTCGGCATGGTATATTAGAGCGCACAATGGAGGCGGGCAGAGGGCTGTCAAACAAAGGTTCCCCCGCATGGGCGCACCCAAAAACAGGGCAACAGAAAAAAAGGTTGTATCAAATGAAAAAGAAGATTTTGTCGGCTGTCGTTGGCGTCGCGGCCGTTGCAGGCATGGGAGCCACAGCTGCTTCCGCCGCAACGCTGGATGACGTCAAGGCAAAGGGATTCGTCCAGTGCGGCGTCTCCACCGGCCTCGCCGGCTTTTCCGCCCCGAACGATGCAGGTGACTGGTCGGGTATCGACGTTGATCTGTGCCGTGGCGTAGCTGCTGCCGTGTTCGGTGATGCATCGGCTGTCAAGTTCAGCCCGCTTTCGGCCAAGGAGCGCTTCACCGCTCTCCAGTCCGGTGAGATCGACGTGCTGTCGCGCAACACCACCTGGACCATGAGCCGTGACACCCAGCTGGGTCTCAACTTCGCTGGCGTCAACTACTATGACGGCCAGGGCTTCATGGTTCGCAAGTCGCTGGGCGTGAATTCCGCGCTGCAGCTGTCGGGCGCTTCGGTCTGCGTACAGACCGGTACCACCACCGAGCTGAACCTCACCGACTACTTCAAGGCCAACGACATGACCTACAACCCGGTCGTGTTTGAAAAGCTCGAAGAAGTGAACGCTGCCTACGACGCAAACCGTTGCGACGTTTACACGACCGACCAGTCGGGCCTGTATTCGATCCGCCTCGGCCTGTCGGCTCCGGACGAGCACATGGTTCTGCCTGAAGTGATCTCGAAGGAGCCTCTGGGTCCTGTGGTCCGTCAGGGTGACGATCAGTGGTTCAACATCGTCAAGTGGGTACACTTCGCGATGCTCAATGCCGAAGAAATGGGCGTGACATCGGAAAATGTTGACGAGATGGTCAACTCCACCGACCCCAACGTCATGCGTCTGCTCGGCAAGGAAGGCACCTTTGGTGACTCCATCGGCGTGAGCAACGACTGGGCCTACAACGTGATCAAGGAAGTCGGCAACTACGGCGAAGTCTTTGAACGCAACGTCGGCGCGTCGACCCCGCTTGCAATCGGCCGTGGCGTGAACGCGCTCTGGTCGAAGGGTGGCCTGCAGTACGCACCGCCGATCCGCTAAGCACTCATGATGAGCGGGCCCCTCCAAGGGGCCCGCTTTTTCGGATCTCCCGAGGTGATCCGAAAGGCCTGACGCAACGACGACAGGTTAACTAATGATCCGGCCACAAGGTCCGGACGAATAGAGTTGGGGACAGTTATGGCTCATCAAGAAGGCGTCGTTGCAGACGCTGATGATTCCGGTCGCGTATCATTGATGAATGATCCAAAAGCGCGCGGCCTCGTATTCCAGGTTTTGCTGATCATCTTCGTGCTCTTCCTGGTCTACTCCGGTGTCACGAATGCCATCGACAACCTGGCCCGGGCGGGTATCGCTTCCGGCCTTGGTTTCTTCGGTGAGCGCGCCGGTTTCGATATCGGACAATCCTTTATTCCCTACACGAATGACAGCACCTATCTGCGGGCGTTTTTCGTAGGTCTGCTGAACACCATGGTGGTCGCCATCATCGGCATCTTCTTTGCCACGATAATCGGCTTCATTGTCGGTCTGGCGAGATTGTCGAAGAACTACCTGGTGCAGAAATTTGCCACCGTCTATGTCGAGACGCTGAGAAACATTCCGCTGCTGCTGCAGCTTCTGTTCTGGTACAAGGCGGTTCTGTCGATCCTGCCGTCACCGCGGCAAGTCGGGCTTGAGCCGGGCGCAGAGGTGGTCTTCAGCCTCAACAACCGCGGGCTCTACATGCCGCGCATCGTGCCCGAAGCGGGCGCATCGCTGATTCTCTATGCCGTGATCATCGCCATTGTCGCCTGGGTCTTCATCGGCCGCTGGGCGCGGAAGCGGCAGATGGCCACCGGGCAGCAGTTTCCGGTTTTCCTGACGGGGCTGGGGCTGATCATTGTCCTGCCATTGCTGGCCTACCTTGTCACCGGCATGCCGCTGTCGCTCGAATATGCAAGCCTGCAGGGCTTCAACATGGTCGATGGCTGGGTTGTCCAGCCTGAATTCATGGCGCTGCTGCTCGGGCTCTCGCTCTATACGGCGTCGTTTATTGCCGAGATCGTGCGTGCCGGCATCCTGGCGGTGTCACACGGTCAGTCGGAAGCAGCGTTTGCGCTGGGGATCCGGCCGAACCTGACCAGCCGCCTGGTGATTGTGCCACAGGCCATGCGGGTGATCATTCCGCCTTTGACCAGCCAGTATCTCAACCTGACCAAGAACTCGTCTCTCGCGGTTGCCATCGGCTATCCGGACCTGGTCTCGATCTTCGGCGGGACGGTGCTGAACCAGACGGGGCAGGCGGTGGAGGTGATCTCGATCACCATGCTGGTCTATCTCACCCTGTCGCTGCTGACTTCCGCATTCATGAACTGGTTTAACTCCAGTGTCGCACTGGTGGAGCGCTGAACCATGGAAACGCTACCGACTTCAATACGTTACGTTCGCACCGAAGAAAGCCCGACAACGGCGCCACCGGTTTCCACCGGCGGTGCGATGGGCTGGCTCAAGGTCAACCTGTTCGCAACACCACGCGATACGGTGCTGACAATCGTCACCTTCCTGTTTCTGCTGTGGATCATCCCGCCGATCATCGACTGGGCCTTTATCAGCGCGGTCTGGACCGGGGAAAGCCGGGATGCCTGCATTGGTCCGGGCACGGGCGCTTGCTGGGCCTTCGTCGAGGCCAAGTTCGGGCAGTTCATCTACGGGCGCTATCCGATCGAGGAGCGCTGGCGGGTCAATCTGTCCGGTCTGCTGCTGATTGCCGGCCTGGTGCCGATCGCCATACCTTCGGTGCCCTACAAGCGCGAAAATGCGCTGTACCTGCTGGTTGTGTTCCCGGTGCTGGCCTTCATCCTTTTGACCGGCCAGTTCGGGCTCGAACCTGTCGAAACCCCGCTCTGGGGCGGCCTTCTGGTGACGCTGGTCGTGGCCATCGTCGGCATCGTGGTGTCGTTCCCGCTGGGGATCCTGCTGGCGCTCGGGCGGCGGTCTGAAATGCCGATCGTCAAGATGTTCAGTGTCATCTTCATCGAGTTCTGGCGCGGCGTGCCGTTGATCACGGTGCTGTTCATGTCTTCGGTAATGCTGCCGCTGTTTCTCCCCGATGGGGTGACCTTCGACAAGCTGCTCCGGGCACTGATCGGTGTGGCGCTGTTCTCGTCGGCCTATATGGCCGAAGTGATCCGCGGCGGTCTGCAGGCAATCCCGAAGGGGCAGTACGAGGCGGCCAACGCCATGGCGCTGACCTTCTGGCAGGGCACACGGCTGGTAATCATGCCGCAGGCGCTTAAGCTGGTCATTCCGGGCATCGTCAACACCTTCATCGGCTTGTTCAAGGACACCAGCCTGGTGCTGATCATCGGCCTGTTCGACCTGCTTGGCATCGTTCAGCAGAACATGAACGACCCGAACTGGATTTCACCTGCAACGCCGGCGACCGGCTTCGTCTTCGCCGCCTTCGTCTTCTTCATCTTCTGCTTCGGCATGTCGCGCTATTCCGCCTATATGGAACGGCGGCTCGACACTGGCCATAAACGATAACAAGGGAACTTAACCATGGCTGACAGCAACGCAGCAGCAACTGAAGGTGCTGGTCCTTCGAAAATGACCGTGTCGGAAACCGATGTGGCCATCGAGCTCATCGGCATGAACAAGTGGTACGGCGAGTTCCACGTTCTGCGCGACATCAATCTCAAGGTGATGCGCGGCGAGCGGATCGTCATTGCCGGACCGTCGGGTTCGGGCAAATCCACCATGATCCGCTGCATCAACCGTCTGGAAGAGCACCAGAAGGGCAAGATCATCGTCGACGGCATCGAGCTGACCAACGATCTGAAGAAGATCGACGAGGTTCGGCGCGAGGTCGGGATGGTGTTCCAGCACTTCAACCTGTTCCCGCACCTGACCATCCTCGAGAACTGCACCCTGGCGCCGATCTGGGTGCGCAAGATGCCGAAGAAAAAGGCCGAGGAAATCGCCATGCATTACCTGGAGCGGGTCAAGATCCCCGAACAGGCGAACAAGTATCCCGGCCAGCTGTCCGGTGGCCAGCAGCAGCGTGTGGCGATTGCCCGGTCGCTGTGCATGAACCCGCGCATCATGCTGTTTGACGAGCCGACATCAGCGCTCGACCCGGAAATGATCAAGGAAGTGCTCGACACCATGGTGGGGCTCGCCGAAGAAGGCATGACCATGTTGTGCGTGACCCACGAAATGGGCTTTGCGCGCCAGGTTGCCAACCGGGTGATCTTCATGGACCAGGGCCAGATCGTCGAGCAGAACGAGCCGGGCGAGTTCTTCGACAATCCGCAGCATGAACGCACCAAGCTGTTCCTGAGCCAGATCCTGCACTAGCAACACAACAGCTCCCGGCCTGGCGCTTGCCAGATCCGGTCTTGCAGATTTACAGGCCTCGGAACTTCGTTTCCGGGGCCTTTTTGCTGACGGTCTCGCCAGGTCGGACTGTGGCCCTGAATTCGGTGTCGCCTTTCGAGCTGCGGGGTTTGGCCACAGTGTGGTTTGCCCCAAGGGTTCGGCTACAGAGCGCTGGCGCGGTAGCCGTAGAGCCAGTCCAGATCGGCCGCGAGGCTTTCGGGCGGCTTGAGCGAGAGCACCAGGTCGCGGCCCAAACGGATCGGGCCGCGGGCGTGGTAGGCAAACTGGTTGAACGCGCCGCGGCTGCGGGTGCGGGCGATCCGAGCACGTCTTGCGGCCTCAAAACGCGCCAGCGTGGATGTCAGGTCTCCGGATGCCGTTTGGCTCAAGGCCTGGGCCAGCTCATAGCCATCTTCAATCGCCATCGCAGCGCCCTGGGCGGCGAACGGGGTCATGGCGTGGGCCGCGTCGCCGATGAGAACAGTTTTGCCGGCATCGTGCCACGGACCATCGGCCACTTCGTACAAGGGCCAGCAGTTCATTTCGGGGGCCTGACGGAGAATGGAAACAATGCCCCTCTGCCAGCCCGCAAAGGCACGCAGCAGATCCTGCCGGTCCGTCGCCATTTCATGGCTGTTCCATGTTTCCCCACGTTGGGTTCCGCGGGTGATTGCCACCATGTTGATGGTCTTGCCCTGATCCAGCGGGTAGGTGACCAGATGGGTTTTCGGGCCCATGAAGGCCGTTACATTGACCGGGTTCAAGACCGTTCGGGCAACATCCGCCGGCACCGTGAACCGCCACGCGATCTGGCCGGAAAAGCGTGGCTCGGATTCGCCGGGGACAAGCTTTCGGGTTCGGGACCAGACGCCGTCTGCACCGACAATCAGGTCGGGTGCGGGGCGGCCCAGCCCCGCGTGCAGCGAGCCGATGTCGGAGCTCTTGATGTGCTGGCCCAGATGCAACTGGCAATTGGGGTGTGCCGTGACCGCGTGGAGCAGCAGTTTCTGCAGATCGGCGCGGTGCATCACCCCATAGGGCGCGCCCCATCGGTCCTCGGCGAACCCGCCGCAGGGAACATGGGTGATCTTGCGCAGCGACTGACCGGAGGCGAGCACGATCTCGTGCGGGATGATCATGGCCTGCCGCAACCTGTCGCCGAGGCCAAGCGCAATGAGAATCCGGCTGGCATTGGGCGAGACCTGAAGGCCCGCGCCGACTTCGCTGAGCTCCGGAGCCTGCTCGACAATATCGACGTGATCGCCCGCGGAGGCACAGGCCAGCGCAGTGGTCAGGCCGCCAATGCCGGCACCGATGATCAAAATGTTGCGGGACATCAGGGCGCTCTCCCGATTCGGCTGCGGATCAGCGGCCTTGAGCCGGTTCGGAGCAAGAAGGATCGACCAGGGCCAGTGCCGGGAGCGTGGCTGCCGCACCCATCAATCCCGACTTCTGACCATGACCGCAGGAGGGCGCTAACGCTGGAACGGCGCTCAGGCTGCCTGATAGACCCAGGAGCAACCCGCCGGGACAGTGTCGTCACCATGCAGCGCCGGATTGTATTTGTAGAGTGTCGAGCAATAGGGGCAGACCTTTTCGCTGTCGGCGCCCATGTCGAGAAACACATGTGGATGGTCAAATGGCGGGTTTGCGCCCACGCACATGAATTCCTTGACGCCGATCTCAATGGCGGCGTGGCCTGCATCATTCTGGAAATGCGGGATTTTGTGGTCAGCCATGCATCTCTCCGTCGTGGCGTACTCGATTTGCAGCGGACCTTATACGTTGCCCTCGCAAAAGTGTAGACGCTATTTGGAGGCGGTCAGGATGCTTTTGCATCCGGTACAGGCTTTGCAGCCAGACACCGTTTGCATGGCGATGCGATTGAGCTAGGTAGGGAGTGAAAGGGGTTTTGCATGAATCTGGATCGGCTTCAGGCCGGACGTTTCACGTCCGGAGACATTGAAATTGCGTGGTACGAGGCGGGCAATCCAGACGGGTTCCCGATCCTGCTGATTCACGGCTTTGCCTCCACGGCGCATGTGAACTGGGTGTTTCCGGGCTGGTTCAAGACCCTTGACGAGGCCGGTTTCCGGGTCATCGCGCTCGACAATCGCGGCCATGGACAATCCGACAAGCCGCATGATCCTGAAGCCTATCATCCGGAAATGATGGCCGCAGACGCTGCCGGGCTGCTTGATTCGCTCAACATCACCTCGGCCCATGTGATGGGCTATTCGATGGGCGCACGGATTTCCGCCTTTCTCGCGCTTGCACGGCCTGATCTGGTGCGCTCACTGGTGTTTGGCGGCCTTGGCCTCGGGATGATCGATGGCGTTGGCGACTGGGATCCGATCGCTGACGCGCTGCGCGCCGATTCGCTCGACGATGTCACGGATGAACGGGGGCGCATGTTCCGCGCTTTTGCCGAGCAGACCAAGAGCGACCGGTTGGCACTGGCTGCCTGCATCTCCACATCGCGGACCCTCGTCAGCGAAGAGGATCTGGCGCGTTTGACGATGCCCGCGCTCATCTGCGTGGGCACCCGCGACGACATCGCCGGATCAGCCGACGGCCTGGCGCAACTGATGTTGCGCGCCCGCGCACTCGACATTCCCAACCGCGACCACATGCTGGCTGTCGGCGACAAGGTGTTCAAGGCGGCAGCGCTCGAGTTTTTCGCTGACGTCGAGGCTGGAACGATTTGATGCAAGACACGAAAACCAAGACCGAATTCACCGGTGCCTCCGGAAACCGGCTGCTGGCTGATGTGCACGAGCCCCGCGGTGAGGCTCACGGCAACCCGGTGCTTTTGCTGCATGGCGGCGGGCAGACCCGGCATGCCTGGGGTGGTGCCGCGCGCCGCATAGCCGATGCGGGCCACACGGCATTCACGCTGGACCAGCGCGGACACGGCGACAGCGCCTGGGTCGAAGACAAGGGCTATGCTTTTGACGACTATGCTGCTGACGCCGTTGCGGTGTGCCGTCAGATTGCGGCGAAGACCGGCAAGCAGCCGGTTCTGGTCGGCGCCTCGCTTGGCGGGATATCCGGGCTGATGGCCGAACACCTTGGTGGTCCGGGCCTGTTGGCGGGCCTGGTGCTGGTCGACATCACGCCGCATATGGATGCGGAGGGAGTCAGCCGGATCCAGGGGTTCATGGCTGCGCGGATGCGCGAGGGCTTTGCCACACTGGAAGAGGCGGCCGCGGCGATTGCCGCCTACCTGCCGAACCGGGCGCCGCGCCGTTCGCTCGATGGCCTGGCCAAGAACCTGCGCCAGGGCGATGATGGCCGCTATCGCTGGCACTGGGATCCCGCGTTCATCGATGGTCCCCGCAATATCAATCACGGCTCGGAGACCGGCCAGCAACGCCTTGTCGAAGCCGCACATGGCCTCGAAATTCCGGTTCTGCTGGTCCGCGGCCAACAGTCGGAGCTGGTGACGGAAGAGGCGGTGCAGGCGTTTCGCGAGATGGTGCCGCATGCCGAATTTGTCGATGTATCCGGGGCAGGGCACATGGTGGCCGGTGACCGCAATGATGCGTTCAATGACGCGGTTTCAGGCTTTCTCGACAAGCTTGAGGGGCGCAGCTGAGGTCAGCGGCCCCTGAATTGGGCTTTGCGCTTTTCCATGAATGCATTCCGGCCTTCGGCGTAATCCGCGCTGTCGAAGGTGGAGGCCGAAAGCGTGCCTGCACGCTCGTAATCGTCGAGCGAGCCGCTGTGCAAAGCGGTAATGGCGGCTTTCGACGCACGGACCGACAAAGGCGCTGCGGCTGCGATAGAAGTGGCAAGGGCCTGGACCTCGTCCTCCAGCTGATCCGGCCGGCATGACACGGCAATGCAGCCACAGGCTAAAGCTTGAGCGAGCGTGATTTCCCGAGCCGAGAACAGCGCGATCCGGGCCTGCTGATCGCCAAGCGCGCGGACCAGATCCTGCACGGCGTCGAGCGGGTAGGCCAGCCCGAGCCGTGCTGCGGGAATGGCAAATCGGGCGGTGTCGTCCGCAATCCTGATGTCGGCGGCTGCCGCAAGGCCGAATCCGCCGCCAAAACAGATGCCGCGTATGGCCGCGATCACCGGAACGGGACAGTGCCGGATGGCAGCAAAGGCAGCCGAGTTTCCGGCCTCATAGGCGCGGGCCGTCTCCGCATCCTTTCGCAATGTGGCGAACTCGCCGATATCTGCGCCGGCGGAAAAATCGCGGTCCCCTGCGCCTTCGATGATGACCACGCGCGCGTTCTGCTCATTGAGGAGCCAGTCGACGGCTTCGGGCACGGCGCGCCACATCTCATCGGTCAGGGCATTGCGTTTGTCGGGGCGGTTTATGGTGAGCCGGCCGATCGCGCTGTCACTTACAGCGGCAGCGATCCGGCCATCTGCAAAGGATATGTTTACGTCCATTTCACCCACCCGATTGTTTTTTTACGGATCTGTCTTATCCTTTGTTGAAGGCTGCGTTCAAATATCTTCGTTTGAACATCGGTCATGGACACCTTATCTAGGCGCTTCAGCGTATCGTGCGGGGCACGAAAACCCGCGGTGCAGAAAATGCCAACAAGCCCGGAGGCGGCGATGTCAGCGAATTCAGGTGCACGGGCGGGTGAGTCCGTCAAGGCGATTGATCCGATCTGGGATTCGATTCGCCTCGAGGCCGAACGGTCGATCGCGCAGGATCCGCTGCTGGCGGCCTTCCTCTATTCCACCGTTCTCAACCAGCCGTCGCTGGAAGAGGCGGTGATCCACCGGGTCTGCGAGCGCCTCGACCACCAGGACCTGCAGGCCAATCTGCTGCGCCAGACCTTTCTCGAAATGGTCAATGACTGGCGCGATTGGGGCTCGGTGCTGCGCGTCGACATCCAGGCGGTGTACGACCGTGATCCGGCCTGCAACCGGTTCATCCAGCCGGTGCTCTATTTCAAGGGCTTTCATGCCATCCAGACCCACCGTCTGGCACACTGGCTTTGGGGCAAGGGCAGGGTCGATCTGGCGCTTTATCTGCAGAGCCGGTCTTCCGAGATTTTCCAGACCGACATTCATCCTGCCGCCAAGCTCGGCAAGGGGCTGTTCCTTGACCATGCGACCGGCCTTGTGGTCGGCATGACGGCGACGGTCGGCGATAATGTGTCGCTGCTTCAGGGTGTTACGCTTGGCGGAACGGGCAAGGAAACCGGCGACCGGCATCCCAAGATCAAGGATGGCGTGCTGATCGGCGCCGGCGCAAAGGTGCTGGGCAATATCGAGATTGGCCATTGCAGCCGGGTGGCGGCAGGCTCGGTGGTGCTAAAGCCGGTCCCGCCGAATTCAACGGTTGCCGGCGTGCCTGCAAGGGTGGTGGGAACCGCAGGCTGCGAGGAGCCTTCGCGGGCGATGGATCAACTGATCAACGGTGGAACATGAAGCCGGCGCCGCTGTCTGGCGGTGCGACATTATCCTTGATAATCACATCGCGGGTTTGATTTAGCCTGCTGTCCGTGCCAAAAGCCGGGCCAACCAAATCGCCCAGGAGAGCACCGTGAAGCCAGACGAAATCACCAAGCTGAATGCCTATTTCAAGGGAATTTTCAACGAGAAGATCGTGATCAAGGCACGGCCGCGGAAAGACGATTCCGCCGAAGTCTATCTCGGCGACGAATTCCTCGGCATCGTCTTTCGCGATGATGAAGATGGTGATCTGTCGTATAATTTCTCGATGGCCATTCTCGACGTCGACCTCGACTGACGACAGCTACTTCTTCAGCGCCAGCTCCAGGCGCTTGCGGACATCCGCTTCGATCTGTTGCCAATGGGGCAGCAGATCTATCGAGAAGCGGTAGGTCACCGACAGGTCCTTGCCGATGAAAATATCACGCTGGCAGCCGGTCTGGGTGGTGAAATTCAACTCGGAGCCATGGTCTTCGACCAGGCATCGCACGGCATAAGGCCGGTCGGTTGCCGCTTTTTCCACATACATCAGTTCATTGGCGTAGCCGGCTCCTGGCCGCAGCCTGAACGAATCGAGTCCGTTCGGCCCGGCGACCGGCGGGCCGTCAGTCAATCTCTTGTAAATCGGGGTGAAGCGACCCGACATGTCGCGCGACATGGTGGCCTGGGCAATCCGCGCGAATATAAGGCCATGGGCTGACCGGGTCTGACTGAACACATCCCGCCGTGCTTCACTGTAGCCATGCATTCCGGGCCAGGAAAAATAGGTGTCGACCGCATTCTGTACGCCCGAAACCCGCTGACTTTCGAAGCGGATCACATTGGCCGGAAGGCTCAGGACATCATCACCGATGACAATTTCATGCAAAGTCCGGTCGGCCGTGTTGCCGGCATAGGAAATGCTTTTTCCGATCATGCGTCCTGCCACTGCTATCGCCAGGGTGAGCAGACACAGAACGGTGACCACTGCTGTCAGCTTCCAGACAAAGCGCGGCGACAACAATGGTGCGTGGTCTATTGTGGATGATGAATGAGACATGAAAGCCAGTCGTTTCAATATGTGCCAAAGTGGAACATCTGGCTGCGGCATGGCGCTTGCTAGATGATTTGACGAGCGTCAACACTGGACCGGGTATGGTTAACCAATGCTTTATTCTCTCGATTTCCTCGCAGCAATATTTGCCATGGCAACCGGATTTGCCACTGCCTGGGTCGGGCTGGAGATAGTCCGGCTGGCCGGATGGCGCGAGCCGGAGGCTGCCGCGGGCCGGCTGCACCCTGTGCGTATCGGCATCGAAATGGTTCTGGCAGCGGTGCTGGGGCCGCGTCTGTTGCTGGTCAACGGGTTCCGCAATTGGCGGGCAGGGCTGGTGTCGCTGCCGCTCTACGCAGTGTTGACGCTGGTGGCAGCGGGCTGGTCGATGTGTTCGGGCGTCATCGTGCTTCAGGTGGCCTTCGCCAGCGGCTATTTCCTGGCCTAGGTTCTGCTGTTCACTCCACCTGCATGAATGCGCCCGTCATCATGCGCATCGCTGCGGGGTGCATCTGGAGCCTACCATTGAGTGGCGTTACATTCTAAGACCGGTCCTTGATCCGGCTTTGCAGCCGGAACCGACGGTGTGAAAGAGAGGAAACCCGCATGGCGATTTACAGCCTGGATGGAAAGCAACCAACACTGCCAGCCAATTTCCATTATGTTGCGGACAGTGCGCAGGTGATCGGAAATGTCATCCTGGAGGAGGGGGCCGGCATCTGGTTCGGTGCTGTTCTCAGAGGCGACAATGAATCCATCACCGTTGGAAAAGGCTCCAATATCCAGGAAAACTGCGTGTTGCACACCGATATCGGGTTCCCGTTGCTGATCGGTGAAGGCTGCACGATCGGCCATGCAGCGATCCTGCACGGTTGCACCATCGGCGACAATTCGCTGGTGGGAATGGGCGCCACAGTGCTCAATGGGGCAAAAATTGGCGCGAACTGCCTGATTGGCGCCGGAGCGCTGGTCACGGAAGGCAAGGAAATTCCGGACAATTCGCTGGTGCTCGGGTCGCCGGCCAAGGTCGTGAAAACGCTTGGTGAAGATGTCGAGGCGATGCTGAAGCTGTCGGCCAGCCACTATGTCGAAAACGCCAAGCGCTTTTCCAAGGGCCTGACGCGCATCGACTGATCATGGTTTGATTGTTGCCCCCGGACATGAAGGAGCCGACCCCAGGGGACATTGGGGTCGGCTCAAGGCCTGGCCGTTGCGGGGAAGCATGGGGACTCGACCAGTGCCCAACCCAGAACCCGAATGCGTGACAGCACTCAGGTCGCTATGACTGTTGTTCCGGATAGCCCCCGCAGGCGTTGTTTCCGGAACGGATAAGGATCAGTTGTTGACGGCGCCGACGTTGGATGCGGAGCCTGGTCCAAGTTTGGTCCAGCGCGCGGCGTGCTCGGATGATTGCCGCTTGATGAAGGTGTAGCCGGTTTCCGACCACAGCCTCACATCGCCGCGCATATTGTCGAGAATGTAGTCGCCGTAATCGGTTCGCACGGTAAGCACCGCGTGGCCATCACCATTGGGCTGCAGAACCACGGTGATCAGCAGATCGTTGGGCGAAAACCCTTTCTGCATCAGCATGTGGCGCTTGAGAAGCACGTAGTCTTCGCAGTCGCCGACGCTGCGCGGATAGGACCAGAGTTCCTCGACGCCGTAGATGTTGAGATCGGTGTCCGGGCGGATGCTCTGGTTGACGCGCGTGTTGACCTCGAGCATCGTGGCCCAGGCTTTGCGGCTCAGTGCCATCGGGCCGCGGTCGCGGCCGAGCGACGTGCACTCGTTCGGATAGTTCTTGCAGAACTCGAAGTGGCCGATCGGCGGATTGGTGTTTCCGGTGGCCACGAGATTTGTTGGCGCTGCAAATGCGTTTGCGCTAAAGGTGAGCGCCAGGCCGCAAGCCGCAGCAAATTTCCCCATTGTCTGAATGTGTCTGTTCATAGTCTTGTTTCCCCGTTATGAGGCAACAATGACACGTAGATTTTGATGCTACGCAAAAACGCGCAGTACAAATTAGCACTTACTTGAAGCTAATTTGAATCGATACTATGTAAAACAAATATAAAACAAGTATAAAATACCGGAAGTCTCATTCAGGCTTTGGCAACCATGGGCCCCGCCGCACACGCCGCAACCGGATGCGGTGTTGCAACTCACGTCTGTGCGGAACGGCTCGGTCCTGACTGCCCCTTGCCGCTGTCTGCGTGGTTGGATCGGGAGCAGCGAGAGATGCAGGGGCTGGATGAATAGACATCCGGAGATGACGCCAGGCGCGAGCTTGCTTCCCACGTATCGAAAGGCACAAAAAAACCGGCCTCGTAAGGGCCGGCTTGATATCTCGGACTGACAGGCCGATTTCAGGACAGCTTGTCGATGGCCTCGTCAGGCTGCAGCGTCATGAATTCCATGGCAATGCCTTCCTGGAAGTGCCGGACGACGCGGCCGCGCATGTTGCCCAGAACGACCATGGTTCCGAAAGCCGGCCGGACGTCGATTTCGACGGCTGCGCCGGAGACGGACAGGTCGATGATCCGGCACGGATATCGCCGACCATCGTCCAGGCGAATTTCCGAGACAGGATTGCTCGGAGACACACGCTCGTGGCGGCGATCTTCCGGCAGGCCGAGCTCATGCTTGTTGGCAAGCCAGGTCAGCTGCGCGGAGAGCTTGTCGCGTTTGCGATCGGTGGCGTTGAGGGAAAGCGTAAAGGAGCGAAGACCGGCTTGGCTCACCTTGCCCTCAATGCGGCCGATGTAATCGACATAGGCCACGATGCGTTCGCCTGTTTCCGGGCGTGCGCTGCTGGATATGACGGCGTCGAAAGGCGACATGGTGTCGACAATGCAGTCATGTTCGGAATGATCAGCCCGCATGAACCGGCCCTGGACGGAGATGGTCACGCGATGAAACTTGCGTTCCTCGGCCCCATTCGTTTCGATTTCGTGCGATGCGGATTGTGCGGTCAACATGAGAGCCTTGTGGATTCCCTGACGATGAGAATTCATATTAATCCAGGCACTGTTAACAATGGGTAAGCGTTGATCGCGTTTACCCGCTAATCGCGACGTCCGCCTTCCAGTACAACCAGATGAGCGACCCGCTTGCTGCTGTTGGCAAAACCGTGGGCGAATTTTGGCGTTCCGGGGAGTTTGATTTCCGGGCGGTTGGCCAGAAACAACGGATCGCGTTCCTGATCAATAAAGCGGACACCTGTCGAGGAGAAGCCGACGATCGGTTCATGGCCGATCCAGTAGGGTGGATTGAACAATGACAGCATTCCGATCAGCCGGTCGTTGTGTCCACTCGGTCCGGTAATCGGAAGCAGCAGCATTTCGGCTTGCGTCACCCGGCCGCCGCTGCTCAGGCAATCGAGTGAAAGAACTGCAGGCGTGGCGCCGGTAGCAACCGATGCGCCGGTGCGCCCGGCATTGCGTGATCCGTCGGCCAACCAGAGTGAAGAGAACAGCTGTCCTTTCAACTCGCGCCCGTGCAGAGCGCACAAGGCGGTTCCTGCGAGGCGGAAGCTCAACTGACCGTCGGCAACCAGATCGCAAATGAAGACATGCGGCAGGAGCGTGCGAATGTCGGCGGGTTCGATGTCTGTTCTGCTTGGCGCTGCCCGCTGGCCGCGCTTTTCGGTCCAGTAGTCGAAAAGTTCAAAGCTGTTCTTGTGTTTCATTTCGTCGCCACCAGTGTTGAGAGGGGCTGCCTTGTGCCGATTTGTTCCATTTTGACGCAAACGGGATCAAGCCACCTGTTGTTCCTCTTAACAAAGCGAAAACCATGCCATGGCCGCGCCATTAAGGTTAATTTTCGGTTCCCATTGCGGAGTGCCGGGTGGCGTGCCATCTTGGGGCATCAGTTGACGAAGGAGTGTTCCTTCAGCACAAATTTGGACGAGGGGGCTCGGCCGGCCGTTCGCTTCATGCGAGCGGCTTTTTTTTGTCTGGCGGTTGCCAGCCTGTGGTTCGGGGTCTTACTGCTCGAGTGTCTGAAACAAATTGGAAGCGCCTTCGTATGAGCCAGGACCACGACGCCATCCCCAATGGTCCCAACCGGCCTGGGAACGAACCGGTATTCAACTTGCCCAATGTCGTTCTGGCGATGTTGTTGTTGATGGTGGCGATCCAGGTCGCGCTCGATTCATTGCTGCCCAGGGCAGCCGTTCTCGAGATCTATCTGCAGACGGCCTTTATCCCGCAGCGCTATGCGATAGGCATTTCCGGGCAGGCGGGGCCGTATCTGTGGTCGCCGATCACCTATTCGCTGCTGCACGGCGGTTACACGCATTTGGCGCTGAACTCGTTCTGGCTGGCCGCCTTCGGGGCCGTTGTCGCCCGGCGGATCGGCTGGGTCCGGTTTCTTGTCTTCTGGTTGTTGAGCGCGCTCGCGTCCGCGGCGCTGTTTCTTGCCTTTCACTGGGGCGATCAGACCGTGATGGTCGGCGCCTCCGGTGTGGTTTCTGCGTTGATGGGGGCTGCGGCCCGGTTTGCCTTTGGCGACGGCGGCGCGTTCCGGCGGGATCGGGCGCATCTCAATCCGCGTCTGAGCATCGTGCAGTCATTGGCAAACCGCACCGTCGTGGGATTCCTGGTCGTCTGGTTCGCCATCAACCTGCTGGCAGCTGTCGGGTTTTCATTCGGCATCGCGGATTCTGCGATTGCCTGGGAAGCGCATGTCGGCGGATTCCTGTTCGGATTCCTGGCGTTCTCGCTGTTTGATCCACTCAGGCAGGATGCGAATTCGTGGTAGCGCACGGGTTCTGCAAGCTACGCAGATCAGCCTGACTGACGTGCAGTCCCGGCGCTTGCGTCACCCCCTTGCCATGCGGGCCTGTTCCCATGTTGTGTTGCAAGCCGGGTGAAAGCCGCACATGGGCCATGTGTCCGGTTTTGTGACACTTTGGTAGCTTTTCGCGCTGCGCCGAGCGTGCCGGATCAGCAGGCTTGCAAAGCTCCGGCTTCGAGCGCACCATATGTCAAATTCGAAAGCGATCGGGAGCGCTTTGAATGGAAGACATCTTGCGCGAGGAGGATTGAATGACTGTTAAGCAGATACTTGACCAGAAGGGCCGGGACGTTGTCACGGTAAGCCCGACAATGGGTACGGAAGAAGCCGTGCGCTTTCTGGGCGACAACAAGATCGGCGCGGTTGTCGTGACTGGCGATGGCGGCAAGATTGCGGGCATTCTTTCCGAGCGCGATATCGTTCGTGCCGTTGGAAGGAAGGGCGCGGACGCCCTGACGGCGCCGATTTCGGCGATCATGACCTCGAAGGTCACCACCTGCGGTGAAGATCACACCATCAACCAGGTCATGGAATTGATGACCAACGGCCGGTTCCGGCATTTGCCGGTCGAGAAGGACGGCAGGTTGGTGGGGATTATCTCCATCGGTGACGTCGTGCGCCGGCGCATCGAGGATGTCGAGCGCGAGGCCGAGGAAATCAAGGCTTATATCGCCGGATAAAAAGACGCGCTCCGATGTTTCCATCTGAGCGCGTCATTTGCATCTTATCGCTTATTTCGCCGGTTCGGGGATGTGCCCTTCCGGACCTCTCTGTGTGCGATCAGAATTCGCTCCAGTCAGCCTGCTGAACCGCAGCATTGCTGGCCACAGCGCGGGCCGGTCTGGCGACAGGCGCTGCACGTTGAGGGGCAGGGGATGCTGAAGCCATGACCGTGGCAGCAGCGCGGAGGCTGCTCGCTTGCGCCGCGGAGCTGTCGAGTTTGAAGCTGGCGACGGCTTCGCGGAGTTTTGCGGCTTCATCGGCGAGAGTGGCCGTGGCAGCGCTTGATTGCTCAACCATTGCCGCATTCTGCTGGGTCATCTGGTCCATCGAGTTGACCGCCTGATTGACCTCGCCAAGACCGGTCGACTGCTCACTCGATGCGGTTGCGATCGACGTGATCCGCTCATTGATCTCATTGACCAGGTTGCCGATGTTGCGCAGCACCTCTCCGGCGTCGCGGACCTGATTGACACCATTGCTGACTTCCGACGTCGATGTCTGGATAAGTGCCTTGATCTCCTTGGCCGCGTTGGCGGAGCGTTGCGCCAGTTCGCGCACTTCCTGGGCCACCACGGCGAAGCCTTTGCCTGCTTCTCCCGCACGGGCCGCCTCGACGCCGGCGTTGAGCGCAAGCAGGTTGGTCTGGAAGGCGATCTCGTCAATGACGCCGATGATGTTGGAAATCTGCTGCGAGCTTTCCTCGATCTTGCGCATGGCGTCTTCGGCATTGCCGACAACCTTTGCCGATTGCACCGAGGCTTCATTTGCCTTGGCGGCAGTGTCGCGGGCTTCGGCGGTCAGCTTGGTCGAGGAGTTGACGTTGGCCGTGATCTCTTCAACAGCTGCAGCTGTTTCCTCAAGCGATGCTGCCTGCTGTTCGGTGCGCCGCGACAGGTCGTCGGCACCCTGGGCAAGCTCGCGGGTTCCCTGTTCCATCGCCGAGACGCCGCTGGCAACAGTCGTCAGGGTGCCGCCGAGGTTCTTGATCGACACATTGAAATCGTGGCGCAAGGCTTCGAATTCCGGTGCGAACTCTTCCTCGAGCTGGAACGATAGGTCGCCCTCTGCCAGACGCTTGAGACCGGCACCAAGTCCGGCGGTGGCAATGCGGAGGCTTTCGGCTGCAGCGGCTTCTGCTTTCTGCTGGGCTGCAAGACGGTCGCTTTCAGCCTTTTCACGGGCGCCTTCGGCTTCCTGCTCAAGCTGCCGGTTCTGCAGCGCACTGCGGCGGAACACTTCAGCGGTCTGCGCCATGGTGCCGATCTCGTCCTTGCGGTCGGAATATTCGATCTTGGTTTCAAGCTTGCCATCGGCGAGGGCGGCCAGCACACGGGTGATGCCGCGAACGGGCTGCGATATCGCACGGCCAAGTACAAATGAGCAAAGCAGGGAAATGACGAGCGCAGCCGCTGCCGTGCCCAGAACCTGGGTGAGCGCGGTCTGGTTTGCAGCTTCGGCAGCGCGGGCGGCGGCTGATGCCGTGGCCTCGAATGACTCGACCAGAGCCTCGTTCTGCTCGCCGATCTTGATTGCCTGAGCGTCGGCGTCCTGCATGGTCAGGGTCGCCAGAAGGGCGTCAATCATGACATTGCCGGCCACTTCGGCGGCCTGAACCTTGTAGGTCTCGATGGATTCGTCGAGAGTCTGAACGAGCTCGGCCGCCTCGGGTCCGGCGCCTGCACGCAGAGCGGCGCGCGTGGTGTCGGCCTGGGCCAGGAGAGCGTCGACGTCATCAAGGGATTTCTGGACCATGTCGTCACCGGCGCCGGCCTGTTTCCAGTTCATGGCGCGCAGCAGGCTGCCATTGGCGGAGGTGATGGTCTGCTTGAGAGCGTTTGCCGTGATCAGCAACTCGTTGTTGGTTTTCTCTGCCTGGATGAGCCTGGAGGTTTCCAGGCTTGACGAATAGTAGACCGCAGCAATGATCACGATCGCAACACAGGCTATCACCGGTGCAATGAGTGATTTGACGACGATTGGAATGTTGCTCAGTCTCAACCAGTTCATATCAAGAAAATCCCGTTTGGTGTATGACGACGGCCTGTTGGCCGCCGCCAATATATTCGTCTACTCAATAACTTATCGTTACTGGTAGGCGCCGACGCAGACGAGAGACGCGTCCACGGCGGTGCAGTATGTCGACTTCGCTTCGATGGCGCTGGTGGTCGGGTTCTGCCAGTTGTAGTCTACCCAGCCTTCGGTCTCGATCGCTGCGAGTTCCTTGACGAACAGCTTGCCGTCGGTGTCCTTCAGGCCAAGAAGGTTCTTGCCGACCAGGGCAGGCTTGGCGCCATGCGAATCAAGCACGCCGGCGTCTTTCTGCATGACGAAGACGTAAAGGTCGCGGTCGAACCACTCGCTGCCCTGGGTCTGGAATGCAGCTGCAGCCTTTTCCATGCCGTTGTCCTGCAGATAGGCAGCGGCCTTTTGAGCCAGCGCCTGGGCCTCATCCTTGGAGGCATAGTCACTTGCAACGGCGAATGTGCTGAAGGTTGCAGTCATAAGGAGCGAGAGAGCGATTTTTTTCATGAGCAGTTCCTTTGGTTCCGAAGTTGGATTTGGTAATGCTCGTAACTTGTCCGGACTGTGTTAAAAATTGGATACTACAGAGTGCCGAAAATATATGGGTTTTCGCTGGTGATTTCTGTGGGCTCGAATAATTATTTCGTTAGTATTTGTGCAAGATTCAATGAGTCGTGATCAGGCCGCCGTTTAATTGGTAAACGGCCTGATTTCTTTTTGTTTATCTTGAGTTTTACTGGGGCGGCGTTGCGTGCCGGTCGTGCTATGCCAGCTGCAAGGCAGCCTGCATGCGCATGATCTCGCCAAGCTTGGCGGAAGCTTCCTGGTAGCCGCGATCAATGGCTTCGCTGGCGCGGTGGAATTCGGACAGGCCAATGTCCGACAGGCGCGGATGCAGCGATAGATCCGGCGGATCGCCGGCAAGGCGTGCGCGCGAAATGCGGTCCTGAATGATGTTGAAAGCCTGAACCATGACTGTGGTCATGCCGATGCGGCTCTCACGCGCCTTCTTGCGACGCTCCGGCCCGGTGTAATCCGGCGCGGGTTCGCTTGCCGTGTGCTTGATCACTGCGGAGCGGCCATAGAGATCGTAATGCAGATTGACCGCCACCACGAGCGGCTGCTCGTGGGCACGGCAGACGGAAACCGGCACCGGATTGACCAGGGCGCCATCGAGCAGGGTGCGGCTGTTGCAGCGGACCGGCTCGAAAATGCCGGGCAGGGCATAGGAGGCGCGAATGCCGGTGATCAGCGATCCGGAGGAAATCCAGACTTCGTGACCGGTGTTGAGTTCGGCGGCCACTGCAACGAAGGTGCGGTCGAGATCCTCGATGTTGACGCCAACAAGGTGTTCCTGCATCCGGTCATTGAGCCGCATGCCGCCGAACAGGCCGCCGCCGCCAATGGCGAAGTCGAGCAGGCCGGCGATCCGGCGCATGGTCAGGCTGCGGGCGAAATTCTCAAGCTCGTCCAGCCGTCCGGCCAGGTAGCAGCCTCCGACCAGGGCGCCGATCGAGGTGCCGGCGATCATGGAAACCTCGACACCGGCTTCGTCGAGCGCCCGAAGCACGCCGATATGGGCCCAGCCGCGCGCTGCGCCGCCGCCCAGCGCCAGGGCGATCTTGGGTTTCTGTGTCGGATTGTGTTGCATCCCGCCCACCGGTGTCATGGCCATTGCGTCGCCGGTATCAGCGACTGGCTCTGTATTGCGGCCCATGTTCCAGTTCAGCATCTTTTTGTCCTTCCCTGCCGAACACTCCCCCCGCGTTCAAGCAGATGACACCAGATTTGGGTTGCGAATTTGTGAAGGAACGATGTGACTGGGTCAAAACGGGTCAGTTTGCCTAATGATCGGTATATACCGATGCGGGATCGAACAGCGGCTCCGAGCCGATCTCGAGCTGGATTTGGCCGTCCCTTTCCACCACCTTTCGGTAGAAACAGGAGCGGCGGCCGGTGTGGCAGGTGGCGTCAGCGCCACCGACGCGGACCTTGAGCAGCACGGCGTCCTGGTCGCAATCGATGCGGATTTCATCCACCGTCTGCATGTTTCCCGAGGTTTCGCCCTTTTTCCAAAGCTGGTTGCGCGATCGGCTCCAGTAATGGGCCAGGCCGGTCTCGATGGTCAGCCGCAGGGCCTCATCGTTCATGTGGGCGAGCATCAGCACCTCGTTGTCACCACTGTCGACAACCACGGCGGTGATCAGGCCATTGGCGTCGAAGCGCGGTGTCAGGTCCGAGCCGTTTTCAAGCTCGGACTTGTCGGCGGGTGCGGATTTGAATGAAGATGTCATGAGTACCCCTCACATCGGGGCGCTCAATCAACCCCGGATCAATGTCATGAAGCGGACCTGTTCGTGCGGATCCGTCTTGAATGCGCCTGTAAAGGTCGTGGTAATGGTTGTCGAGCCTTGCTTCTTGATGCCGCGCATGGCCATGCACATGTGTTCGGCCTCGATCATCACCGCGACACCGCGCGGATGCAAGGCATCGTCGATGGAATGGGCGACCTGGGCGGTCATGGTTTCCTGGATCTGCAGGCGGCGGCCATAGATCTCGATCACCCGGGCGATCTTGGACAGGCCGAGAACCTTGCCGTCGGGCAGATAGGCGACATGGGCCTTGCCGATGATCGGCACCATGTGGTGTTCGCAATGGGAGAAGAACGGGATGTCCTTGACCAGCACGATGTCGTCATAGCCGGCAACCTCCTCGAAGGTGCGGCCCAGCTCTTCCTCGGCGTCCTGATCATAGCCGGAGAACAGCTCCTTGTAGGCCTTGACCACGCGCTTGGGCGTGTCGACCAGGCCTTCGCGGGTGATGTCGTCACCGACCCAGCGCAAAAGCGTGCGGACGGCTTCCTCGGCTTCGGCTTCGGTGGGGCGGTTGTCCTGATCGTTCAGTCGGTTGACGATGGCATCCATGCTCGTGGCCTCCATGGGGGATTACACCCCATCTACGTTGTTCGCATTCAATCGGACCACGCACTTGGGCAAATTTACGGCAGGTACCGTGTTTCTTGTCCAGTGGGCTCCGGGGCTTTCGGGCATGGCCCTCCGGCACGGTTTCCCTCAGTGCGTTTGCAAACAGGTTTTGCCGAACGCCTGACAGACACTATATAGTAATTCCGCGCGCCGCGTCGAGATGCGATACCGTCAACTCTTGCCGCAGGCTGACTGCCAATACCCGTAACCGGGAAAGGCCCGAACCGATGATCGATGATGTCTACAATGCCCGGATTCTGGATTTTGCCGGCAATATTCCGCGGATCGGAACGCTGGAGGACGCGGACGCGGAGGCCTCCGCCCACTCCAAGCTGTGTGGCTCGAAGGTCAAGGTGTGGCTGAAGATGGACGGCGATGTCGTGTCCGATTTTGCCCATGACGTCAAAGCCTGTGCGCTGGGGCAGGCGTCGTCGTCGATCATGGCGCGCAACATCATCGGCGCAAGTGCAAGCGAGCTGCGCGAGGTGCGAGAGATCATGCGAAGGATGCTCAAGGAAAACGGGCCTGCGCCGGAAGGCCGGTTCGCCGATCTCAAGTTTCTCGAGCCGGTGCGTGAGTACCGGGCGCGCCATGCCTCAACGCTTTTGACGTTTGACGCCGTCTGCGACTGCCTCGACCAGATCGAGGCGCGCAGGGCCGAGGAAGACGCCGCCTGATGAGCGGTGCCTCAACCGGCCGCAACTGGGCCGGCCCGTGGCCGAAAACGCCGGGCCGGTTGTTCGGCACCGGGCTGATCCGGCTCTACCAGCTGACGCTGTCGGGTTTCATCGGCAATTCCTGCCGCCATCTGCCGACCTGTTCCGAATATGGCTATGAAGCCATCGCCCGGCACGGGCTGTGGAAGGGCGGCTGGCTGACACTGTTCCGCGTCGGACGTTGCGGTCCCGGCGGCACCCACGGCATCGACAATGTTCCGGAAAAGCTGGATGTGCGGCTGGCCTGGTGGGCGCCGTGGCGGTTTGCCTCTGTGGGGCACCGTTGCAGAGCTGTGAAATAGCCTCCATCTGACAGGCGTGAAGATCGTTGCAGAATACGGCCGCGGCAAACGGCAGCCGCCATACTTGCCCGCCTTACCCAAATCGCGTAAACGCCGCCCTGCACACACCAACCTCAACCACCCGCGTTCGTTGGCGGGACTGGATCAAGGAGAGACTGCCATGGCATCCGCCGTATCCCTCACATTTCCCGATGGCTCCAAGCGCGAATACCCCGCCGGCACGACCGGCCGCGAGGTCGCTGAGTCGATTTCCAAATCGCTGGCCAAGAAATCGGTTGCGATCGCGCTTGACGGTGAACTCACCGATCTGAGCGATCCGGTCCGCGATGGCGAGCTGGAAATCATCACCCGCACCGATCCGCGCGCGCTGGAGCTGATCCGGCACGATACCGCCCATGTGATGGCTGAAGCCGTGCAGGAGCTGTTTCCCGGCACCCAGGTGACCATCGGTCCGGTGATCGAGAACGGCTTCTATTACGATTTCGCCAGGAACGAGCCGTTCACCCCCGAAGACCTGCCGGTGATCGAGAAGAAGATGAAGGAGATCATCGCCCGCAACAAGCCCTTCACCAAGGAGGTCTGGTCGCGCGATGAAGCCCGGAAAGTCTTCGAGGACAAGGGTGAGGCCTACAAGGTCGAGCTGATCGAGGCGATTCCGGCCGATCAGGATCTCAAGATCTACAAGCAGGGCGACTGGTTCGACCTGTGCCGCGGACCGCACATGGTCTCGACCGGCCAGATCGGCACCGCCTTCAAGCTGATGAAGGTGGCCGGCGCCTATTGGCGCGGCGATTCCGACAACGCCATGCTGACCCGGATCTACGGCACCGCCTGGGCCGATCAGGCCGAGCTTGATGCCTATCTGCACATGCTGGAAGAAGCCGAAAAGCGCGACCACCGCCGGCTCGGACGGGAGATGGATCTGTTCCATTTCCAGGAAGAGGGGCCGGGCGTCGTGTTCTGGCACTCCAAGGGCTGGAAGATGTTCCAGAACCTGCTCGCCTATATGCGCCGCCGGCTTGAGAACGAGTACGAAGAGGTCAATGCGCCGCAGATCCTCGACAAGAGCCTGTGGGAGACCTCCGGTCACTGGGGCTGGTACCAGGAAAACATGTTCGCGGTGAAGTCCGCCCATGCCTTCACCAATCCCGACGACGAGGAAGCCGACAACCGGATTTTCGCGCTCAAGCCGATGAACTGCCCCGGCCACGTGCAGATCTTCAAGCACGGGCTGAAGTCCTACCGCGACCTGCCGGTGCGGCTGGCCGAATTCGGCAATGTTCACCGCTACGAGCCATCGGGCGCGTTGCACGGGCTGATGCGGGTGCGCGCGTTTACCCAGGATGACGCGCATATCTTCTGCACCGAGGAGCAGCTCGAGGCGGAATGTCTGAAGATCAACGATCTGATGATGTCGGTCTACCGCGACTTCGGATTCGAGGAAGTGGTGGTCAAGCTTGCGACACGGCCGGAGAAGCGTGTCGGCACCGATGCCATGTGGGACCACGCCGAAGACATCCTCAAGAAGGTGCTCGAGAAGATGGCCGCCGAATCGGGCGGGCGCATCAAGACCGGCATCAACGAAGGCGAGGGGACGTTCTACGGACCCAAGTTCGAATACACCTTGCGTGATGCCATTGGCCGCGACTGGCAGTGCGGAACCACGCAGGTCGACTTCAACCTGCCGGAGCGTTTCGGCGCCTTTTATATCGGGGCGGATTCGGAGAAGAAGCAGCCGGTGATGGTGCACCGGGCGATCTGCGGCTCGCTCGAGCGGTTCTTGGGCATCCTGATCGAAAGCCATGCCGGGCACATGCCGCTGTGGTTCGCGCCGCTGCAGGTTGTCGTCGCCACGATCACCTCGGAAGCTGACGGATACGGCGAAACCGTGGCACAGAAGCTGCGTGACGCCGGTCTCCAGGTGGAAACCGACTTCCGCAACGAGAAGATCAACTACAAGGTCCGCGAGCATTCCATGGCCAAGGTGCCGGTGATCGTGGTCTGCGGCATGCGCGAAGCCGAGGAACAGGCGGTCAATATTCGTCGTCTCGGCAGCCGCGACCAGGTGTCGATGTCGCTTGCCGATGCGGTTGCGAAACTGGCCGACGAAGCCACCCCTCCCGACGTTCTGCGCAAGAACGCCGAGAAGGCGTCGCGGGCAGGCTGAACTCTTTCCGGCGCGGCAGGCCAAACCCTGCCGCGCCGGCTGTCACATGACCTTCATGGAGACGTGGCATCTCGGAGTGACCCTGTCATTTCCCGAGAGTCACCATGCGCCTCGATCAGCTCAGCTACGCCAACCAGAACCAGCCGCTGTTCAAGCGCTGGTTGATCCGGTCCATCGAAGGCCTGTCTGGCCGCGACCGCTATTTTCGGCTTTACCAGACCTGGAGCCGCGAGATCGTTCCGCAAGGGCGGCATGTCTTCGCGCGCATGCTCGAGCTGATCAATATTCGCCTCGACATCAGGTCCGAATGGCCGCCACGCAATCTGCCCGATGGTCCTCTGGTGATCATCGCCAATCATCCCTACGGCATCGGCGACGGGATTGCGGTTCTGGCCATGGCAGAGGCGCTCGGCCGACCTTTCCGGGTTCTGATCAACAACGACCTGATGAAGATCCCCGAGATCGCGCCCTTCGCCTTGCCGATTTCATTTGACGAGACGCGTGAGGCGATGGCCATCAACATGGCAACGCGGCAGCAGGCTTTGGAAATGCTCAAGGCGGGCGTGACCATCGTCGTGTTCCCGGCAGGAGGTGTCGCCACCGCACCCAGGGGCTTCGGCCGTGCGGTGGACCTGCCCTGGAAGATATTTCCCGCGCGCCTGGTGCAGGCCGCACGGGCATCGGTGATCCCGGTCTATTTCGAGGGGCAATGCGGCGCCCTGTTCCATCTGGCAAGCCGGGTGTCCCTGACGCTGCGGACCTCGCTGCTGGTGCGCGAGTTCCGGCGGTTGTCGGGCTCGGCGATCGTGGCCTATCCGGGTGAAGTGCTCAAAGCCGACGATCTTGCGAAGATCACCGACCGGAAGACATTGCTGGGCAAGCTGTACGAGGCGGTTTTCGCACTGGAAATCCCGCGGCGGAGCACCGAAAAGCGGCGCGAAATCGCCTAGTTCAGCAACACTTCCACATCCGAATTGCGGCCGGCGACAACGGTGAAATCGCGTTGATGCACCTTGTTCTTGTTGCGCGCGATTGCCGTGTATTCGCCCTCGGCCAGGACGATGGTCGGGAAGGCGCCAACGCTTTCCGACACCACGTCGCCGCCTGAGGTCAGGATCGACCAGGCCGTGTCGGCAATCGCCTCGCCGCCGGGTTCCGACACCAGCTTGAGGGTGAGTTGAGCTGCGCGGTGCTGGATGACAGCTTCGGTCAGCTTGCCGGCCTCGACCCGGATGTCCGACCGGATCACCGCGTTGACGGAGCCATATTCGGAGACAATGTGATAGGTGCCGGAATTGAGCCGGACAATGGTGTTGGGCTTGACGTCCTCGACCACCAGCTGCTGTTCGCCATCGATGCCTTCCTCGGCCTTGTAGATGTTGAACAGCAACTGGCTGGAGGGAATACGCGCGTCGATACCGGACACCGCATTGAGCATCAGGCCGCCGGCTTCCATGACGATGTGCTGGGTCTCGATCGGTCCGTCGCGGGGCACGGTGAGTTTCTTCGTCACCCCGGCGCGGCCGAAGGCGACATGGAGGAAATAATCGCCCGGCTCGAATTCGAACTCAGCCGAGCCGCCCTCGGAGGTGGCGAGCAGCGGCAATTTGCCTTCGGCATCGGGAGCCGGATGGAAGATGCGCCAGGTCAGTCCGTATTTCAGGGGCTCGCCGGCCTCGGTCAGGGCCGCTTGCACCCGCACGGTCCGGCGGATGGCGGCAGAATCGCCGGCCTCGGACGCCGGCGCATATTCGGTCAGTCCAGGCAGGGTGATTTTCGGATCGGCAGTGTCGGCAAAGGCGTCCTGCGCGCTTGCCAAGGATGATGACGCCATCAGGGTCAGCGCAGAGAGAAGAACAATAGACAGTCTGTTCATGAGGCAGGGTCCGGTTGACTTCTGAATTGCGAGAGGTCACTTGGACCCCAAAGCCATGGCAAATTCATGACCGATTTCGGTCAAACCTGAATGCACGAGGAAGACATGCCGGTCAATGCTGCCCTGAAAGCCTATCTCGAAACCCGCCGCTCGATTCCCGCTTTCCAGATGAGCGAACCGGGGCCATCGCGGTCGGAAATCGAAGAAATGCTCACGCTGGCGCGCCGGGTCCCGGATCACGGCAAGCTCGCGCCGTGGCGCTTCATTGTCTATGCGGGCGAAGTGCGCGAGCGGATCTCGCTTGAACTGGCCGAAATTGCCATGGCCAACAAGCCGGACATGGCTGAGGACATGATTGCGGTCGAAAAGACCCGTCTGACCCGGGCCCCGGTCGTCATTGCCGTGGTGTCGCAGGCTGCCCCGCACCCCAAGATCCCGGAATGGGAACAGGTGATGAGCGCCGGCGCGGTCTGTCTCAACCTGGTGATGGCCGCCAATGCGCTGGGCTATTGCTCCAACTGGCTGAGCGAGTGGTTCGCCTTCGACCAGAAGGCCTATCCGATCCTGGGGGTGAAGCCCGAGGAAAAGGTCGCGGGCTTCATCCACATCGGATCACCGAAAATGCATCCTGGCGAGCGGCCGAGGCCGGAGCTCGCCGACATTGTGACCTTCGCAGGAGACTGACATCGATGTTTTATGAGGCCAAAGACAACAAGCACGGTTTGCCGCATGACCCGTTCAAGGCGATCGTCTCGCCGCGGCCGATCGGCTGGATCGGATCCCGGGGCGCGGACGGCTCGAACAACCTTGCGCCGTACTCGTTCTTCAATGCGATTTCCGATCACCCGAAAATGGTGATGTTCTCGTCATCGGGACGCAAGGATTCCCTGCGCAACATCGAGGAAACGCGGGTGTTCACCACCAGCATGGTCGGGCGTTCGCTGACGGAAAAGATGAACCTGTCATCCGCCGACGCGCCCTATGGCGAGAGCGAGTTCGAATTTGCCGGCCTGGCCATGGCCGAGGCGCGGATGATCAATGCGCCGTTTGTCGCCGAGGCCCACGCGGCTCTGGAATGCAAGGTGACCGAGATCTTCGAGGCCAAGAGCCTCGAGGGCGAGGCCAGCGGCTCGTTCGTGGTGATCGGTCAGGTTGTCGGCATCCACATCGACGACGCAGCCCTGGCCGACGGCAGGCTCGACATGGCTGCTGTGGCGCCACTGGCGCGTCTGGGCTACATGGATTACGCCGATGCGGCCAACACGTTCGAGATGCGCCGTCCGGCCTGGCCGGCAAAGAAGTAGGCCCTATTCGACTGCAGGCATCTCATCGGGCTTGAGGCCCGCCATGCGTGCCACCCGCTCGGCCTGGCGCAGGTGGGGCCGGTCGATCATCTTGCCGTCGAGCGACAGCACGCCGGCATCCGGTCCGGCGGCGGCAAACAGTGCCAGAATTCTCACCGCCCGCTCGACATCTGCCGGGGGCGGGGTGAAGGCGCGGTTGATGACGGCCACCTGGTCGGGATGGATCGCCATCTTGCCGCTGAAACCGTCGCGCACGGCGGCCCGGCATTCGGCGTCGAGGCCGTCCAGATCGCGAAAATCGGTGAAGACGGTGTCGATGGCGTCGACGCGGGAATGGGCCGCGGCAAGGATGGTCAGGCTCCGCGCCATGCGGAAGACATCGGTGTAGACGCCGCTGTCATCCTTGTTGGAAGACGCCCCGATATCGGCTGCCAGGTCTTCCGCGCCCCAGGCCAGGGCGGCCAGGCGCTCCGACTTCGCGGCGAACGATCCGGCTGCCAGCATGCCGCCGGCGGTCTCTGTCATCAGTGCGTGGATCCTGATCTTGCCCACTTCCAGGCCTGCCTCGGCTTCATGCACGCCGATGCGGGCGCCGAGATCCTGGATGTCGGCGCCTGATCTGGCTTTCGGCAGCAGAATGGCATTAGGCGCGGCAGACACGACAGCGGCCAGATCTTCATCGCTCATGCCGGTGTCGAGCGCATTGATGCGGACGATGAACCAGGGCGTGCCGGCCGCCCGGTCGGTGCTCGCCAGAAACGACGCCACGGTGGCGCGTGCCTCCGCCTTGCGCGACAGGGCAACGGAATCCTCAAGATCGAGAATCAGCGCGTCAGCTCCGGACGTGATGCCTTTTTGCAGTTTGCGTTCCGAATCGCCTGGAACAAACAGCAGCGAGCGCATCATTGGTCCGGCCTCTTGCGCATCATGGCCTGGCGGACACAGCGGGCTACGAGCTTGTCGTTCTGGTTGAAGGCCTGGTGTTCCATCTCGACGATGCCGCGATCGGGCTTCGACTTCGATTCCCGGACGCTCAGCACCCTGGTTTCAACCCGGACGGTGTCGCCGTGAAACAGCGGGTGCGGGAAGGTCACGTCGGTCATGCCGAGATTGGCGATGGTGGTGCCGACCGTGGTGTCGTTGACCGATATGCCGATCATCAGCCCGAGCGTGAACAGGGAATTGACCAGCGGTTGCCCGAATTCGGTGGTCTTGCAGAATTCGTAATCGATATGCAGCGGTTGCGGATTGAGGGTCATGTTGGAAAACAACATGTTGTCCATTTCTGTGACCGTTCTGCGCAGAGAGTGGGAAATCACGGCGCCCGGTTCGAATTCCTCAAGATACATACCGCGCATGTTTTACCCCTCGTACAATTGCCCGTTATTGATGCCGCGTTCCAAACCGATGCGCAAGCGCAATGGGGCAAGGAATGCGGATGCGGAATGGATAACCCCAGAAACCGAACCTGACTTCTGCTGCCTTGAGGACAGGGGTGCTGGTGCGCTTAACATTTCATCGTTTTGGGCGGCCGGTTTTATTAGGTGTTGCTGAAGCTATTCAGTGTGATGGAACTGTAATGGACCTGTTCCAAGCTGCAGCGGGTGTTAACAAGTATGGTGAACCGATCGTAAACCATTTGGTTCTAGGGTGAGTCCCACTGGTACCGAGTGGGGTCGCATATCGATGATAGTCAGTTCCTTTTTGAAGTGGTCGGAAACCGCCAAGGTCAGTGACCGCTGCCGTGCTACGCAGGCTCTGACCCAGGCCTATGCGCAAGGATCAATGAAACAGTCGGAGCGGCAGGAAGCCGAAGCGGCGCTTTCGCTGCTGCTCGAAGACCCGTCGCCGAAAGTCCGGCTGGCCCTTGCAGAAGGCCTGGCGATGGTGGAACACGCGCCGCGCAGCATCCTGCTCGGGCTTGCCTCCGACCAGATCGAGGTTGCGGGCCGGATCATCGCCTTGTCACCAGCACTTGCCGACAATGACCTGATCGAAATCATCGCCGGCGGGCGTCTCTCGCTGCAGCGGTTCGTCGCCTTCCGCTGTCCGGTGTCCGTCTCGGTCGCCGCGGCCATGGCCGAGGTGGGGGAGGCCGATGCGGTTGCCGACATGCTCGACAATCCGCATGTTTCCCTGGCGCGGATTTCAATCCGGCGGATAGCGGAACGCTTTGGAGACAATGCCGAAATCCGGGCGCGGCTGTTTGAGCGGCAGGATCTGCCGTGCGACGTGCGCCAGGGGCTGGTCGAACGGCTGGGAGCCGCACTCGCCGGATCCGCATTCGTGCGCTCGGCCATCGGCGGCAGCCGCGGTCGCAAGGTTGCCGAGGAAGCCTGCATGAATGCGACACTCGGGCTGGCCGAGACCGTCGGCCAGGACGAGATCCCGGCGCTGGTCGAACATCTGCGCATGGCCGGCCGCCTGACCCCGGCATTCCTGATCCATGCGCTGTGTGCCGGAAATGTCGATTTTTTTGCCAGCGCTGTGGTCTCGCTGTCCGGCATGAGTGACGCGCGCGTTCGCGGCATCCTGATCGACGGACGAGAAACCGCAATGCGGGCGCTTTATCGCGCCATCGGTCTGGGCAGTGATCTGGCGCCGGTATTTGTGACGGCAACGCAGATCTGGCGCGTGGCGTCGCGCCTGAACAGAAGCATCGACACGGGCAAGGTCACGACCGAACTGATGCAGCGCCATGCGGAGGATGCGCAACGTCAGCCCGCCGTCGCGGAGCTCTTGCGGCTGGTTGAAACCATGCATCTGAGCTGGCACCGGCATGCATCCCGGACCTATGCGCAGGCGCTTGCTGCCGAAGCCGCATAAGGCGTTGGCCCGGATCAGATATCCAGGTTGTTGGCAAACTCGGCGTGTTCCTGGATAAAGCGGAAGCGGGCATCTGCCTTGGTTCCCATCAGATTGTCGACGGTTTCCTGGGTCGATTCCGGGTCGCTCACATCGACCGCCACTTTCAGCAAGGTGCGCTTGGACGGGTCCATGGTGGTTTCCTTGAGCTGGGAAGCCATCATTTCGCCCAAGCCCTTGAACCGGTTGATTTCCACCTTGCCGCGGCCGGTGAATTCGGTTTCCAGCAGTTGGACCCTGTGCTCGTCGTCCCGGGCATAGAGCGACTTGCCGCCCTGGGTGATCTTGTAGAGCGGCGGGACAGCCAGGTAGAGATGGCCCTGACGGATCAGCTCAGGCATTTCCTGGTAGAAGAACGTGATCAGCAGTGAAGCGATATGGGCGCCGTCGACGTCGGCATCGGTCATGATGATGATGCGTTCGTAGCGCAGGTCCTCTTCGCGGTATTTCGACCGGGTGCCGCAGCCCAGCGCCTGCACCAGGTCGGCGATCTGCTGGTTGGCGCCCAGTTTCTCGCGGCCGGCGCTGGCGACGTTGAGGATCTTGCCGCGCAGCGGCAGGATGGCCTGGTTGGAGCGGTTGCGCGCCTGCTTGGCCGAGCCGCCGGCGGAATCACCTTCGACGATGAAGAGTTCGGCGCCCGCCGCCGTGGTCTGGCTGCAATCTGACAGCTTGCCGGGCAGCCGCAGCTTGCGCACGGCGGTCTTGCGGTTGACTTCCTTCTCCTTGCGCCGGCGCACCCGTTCATCGGCGCGCTCGATGACCCATTCGAGCAGTTTGTCGGCTTCAGCGGGGGAGTCTGCGAGAAAGTGGTCGAACGGATCGCGCAGGGCGTTTTCGACAATCCGCTGCGCCTCCGCCGTGGCCAGCTTGTCCTTGGTCTGGCCGACGAATTCCGGCTCCCGGATAAACACGGAGAGCATGCCGATGGACGAGATCATCACGTCGTCGGTGGTGATCGCGGCGGCGCGCTTGTTGCCGGTGAGCTCGGCATAGGCCTTCAGGCCCTTGGTCAGGGCAATGCGCAGGCCCGCTTCATGGGTGCCGCCATCGGGGGTCGGGATGGTGTTGCAGTAGGAGCTGATCGAGGAGTCGCCACCATACCAGGTGACCGCCCATTCGAGCGAGCCGTGGCCACCGGGACGTTCGGTCTTGCCGGCGAAGATGTCCCGGTTGACCCGGTGTTCCTTGCCCAGCGATGCCTCGAGATAGTCCTTGAGGCCGCCGGGGAAATGAAAGACCGCCTTTTCCGGGGTCTCGGTGCCTTCGACCAGCGAAGGCGCGCAGACCCAACGGATCTCGACACCGCCAAAAAGATAGGCCTTGGAGCGGGCCATGCGGTAGAGACGGCCGGGATCGAAGCGGGCGCCGGCGCCGAAGATCTCCGGATCGGGGTGGAACCGCACCTTGGTGCCGCGCCGGTTGTGGATGTCGCCGAGTTCCTCAAGCGCGCCTTGCGGGATGCCGCGGGAAAAAGTCTGCCGGTAGAGCTTCTTGTTGCGGGCGATCTCGACCACCAGATCATCGGACAGCGCGTTGACCACCGAGACGCCAACGCCGTGCAGGCCACCGGAGGTCTCGTAGACCTTGCTGTCGAACTTGCCGCCGGCATGCAGCACCGTCAAAATGACTTCGAGGGTGGATTTGCCGGGAAACTTGGGATGGTTTTCGACCGGGATGCCGCGGCCATTGTCGGTGACGGTGAGATAGCCGTCAGCGTCAAGCTCGACCTCGATGAAATTGGCGTGTCCGGCAACGGCTTCGTCCATCGAGTTGTCGATGACTTCGGCAAACAGGTGGTGCAGGGCGCGCTCGTCGGTACCGCCGATATACATGCCCGGTCTGCGCCGGACCGGTTCCAGGCCTTCCAGCACCTCGATGGTCGAAGCGTCATAATCGTCACCACTGGCGGGCGCACCCGGTTTGGACGCGGCCGGACGCGCCGGTTTCGCTGCGGCAGGAGCCGCTTGTTTCACAGGGGTGTCTTCCGATTTCGGCGCGGGGCTTGCAGCCGGTGCGCCGGTTGTGGAAAAAAGATCGTTGGAATCGTCCATATCGCCGTTGTGCCTGATGTAGATTGGGGAAACGAATCAGCCGGAGTGTGCCAGAATCCATTCCTTCAATCGACTATGTAGCATTTGGTTTGCAGCTTTGCGCGGCGTTCTTGCCGTTCAGAGTGCGATAATCCTTGCCTTTGTGATGCAGTTGAGCGTCGCCACCGGCGTCTCGGCTCTCGAGTTGCGCGGTCACAAGGACCGGCTGTTCGCCTATCCGGGCATTCTCTCGGTGTCAGAGCAGGGCAGTTTCATTGTCGTCGACTACGACAAGCAGCGCGACATTCACCGCCGTGACGCGGAACCGGAACGGCGGGTGCATTCGAAATACATCTCGCTCGCCGTGCGGAGGCAGGGCCGGGTTGCGCTGCACGAAGCCAATGGCCGGGCGATCGAAACCGGCGTGACCGGCGACTATTCGAAAGCCCGGTTCGCGGTCATCTTCGTGCATGGACGGGGCGGCGACCAACGGCTGGGCATGAACGATCACACCTTCGGCGGCAACTTCAACCGGCTGAAGAACCTCATGCTGCTCAATGGCGGCTCCTACCTGGCCCCATCGGTCAAGAGTTTCGATGACAAGGGGGCGGCCGATGTCAGGGAGCTGGTCGTTGCAGGGCGGGCGCCCGTGGTGTTGGCCTGCGCCTCGATGGGGTCGATCATCTGTTCCAAACTCGCCAATGATCCGGCGGTGGTGCCGCGGCTGGCCGGCATGGTGCTGCTTGGCGGGGCGCCGGACATGGGGATCGCAAGAAGTGCTGCGGTCAAGGCGCGGATGCCGATCGTCTTCACCCATGGCAGCTACGACACGGTCTATGACTGGCAGGATCAGAAATCCGTTTTCGACCGCATAAGGCGCTCGGCCAAGAATTACCCGGCGCAATTCGTGCTGTTTGACACCGGCTCGCACGGCACGCCGATGCGGATGACGGACTGGAAGCAGACGCTCGAATTCGTCTTGAGCCGCTAGAAGCGAGCTCTTGGCGCTTTCAAAACGCTTCATTTCGGGAATAGGTACAATTTAAGAAAAAATTGACCGCGCGAATGAACCGGATGTTTGGGAAATAAGACTAGTGCTGTCTCGTGCCTAATTCGGGAGCGGGACATGAAATATATCGTCTTCATTCTTTTCACTGTGCTGACCAATGCCGCAGCACAGCTGATGCTCAAGCAGGGTATGATATCGCTGGGACCGGTGTCCTTTACTGCCGACACCATGATCGCCCGCATCTTCCAGATATTGTTCAACCCCTGGGTTTTTGCAGGGCTGGCGACCTTCGTCATCTCGATGGCATCGCATCTATACGTGCTGTCGAAGGTGGAATTGTCCTTTGCCTATCCGTTCCTGAGCCTTGCTTATGTGGCGGTGGCGGTCTTTGCCTATGTCCTGTTCAAGGAAGACCTCAACAGCTGGCGCATCGCAGGTATCGCCTTCATTTGCGTGGGTACGGTGCTGATTGCCCAGTCCGGGCGTGACAATCAGGCGGCCGGTGAGCTTGAAACCGCGCAGCTTTCAAAGATTAACGCAGCAACGAACGAGATTTCACGATGAAACACATTCTTTTTGGAGGCGACGGCTTCGTCGGTCGCCATCTCGCCCAGAAACTCCTTGCCGACGGCGAAGAGGTCGTGGTGGCGGACATCGTCAATGACAACAAGTCGTTCTACCGCGATGCGACAATCGTCGCCTGCGATGTGACAAGGCCCGACATGGTCGCCGGCGTGCCAATTGCGGCGGATGACATGGTCTACAACCTGTCGGCCAAGATGTTGTCGCCGCTGCAGATCCGCTCGAAGCGTCATGATTTCTTCTATCCGGTCAATTACGACGGCACCAAGAACATCATCGAGGCGATGGACAAGGTCGGGGCCGACCGGCTGGTGCATTTCACCACCGACATGATCTACGGCCACACGATGACCTATCCGATGACCGAGGAACATCCGGTGGCGCCGCTTGGCGAATACGGCCAGTCGAAGCTCGATACCGAGGTGCTGGCAGCCGATTGGCGGCAGAAGGGCATGTCGATCTCGCTGTTCCGTCCGCGCCTGATCATCGGACCGGGCCGTCTGGGTATTCTGGAAAAGCTGTTCAAGCTGATCGACGCCAATTTGCCGGTGCCGATGATCGGATCGGGCAAGAACCCGTACCAGTTCATCTCGGTGTTCGACTGCGCCGAAGCTGCGCGTCTGGCCTGGAAGGCGGGCGTGCCGAACGAGGCCTACAATCTCGGATCGATCAACCCGCCGCCGGTGCGCAAGCTGCTCGGAGACCTGGTCAAGCATGCGGGGTCGAAATCCTTCCTGATCCCGACCCCGGGCTGGGCGGTCAAGCGCACGCTTGACCTGTTCGACCTGGTCAACATGCCGATCATGGATCCCGAACAGTACCTGATCGCCGACGAGAACTGCGTTCTCGACGTGTCCAAGGGCGAGCGCCAGCTCGGCTGGGTGCCGCAATATCGCGACGAAGACATGCTGATCGCCGCCTATGACGAATATCGCGCAGCCAAGGCCCGCAGCGGATCGTCCGTTTCCGGCCAGGTCGCACCGGCCGAATGAACCGTTCCGAGGGAGCCCACACCATGCTTGATACACCAACGCGCGTCGCAGTCGACGCTCCGCCATTGTCCGACGCGCAACCTGCGCCCAAACCCGCAAGCAATCGCGCCGGACGGCCTGATCTTCTGACGGTCGCAGATGCAAAGGCGATGTCGGTCGCTGAAATGACCGAGCTGTTCAAGGATCACATCAATCCGGGCCAGCTGCATTTCATGAAGCTTCTGGGCTTCCACAAGATCAAGATCGAAACCGCGTCTGGGATGTATTACACCGACCAGAACGGCCGCAAGATCCTCGATTTCTTCGGCGGTTTCGGATCGCTGGCGCTGGGTCACAACCATCCGCGCATCATCGAGGCGCGCAAAGCGTTTCAGGACGAAGATCGTCACGAGATCGCGATTGCCTTCATGAGCCAGTATGCCTCGGCTCTGGCCAAGAATCTCGCGGCAATCGCGCCGGGCGATCTCGACATGGTGTTCCTCGGCTCATCCGGTTCGGAAGCCATGGAAGCGGCGATCAAGGTGGCCGAACGCGCCGCCGGGCCAAAGCGGCCGAAGATCGTCTATGCCCAGAACTCGTTCCACGGCAAGACCAAGGGCGTGCTGTCGCTGACCGACTCCGAACTCTACCGCGGCGAATTCCAGCTCACCGGAAACACGGTGAAAGTGCCGTTCGGCGACATCGATGCGATCCGTAACGCCTTCGAAGCGGATCCGGAAATCGGCGTCATCGTGCTCGAGACCATCCAGGGCGGCGGCGGCATCATCGAGGCGCCGGTCGAATTCTGGCAGGAACTGCGCGCCCTGTGCGACAAGCACGGCGTGTTGTGGATTGCCGACGAAGTGCAATGCGGCATGGGCCGGTCGGGCCATTTCTTTGCCTTCGAGAAGGCGGGCGTGGTGCCTGATGTGACGGCGCTTGCCAAATCGCTTGGTGGTGGCAAAACGGCGATGGCGGCCATGATCGCCTCCCGCGAAGTCTACATGAAGGCCTATGGCACACCGAAGACCGCGATGATCCATGCGCAGGCCACCTTTGGTGGTATCGGCGAGGCTTGCGTGACCGCCATTGAAGGCCTCAACGTGATGTATGACGAGGATCTGATCGGCAATGCCGAGCGGGTCGGCTCCTACCTGATCGAGCGCCTCAACGAGCTGAAAGCCAAGTATCCGCAGATCATCAAGGATGTGCGCGGCAGCGGCTTCATGGTCGGTCTCGAGTTCCAGGACTTCAGCCAGACCCTGCCGGCGCTGCTCAGGCCGATGGTGGCGCTGCTCGACGACAAGCTCAAGGGCTCGCTGTCGGGTTTCGTCGGCGCTGAACTGCTGCGCGATCACAATGTGCTGGTGGCATTCACCGAGTACAACCGCAATGTCATCCGGCTGGAGCCGCCGCTGGTCTGCGGACCCGAGCATGTCGATGAATTCATTGCGGCGCTGGACGCCGTGCTGGGCCGGGGCATTGTCCGCATCGTGCGTGATTTCATCGGCAGCCAGACGAAGAAGTAATCTGCTGTCCTGACGGTGCAGACCGCCAGGCTGCAGCCCAAATGAAAACCGGGGCGGATCGATGATCCGCCCCGG
>TARA_R110002012_G_scaffold318604_1_pt1 | contig 62673 bp, 39 predicted proteins | sample TARA_R110002012 | Tara Oceans TARA_R110002012 (sample SAMEA4396515) | marine metagenome | biome: Westerlies Biome; feature: [DCM] deep chlorophyll maximum layer (ENVO:01000326); material: water (ENVO:00002006), including particulate matter (ENVO:01000060) such as... | depth 40 m
AGCGGACTTGACTTTAAAGGTGTAGATTGGGAATGAAGTGTTTCCCGTTTTTTAAGGGATTAATGAAATGGAAATTGGAAACTTTGAAGTTGTGTCCAAGATATTTAAAGTGAAGCGTATTTACCGAAATGAAGCTTTTTCCGCAGAATGCAGGGGAATGTGCTGAGTGAGTTATTAAAGTGATTATACCGTCATAAATAGACTACTAATAATTTCTAAAACAAAGCAAACATTATTCAACATGTAATTTGTTCAAACAATTTACCCAGAGTTTTAAAAGTTTATAGGCTTAGGTTAATTAACTAATTGCAAGCAAAATGACTATTTATTTAATGTACAACTTATATAAAAAATTAATTCCCTAAAAATGAAAATTATTGGTAGTGCTGTCTTGGAATTGATAATACCCAATTACTTTGATTTGTTTATGCTTGTATTCTATATCTTTCAGCCAAGTTGATTAAGATTGATTCTGATGAATATTATAATATGATGAATAAATTAAAAAGTATCCTTTATCCACTTATATGGCTTTCGGTTTACCCAAAGACCTCTAGTAAAATCTGGGAAGTCTTGGGGTTCTCCATTGTTTTCAATAGATACTTCTGACAATGGGGTAATGGCGCTCCATGCGGCTGCATCATAAGCATCCATTGGTGGTGCCATGTTTTCTTTCGCAGACTCAATAAAAGAATTTAAAACAAAGTAGTCCATGCCACCATGACCAGCGCCTGTAGCCAACTCACCATACTTTTTCCATAAGGGGTGGTCATATTCTTTTAACCATTCCGAGTCCGAATCCCATTGGTGTGGTTTAGATTTACCCTCTATATATATTCTATTACCATCGTTTTCCCACAAACCTTTTGCCCCTTGAACTCTAAACCCTAATGAATAAGGTCTTGGTAAATTAACATCGTGGGTTATAATAATGGTTTCGCCATTGGTGGTTTCTACCGTGGTTGTAATCACATCGCCTTGCTTAAATTTTAATTTTGCATTAGGGTGATCACTACCCCCATTTTCAACAATGTAATTATGCAAACCTATACCTTTAGTGGCGTGTGATGTTAAGGAAGAAAAACGATTCCCCCTATTAATATCACACATGGCAGCAATAGGCCCTACGCCATGGGTAGGATATACATCAGCATTTCTTAAAAGGGAATGCTGGGTTCGCCATTTTGATTCAGATATACCTTTATCCCCAAATTCGACTCCTTTACCATAGGCAGTTTTCCCGTCATTAAACTTCACTCCACGCAAATCGTGTTGATACCCACATCTAAAATGAACCAATTCTCCAAATACATCTTGCTTGACCATATTAAGCACCGCCAGCACATCTCTGCGGTAGTTTACATTTTCAAGAATCATGAGGTGTGAGCCCGTTTCTTCATGAGTATTTACCAAATCCCAACATTCTTCCAAGGTGTTTGCCGCAGAAACTTCTAAACCAGTATACTTACCTGCTTTCATAGAATCTACAGCCATTCTAGTATGCCAAAGCCATGGCGTAGAAATTACAATAGCATCAACTTCTTTAAGTTCTAATAAGTTTCTATAGTCATCATCAGATTTTCCAAAAACTTTAGGCTTTTTAAATCCTGCATCAGCTATCATTTTTAAGGAAAGATTTATTCTTTCAGGATCAACATCACAAATAGCCGTAATCTCGGTATCTGTGCGTAACAAGGCATTATTTAAATGATTAACACCTCTTAACCCAACTCCTATAAATCCTAATTTTAATTTCTGATTATTTGCACCTAAAGCGCCAAATGATACATTCGGTAACATGGTCAATCCAACTCCAGCTATTGCCGTTTTTTTAACAAAATCTCTCCTTGATTTCATACTATATGTTTTTTTTGTTTCCTTTTTCAGGAATGATTAGACTAAAAAGATATCCAAAACTAAAACACGAGGCAACTCCAAAAAATGAATACATTAAAAAGTTGATCTCTGTGAAAGCACTTATATACCATATTAAAATGGCACTAACTAATAATCCAAGTAAAGTTCCTGTAGCATTGGCTTTTTTAGTAAGCATACCCAAAAGAAACATGCCTCCAAGACCGCCGGTAAAAAGCCCTAAAAACCTATAAAATTGATCCCAAAGCGATTTAATATTGGAACTTGCCATCCAAAGTGCTAATAAAACCCCTAAAACACCTGTAACGATGGTGACTATTCTTGCTATTCTCAACAATTTAATATCATCTACTTTAGGCTTAAAGTGAGCATGAAAATCATTACAATAGGCCGTAGAAACTGAATTTAAACTACTACTTATACTTGACATGGCAGCAGAAAAGATTCCGGCTACCAACAAGCCAGAAATACCTAAGGGTAACTCTCTTACGATATACCAAGGAAAGATAGAATCATTATTAGAAATACCAGGAGAAAGTTTACTTGGCATTTCAGAATAAAATATAAACAAAAGTGTTCCTATTCCAAAAAAGATGATCGTGGCAGGGAGGGTAAGGACTGCATTGGTATAAAGTGTTTTCTGCGAGTCTTTAACGCTATTACTAGTTAAATAGCGCTGTACGATGGTTTGGTCCGTTCCTTGTGTCACCATGGCAGAAGCAAGTCCTCCGATAAATACTACCCAAAATGTAGAATCTGTAAAATTCAGATCAAGATTCGCGATATTGAATTTATCCCTATCTGAAGCATAGGAAATCATTTCACCGAATGAGGTTTCGGTATGTAACATTATCCATACTACGGCTAACACACTACCTCCAAGAAGAACTATAACTTGCATCACATCTGTCCAAACTACAGCTTCTATTCCTCCAAAGGTTGTATAAAAGATACACAAAATACCCATAATAAATATACTAATTTCAACAGGAATTCCTGTTACTATAGAAATTGCCAAAGAGGGCAATAATAGAACGATACCTATTCTACCTAATTGAAATAAAATAAAGGAAAAACTTCCGAAAGCTCGAGCTGTATAATTGAACCTATTCTCAAGATATTCGTAGGCTGTTTTAATCTTTAACTTATTGAAAAAAGGAATAAAAATAAACGCAATAACAGGAGTAATCAAAATAGCCGTTATATTCAAAAAAAAGAATGACCAATCAGTTACAAAAGCCTTTGCAGGAATAGCCATAAAAGTAATGGCGCTTAATAAAGTTCCAAATACACTTAATCCTGAAGCCCACCATGGAATTCGCCCACCACCTGTAAAATAATCCTCTGTAGATTTTTGTTTACGAGCAAAATAGAGCCCTATCAGTACTGATATTAAAAGGTATAAAGCGAGAACAACATAATTAACAGTCCCAAACGGATGCACGGCATCTGCAATTTTAAATCTCTGAACATTTGGAGTCCGAATACCAGGTGAAACCTCTCCCGAAACTACTATAAAGTCATCTTTATCCTTAAAGGAAAGTGCCGTGACTGGTATTTTTACTTCAAGCGTATCATACACAAACCACTTTTTTGTAATGGTATTATAGGCTAAAATTTCTTTTGAAAAACCCTGATGGTAGTTTAAAATGTCATCTCTTCTATTGGTCAATTTATTTATGATAGAATCGATGGGGTTACTGTTTAGTTGTAAAGCAATAGTTTCTAACTCATTAAAAAGTACCTCATCACTACCTCCATAAACCATAACATGCATGGAGCCCATGGTTTCAACAGAAGCTCCCATCAATACCCTTACTTTTCCATCTATGAGCAAATCGCCTTCATCTTTCCATTTTTGCTCTTTTAAATCAAAAGATAAATAATTTGTTATCATTTTTGATTTTTCCCCTTTCACCTCACTCCTACCACCAATCACAAATATTTTTTTATTCGTTTGGGTTTCTTGGACAGCTATACTGTGTAGTGCTCTTGGAAGTCCAGGAAAATCTACTAACTTTTCCCAGTTTTGAGGTGATTCTAAACTTAATCTGTAAAATGAATTTGTACTACCCTCCAAACCATTACCCCCAACTACATACACAAAATCATCAATCACTACGGCATCCGAATTTGCTAATTTTTCTGGTAACTTAGGATATTCGGTCAAGTCTATTTCAGCAGAATTGGCGTCGTAGGAAAGTAAAAAAACGAGATCACTACTTGAGCTTTCGGTATTTCCCCCTATTATAAGTACACCTTTTTCAGTCGATACTGAGGCCGAATAAGCTAAGGGTATGGGCAATTTTTTCAGCGAAAATCGCCATTGACCATCTTGAAATATATAAATACGATTACTCCAGACTTTTTTGCCACCTTCCCAAGGCAACCCATTAGGAAAGTTTGCACCTCCTGCTGCAAGTATAACTCCATTAGTTCTTCCACCAAACATACCGGCATAACCAATGGATTTTTCGCTAGAATCTTCGGACGGTAAGCTAGGCATATCCTCTATGCTCAATTTTGAAACTTCTTGTCCAAGAGCCGTTAAGAAGCTTAAACTAAAAAATATAAAAATTACGAAACACTTAAATATCTTCATTTTTGATTATTTATTTTTCAAATTAAACCTCCATGTTTTCGCAAATAAAAAGTATAAATTTTTTCTTAATATAAGTTTCAATGAAGAAAAAAAGAGTAAAAGTAAAATTGATAGTTAAACAATTACGACACGAAGTTAATAAAAAAAAGCATATTGTATTATGTTATACATAAAAACATTTATCTTAGCATTATTCTGAAATTAATATACCTTATAAATTTAGAATAGTAAGATTTATACAATGAAAAATACTTCCGCATACCTATTTATATTTCTACTAGTCATTATTTCCTCTTGTTCTTCCTCAAAAGCACCTAAACCTTTAGTACCTATACCGACTATTTATCAAACGGAATGGCAAGAAATGGAATTGTACGGATTTATTCACTTTAGCATCAATACCTTTACAGATGTTGAATGGGGTTATGGTGACAAATCTCCAGAATTATTCAATCCTACCCAATTAGATACACGACAATGGGCAAGGGTAGCCAAGGACGCTGGAATGAAAGGTTTAATTTTAACCAATAAACATCACGACGGTTTTTGCTTATGGCCCTCAAAATATACAGATTATTCTGTAAAAAATTCTCCTTGGAAAAATGGTCAAGGTGATGTGGTTAAAGAACTAGCCGAAGCTTGCAGAGAATATGGACTTAAAATGGGTATTTATTTATCGCCTTGGGATAGAAACCATGCCGATTATGGAAAACCTGAGTATATTGATTATTTTAGAAATCAACTTACCGAGTTATTAACCAATTACGGTGATATTTTTGAGGTTTGGTTTGATGGTGCTAATGGTGGCGATGGCTATTACGGTGGCGCAAATGAAGTGCGTACGGTAGTTAAAAAAACATATTACGATTGGGAAAACACTAATAAATTAATCCGAAAATTACAGCCAAATGCTATTATTTGGAGCGATAATGGACCAGATGCACGTTGGGTTGGCAACGAACATGGCTTTGCATATGAAACTACCTGGTCGCCATTGCTAAGAGATTCTATTTATGGCGGTATGCCAGAATATAATACTAAATATGCTTTTGGTCAAGAAAACGGAACGCATTGGGTTCCCGCAGAAGCCGATGTATCGATCAGACCTAATTGGTATTACCATAAATCAGAAGATAATAAAGTAAAATCCCTGGAACATTTATTAGATATTTATTACAGATCTATAGGACAGAACAGTACTTTACTACTAAACCTACCTGTTGACCGTAGAGGTTTAGTGCATGAAAATGATGAGCAACAACTTAAAAAACTAACTGCACAGCTAAAAGAAGATTTTGCGACAAACTTAGCCTTGAATACCAATACTTCGGCCAGTCATATTAGAGGTAACGACACTAAATACGCATCAAAAAATACAGTTGATGGCAATAAAGACACGTATTGGACTACAGACGATGCAACAACCAAAGCTTCCTTAACTATTGATTTTGAAAAACCAACGCTTTTTAATCGTTTTTTAGTGCAAGAATATATACCACTTGGGCAGCGTGTAAAGCAGTTTTCAGTTGATGCAGAAATTAATGGAGAATGGAAAACGATAAGCTCACAGACTACTATAGGTTATAAACGTATTTTAAGGTTTGAAGATGTAAAAGCAACTAAACTAAGGTTAAATATCGAAGCCTCTAAAGCATGTCCACTAATTTCAAACATAGCTATTTATCATGCGCCTTTAGTTATCGATATTCCTAAAATTAATAGAAATAAAGACGGTATTGTTACGCTACAAGCTCCGGATGATGGGGTAGAAATTTTTTATACTTTAGATACTAGTGAACCTACGTTATTATCTTTAAAATATGCGAAACCTTTTAGTATCAACCAACCTACAACACTAAAAACATTTTCATACGATCCACAAAGGCAACGAAAAAGTGAAGTCAGCATCGAAAATTTCGACATTTGTAAAAAACTTTGGAAAATAAGCAGTCCCAATACTACCGAAATACCGAATGAAGCTATTGATGAAAACCTAGCTACAAACTGGAATACAACCAAAAACGTATTATCAGAATATAAAATAGATCTTGGCGAAACAATTAATTTAAAAGGCTTTACCTATTCTCCTACACAAGGGAGATGGGTATTGGGCATCATTACACATTACAGTTTTTACGGAAGTGATGACGGACACAGTTGGGTAAAATTAGCTCAAGGAGAGTTCTCTAATATTATAGCAAACCCTATTCAACAAAAAGTGCTATTTACAAAACCTTTTGCTGTAAAATACATCAAATTAATTGCTGACAAAACAATGAATGATAGTAACACTATCCAAATTGCTGAAATTGGCGTTATCACTAAATAATAAATATATCAACTTATGAAAAATTCATTTCCCCTATTCATCGCAATTTTATTTTTTGCTTGTAGCAACCCAAATAAAGACTTTGCAAATGTAGCCTTTGACTACCCTATTATTCCTAAACCAGTTTCTTTAGAAATGCAAAAAGGACGATTTTTAGTTAATTCAAAAACAAAAATCACAGGCGATTATAGTCTTAAAAATGAAGGCAACTACCTTGCGGATATGTTAAGTCTTTTGAGTGATAGCGCAGTTAAGTTTGAAGAGGGCACTACTGGCAACATTCAACTTACCATTGATGAAACCATTGAAAATGACGAAGGCTACGCACTTTCTGTTAGTCTTGACGCGATTAAAATTTCCGGAAAAACATCAAAGGGTATTTTTTACGGAATTCAAACGCTAAAACAATTATTACCCGCTTCTAGAGAAGATAGTAGAACTGCAGATCTAACTATTCCAGCGGTTACTATTGAAGATAATCCAAGGTTTGTGTATAGAGGAATGCACTTAGATGTGGCCCGCCATATTTTCCCAGTATCGTTTATAAAAAAATATATCGATTTAATTGCGATGCATAAAATGAATACTTTTCATTGGCATTTAACCGAAGACCAAGGTTGGCGTATTGAAATAAAAAAATATCCTAAATTAACAACTATTGGCGCTCATAGAAGTGGAACTATTATTGGCCATCATCCTGGAACGGCAAACGATGAAGAAGCCTATGGTGGATTTTACACACAAGAAGAAGTAAAAGAAATTGTAAAATATGCAGCGGACAGGCACGTAACTGTTATTCCTGAAATAGAATTACCAGGCCACGCTAGTGCGGCAATTGCTGCCTACCCTTCATTAAGTTGTTTCCCAGAGGAGCCAACATTGGTTACTAATAATATGGGGTCAAAAGCTGGAAAAGAAATACAAGCGAACGGAACAGCAAAAATAGTACAAGAAACTTGGGGTGTTTTTGACGATGTCTTTTGCGCTGGTGATGAAACAACTTTTGAGTTTTTAGAGGCTGTTTTAACAGAAGTTATGCCATTATTCCCTTCCGAATATATACATATTGGTGGAGATGAATGTCCTAAAGCAAACTGGAAGAGGTGTCCAGCTTGCCAAAAACGAATCAAAGAACAAAATTTAAAAAATGAATACGAGTTACAAAGTTATTTTATTCAGCGTATTGAAAAATTTGTAAATTCAAAAGGGAAAAAAATAATTGGTTGGGACGAAATTTTAGAAGGTGGTTTGGCACCTAATGCTACCGTAATGTCTTGGAGAGGGGAAAAAGGAGGTATAGAAGCGGCCAAGCAGAAACATGATGTTATTATGACACCCGGTCATTCGTGCTATTTTGACCACTACCAAAGCACAGATAAAGACAATGAACCTTTAGCTATTGGTGGCAAAACTACAGTTGAAGATGTCTATGCTTACGAACCTATTCCTATGGAATTAACTGCCGAAGAAAGTCAGTATGTTCTTGGAGCCCAAGCAAACGTATGGACGGAATACATGAAAACTACGGAACATGTGGAGTATATGATTTTACCTAGAATGACCGCCTTATCCGAAGTTGTTTGGTCTCCGAAAGAAACCAAAGATTGGGATGATTTTAAGTCGCGCTTACATAGCATAAAAACCCATTACGATGCTATAGGTTTAAATTATGCAAAACACGCTTTTGAAACCAAAAAAGATACAACACCATCAGCAGCACATTAAGAGGAATAGAAAGAAAATCAAACCTTAGTACGAGCTATCAAAAAATATGTGTAAAACAAGCTAAGAAAACTAAGATCTATGTTTAAAATTTCACTTAAAAAATATGAAATACACGACCTATTTTTCAATGGGATTCGCACTAGTATTAAGTTTTAGTAGCTGTCAGAATCCCTCAAAAACCTTTGCAGAAAGTGAGGTTTCGGTAGTACCAAAACCTAGTGAAATGATCTTAGCAGAAGGTTCTTTTGTTGTTTCTAAAGACACAAAAATTTCGCTAGTGCTAGAAACTCAAAAACCAGCCGCAAAATATTTATCTGATTTATTTGAAAATGCCGCAGGATATTCGCTAACTATTTCTGATACCGGTACAAACGGAACTATTGTTTTTATAGAAGAGCCTAGCATAAAGCCCGAAGCCTACCATTTAGAGGTAACCCCTCATAAAATCACTATAAAAGCTAGTGATGCCGCTGGCTACTTTTATGGTGTTCAAACCCTACGCCAACTGCTACCACCTACTGTTGAAAAAGAAGCTAACGAAACTCAAAATTGGTTGGTACCCAGTATCACCATTAATGATGAACCACGTTTTGGATGGCGTGGAATGCACATGGATTTTAGTCGTCATTTTTTTAGTATGGACGAGGTAAAAACCTTCTTAGACTATATGGCGCTCTACAAGTTGAATACCTATCACATGCATTTAACAGACGATCAAGGTTGGCGCATCGAAATAAAACAATACCCATTATTGACCGAAAAAGGCGCTTGGCGAATAGAAAGTACGCATGATAAAGCTTGTAAAGAGTTGGCAAAAACCGATCCTTCTTATACGATAGATGAACAGCACTATCACCAAAAAGATGGACAAAGATTGTATGGTGGCTTTTTTACACAAGAACAAATAAAAGAAATAATAGCCTATGCATCAGAACGGCAGATTGAAGTAATACCAGAAATTGGTGTACCCGGACACTTTAAAGCAGCTATTGATAACTATCCTTTTCTTTCCTGTACAGGAGAACCTGGCTGGGGAGAAGTTTTTTCGAACCCTGCTTGTTTAGGAAAAGAAACTTCATACGAGTTTACTAAAAACGTGCTTTCAGAAATTGCAGCTTTATTTCCGTCAGACTATATTCATATTGGTGGCGACGAGGTAAATATTCAAGCATGGAAAGAATGTCCTCGTTGTCAAAAGGTAATAAAAGATAATAATCTAGCCAACGAACACGAATTACAATCTTTTTTTAATAGAGATATTGAGGCCTTCTTAAAAACGAAAGGTAAAAAATTAATAGGTTGGGATGAAATTGTAGAAGGTGGATTATCTGAAGACACCACCATGATGTGGTGGCGTAATTGGGCACCAAAAATGCGTGATAAAGCTGCCAATAATGGGAATAATATGATTATTACACCGTGTTTTGAGTACTATTTTGATGCACAAAATGATGTTACGCCTTTTGAGAAAGTCTATAATTACGAACCCGTTCCTGAAGAATTTACAGCTGATCAGGCTAAGCACGTTTTAGGCATACAAGCTAATTTATGGTCAGAGATGATTCCGAATTTTAAGCGTTTACAGTATATGGCGTTTCCTAAGATTTTAGCCATGGCAGAAACAGCTTGGACATCCAAAGAGGATAAAAATCATGAAGATTTTCAAGAACGAATGAAATTACAACACCAACGATTAGATGCTTTAGGCATCAGCTATTTCATTCCAGCAGTATCAGGCTTAAATGATAAGGAAGCTTTCATTAACAAAGCAGTTCTTGAACTAAAGGCGCCATTAGATGGAATGGAAATTTACTATACCATCGATGGCAGTGAACCCACAAAAATAGCTATAAAATATACCAATCCATTAGAATTTACAGAGACTACCACTTTAAAAACCATTGCCTTTAGAGGTGATGTACCTAGCGTAGTAAAAACAACACTAGTAGAAAAGCAACACTATTTAGAACCTGTTGGTATTAAAGAAACTACAAGGGCTATAAAACAATGGGTAGATATAGATAAATTTAAAGTGGTAGATGATATCATTTTACCTGACAATGCTACTTTCACCTCGGTTAATGCTATTAATTTTTCTGGGTATGATGGTGAGCAAAACGTTTCTATGGTCTTTAAAGGTCATTTTTATGCAGAAGAAGAGGGTTTATTTGAATTTGCCACCAAATCTGACGACGGTAGCTTACTTTATATTGCTGATAATCTGGTGGTAAATAATGGAGGTAACCATTCCGCTATTGAAAAAAATGGTATGGTCGCCCTAAAAAAAGGATGGCACCCAATAACAGTGAAATTCCATGAAGCAACAGGTGGCGGACAGTTAACCGTTTGGTACACCGCACCTGGTGGAGAAAAAAAGGTTTTAGCGGGTAGCGTTATTACTGAATAAAATATTTACATGTTATTGTAAAGTTCGATATAGTAATTATCGAGTTTTTCAGAATCTTTATATTTTAAGCGGGTTTCTTTTAATTTCTGTTTCATTTCATTCACTATTGTGGCATAATCAGCATCATCAATTACATTATTAGTCTCCTGTGGATCTTTTTTACGGTCGTACAACTCCCATTCATTTACATCATGGTAAAAATGAATGATTTTATAGGATTTTGTGGCTATACCGTAATGCCTTTTTACAGCGTGTTCTGCTGGGTATTCATAATAATGATAATATACTGCTTCTCTATCCCAAACTTCTTTTTTACCAGTTAAAAGTGGCACCAAACTTTTCCCTTGCATATCTTCGGGGGCAGTTACTCCTGCTACTTCTAAAAAAGTTTGTGCAAAATCTAAATTCTGCACCATTTCATCCTCTGTTATTCCCTTACCTATTTTAGTAGGCCATTTGATTAAAAGTGGCGTTTTAAAAGATTCGTTATACATAAAACGCTTATCAAACCAACCATGTTCGCCTAGATAAAAACCTTGATCAGAGGTATAAATAACGATTGTATTATCCGCCAATTTCTCTTCCTCTAGATAATCTAAAACCCGACCTACATTGTCATCTACAGACGCAATAGTACCTAAGTAATCTTGCATATACCGTTGGTATTTCCAAACGGTTAACAAAGAGTCATTCATGGTCGGATATCGCTGTTTAAAATCTTCATTAATGGATTCGTAAATTTCATCCCAACTAGCGCGTTGCTCGGCATTCATACTTCCTAAGCTTTGTCCTAAGCTACTCCATTCTCTAATCCCTAATGCTTTAATTGTCTCTGGGGTAAGTTTGTTGTCATTGGTTAAAGACATGTGTTTAAAAATTCCCATTTCAGCAGTTTTAGAAGCCGTACCTCTTGTTTCATAGCCATCAAAAAGCGTTGCTGGCAGTGGAAATGTTTTCTGCGTAAACTCCGTATAATATTTTTTACTCGGTAGCCACGCTCTATGTGGCGCTTTATGCAAATACATCAGCATAAAAGGTTTTTTTGGATCTCTTCGATTTTTCATCCAGTCTAAAGTAAGATCTGTAGTAATATCAGTTACGTACCCTTCGACAATGGTATCTCCTTTTTGCGTGATAAATTTTGGATTATAATACGCCCCTTGACCCGGTAAAATTTTAAATTCATCAAAACCCTTTGGATTGTTGCCAAAATGTAATTTTCCAAACATAGCGGTTTGATAACCTGCCTTTTGGAGCAATTGTGGAAAAGTAACGTTGGTGGTATCAAACTTACTTAAATTATCAATTTTACCATTAATGTGACTGTGCTTTCCTGTTAATATAACTGCTCGCGAAGGTGCACAGATAGAATTGGTGACACTGGCATTGGTAAATAACATGCCTTCATTAGCAATTCTATCAATATTAGGCGTCTTTATCAAGGTAGTATCGTAAGCACTAATGGCCTGATAGGCGTGATCGTCGGACATAATGAAAATAATATTAGGCTTTTCAATAGCCTCTTTTTTTGCTTCTTTTTCAGTACAACTAAATATTAAAATTGTAGCTGTAAAAATGATAATATGCTTTAATATATTCATACTTTTTTATTTTTTGTCTGCTATTAGTGCTTCAACTTCTTTCATAACAAAGGTATCGTTCTCAGGTGTTTTATGTTCTTTTTTAACGATTTCAAAGAATTTTTTTAGTAGTTCTGGATGTTGATCCATTAGGTTATTTTCTTCTTTTATATCCGTAGTTAAGTCATATAATTCTACTGATTTATTGCCTTCTTTGATATTTATCCAAATCATTTTCCAGTTGTCCATCCGAACTGCAATCTGTCCATTATACCCTATAAATTCCCAATATAAGTACTCGTGTTTTTCTTGTGCTTCTGAATTCGTAAAGGCATTATAGAAACTAATTCCGTTACTTTTATAATCGGTTTTTACGCCAGCGATTTCGGTTAACGTAGGCAACACATCATAAAAAGCAGAAATATGATCGTTTGTAGCACCTGTCTTTATTTTAGCTGGCCACGTGGCAATCATAGGCACTCTAATTCCACCTTCATAAGTAAACCCTTTTACCCTTCCCCGCGTATTTTGAAATTTCCCTGAACTATTAAACCACTCAGAATTTGCGCCGCCATCTCCAGGACTTGCTGGTCCATTATCTGAAGTAAAAATAATTAAGGTATTATCATACAAGCCTTCTTCTTTTAAGTAGCTGACCAACTTACCCACATTTTCATCTAAATAAGAAACCATAGCCGCATAGGTGGCTCTTGGATTTTTAGCTGGAAAATAACTGCCGCGCTCTTTCTTAAAGAAATAAGGTTCTTCTTCTCCGAATTTCTTCACATAGTGATCTACCCATTTTTGTGGGGCTTGCAAGGGTACGTGCGGAATGGGACTTGCCCAGTACACGAAAAAAGGATATTGTTTATTTTCCGCAATAAAGCCCATCATTTTATCAAAAATCAAGGTTGGACTATAATCGGGCTGTATGTATTTTTCATAAGAAGAAGCTAAAAATTCATCACTTTCCTTTGATAAACCCGTATGTGGAGCTATCGTATCATTATTCAAGGCATAGCGATTTTCATTTTCGTACAAATGGACTGGTGTATAGGTATGTGCTTGACGCTGACAGTTATAACCAAAAAAGTAATCAAAACCCATTTTTGTAGGAATAGAATTCGTGTGAGGTGCTCCTAACCCCCACTTACCCACTATAGCAGTTTTGTATTCCGCGGTTTTTAATAATTGTGCTATAGTTACGGTGTTTTCTGGCATTGGGCGCTGCCCTTCCAAAGTAGCGTCTTTAATCATTGCGGTATAATCCCAAACATTACCTCTTGAAGCCCATTCATCATTACCACGAATAGATGCAAGACCAGCATGTTTACCTGTTAACAAAGAAGCTCTTGCAGGAGCGCAAACTGGTGCAGCGGTATAATGCTGTGTAAAAAGCATTCCGTTTTTAGCCAAGGTATCAATGTTTGGCGTTTCTATTTTTGTCTGTCCGTAAACTCCCAAATCGCCATAGCCCAAATCATCAGCTAAAATATAAATGATATTTGGTTTTTGATTCTTTGGCTTTTGCTCTTTTTTCAACGTATTTTTGAAACCACAGCCGATCAATAAAAAGAAAGTGCTTAAAATTAAAAGATTGATGTTTAATTTCATTCTAATTCATGATTTTTGATAATCTTATTTATCTTGAAAAATATTAAATGGTTTTGAAGTACCTTTTAATGTCAACACCACCATGCCATGGGTTGGCACTTCAAAAGACAAACTTTTTTCGGTTGTTTTTTTAAAATCTTTTTTAGCCCATACATCGCGATAGGTGTAGCCTTGATCTGTATCGAAACCAATAGTTGCTAGATCAAAACTAATGGTAGCTGTTTCTTTGGATCTGTTTAGTAAGGCTACGGCAACTTTTCCGCTCATAGTATGTACCAAGGGTTTTGCCCAAACCTCTACATCTCCATTATCCACCAAACGGCGGGCTTGATATACCAACGGATCTTGATTGATAGCAATAACTTCTTTGTTGGTTAAAATCTCAATGGTTTGATCCGTCATATTTCTCAGGTCATTACCGGCTAAAAGAGGAGAATTCATCATACACCACATGCTAAAATGGGTTTTGTCTTCTTCATAACTCATCCCACGACCTACTTGTAGCATATCCATGTCGTTTACGTGACCTGGAGAAGAATAACGCCATAAATCTGCATTCAAATCAATAATACTTAAAATGGAATGGAACTGGTTAGAAATATCACCAGATATACGCCAAGAATCTGCTATCTGAAGTGCCCATTCGCCAGGAAATTCCCACCTACAAATATTATACACTGTATTCGGTTTTATTTCTTGGATGATATTGGCTATTTGTGTGTAACGTACCTCTTCATCTAATCCTAACCAATCGCCTCCGCACCAATCTACTTTAATAAAATCGTAATCCCAATCTTTAAGGAGTAATTTTAAATCCTTACGATCGTGCCCAAAAAGTCCAGAACCGACACTAATCGTATCTTTATCCCAATGAGAACCACAGGTATTAATGCCTGCATCCGAATAAATACCCGCTTTTAAACCTTTGGAATGTATGTATTCTGAAATGACTTTCATCCCGTTTGGAAACCGTTCTGGATGTACCATTAAATTTCCGTCGTTATCACGACCAGCAAAAAAACCATCATCTATATTTACATAGGAATACCCAGCGTCTGCCATTCCTGTTGACACCATATAATCCGCTTGTCCCTTTATGATTTCTTCGTTGATGTTAACATGAAAATTGTTCCAGCTAGACCAACCCATAATTGGCGTTTGTGGTTTTAGCGTTTCATGGGTGCTGTTGTCATTTTCTTTTTGTATCTCTTGACTTCCATTCTGACCTTGACAAGATAGCAAGCTTATGAAAATCACTAGTAGACTATATTTATTCATACTTTAATTTTTTTCTTTTCCTACTCGGTCTTAAATTTTTCAATTTCTTAAACAATCATTAAGCTCAAACCTGCCGGCAGGCAGGGAGCCTAAATTTTACATCAAATAATTACTATTCTTTTTAATTTTGAATCGGCATGATCCAGTACGAATACGAATAGTCTTGATAAGGTAATCTGTATTCTTCCAAAGGTAATGTTCCCCAACTGGTAATGCTTCCTAAACCTTGTTGAAAACCGTCGATGTTTACAAAAACTTGTTTTCTAGCATCTAATTCGCCTGCGTTTTTTTGTGTTCTTTCGTCTCCAGAACTTAAATCGTCTTCGCTATAATTTAAGGCTGAAAAATGAAAAGGAGTTTCGCTCAAAAATTGAATTCCTGAACCATCTGCTTTGGTTATTTTTGCCCAACGAACATCGAGTTTGTTTCCTGTTTCTTGTGGCCGAATATACGGGAAGTATTGCTCGGCTACTGTTTGTTCAAATATGCCAAACTTTGCGGCATGTTGACGGTCTGAGTAGGCTTCAAAAGGGCCCTTTCCGTAGTAACTAATGTTTTTATAATCCGCGGATAGCACTAAGGAATTCCCAAATTTAAACATATTTGAATATTCCCCTTTTAAGGCCTTTAATTGGTTCGTGATTTTTACTGCTCCATTAGCTTGAACATTATAGCTTATTTCAATTTGCGCATCGCCATCAAAAATATCTCTCGTAAAAATTAGCTGCACATCACTTTTAGAAACTTGCTTTATTGCTGTGGTAACAGTACCAGATGTTGGTGCATCTTTCCATTTTTTAAAGCGCATTTGCGTTCCAGCGCCATAATCGTTATCTACTGGAGCGCGCCAGAAATTAACTCTTGGGGCTTCTGTAAATAAATTTTCATTATTTAGTTGATATGATGTTAGCTTTCCTTCTTTTTTGTTGAATTCAATAGTAAATTCGTTTCCTACAACGCTAATTTCATTACCTTTTGTAGTGTACTTAAGCACATCCGTAGTGTTTGCTGGTACTACTATACTACCTGCTTGCAATTTAAATTGCTCGTAGCCAATTTCATGACCTGCCTTTAACAAAGGCTCGTCTGATTTTAAAACTGCAGAAACATTTAAAAAATACTCCACACCAGACCTCAACTGCGTTTTAAACGGAATTTTAGTTGTATTTTTTGCTTGTGGTACGGTAACTATATCCGCAATACTTCCTGATTCTACAACTACCCCATTCGCTAAAATTTGCCAGTTTAAGGTATAGTTTGATAAATCTCTGAAGAAATACCAGTTTTTAATATCGATGATTCCATTGGCCACATCATTCTCGTAAAACTTCACATCTTGGTGAATGTGTTTTACTTCTAAGATATGCGGATTTGGTCTTCTGTCTGGTTGCACCAAACCGTTGTTTAAAAAGTTGTTATCGCTTGGTGTGCCTTCTGGACCAAAATCCCCTCCATAGGCAAAAATTTCTCTTTCATTTCTAAGTGTTTTCAAACCTTGATCCACAAAATCCCAAATAAAACCACCTTGTAATTTATCGTATTTTTCAAATAAATCCCAATACTCCTTAAAACCGCCCATACTATTTCCCATGGCATGTGCGTATTCACATTGCACTAAAGGTTTGGTTCTATTATCGTCTTTTGCATAAGCTTCAACATCTTTTGGGGTTGCATACATAGGCGTAAAAAGATCGGTATTCCACTCGTAAACCGCACGTTCATACTGTGTAGGTCTGGTATCATCTTGACGTTTAGCTATTAGATACGATTCATAAAAATTATAGCCATTTCCTGCCTCGTTTCCTAAAGACCAAATAACAATCGATGGATGATTTTTATCCCGTTGTACCATCCGCTCCACCCGAGAAAGATGTGCTTTTAACCACGCAGGATTGTTCGCTAGGGTCCTATCCAAAGCGTAGCCCATTCCGTGCGACTCAATATTAGCTTCATCAATCACATAAATTCCATATTCATCACACAATTCATAAAAATAAGGATCATTAGGGTAATGCGCTGTTCTTACCGCATTGATATTGTATTCCTTAAAAATTTGAATATCTCTAAGCATATCTTCTTTAGAAATTACATGACCTGTATTTGGATCATGCTCGTGGCGGTTTACGCCTTTAAATAAAATAGGCTTACCGTTTACTAAGTATTGTCCATTTTTAACCTCAGAAGTTCTAAAGCCTAATTTTCTAGAAATAGCCTCTAAAGTTGCCCCTTTTTTATCCTTAACAACGATATTTAATTGGTATAATTCTGGAAATTCTGCCGACCAGCTCTTAACTTTTGGGAATTGTTGTGTAAATTTTAAGGTCTGTTCAGCATTAGGCTCCAATGAGTAGGCAACATTTGAATTATATACAACTTTATTATCCTTAGTAATTTCAACAAAAACAGCACCTTTTTGCTTTTTAGAAGCTATATTTTTTAAATCGATAGCTAAATCTAAAACACCATCGGTATAGTTGTTTTCCAAGCCTGCTTTCGCAAAATAATCAGCCAATTGAACTTTGGGTCTGGCATACAAATATACATCGCGTTCAATACCTGAAATTCTCCAAAAATCTTGACATTCTAAGTAACTTCCGTCACTCCAACGATATACTTCTAGGGCGATAGTATTATTTCCCGGTTTTACAAATTCGCTTAGGTTAAATTCTGCCGGTAATTTTGAGCCTTGACTATAGCCTACTTTTTTACCATTTACCCATATATAGAAAGCCGATTTTACGGCGCCAAAGTGTATAAATATATCTTTTTCATCCCAATCTTGAGGTACCGTAAAGCTTCTTTTGTAGGATCCAACGGGATTATGACCATCAGGAATATCTGGCGGATTTAAACGTCCTTTTTGAAAAGGATACGAAGCGTTTACATAAATTGGCACGCCAAAACCTTCTACCTCCCAGTTGGAAGGGACTTTAATTGTGCTCCAATCTGCTGTATTATAAGACTCTTTATAAAAATCTGTTGGTCTTGACTCTGGAGCTTCGCTATACTTAAATTGCCATGTTCCGTTTAAAAGTAAATAATTCTCTGCTTTTATAAGCTCGTTTTTTTTGGCTAAATCCAAAGAACTATACGGAAAGAATGTGGCTCTAGCATCTAGCTTTTGAATGCCGATGACATCGGGATTTTCTAGCACAGGGTCTAAGGTTTGTGCCTGTACTACATTGCTTCCTAAAAATAATAGGAAAGCCATTTTTAATACCGAATTTGTACGTTTCATTAGGTCTCTTTTAATTTCTGAACGATTTATTTCTGAGTTTGATAGGCATATTCCTTACTCCATTTACTATAGGCTTCTTTTGTTCCATTTTCAAACGGCACTAAATAAAAGCTGTATGCATGTTTGTTGTTTCCTTTAAGTTGATATTGATCTTGTGGCCTAGCACCCCAACTATTATCTCCAGCTACTCCACGTTGTCCTAAATCTATATTTAATTGCACCAAATCTTGCTCTTTAATGTCAATGGTATGTTTTGAGGCGTTTATTTGAGGAATACCATCAATTCTAAATTCTGTTTCCAAAGACTCCTTTCCACTATAGTCAATGCCTACCGTAGTATCAAAATCTTCATTAGGCATGTGCAATGCGCTTATTCCTAAACCTTGGAGTTGTTTAGATGCCACCACTAGTAAACCTGAACTATTTGTATTTGAAAAGGCGGTCCAACGTACATCGGTTTTATAGCCGTTTTCTTGTGGTCGGATGTACGGAACATACTGATCTTTTACTTTAGATTCGTAAACATCAAGGAAAGCAGATGCTTTTCTGTCCTCATAGTTCTCCCAAGGACCACGACCAAAATAGCTCATATTATCATACTCTTTCTGCAATTGCATACGCATCCCCACACGAGGAATGTCCGCTGTATAAGAAGTTTCGTTTAATATATTGTTTATTTTCACCACACCGTTTGCCAAAATATGGTAGTGAGATTCAAAAGTGGTATCAACACCTGGTAAATTATAAATAATTTGAACATTTACACTACCGTCTTTGTTAGAGGCCGAAGTTAACTCTTTAACATTCATAAAGAGTGATGCCTTTTTCCAATCTATATTTTTAGCTTGCATTTGGCTGCCAAAATCATTGTCGGTTGGCGCTCTCCAAAAGTTTAGCCTTGGGCCGTTTCCATCTTTTAAAAGTTCCTTATTTTGAAATACATACGATGTAATTTGACCTTTTTCTTTATTAAACACCACTTGTACTTGAGCGTTAGAAACCCTAATGCTTTGCTTAGATTCCCTTAGCTTTAATGCTCCTGAAATAGAAGTTTTAGTGGCAATTTTTTTAAATTTATTGCTCAGCGGAATTTGCTCGTGAGCCACCTTATAAGCTTTGGGCAAAATACCCCAAGCATTTTTGGTTGATGCTGATATGATTACGAAATACTCGGTATTTTCAGTATAATCTACATCTTTCAAAGGAATTCTAATTAATTTTCCTGTATGGGTTTCTACAGAAATATCTTCTATTTTTATGGTTTTTAAAACCTTACCATCTGCTTTAATCTCCGCAGTAAAATCAAACTGATCTAAATTAGTAAAATCGTATAAGTTTTCAATTAACACGCGTAATTCATCATGGCGATTAATACCTTTATTTTTAAAATTAATAAATTCATGTGCTTTTTTAACCTCAAACAAACCGGGTTGAGGCGTACGGTCTGGAAATACAATTCCGTTATTTAAAAAGGAATTATCGGTAGGCATATTTTCACCATAATCGCCACCATACGCATAAAAACGCTCCCCTTTTTCATTGGTTTTCCAAATAGATTGATCCACCCAATCCCAAATAAATCCCCCTTGAAGATTATCATACTGCTCAATAACATCCCAATAATCTTGGAAGTTTCCCGTACTATTTCCCATAGCATGTGCATACTCGCTCGGAATATAAGGCCGATCTGTTTTTGTTTTCCCGACCGCTTCAAAAGTTGCAGTAGATGGGTATTGCGGTACAATAATATCGGTATTTGTATCCATATCCCATAAGCTACCATCATAATCTTTATAGGGGCGTTCGTATTGTACAGGGCGTTTCGTTTTATCGTTGTTCTTAATGGCATCATAGCCTTTAAAGAAATTTACACCGTTCCCACCTTCATTTCCCATAGACCAAATAATCACAGAAGGGTGATTTTTATCACGCTCTACCATACGCACCATTCGGTCCACATGTGCATTCTCCCAACTTGGCTTTTTAGCTAAAGAATGTTTCCCATAATACATGCCATGCGATTCTATATTGGCTTCATCCACCACATACAAACCATACATATCACATAATTCATAGAACCGTCGCTGCTGTGGATAATGACTTAAGCGTACCGCGTTGATGTTATTTTCTTTCCAAAGTTTAATGTCTTTCATGATTAATTCTTCGGATACTACATGCCCTGTTTCAGGGTTTGTTTCTTGGGTATTCACACCTTTTAGAGTAATGCGTTGTCCGTTAACCAAAAGCAAGCCTTGCTTAATTTCGATAGATCTAAAGCCTATTTTTGAAGTGGTTACTTCTAAGGTTTTTCCTTTTTTATTTTTCGTTTCAATTAATAAGGTATATAAATTAGGATGTTCTGCACTCCATTGTTGTACGTTTGGAATTGTGGTGTTGAAAGCAACTGAATTGCTAGCTGAACCTCCAATAGTAAAAGCTTTGGTTTCAGAAGCCATAGTTTGCCCCTCAGCATTTTGTATTTTATAGGAAGTAGTTCCTTTTTCCGTTTTTGGGTGCTTATTTTCTAAATTCAGTTCTAACTCAAAAACCCCTGTTTTGTAAGCTGCATCTAAAGTAGAAACCACTTCAAAATCTTGGATTCGTAATTTGGGTTGCGCATAAATATAAACACTACGTTCAATACCACTAATTCTCCAAAAATCTTGACATTCTAAATACGAACCGTCTGTCCATCTAAAAATTTGAATAGCTATTTTATTTTTCCCGGGTTTTGCTGTATTCGTAATATTAAATTCAGCTGGTAATTTGCTACCTTGAGAGTAGCCAACATACGCGCCATTAATCCAAACAAAACCACCTGATTTCATAGCACCAATTTGTAAGAATATTTCTTTTCCGTCCCAAGTTTCATCGATTTCAAAATCACGAACATAAGTTCCTACGGGATTATAATTATCAGGCACATTTCCCGGATTTTTTGGATAAATACGATCTACAAACTCCATATCATCAGCGATAGGTGCTTTATAATCGGCAAATTCATATTGATGATTTACATAAATAGGTATTCCGAAACCTTCTACTTCCCAGTTGGCGGGTACTTTAAGATTTTCCCAAGTACTAGTATCTTCATCAGGATTCATAAACGTAGTTGGCCTGTCCCCAGGATTTTTTACCCACTTAAATTTCCAGATTCCATCTAGAGATTTATGAAATTGAGCCTTATTATTTATGGCATTTTTTTCTGAGGTAAAAGAGGTGAATGATGCGCGGGCTGCTAACTTATTTTCGCTAATTACGGCCTCGTTTTCTATATAATATTTATAATTAGTAATAGGATCTTCCCTCTGTGCATACAGTATAGAACATGTTATGAGTATAGTGAAGTATTGTAAAAAAAACAGGATTTGTTTTAAAAATGTCATAGCTGAAAGATTATTTTCGAATGAAGTTTTTTAATGAATGTAAAGCAAGGAAAATGTCTGAGCTGGCCTGGTTATTTTTTATCATTATTTGGCAGGTTAAAGATAATTAATTGTTTTATGTTATACATAATAAAATTAAAAACAAATTTCTACCTCCTTGATGCTTCCTTTTATACAATCAAGTATTTTAAAGTTTTATGCTAAAATTGGCTTATTCATAGCTAAGATAAACAGAAACCAACCAATGGTTTAATTTATCGCCATCTACAGGAGTAGCGGGAATTTTAATTTTTAGGGTATGTTCTCCAGCTTTTAAGTCTCCTAAAGAAAGTTCCATTGGTGCGACAAAAGAACCTGGACACCAATTAGACCTTGACAAATCAGAAGATGCTATCCGCTCTTCTATTTCTTTAACTTGGTATTTACGTGTTTTATAATCAATATAACTAGCAGAGTCTTTTTTTATCCAAACTCCTGAAGTAGGATTAAAACGGCGAAATGAAGCACAATCATCACGCCATGGAATCGTATCTAATATCAACTTGTCATTGAAATAAATACTATTTTTAATTTTTATAAATTCATCCCCATCACTATGACCCCCGTGACCGGTAGTGGTATAGTAAAGTTTCGCATTTTTAGCTCCTTTTTTTAAGGTAATAGTCTGCTCTAAGTCTTTATGAGCAAAATTATCAGGTATTTTTTGTCCGCCTACATAAGGGATGGTATTTACCAAAGACATGATAGTAACTTTTTGCTGCTTTCTATTGGAATAAATCAGTTCTAAATCAAAATCGTAACCTTGAGCTGTCCAAGAATCAATCCATACACCTATATAAAAAGTACCTGTAACTAGGCTTTCTACTTGTGTAATATCCTGTTCCCAAACCACTTCTTTCTCCCAACTAGGAATATACACTGGTTTTCTATATTTTACTTGGTTATCACTATAATAGCCAACTCCAAAAGGCGTCATAAAACGCAATAATTCTACGGTTGGCTTGTAATTTTCTCCGCTAACAATACCTGCATACTTCGCATCTTTATAAGAATCTATTGGAAATTCTTTGCCTTTCTCTGCTATATCTAAAATAGAAATCTGACTAGGATCTGCCACTACAAAACAAGAACCCGATTTATCCCAACGATCGCCTTGAGATCTTACGGTTAATTTTATTTTGACATCCGTACCTTTTGAGAATTTTGGCATGGTTACTTTTTTATACACCAAACGACCTTCCATTAAACGAACAACTTCCGGATCATCCCCTTTTTCACCGCCAAAATTTATAGGATGGTTTTCAAATAATTGCTTTTTAAATTCTTCTTGTGCAAATGTTGAAAAACACAAGGAGCTTATTAAAAAACTTAAGACTATTAATTTAGAATTCATATTATGATTTTTTTTATATTTTATAAGCTTGTGCTGATAGAAAATCTAACAGAAATGTGACAAAAAAGACGTAAGCAGAAGTTAAATGTTTTTGAATACTTTCATTACCATTAAATCAATTATCAAATAAACTCTTTTAGCCTTTTTGTCGCAATTTCCGGGGTAATATCTCGTTGCGGAGAAGCAAACATTTCATAACCTACCATAAATTTCTTAACCGTTGCACTTCTAAGCAATGGTGGATAAAAACTCATGTGCCAATGCCAATGCCGATTAGCTTCACCATTAGTTGGTGACTGGTGAATACCACTGGAATAGGGAAATGAACAATTAAACAGTTTATCGTATGCCCGAGTTATCACCGAAATGGCTTCCGCAAATTGCGTCGACTCAAACGTTGACATTTCCGCGATGTTTTTTTGAGTTTTTTTAGGAACAATCATCGTCTCAAAAGGCCAAACAGCCCAGAATGGAACAAGAACAACAAAAGCATCATTTTTAAATATAATGCGCTCACTAATATCCAATTCTTGCTTTAAATAATCTCCCAATAAACTTGAATGGTTTTCTTTGTAATACGTTAATTGCTGTTTGTCTTTTTTATCAACTTCGTTGGGTAAGGTTGATTGGCTCCATATTTGTCCATGGGGATGAGGGTTACTGCACCCCATTACCTCTCCTTTATTTTCAAATATCTGAACATAATTTATTCCAGCGATTTCTCCAAGCGTGTTGTATTCTTTTTGCCATGCTTCTACTACTTTAATAATAACATTAACATCCATATCTGCCAAACTTTTCGAATGGTCTGGACTGAAACAAATGACTTTACAAATACCTGTTTCACTGTGTGCCATTAATAATCCTTCCTCCAATTGAAATGTTTTAGAATCCTTTTGTAACGCTGCAAAATCATTTGTAAACACAAAAACATCTGCATAATTGGGGTTTAGCTTACCATTAATTCTGGTGTTTCTTGCACACAAATAGCAGGTTTCATCATAAGGTGGTCTAACTTCATTTGATGCAGGTTCATTCTGGCCTTGCCAAGGGCGCTTGGCGCGATGTGGTGATACCAAAACCCATTCACCAGTTAATATGTTAAAGCGTTTGTGTGAGTAATCCTGTAAATCGGTATTCATAAAATTTTGTTTTGTTTATTATTTTACAATTCCTGTACCGCTTGAAAGCGACACATGGTATATAGAACAATCTTTATTGAATTTTTGCTTGTAGGCTTTAGAGGCCGATTCTATAAATGAAGCTGAATCTGCCTTCGCAACCAAATTAATGGTGCAGCCTCCAAAACCACCGCCCATCATTCTGGCACCCAAAACATGCGAAGTTGCTTTTGCTTGGTCTACTAGAAAATCTAGTTCTTCACAACTTACTTTATATTGATGTTGTAACCCATTATGAGAGGCGAAAATTAATTTGCCAAGCAATTTTAAATCACCTTCCTCTATAGCTTTTGAGGCTTTTACTACTCTATTGTTCTCTTGAATTACGTAAAGTGCTTTCTGGTAATTTTCTGAAGTCACATCATCTTTTATAGTTTCCAAATCCAATTCCGAGATGTCTCTTAAGGCTTTTACCTTTAGCATTTCTGCAATCGATTCGCAAACGGAACGTCTGTCGTTATAAGCACTATCAGAAAGACTGTGCTTTACATTGGTATTTATGAGTATAAACTCATAATCTTTAAAATCAATCTCATATGGTTCTGAGTTTATCGTTCTGCAATCCAACAGCAAAGCATTGTTCTCCATACCAAACATACTTGCATATTGGTCCATAATACCACATTTTACACCTACATAATTGTGCTCTGCTTTTTGTGAAATCAAAATCATTTCCGTTTTTAACAGGCCTAAACCAAACAATTCGTTGAGTCCAAAAACCACACTGTTTTCTAATGCTGCTGAGGATGACATACCTGCCCCTTCTGGAATATTGCCACCAAAAGCAATATTAAAATTACCAACGGCCTTACCTCGTTTTAGAATTTCAGAAACTACGCCAAACACATAATTTTCCCAACTACCTTTTGATGATGGCTTCAAGGAATTTAAAGAAAATTTAACTGCTTCATCCATATCAACTGCAAACGCGGTTGATTGCTCCGAATCGCTTTTATCTATGGCTGAAACAATGCCTTTATCAACGGCAGCAGGAAATACAAAACCGTCATTATAATCCGTATGTTCGCCTATAATATTTATCCTACCTGGTGAAAAAATCATCAAGGGCTCTGATTTAAAGCGTTCTTTAAAACTTGTTCTTATTTTACTAATTAGTGAAGTATTCATGTTTTAAAGTTGATTTATTTTAAGATAATTTGAAGTTTATTACCGTTAACTAACTCATCATGAGTTACGAAAAAATGATTATATGGCTTACCATTAATCCGGATGTCTTTTATGGTACCGGTAGCATTTTGCCTTTCAATTACCAATTCTTTTTTTTGATAATATTTTGAATCTAATTGGATGGTGATTCTATCAAATAATGGTTTCGTAATAGTATAAACTGGCTTGCTGGGTGTAATAGGATAAAAACCCATCATGGAATATACTAACCAAGCACTCATGGCACCAGTGTCATCATTTCCTGGTAAGCCGTCTGGTTTATTCTGAAAATATTCTTTAACCATTTTTTGCACCATTTGCTGACTACGCCACTCCTGCCCTTTTACATAATTGAATAAATAAGGATACGCGATATCAGGTTCATTTGCCATATCAAACTGATCCATATCAAACACTTTTTGCAATTGTGCGGCAAACTTTTTATCACCACCCATTAGTTTCTTTAGTCCATTAATATCGTGTGGCACCATAAAAGCATATTGCCAGGCATTCCCTTCAATAAATCCTTCATTTTTAGTGAAATTTGCTCCTGCATCTGGATCAAAAGGAGTGTACCACGAACCATCAGGATTTCTAGGTCGTAGTAATCTTAAGTTTTTATCATACAATTTCTTATAGGATAAAGAACGATTTATAAAACGTGAATAATCTTCTTTTTTACCCATTTCTTTGGCCATTACTGCGATTGCATAATCTGCAATATTATACTCTAAAGTAGTCGAGACAGAACCATTATTTGCCGTAGTTAAGAAGCCCTTCTCCATATAATCTTTAAGTCCTGGTCTTAATGGATTTTCTGCGATTTGTTCCGCACTTTTAAGCATTGCTTCATAGGCTTTGTTTACGTCAAAATCTCTAATCCCCTTTCTATAGGTGTCTGCAATTACAATACTTGCAGGATCCCCCACCATCGTAAAGGTTTCTGTAGAATTTAATTCCCATTTTGGCAACCATCCGTTTTCATCATACATATCCAACATCGATTGAATCATGTTTGATTGCTGTTCAGGATACACTAGAGCAAGTAATTGGTGCACATTTCTGTACGTATCCCATAAAGAAAAAACCGTATATCTAGTGCCTTTTGTATTGCCTATGTTTCCCGTTTTTAGTTCTGGATAATCACCATTTACATCATTTAAAATGTTTGGATGAATTAGCGTATGATACAGTCCTGTATAAAAAATAGTCTTATGCTCATCAGAACCTCCCTCCACTTTAATTCTGGAAAGTAAGCTATTCCATTGGTTATAGGTTTCTTTATAAATGGTTTCAAAAGATTTTTCTTTGGTTTCTTTCTCTAAATTTTCACGTGCATTTTCGATGCTCACATAGGAAATACCAATTTTAACTTCAACAGTTTCTGCTTTTTCAAAATCATAGGAAAAATAACTACCAATACTGTCGCCGACAACCATCTTTCTAGTATTTTCCATAATACGGGTTTTTCCGTTGTAGCCCATCCATTGCGCTTCGACACCTTTATACGTAGCTGGTTTTGAAAATTTAGCCACAAAATACACTGGGTATGCTGCCTCTGGACTGTTGTAACAAAACGAACCTACTGAGCGCATTCCTTGAATTTCGGTCGCCGATACTACTTGAACCATAGCCCCTTGCTCGTTAGTTAAGCCTAGACCTAAATTCAGTAAAATATTAGCCTTCCCTTTGGGGAAAGTAAACTTATTTACACCAACTCTAGTAGATGCCGTTAATTCAGCTTTTATGTTATATTTATCGATTTGCAAACTGTAATATCCTGCTTTAGACACTTCATTAGAATAGGTAGAACCATATTTTAAATGATTGGTTTCTATCGATCCGGTTGTCGGCATCAACAATAAAACACCTAATTCCGGACAACCTACACCACTTAAATTAACCTGACTAAAACCTGTTAGAAACGTATTTTCATGTACGTACGGATTAGACAACCATTGACTGTCTTTCTCTAATTTATTTTGAGATCCAGCCACATTAAATGGACTAATGCTCGCCATTCCTCGAGGGGCTATAGGTCCTGGATTCGTTGCACCATAATTAGACGTTCCTATAAATGGATTCACATAATAAGCTGGTTCCTGTGCTGTTGTTATAAAAAAAAATAAAGTGTTTAATAGTAAAAAAAGCCAGAATTTATACATCCCTTTTATTTATTTAATTCTACCGCATTCCCGTGACCCCTATATAAAACTAAGGCATCTTCTAAGCTTACTTCCAGTAAGGTTACATACGAATCTAAATTCTCGATTTTAGGCACTTCAATTCTCAAAATTCCAGGGATGTTATTCCATGCTGCACCACCGTTTCTTTCAAAAGTTAAGTCTTGATTGCTACCAACTACTTTGATAGATTTCACTTTATTTTGAATTCCTTTTAAGGAAATATAATTACTAGGCGTATCAAATAGCGCTAGATAGATTTTTGTTTCATCTTTATTCAAAAGTGTAGAGCCATTAAAATGACCATAAGGCAAGCCTGCTTTTGAACTAAAAACTGCGGTTTCATGTTTATTGATCCAATCGCCTAAAGCTTCTAAGCGCATAAGCTGCTCTTCAGCAATAGTCCCATCAGGTCTTGGCCCGATGTTTATTAGTACATTCCCACCTGTAGCAATCACCTCCACAAAAGTCCGTATAATTTGCGAAATTGGTTTATAATTGGTGTCTGATGGAAAATAGCCCCAATTATCATTCATCGTCATGCAAAACTCCCAAGCGCCTTCTGGGCGAACCACTGGAATACCCTGTTCTGGCGTGCTATAATCCCCATGTATTTTTAATCTTGAATTCACAATTACGTTTGGATTCCAAGTTAAAAGCTGCTTTTTTAAGGCTTCTGCTTGCCATTCTTCACTCGTTTTTTCCCAATCGCCATCAAACCACCACAAATCAGGATTAAAATTATCACTCAACTCCTTTAACTGACCCTCATTAAATTTAGAAAACCGCTGCCATGGTGTTAACTGATTTTGCTTTTCTTGCGGATAATTTATTCGAGTATCGGGGCGCGGAAAAACAACCTCATAATCCGGATGAGACCAATCGATTAAAGAATAGTACAAGCCTACCTTTAAACCTTCTTGGCGCAACGCATCAACATAGGGGCTTACTAAATCCCTTTTTGCAGGGGTTTTATCTAATACATTTAAGTTACTCAATTCCGTATCCCACAAAGCAACACCATCATGATGTTTAGTGGTTAAAACAGCATAACGCGCGCCTATTTTTTTAAATAGTTTTGCCCAAGCCTGCGGATCATAGTTTGCAGCAGTAAATCCTTTTCCCTGCGCCATATAATCCTCGTAAGAAATACGTTTGTGATACATAGACCACGATTCACTTATGCCATTTACTCCGTAATAACCCCAATGAATAAACACTCCTAATTTGGCATCTTTAAACCATTCCAGACGTTCTTCTTTGGTAGGTGCTTCGTTTTGTGCCTGTGCTACATTACAGCTAAAAAAACTGATCAATACTAATATTATAAAATTTTTCATTTACCTATATTTAAGTTCCTTCGTATTACTTTACGATAATTTCATCTACAAATAACCAAGCCTTGCCACCTTTTGGTGTTTTTCCCAAGTTAATTGCAATTACTTTTACATACCGAACAGATTGCGCATCAAAAGTTATTTTAAAATCTTTTAGATCAAAAGACGGATTTTTAGCAAAGGCTCTTTTCTCTGCGCCAACCTCTTGAAAATTTTTACCATCATTAGAAACAAAAACCGTTACTGCTGTTGGAAAATAAATAGCAGGTCCTTGATTTTCTAGGGTTCCTAAAATCACCTCTTGAATGGTCATTTCTTCGCCTAAATCAATTACGGCTTCCATATCATTTCCTAACCAAGCTTGCCAATGACCATCCGTAAAATTCTTAGTCCCTCTTAGCGTATTTACCAAACCGAACTCCCCTTCACCTTGATAGCGGTCATCATATTTTTCTTTAAAAGTGATATTTTTACCTACGGCCTTATGAAATTCAATAGTTTTTGAAAACCTAGTACCTATCGGTTTATCTTCTTTAAAAAGAGATGCGTGAATGGTAGTAGTTTCATTAATTGTTAAAGGTTCCGTATATTTTTTAGCATTTTCAGCTAAATTTGAATCATTAAATGCGTAGCGGATATCAGAATCTGGAAATTCGTTTTGAAGGCTAAGTGCCACTTCTTTTGTGTCCATATCGATTTTCACGTCTTCCATGACCAAATAGGAACTTTTAGCATAATTGATATCTAAGAGTTCATAACGTTTAAACATTGTTAGAATTCTTGAAGAAAAATCGTCCCAATTCCGCAACTCTTTTGGCGACCAAAGTGTTTCTGACAATGCTGCTAAACGAGGAAAAATCATATATTCGGAATGGTCTTCCGTTTTAATTTGCTCCGACCATACATTGGCCTGTCCGCCTAAAACGTGTTTAGTTTCTTCGGCAGTTAGCTCTTCCACAATAGGATCAAAGGTATATACTTTGCTTAAAGGGGTATAACCGCCCCAAGCTAAAGGCTCCTCGTTTTGCGGGCCCTGATAATGGTCAAAATAGCAATGAGAACCTGGTGTCATAATTACATCGTGTCCTTGTTTTGCTGCCTCAACGCCCCCTTTAAAACCACGCCAACTCATGACCGTTGCTTCGGGAGCTAAACCACCTTCTAAAATTTCGTCCCAACCAATTAATCGTTTTCCTTTGGAATTGATAAAACGCTCCATCCTGGTAATAAAATAGCTTTGCAGCTCTTCTACATTCTCTAAACCTTCGGTTTGTTTTCTTTTGATACAATTAGCACACTTTGCCCAATTGGTTTTAGTAGCTTCATCACCACCCACGTGAATATATTTTGAAGGGAAAATTTCGATTACCTCTGTCAAAACGTTTTCTAAAAATTCAAAGGTTGATTCCTTACCGGCACAGTAAATATCGGTAATGGGCCAAACCCCACCAGATGGAACCCCAATGGGTCGCTCATGACAAGATAATTCTGGGTACGATGCAATGGCAGAAGATACATGGGCAGGCATTTCAATTTCTGGAATAAGCTCCACACCCCTTGCCGTAGCATACTGTACTAAATCTTTCAACTCCTCTTGCGTATAAAAACCACCATAAGTTCCTTTTTCCTCTGGTGAGGTTACATAACGCCCATCCCAATGCTTATCTTCCTGATCTACTCGCCAAGCACCAACTTCTGTTAATTTTGGATATTTTTTTATTTCTATACGCCATCCTTGGTCATCAATTAAGTGTAAATGCAAGACGTTCATTTTAAGCATAGCCAAACGATCTACCGTTTTTTTTAAGTAGTCAATTTCAAAAAAGTGACGGGAAACATCTAACATTAATCCTCTATATTTATAGCGAGGCTGATCTTTTATTTCGATATTCGGAATTACCCAATCCGTATTTTCTACCACACTTTTGCTTTCTACGGCAATAGGCAATAACTGACGAATAGATTCCATAGCGTATAAGAATCCGGCATTTGACGCGGATTTAATCGTGATTTTATCCTCTTGCACTAGTAACTCGTACGCTTCGTCTGCCAAAGATTCGGCTGCTACAAATTCGATATAATTGGCACTAGGTGTGGCATCTACTATTTCTAGGTTCATGCCTGATGCTGTTTTTAATCGGTCTATAAAAAAACCCGCAATTTGTATTTGATCAGGATTCATAGCCACAATTTTAGTGGAATTTGTGAATTCAAATGCTCCCGTTTTAAGCAGCATTTCAGCTGGTTGTGGAATAATTTTGATATCATTTTCATTAAATGTGTAGGTTTTAGACTCTTTACACGATGCAAAAATGCTTATCAACACCAATGTGAATATTTTATTTAATCTCCTCATAATTTAAAAAATTTGGATTATCTTTTTAATTCCTAAGCAATTTTAAAGCGGGCATTTAAACGGCTATTCACCTTAAACATCCTAGGATAATTTAAGTGATTTATGAATTAAACCGCATCCATTGGTTAAATGGTCATGTTTGGCTAAAAAATAAGCAGTACCACCTTTACCAATTTTATTTGATTCTATTGTAACGAAAATAGTACAAATATACTGATTTTATGTATGTATGTTATACATAATAAAATTATTTTGTTTGCTGCTAAAAATTATTCAAAATAGGTAACTATTTCTTGCCTGATTATTAAAATTTGGTGGCTAAAAATATGAAGTTACCTCACATACTTACGAATTATTTTTGCCCAATGAGAATAACCTTCTTCACTTAAATGAAGTCCGTCATAGGTATAAGCTGATTTTAAGTGCCCCTTGTTATCTGAAAAACATTTGTGAAGATTAATATACCTTAGATGTAAGTCCTTTGCCATTTGTTTTAAGCGAATATTCACTAAAACAATATCTTCTTGTTTGCTTTTATGTCCTGAAAATTTCTCTCCTACTAAGGGATTTACTGGTAAAATAGACTGCAAATATATTTTAGTTTCCGGCGAATCTTTTTTGATTTTTTCAAGTATTTTTCTTGTAATAAAAATCACTTCATCCCTAGTTTTGCCACGAGCTAAATCGTTTGTACCGATTAACAAGAATATTTTTTTTGGTTGCGAAGAAGTCACTTCCGATAAGCGATTTAAAATTCCGTCCGTAACATCGCCACTAATACCTCGATTTACAGCATTTATCTTTGGAAATAATTCTTTCCAATTAGCGCCTTCAGTAATGCTATTGCCTAAAAAAATGATCTCATGGTCAGTATCAGGAGTTTGTTCAAATTTCGCTTTTAAGGTATAATAATGATCCGAATATTTTTGTTGGGCATACGCATTCGTGACTAGGAATAAAGACGCTACTAGTAGAATTTTCTGAATCATTTTAATTGAATTTAACTTTATATCGCAAGTCTAAATTGCTCTCAACGGAAATATTACTTATTTCAACCGGAACGCAGGTAAACATCCATTTCCATGAATCTCCGCCGTGAGGTATTTTAAGCAATACGGTATTCCAACCTTTTTTTAAGGCAATTTTTGTTGGAGTCCGATAAAAATAATCTTCATCGATAAAGGGAATTTCGTCAGATTTTGTTCCTATGCCCGGTTGTTGCCAAATAGGGGGTACAATTTCTAATTGGTTCACCCATATTTTTGGTTGTGTATAATGCCATTCTCCAATTTTTGGTGTAGGACCAACCCTTCGGCCACCAGATCTTGACCATCCTTGAAAGCCTATCCAAAAGTCCTGAACTTTAGCTTCTGGAGCATATATTTCAGTGAGGGCGTAATACGTACCGCTCTTTTTATCTGTTAAGGCTGGAAAATCAAAAAAATGTTTTAAATGTATTGTCCCTCCAGCCATAGGCGCAGACCATCCCCATTTTTTATGATCTATTGTATAAGATTTTTTGATTTCTTTTTCTACAGGAAATACTTTTGAAAAATTACCATCATGATCAAAAGGGCCAATTACATTCCAAAGAATATTGGTTTGTTTTAGATATGGAAACTCTTTCCCTTCAAAAAATAAGTCTTTATGCTTGAGTACTTTTGCTTCAAATTCCTTAAAATCATTAAATTCTTTTGAATATATTGGAGGTAATTTAGCCCAATATTCGTATTTGTTTTCAGCTCTACCTTTCCAAATGGCATCCGAATAAAAAACCATAGAGGGGTAAATGGGGTTTTGTCTCAGGATGTCTCTTTCCTCGTTAACATTGTTGTCTGGCCAGGTGCACAAAATGCCTCCTAAAGCCAGTTCGTTACCTTTTGGAACGCGACAAGGTTGTTGAAAAAACAAGCGTGCCATACCTGCAAACGGATCTAAGTGATTGATATAATTAGCTCTTGAATCGATAAAACGATGTCCGTCTTTTGGTGGGTGTTGCGCCCAAAGTTGTTTTATGCTTGTGCTATCGCTTTTGATTTGAATACCTTCCTTCCAAGTAATGATTTCTCGATTATGGAATTTAATTCGGTCCATAATAGCAAGGATAAAATCTTCGTCTACATACTCTTCTTTATTTCTAACTTCATCGGTTCCTATATGAATATATGGCATATCTTCTGGACTAGTAAGACTCACCAATTCGTCAAATAAATCAAGTAGCGTGGGTAATACTTTTTCATCACGCATCGATTTTACGTGTAAGCCCCTTCTAAAGGCTAGTGTGTGTCCTGGAATATCAAATTCAGGAACTACCGTTATTTTTCTAGCCTTACAAAAAGCGATGAGGTCTTTAAATTCTTCTTGCGTATAAAATTTCCCTTTCCCTCTTAATGTAGCTTTTTCTGAGTGTAATTCTGGGTATAATTTACTCTCCAAACGCCAACCGGGATCATCGGTTAAGTGCCAATGAAAAATATTGTATTTGTATAATGAAAGGACTTCAATTTGTTCTTTTAATTGCGAGATAGATTGAAAATTTCGCCCTGTATCATGCATAAACCCCCTGATTTTAAAAACAGGCCAATCTAAAACGTCAACAGTAGGAAGCATTCCAACTCCTTCGGTAGTTCTAAACAGCTGTTTAAGACTTTGCATCGCATAGAAAATACCTTTGTCGGTATTGGCTTTTATTCGAATAGTGCTGTCAATGACTAAACTGTAAGCTTCGGAGTTGGAGTGAATCGCCTCTTTTTCAATAAAAACCTCTAGTCCGTTTTTAGCTTCTTGAATACCATTTTCCTGAAAGAAGTTTTTTAAATAGGCTGCTTCTTCAGTAAAGTTTGTGTTTTGAATGGCGACACTTTCAAATTTGATAATAGCACTACCGTAGCTTATTTGTTGAGGAGTCGGAATAATTGGAAACTTGTTAATATCTAAGAGTTCAGAATTTTGTTGACCATACGATGCCATCGTAAATAGAGCTATAAATAGGACAGAGATACAAGTATTAAAACTACCTTTTAACTTTTTTGAGCTTGCTATTTTTTGCATTGTAGTACGGATTTATAAGATAATAAATAGATTTATTCTAGAGGTAAATTTGAAAAGGTGGGTGCAAATAACTTCGCGTTATTCATTAGATTTCCATCGGAATAAGGCGAGTAGCCATATTTTATATATCGTGGATTTTTAATTTCTGATGACCATACTTCTAAAATATCATTATCAATTGCTGTAGTGGCGGGTACAAATATTTTATCTGCACCAGCGATAAAAATATCTTTTACAGCTTCATTATTTATTGTTTGCAAACCAATATTATGACTAAAATGAACTGCTAATTTATTTCCGTTTACATTCACAAAATCGAATAAAGGACCAGAGTATTTAGTATTGAAACCGTAGGTTTTAGCGAGGGCAATTTTTGATAATCGCTCGCCAACAACCCATTTTTTTGTAGGGTGTACATCTGTTTTATCACCAACATCATACGAAGTAGCCATGCCGGTAAACGGAATGCTTAATAATCGGCGTTGCGCATCTCTAAATTCGCCCCAACCGTTACGTTCTATACTACTTAGTTGCACATAATAGAAAGGCATTTCTGGTTTATTCCAATGCATTCTCCAATCGCTTACTAACAACTTAAAAAGCTCAGAATGTAGGTCAATTTGATCCGCATTAGATTCCCCTTGATACCAAAGAACGCCTTTAATAGTGTAGTTTTTAATGGGATAAATACCTGCATCAAAAAGCAGCGTTGGGTCGTAAGGATGCCTGGCTAGAACCCCTGTTGTATTTTGATTTTCAAAATTTTTTTCTCTTCGTTCCGAAACCCAAGAATCTACCATAGGGTGCAAATGGGTATCATTTAGTAGGCCTACCGTTTGGTGTTTTGTTTCCATTTGCTCTCTACTAATCCAACTTTGGGTTGGCGAACCACCAATAGCGTTACAAATAATACCTATGGGAATTTTGAGTTCTTTTTGCAATTGATAAGCGAAGCTATAGGCAATTGCAGAAAAATTTTGGAGTGTTTCATCATTCTGATTACTCCAACCAGAATAGCTGAAATAGTCCTTTGAATTATTGAACTTTAGTTCCTCTTCGCTAAAAGCTTTATTTGTGGTAGCGACCTTCCCATCCATAGAAAAAACGAAAATGTTATCGGATAAGGAATCTTTTAGAACAGTTGCAGCGCTTTCCATCTGCTGTACCCTAAAATCCATATTGGACTGTCCAGATGCCAACCATACTTCGCCTAAATAGACTTCATTGATGAATTTATTTCCTGAATTCTGAGTTTCTATTTTTAGGGAATAAGGACCACCCGCTTTCATTTCAGGAAAGCTAATTTCCCAAGTGCCGTTTGTAGCTGCTTTTGTTATTTTGTTCCATTGATTAAAATTGATACTCACCTTATCATCGGCATTAGCGATACCGGAAAAAACAACCGGTTCGTTGCGTTGAAGCACCATTTTTTCTCCATATAATGGCGAAACTTGTAAGCCTCCAAAATCTCCAGTAATAGCCCTATAGGCTTTTTGTGCAATGACGGCTGCACCTTCTTTTTTAGGATGTAAATTATCAGGGAAATATTCTGGAAATCGATATAATGGATCGTGCAAATCGATAAGTTCCGTATTAGAAAGAGCTGCAATTTTCTCGATTTCTGACTGAATTTCGATAAAATTTTCTCGCATACCTTCTTGAAACCAATGATGTCCGGAAAACGTAGGTGTCATTCTACAAATAAACACTTTAGGTTTTGAGGGTAAACTGCGATACTCGGCAATCATACCTAAATAATCTGCTTTAAATTCTTTTTGATAAAAGGGCCAATTGTTATTTCCTTGATCGTTTAAACCTAGGTGGATGATAACAATATTTGGTTCAAATTTTTTAGACGCTTTAAATTCAGCTGTGTCCCAATAGGGTTTGTGCCCCTTTTTAAGCATGGTAGCACCACTAAAACCAAAGTTCTCAACTTCGTATTTACTACCTAATAATTTTTGGAGTTGCGAGGGATAACTATCTTTCCCTCTATTTTCAATACCCGCTCCGAACGTAACACTATTGCCGACACAAGCTACTTTGATGATTTGTGCTTTTGTGTTATGAAAAATAAAAAACAAGACAAAAAAATAAACGAATTTTTTCATAGGGATTTATTGATTTCAGTATAAATTCTAATCAATAGTAATTTAAATATCCTCAAAAGCGGTAAGCAATACTAGAAGGTAACTGTTACTACTACTGAAAACTAATCACTCTTGCACTGAACGGAGTCGAAGTGGATTACTAATCACTAACTACTAGCACTAGCCACTATTTAAAAACTACTTATTAGGCTTCTTATAGCTATCGGCACCATCAGTTAACCAATCTAAAGAAAAACTCACAAACGGATTTTTCGAATGTTTGTCTTGTTCAAAAAACAAACCAATTTCACCATTTTCCATAATAGTCATATCAGAATATGCCGAGCTACCTTCGTAGATAGTTTTTCCTTCACTCCAAGTTTTACCTTCGTCATAACTGATTCTAACTGTCATATTTGTTCTGCCTTTAGCAGCTTTTGCATTAGAAAAAAGCAAGCGATTTTTGTCATACCCATCTTCTACAGAGGTATAACGTATAATACTAGCGTTACATCCTGGATCAATCAATTCAGGGGCTTCTTTGGTGCTCCATGTTTTACCGTGATCATCAGATAAATGAATATAACGCATTCCTTTTCCGTTTACTCGAGCGTTAATCATTAGTGTACCATCAACTAATTCTACAATTTTAGATTCATCTGCAGGTTGAATAGGTGTATCAATAAAATACCAGGTTTTACCGTGATCATCACTCCCAAAAACGTGCAAACCACTATTTAAATTCACCATAGTATGTAGTAATTTTCCTGAACGTGTTTGAATTCCGCTACCCGATGTGATAAATTTAAAGTCGGTTTTCCATTCAGGCTTTGTGATTTGAGAGGTAATATCTAGAGGTTCTGTCCATGTTTTTCCATTATCCGAACTTTTAACCATGTGCAGGTAATAAATATCTTTTTCTGTATCTAAATTCATATAGTTGTAAAAAAGAAAAATATCATTGGTTACATTATCCACTATAAAAGAAGGATCAGAAGCAGATTGTCCATAAGGAAAATCAACTACCATTTCTATAGGCGACCAAGTTTTACCATTATCGGTACTTCTACGGATAATAATATTGATTTCCTTACTCCATTTTAAATCACCACAATTAGGAACACGTTGATCAATAGACGCAATTAAATCGCCATTAGGTGCTGTAACAATAGCCGGAATGCGATAACAGGCAACTCCCTCTTCCATACTCGTATTAAATAAGTCTTGATAATAGGGTACTTCTGAATTCTTATCAGCAGTTTCTGTTTTTTTTGTAGCGCAAGAGGCTAATACTAAAAAAAGTCCTATAATTAAAAGTTTATTTTTCATTTTTGATGTAGTTTTTATTTTTAATAATTATCTAAAGCTTCAATTTTTTCAAAGGACTGCCAGCATTGGTAAAGAGCTCTTGGCACGTGAAAACAACCTTTCCATTTACCACCTTTTAAGTTTAATAATACCTTGCCTTCTCTATTTAAATACCCAAACCATTCACCGTTTTCATGATCTGCAAAATGCGACCAGGAATAGTCGTGTACTTTTTTGAACCACTCTAAAAGTAGGTTCATTTGAGTACGTTCGTAGGCTTTAGAAAGTGCTACTAAAGCTTCTAAATGCACCCACCATAATTTCTGATCCCATTCTAATTGCTGTGGTGGCTTACCCAAAACATCCATGAAATATAAAATGCCTCCATGTTTTTTATCCCAACTATATTCTAAAATAGTGATAATGGTCTTTGCTGCTTTTTCAATGAGTAGGGTATCATTTCTTCTTACGCCAATATCAATCATAAACCACATAGCTTCAATACCGTGTCCAGGATTTATGAGTCGACCGTTAAAAGTATCTTCATGTGAGCCATCTTCGCGCACAAATTCATAAATTAAACCCGTTTCTTTATCTAAAAAAACGTTCATTACCTCGTTGATGCTGTAATCAATGGTTTCTTCGACTTCTTTAGGATCTAGAACGGCTTCTAATTCCAAAACTAAATTCGATAAAATCATAGGTAAAGAAAAACTTTTTAGTGGGCGTTCTCCTGTATTTTTTTCATACAAACCTTTCGGATTCTCTTTCTTTTTTAGAATATTGCGATAGGTACTGATTGCTAATTCTTTTATTTTTTCATCTCCAGAAGCAATGGCGTATTGACCAAAGGCCATGGCAGCAAAGCAATCTGAAAAAATATTATAAGGTTGCACTAATGGCCTACCTTCTTTCGTCGTAGAAAAGTAAAAGTTACCGTCGCCATCTTTACCATGTTTAAGGATAAAATCAATCCCATTTTTGGCAATTGCTAACCAATTTTCATTTTTTTCTATTCTATTAAAGAGCATAGAAAATGTCCAAGCTTGACGACCTTGAAGCCACATAAATTTATCGGTATCGTAAACGTTCCCGTAGCGGTCTAAACATGTAAAATAACCGCCACTTTCCCAATCTATCGAATTTTTTTCCCAAAAAGGAATGGTGTTTTTTAAAAGATAATTTTTATAAAGTTCAGCGTACTTCATGGCACAATAAAATTAAATTATTATGTATAACATAATACAAATATATAGAATTATGTTGTACTTTGAATTTAATTCCTATTTTTGTATCATATTTTTAATATTTAATTTTAATATTTCATTACTTTAATGAGCATTAGAATTTAGAATTGGTCGATGCATGAAAAAAATGATAAAAATTACCCCTTTAAACAACTTGTCTTTAGTTGACAAGGTTGAAATACGCTTAACAGAATACATTAAAAAAAATAATCTCCAAGTTGGTGACGCTATTCCTAAAGAAATGGAGTTCGCAGAGGCATTAGGTGTGAGTAGAACTGTAGTTCGTGAAGCATTTGCACGTTTAAAAACGATGGGGATGATAGAAACCAAAAAGCATAAAGGCATGATTTTATCGCAACCTGATATCATGGCAAACATAGAAAAGATTTTTGATTCTAATTTATTGAGCGACGAAACTTTAAAAGATATTTTTGAGCTCCGTTTAATTTTAGAAATGGGAATGATTGATTTATTATTTGCGCGAAAAACAACTGCCGATATAAAAGAATTAGAAGCGATTGTAAAGAAAATGGAAGTATCACATAAGGATGATTCAATATTTAGTTTGGAGTATGAAGTTGCTTTTCACGGTAAATTATATGAAATGTCTGGAAACAATACATTAAAAAAATTTCAAGATTTACTTTTGCCTGTTTTTCAATACGTACATAAACATAAATTGTCTGATGATGATAACTTTATGTATGCCAAAAAGTTTATATCACACCGCCAATTAGTCGATTATTTAAAGAAAGATGATATCGAATTATTTAAAAAAGGAATGCGCCAACATTTAGAACCTCATTTTGATAGGATCTTGAGTAAAGTCACCACTTAACCTTAATAACAATTTTTTTGACATTTTCAGCATTTTCAGTATGAATTCCAGGCATGTGAAGATCATCGGGAAAAAATATAGCGAACATACCCTTTTTTAATTTTATGATATCAGTAGGGCCTTCAAAAAGCATATAATCATCTTCATGGCTATATTCCTTATGTATTTTTTGATTGTATAAAGTAGCTACTCCAATTTGTTCACTGCCTTCGAGGACATAATGGATATCTAAATATTTTTTATGAGCTTCTAAAATTACTGATTCTTTGGGCTTAGTCCTAAATTCGCTTGTAATAGCATACAATAAATCGCCGTCAATAACTTGTTTTCCCAATGTGAGGCTATTTATATCCAAATTTTGTAAATATGCTAAACCCTCTGCAACGCGTTTATGAATATTGACATAAAGCTTTGCGTTTTCAATTTTATCAATAATCATGTGAATAGTCGTTAGTAATTAGTGGTCAGTATTCAGTGCACAGTATGAGGCATTAGCCATTGATAATAGATAAAACTATAAGTTTTACATCCAAAACTCAAGTGCAAGAAAAATATAATAGTTTAAATATTTTAGAGTTGAGCTATTCATTACAGATACTTTTTTTCGCTATAACTCCTTGCGAATGGTGCTCATTTTTGTCTGGTCGGACTGTACAACCAATGTCATGGTAAATTAATGGTTGAATATAAAAAACTCTTATATACCAACAATCCAAGAGCCAAGGTTAAGTTTAAAAAAAGTTTAGAAGTCTTTATGCTTATTGTGTTTACTATTTTCACGTAGCATCTACTTTCACGTAGCATCTACCAATCTCATGCTAGTGCACTATTTAATGCACAAATGTTCCAACAGTCCAATGGCATCCAATTCTTTTAGAATTTCTTGATAGCTTTCTTCGGAAGGTGTGTTATGTGGAAATCTGCTTGGTCCACAATCGACTCCGAAAGTTTTCATAAAATTTTTTGCAACGCCATTAAAACCACCTTTGCTATCTAATATTTCAACAAAACGGATGGCTTTTCGTTGTAAATCTGATGCTTCTTCAATTTTACCAGCTTCAAAAAGCAATTTAATTTTATAATATAAGGGTGCTAGGTGGTTGTAGGTACTGCCTACCCATCCGTTCGCACCTAGGGACAAACTCGCAACAAATATTTCATCAAAACCGAAAAGAAGATTGTATTTCCCGTTCTCAAAGTTTTTGCAATGTAAATAATCAATAAGATTGTTATTGGTGTATTTTATACCCACTAATTGAGGAATCTCTTTGGAGGCCAATTTTAAAAAGTCAATCATATTTAAATTAGCCCCACTTAAAACAGGTATGTGATAGTAGTAAAAAGGAAGATTAGGCGCGCTTGCAGCTACCTCTTTACAATAGTGCACCAACTTCTCTATACTATTTAACTTAAAGTAGTAAGGCGCTAAAACAGCAATCGCATCTACTTTATCTGCTGCATATGCCGCTAATTCTTTTGCTACTTTTAAACTCGGACTCCCCACATGATCAATCAAATACAATTCGTCTGTTTTAGTTTTTGACCATGCATTTGTTATTTCTTTACGTTCTTCAATCGTTAAGGAAACAAAATCTCCAGTAGAACCATTCATAAAAACGCCTGCAACTTTATTTTTAATCAGAAAGTTACTGTATGTTGCTATTATACTCGTGTTTAATGATCTATCGGAATGCATCGGTGCATAGGTAGCCGCAATAAGGTTTGAAATCTTCATATTCATCTATGTATTACATAATACAAATGTATATTAATAAGTTTACAAATAAAATATTTTGAGTAAATAATTATTTTTAACATTTTAAAAAGAGTACATAATTCTCCAATGAACACCTTAAATTACTGATTATATAGCAGTTAATAAATTAGATGTTTTTAAACTCGAAATCTAAATTTAACAAATTAATTTGGGTATTATAAAATTTATATATAATATTGCATTATGTTATACATAATTATCATGTATACATTTAACTTAAACTAAATTCATATGAAAACAAAAAGCTTTACCAAGCAATTGATTACTTGTTTTGCTATATTACTGGGTATTGTAATGTACGGACAAGAAAAGACGGTAACAGGATCGGTTACAGATGTTTTAGGAGTACCATTACCAGGAGCTAGCGTTCTTGTAAAGGGAACTACTATCGGTGTACAAACTGATTTTGATGGAAACTACAACATTCAAGCAACATCAACAAGTGTACTTGTATTTAGTTATGTTGGATATATAGCTAAAGAAGTAATGGTTTCCAATCAGGAAACAATTAATGTAACTCTTGAAGAAAATGTATCTATGTTAAATGAAGTGGTTGTTACGGGTTACGGAGAGCAGTCAAGAGCTACCTTAACCACTTCTGTGTCTAAATTAGATACCCAAATTTTAGAAACTTCTACTAGGTCAAATGTTGCAACCGCGTTACAAGGCACCATTGCAGGTTTACGAGTAACAAACAACACGGGACAACCTGGCTCTACACCTTCAATAGTTTTGCGTGGTGGTACTACTTTTGGTGGTGGTGGAAATCCACTTATTTTAATTGATGGGGTCCCTGGTTCTTTCTTTGGATTGAATGCTGATGATGTAGAATCTATTGAGGTATTGAAAGATGCCGCAGCAACTGCTATATACGGAGCAAGATCGGCAAATGGAGTTATTTTGGTAACTACTAAAACTGGTAAGGTTGGCAAATCATCTATCAATTATAAGTACCGTTTTAGTGTTAATAACGAGCGTAACGACCAAGAATTTTTGGGAGCCGAAGATTTTATAAGATATAATAGACAAGGAGTCGCGTATTGGAGAGAAGCGACAAACAGGCCTACTGGGTTTGGAAACTTTTTAGATGGTGCTACTGGTTTTGGAAGCGGAAATAATACAACGACGTCACCCTATACGGTTCAAATTCTATCACCATCGAACGAATACCTATTAAACCAACCCGGTTGGAAAACAATGGAAGATCCTTTGAATCCGGCTACACAACTTTTGTTTTTGGATAATAATGTTAGTGATAATATTTATCAAACCAGCTATAGTAAAGATCATTACTTGTCATTTGATGGTGGTAATGAAAATGGAACTTACTTCTTAGGTTTGGGAGCGCTAGACAATGATGGTTTAATTTTAGGTTCCGGCTTTAAAAGATATTCTGGAAAACTCAGTGGTACCTATAAAATTAAAGATAATTTCAGGGTAAATTCAACCATTCTATATACCTATTCTAATTTCAATAGAAGTCCCTTGGGTAGTGATGATACCGTTTTTAGACGTTTCGCAGCACAGCCACCAACTTCTAGAACTTTTGACAACAATCCTGACGGTACTTTATCAGATGTATTGACACCTGGAACTAATTCTGGTTTTGGAAATCCATTATACTATGCAGATAAATTTGTTAGAAATAATTTAGAACAACGTTTATCAGCAGTTGTTGGTTTTGATTGGGATATCATTGAAAATCTAAAATTAAATGTCACTGGAAGTCACTTTACCGTAAATAATCACAATTCAAGTTTTAACAGAGCTTTTAGAAACGGCATTAGTACAAACCCACTTAATGAAACACGTAATGCAAGTGTTAGTTTAGGAAGAACCTTGAGAAATCAATTAACAGGAACACTGAACTACAAGAAAAAAATTGGGCTACATAATTTTAATGTACTATTGGGTACAGAATATTTTAAAGACAATTTTTTTACTACAAATGCAGGTACTCGTAATTCACCAACTGATTTAATTGAAACCTTAAATGCAGGTGCTGAAGCTGAAGGTATTCCTTCTAGTTTTGAGTCTGAATATGTTTTAGTTTCTGGTTTTGGTCGTTTGTTGTATGATTTTGACAATAAGTACTTAGTCAGTGCAACTTTTAGACAGGATGGTTCTTCTCGATTAGGAAATGATAAATTCGGTTTTTTTCCAGGTGCTTCTATAGGTTGGAATGTACATAATGAAGATTTCTTTATAGATGCCAACTTACCTTCTTTAATTTCTACTTTAAAGCCAAGGTTTAGTTACGGGGTAAATGGTAACCAAGATGTTTTGAGTAATTATGGCGTTTTCGGTTCCTATGGATCTCAAGGTGTTTATAACGGCCAAACAGGTTATGGTAATACTAGCCTAGCTACTTTAAATCTTGGTTGGGAACGTTCAACAACGATTAACGCTGGGTTAGATGTCTCTTTCTTTCAAAATAGACTTTCTTTAATTGCGGATGTGTATTCTAGAGATATTAAGGACAAATTAGCGAACTTAACATTACCTTATTGGACCGGTTTTAGCGGTATTTTAACCAATAATGGTACGATCAGAAATAAAGGTTTTGAGTTAGAGTTAAATGCAGACATTATTCGTAATGAAAATTTAACTTGGAACGTTGGTGCTTCCTTTACCAGAAATAGAAACTTTGTTCAAAATTTACCAGAGAATGATAATGATTTAAACAGACAAGGTGGTACAGAAATATACAATCCTGCAACTGGCCAAAACGAATGGGTTGGTGGCCTACAAGAGGGGCAACGTGTTGGTTTAGATTTAATAGTTGGTTTTGAGCAAGAGCGAATTTATAGAGATCAAGCTGATGCGGATGCTGACGCGGCCAGAGAAGATGTTTATTTACCTAATGATCGTTTTCAACAGTTCGCTGGCGATGTGAAATGGGTAGATCAAAACAATGATGGTGTTATTAATGAATTGGATAGAAAAGTTATAGGCCGAACGGTACCAGATATTTTGGGTGGTATTACATCGAGTTTAAGCTATAAAAATCTAAATTTATTTGTTAAAACCGATTTTGCTGCAGGCCATAAAATTTGGAATCATATTTCTAATAAAGCTTATGGGCAAACACAAGGAAACTTAAACCAGCCTATCTCAGTTTTGAACTCTTGGACGCCTACTAATCAAGATACAGATTTACCACGTTTTGTTTTCGTAAACGGAACCAGAAATATTTGGAGAGGTAGTGAATCTGAGGACAGCCTACAAAATTTTGGTAACGCTAATTTTTGGGAAAAAGGAGATTATTTAGCACTAAGAGAAGTAACGCTAAGTTATAATGTACCTTCAAAATATTTTAACGATGCAATAGATGGCTTAAGTATATATGTGACAGGTACAAACTTACATTACTTTACTAGTTTTAAAGGTGATTCTCCAGAACAAGGTGGTGTGCAATACGGAACTTTCCCAATGCCAAGAACAATGACCTTAGGTCTTAATTTAACATTTTAAATTGTAGCATAATGAAAAAATATATAACAATACTAATAGTCGCGCTTGTCTTTTGTTCATGTGAAAGTGAACTAGAACTATCAAGCCCAAGTGAATTAACTGCAGCTGGTTTCTGGGATACCGAAAACGGTGCAAGAGCAGCGCATACAGGTCTTTATGGTGATTTTAGAAGCTCAAATGGAACTTTTTGGTTGATGGGTGAAATGAGAAGTGATATCTGGGGTGGCACCACTTTTGAATCCCCTGCTAATTTGGGCTTAATTGAATCTAATATTACCGTCGCCACAGCCCCTTTCGGCGCTTGGGCAGGTTTGTATAGTAACATTCATAAGGTAAATGACTTTTTGGAGAATATACAGGGAACTCCTTTTGGGAATGAAATCGATAAAAATCAGCTTATAGGTCAGGCTTACGGACTACGAGCTTTTTATTACTACACACTTCTTAAAACCTGGGGTGATGTTCCTATCTCAACGGTACCTTTAACAACTGTTGATCCTTCAAATTTAAGTAAAGCAAGATCTCCTCAGTCAGAAGTTATGGCTCTTATTAAAGCAGATTTAGAAGCCTCTTTAACAGCCTTCGGAAGTGATAACAGTTTTTTTGGAGGAACAAGAGTATATTGGTCAAAAGCAGCAACACTTGCTTTAAAAGGTGATGTGTATATTTGGTCTGGTAATTTAATGGGGGGCGGCGCTGCAGATTTTACAACAGCCAAAACCGCACTAGAACAAATATCCGCTTTAGGGGTTAGTTTAGCGCCAAGTATCGCTGATTTATGGAATGTTAGTAATGAAAACAATAGTGAATTCATCTTCGCTGTTGATTATAAACAAGATGAAGCGAGCAATTTCTATAATAGTCTAACAGGTAGATCTACAGAAATTAATCCTCAATTTACACAAGATGGTTCAGCATTGACTGATTTTATTATTAATGGTGCTAACAGATACGGTCCTACTGAAAAAACTTTGCTCGTATTAGACGATGTTGAAGATGCTCGTAGAGATGCTACTTTTATAAGGTTGTATACGGATAATGCTACATACCCAACGTATGATCCAACCAATTATTTTGGATCAATCTTTAATAAATATTTAGGTCAAGTAGTAGGTACGGAGCGTATTTTTGAAAATAATACGGCTATTTATCGTTATGCGGATGTTGTTTTAATGTTGGCAGAGGTAAAAAATTTACTAGGAGAAGACCCCACAAATGAAATAAACGCCATTAGAGCAAGAGCTTATGGCGCAAATTATAATGTAGCCATACACGGTTTTATAAATGGCACACCAACTTCTAATGCTAATGCAATTTTAGAAGAGCGCTATAAAGAATTTGTAGGCGAAGGAAAAAGATGGTGGGATTTACGAAGAGCAGGTGACAACTTTGTTATTAATAACATAAGCTTCCTGAATTCTGGAGACGAATTTAAATTAGTTTTACCCATTACAATTGATATGATTGGTAGAAACCCATTGTTAGTACAAACACCGGGGTATAATTAAGAAATTAAAGAGCAACTACTTTTTTAAGTTGAGTTAATTTAGTTGGTTGAGTTAGTTGAGTTAGTTAGTAAAAAGGAAAGCCCAAAAGCTTTCCTTTTTTTTTATGAGTAACTTTCTATTTACTTAAATTCATCACTGTAGGCTTCCCCTTCTTAGGACACCTCTAATTTCGATAAATAATTATTATTTAGCCCAGATTTGATGAAGAATTTAAATTCTTCATCAAATCTGGGCATGAATTCTTTAGGTGATATATTACCTAAAGATTTATGCGGATTGTTAAAATTATAATCTTCTCTCCAGTTGTCGCTTATTTTTTGAAGTTGATAAATGTCATTGAAATAATAGGCATCTAATATATCCTCCCTAAAGAAACGATTAAATCGTTCTATATATCCGTTTTACATTGGCTTTCCTGGTTGTGTATATTTAATTTCTATAAAGTTCTTTTTACACCAGTTCATAAAAGTCTTAGAGATAAACTCCGGGCCATTATCACATATTACATATTTGGGTACTCCTATTTCCTCTTTTAGGCATTCAAGAGTTTCTACAACAACTCTTGCTGGATATGATAGTCCTGCCTCAATAGCTAAGGCTTCCCGATTACAGTCGTCTATAACATTAAACACTCTGAGCTTTCTACCATCAGTAAGTGCATCGCTCATAAAATCAATACTCTAACACTCATTTAATGTTAAAGGTGTTTTTAAAGGTTGTTTTATACGTTTAACCAAACGCTTTGTATGTTTACGGCGTAGACTGGAGTTTCATCTCACGGTACACACGTAACACTCGTTTTCTGTTCCATTTTAAGCCTTCACGACGGATCTTGTAATAATATTCATCAAAACCTCTAGTTGGGTCTGATCCCGCTAACGCTGTTAGCTTATCAATAACTTCACTATCATCTTTCTTACTTTGGTAATACCACATCGATCTACTTAACCCTACAACATTACAGGCACGGGTGATAGGAATTACAAACGTTTTGATGAGATACTTTACACGAACTCTCTTGTCGGAAGGCTTTAGAACTTTTTTGACAATACGTCCTTAAGCATCTTATTATCAAGACTCACATCAGCATACATCTGTTTGAGCTTATTATTCTCTTCTTCAAGCTCTTTTAAACGTTTAAGCTGCTGTTGTCAATTCCTAATTCTCTAGATAAATCACCTACGGATCTTCCTTGTCCATTTTCCTTAAGAGCTTTAATAATCTGGCTCTCGCTAAATTTCCTGTTTTTCATTATGACAGTTTGAATTTAAAGTTAGTAAATTCGAATTATTAACTGTCCTATTTTTAGGGAAGCCTACAATCAAGTAAACAAAGGAAAACATGGACAATACTTAAACCAGTCGACATCACTAATAAATAGTTCGACAGAAAAACGAACTTTCTACAACTTACCTATCTGCCTATTCAAGTATATTTAAATCCTTTGATATTTATATTCCCTTTGGTTATACCAATTAATGCTCAAAGAAATAGGATGAAGCTTTAGACAATACAATCCACAGAGCATTAAAAAAATAATATCACATACAAAGATTGAATAATAATTGATTCAACTTAATTCATCAAAATAATCCAAAAAATATTAAAATTTAGTTAAAAATTAAAAACTATGCACAAAGTATGCACAAAACAAAAAAATGAGAACTAACAAATATTCTAAAAAAACAAAACCCCCAGTATTTACTGGGGGTTTCTACTGTGGGCCCTGTAGGATTCGAACCTACGACCCCCTGCTTGTAAGGCAGGTGCTCTAAACCAACTGAGCTAAGAGCCCGATTTGCTAACCGTTGTTTGATTAAGCGAGTGCAAATATAGAATAGTTTTTGATATTGCAAAAGAAAAAAATAATAAATTTTAAACAACTTCTGCGACCACAAAGGTACTGCCACCAATATAGATAAAATCATTTTGTTTTGCATTTTTCAAAGCCGCTTCAAATGCCTTATTTACAGTACTATAAGAATTTCCATAGAGACCAAACGCCTCAAATTTCTTTTTTAAAATTTCTACATCCAAACCTCTTTCTAATGCGGGTTTACAAAAATAATAATTCGCGTTTTTTGGAAATAGCGGTGCAATAGCCTTCAAATCTTTATCTTTTACAAAACCCAGTACCAAGTGTAAAGCATCAAAGCTCTGTTTTTGCACTTGTTGTAGTACCTCCTTGAGTCCTTCTGCATTGTGTGCTGTGTCGCATACAACTTTCGGATGTTCAGAAAGCACTTGCCATCGACCAAGTAAACCCGTATTTTCTAGTACATTTAAGAATCCATTCTTAAGGTTTTCTTGGCTTACTTTATACCCTTTTAAAACCTTAAACACCCCTAAAACGCCTTTAATATTCTTAGCCTGATACTCCCCTAATAAAGCGCTTGGGTATTGCGCTATAGCTAAGAATTCTTTATCGGCAAATAAAATTTTTGCATGATGCTGTAGGGCCACCTTTGTAAAAACAGCACGAGTTTCGGGCTGTGTTTCACTAATCACCACGGGACAATTTGGTTTTATAATACCTGCTTTCTCAAAAGCTATTTTTTCAAGGGTATCACCGAGAATATCAACATGATCAAAACCAATATTCGTAATCAATGCAACTTCTGGAGTAATAATATTGGTAGAATCTAAACGCCCCCCCAATCCTACTTCTATCACCGCTATATCGACTTTTTTTGCTGCAAAATAGTCGAATGCCATTCCCACAGTCATCTCAAAAAAAGAAAGCTTATTTTTTTGAAGGTAGTCTAAGTTGGTTTCAATAAAATGGACCACCTTTTGTTTGGGAATTGCTTTCCCGTTAATTTTAATACGCTCTCTAAAATCTTTTAAATGTGGAGAAGTATACAAGCCAACGGAATAGCCTGCCTCTTGTAAAATAGAAGCTATCATATGGCTGCTAGACCCTTTTCCATTGGTTCCTGCCACATGTATAGTTTTTATTTTCTTTTCAGGATGGTTAAGGTGCGAAACAAAGGATAAAATAGACGCCAACTTACCAGAATGCGCAGAGACGCCTTTATGCTGGTACATCGGAAGCTGAGCAAACATCCAACTCAAAACCTCTGTATACGTCATGGATTACTCTCGTAATTTAAAATTGATTACGACAAAACCTACTTGTTGGCTAGGAGCGTTGGCATCTGGCTTCCAAGAATGTGAACGTGCTGTTAGCTCTGCGGGTTTCATTAAACAGGGGTTCGTATTGGTCGTTCCTTTTACTCCGGGTGTAGCACTAATAACCCTACCAGACCTATCAACCACAATTTTAACGACAACTCTACCCTCTTCGTTACAATCTTGTTGCACAGAGCTGTTACCAACCAAACTTCTGCCATTTAATCCGTAACCGCTAGTACCGCCATTACCAGAACCTGGAGCTCCATAATAACTGGTGGCATAAGGATCGCCATTAGGGTTTCCTTTGTCACCGGCTTTAGTGTCTGTACCCTCGCTTCCACTTGCCGAACCGTCAGACTTGTTCAGGCCTCCCATGAGTTCGTCTAACCTACGTTTTTTAGCGTCTTGCTCTTTTTGGGCCTTTTCTTGTGCTTCTTTTTTCTCCAATTCAATGCGATCAGCTTCGGCTTTGGCTGCTTTTGCAACAGCATCTGCCTTGCGTTTCGCCTCTTTCTGTTGCTTGATTACAATCGATTCTTCACTCTCTTGGGTAAGTACTTTTTCTGTCGCCTGCTCTTTGGCTGAAACTTCTTTAGGCACAACCTCTTCTACCTTTTCTTGCTGACTTGGCGGCGTTATAGGTTTGTCTAAAGGTTCTGATTTTATTTTCTCTTTAGGTTGTACGGTGCCACTACCAAATTCTGTGGTTCCAAAATTGATGGCAATTCCTTTTTCAATAGGCGGATCTAAATACCTTAACCCTATGTAAAATAGCAAAACAAGCAATACACTTAACAAAATAGAGGTAAGTGTAAATGATTTTTTCTTATGTTTAGTGTCTAGTAGTGGCATTATTTTGGGCGCACTGCCAAAATTACCTTATAATTATTCTTATTTGCAATGTCCATAACGTTTACAGCCTCTCTAATCGCGACGCTTTCTTCTGCTCTAAGAATTATAGTAGGGTCCTCTTGTCCTTTTAATGCTTTTTTTAGTTCAATTTCAATATATTCTCCGTTTATTCTCTGATTATTCACAAAGTACTGTAAATCTTTATCAATACTGACCGAAACATTCTGCGTGTTCGTTGACTTGCCTTTTGCTTTCGGCAACAGTAAATCTAGTGCGTTTGGCGAGTTAGACGTCAACATAAAAAAGACCAATAACAAAAAAACAATATCTGTCATCGACGACATGCTGAAATCTGGACTTACTTTATTTCTACCTTTTAGTTTCATCTTTTTTTATTTTCTAGGTTTCGATGAAATTAAAGCGGTTCATTCAACAAGTCTAAAAAATCGACCGCATTCGCTTCCATTTTATGCACTACCTTATCGGTTCTATTCACTAGATGATTATAGCCAATATACGCAATAATTCCGACAATTAAACCCGCAACCGTTGTGGTCATCGCTGTATAAATACCCGATGCCAAAGAACCCATTTCTGCTTGTCCGCCACTGGAGGCCATCTGATGAAAAGCTAAAATCATACCGATTACAGTACCTAAGAAGCCAATCATGGGTGCTGCTCCAGCCACCGTTGCTAAAATACTTACGTTCTTTTCTAATTTGTATACCTCTAAGGTACCTGCATTTTCAATTGCAGTGTTAATATCATCAAGAGGTTTTCCTATACGTGAAATTCCCTTTTCTGTTAAACGTGCAACAGGAGAATCTGTTTGTGCGCATAATAATTTTGCCGCTTCCAATTTTCCGTTCGATACATGGTCTCGAATCTGATTCATAAAGTTTTTATCAATCTTAGAGGCCGCCTTAATAGCAAACAAACGTTCAAAATAAATATACAATGCCACAAAAAGCATGACAAATAAAACAGAGATTATAATGATGCTTCCCATACCACCCCCTACAATCAAGTCGATTATAGATAAGGTTTTCTCTTCAGTAATAGGTTCTCCAATTTGAGCTTCATTCACAAGGTCTTGAAACAATGACATACACTAATTATATTTAAGTTGTGTTTATAACGGTATTTTATCGATTAAATTATGCGTTCAAGACAAAATCTCTCATCAAAATAAAAACACCTGCTCCAGCAACAAAACCAATCAGGGCTAACCAGGCTATATTCTTTAAATACCAAAAGAAATCTATTTTCTCCATACCCATAGCAACCACTCCGGCAGCCGAACCAATGATTAACATACTACCCCCTGTTCCTGCAGAATAAGCGATAAAATGCCATAATGGATTGTCCATGTTTTCAGAGAACATTCCCATACTGGCAGCAACTAAGGGTACGTTATCGATAACAGCCGAACCAATACCAAAAAGCATTACTACAATATCGGTATTTGGAATAGCCTCGTTTAAACTACCTGCTGCATGAAATAAAATACCCAATGATTCTAACGCGGCAACGGCTAGTAAAATTCCTAAGAAGAATAAAATACTCGGCAATTCGATTTTTGACAAAGAATGATGTACAGGACTGTGGTGACCAGCACTCTCTCCTTCGCCACCATCTAAAGTGGTAATATTAAATTTAGATTTACTAAATATCTCCGCAAAAGTAGCTACAACAGCTAAGGAAAGCATCATGCCTACATAAGGAGGTAAATGTGTTACCGTCTTAAAAAGAGGCACAAAAACAATAGCTCCCAGTCCTAAATATAACATCGTGGAACCATATTTTGATTTCGCCACTTCCTCTTCTAGGGTGCCATCAATCTCACCTTTAAAAACCTTAAACCTACTCGCTACAAGTACTGGAACAACCATACACACAATAGACGGTATCAACACATGCTCAATAAGCTGTAAGGCAGAAACTTTATTCGCTATCCATAGCATGGTTGTGGTAACATCTCCAATCGGCGACCACGCCCCACCGGCATTCGCCGCAACAATAATAATACCCGCAAACCATAATCGCGTTTCGCGTTCATGGATTACTTTTTGTAAAATGGTTATTAAAACAATTGTTGCTGTTAAATTATCTATTATCGCCGATAAAATAAACGCTAAAATTGAAAACAACCATAGTAATATTCTTTTACTTTTCGTTTTAATAAACCCCTTAATAGTTGCAAAACCATCGAAGTAATCTATTATTTCTACAATAGTCATTGCACCCAGCAAGAAAAATAGAATTTCAGCTGTTTTCCCAAGATGATGTAGTAGAATTTCATCAATGTGTGAGGGCTCCAATTCCCTTAATTCAGTATTCACCTCAAAAACTGGCATATGGGCTAATGCAATAATTGCCCACAACAAAGCCATCATAGCTAATGCAGGAATAAGTTTGTCTATTTTAAGGTTATGTTCTAAGGTTATGGCTAGGTATCCTAAAACAAATACAATTACAATAATGGTTTCCATAGAGTGATTTAGTTTAAATTAATTGTTTTAATGCTATTTCAAAAGCTGTTTTGCTTAAGTTTGTTTTTGTGGAATTTTGTTTAAAGATATTCAAAATTGCATTTTGAATGGTCACCGAAGTGTCATTAAATATTAAATCGTCATCCATGGCGACTCTACCTTCCATGAAATAAGCAAAAACCCTAGCCATACCACAATTTGAAATAAAATCTGGTATTAGACTTACTTGCTCATCTGTATATTCCATAATGGGACCAAAAAAGATTTCCTTATCTGCAAATGGAACGTTTGCTCCGCAGGTAATCACTTCTAATCCAGATGCTATCATTCGCGTAATTTGTGCTTTTGTCACCAATCGAGAGGCAGCACAAGGGGCAAAAATTTCCGCTTTTAAATCCCAAATGCGTTCATTAATTTCCTCAAAAGGTATCATCTCATGAGATACCAAAGTATTGCCATCCTTCATTTTATAGAGCGCAACGATTTCCTCAAAAGTAAATCCATCCTCATTAATCACGCCTCCTACCCTGTCTATAACACCCACCACTTTAGCTCCCATTTTTGACAGGTAAAAAGCAGCAGCAGCGCCTACATTTCCAAAACCTTGCACTATCGCTTTTTTCCCTACCACAGATCCACCAAAAATATCGTAATAGTGTTTTACCGCTTCAGCCACACCATAGCCCGTAATCATATCTGCAACCGTATACTTTCTTGAAATATCAGGAGAATAATTATTTGCCTCTAAAACCTTAATAACACCAAGTCTTAATTGACCTATTCTATTGATTTTATCAGCCTCAGTTGGTTTAAAATGACCATTAAACACCCCTTCTTGAGGATGCCAAACGCCAGCGTCTTCGGTAATTGGTATTACTTCGTGGATCTCATCGATGTTTAAATCTCCTCCGGTGCCATAATAACTTTTTAGCAAAGGGGCTACTGCGTGGTACCATCGTTCTAAAACTCCCTTTTTTCTCGGATCCTTCGGGTTAAAGTTAATTCCAGATTTTGCTCCGCCAATAGGTGGTCCAGAAACTGTAAACTTAACTTCCATTGTTTTTGCCAGCGACAAAACTTCATTTACGTCTAGTCCTTCTCGCATTCTAGTGCCTCCTCCAGCCGCTCCTCCACGAAGGGAGTTGATAACCGTCCAGCCTTCCGCTTCTGTTTCTGGGTCTTTCCAATGAAAAACTATTTCTGGTGCCTTATTCTCGTATTTTAAAAGTAAATCTTTCAAGTATGTGATGTATTAAATTAATTTGACTAAACTAGTTTTTTATGCTCTTGTTTCGGAAGTTGTATTGAATAGCACCCCTAAGGGTTAGTGTTGCCTCATAATTATAAATATATCATTAATACGTGTAATGCGAATAGCAAATATAAAAATAATGACACGCAATAACAGCGTTTCATCAAAAACTAACTATTATTTTTTCACAAATACGAAATTAGAAATCCTATTATTATATTCTTCAAAAAAAAGATACATTACTAATTATATGATAATATTGATTTATCTTTGTTTTAGTTTTTTAATTATATCGTAATTATATGGATTTTACATTATCAGAAGAGCAACTCATGATTCAACAAGCAGCAAGAGATTTTGCTCAAAATGAATTACTACCAGGCGTCATTGAAAGAGATGAAGAACAACGGTTTCCAAAAGAGGAAATTAAAAAACTAGGCGAACTAGGTTTTATGGGGATGATGGTTGATCCTAAATACGGTGGTAGCGGATTAGACACATTGTCTTATGTATTAGCCATGGAAGAACTATCAAAAATTGATGCGTCTACTTCCGTTGTGGTATCTGTAAACAATTCCTTAGTGTGTTGGGGATTAGACACTTTTGGCTCTGAGGCACAAAAAGAAAAATACTTAACGCGCTTAGCTTCAGGAGAAGCCATTGGTGCCTTTTGCCTTTCTGAACCAGAAGCAGGCAGTGACGCAACGTCTCAAAAGACTACAGCTATAGAAAAAGATGATCATTACGTCATAAACGGTACAAAAAACTGGATTACAAGTGGAAGCTCTGCCGAAATTTATTTAGTAATAGCACAAACTGACATCGACAAAAAACACAAAGGTATCAATGCTTTTATCTTAGAAAAAGGTATGCCTGGCTTTGAAATTGGACCCAAAGAAAACAAATTAGGGATTAGAGGAAGTGACACCCATTCCTTATTATTCAACGACGTTAAAGTTCCTAAGGAAAATAGAATCGGTGAAGATGGTTTTGGTTTTAAATTTGCTATGAAAACTTTGAGTGGCGGAAGAATAGGTATCGCGGCTCAAGCTCTTGGCATTGCTGCTGGTGCCTATGAATTGGCACTAAAATACTCTAAGGAACGAAAAGCTTTTGGCACCGAAATATGCAATCACCAAGCCATTGCCTTTAAATTAGCAGATATGCATACCGAAATTGAAGCGGCACGATTACTTGTTTATAAGGCTGCAATGGATAAAGATACCGGTAAAAATTATGATTTATCGGGCGCCATGGCCAAACTCTATGCCTCTAAAGTAGCCATGGAGACAAGTGTTGAAGCGGTACAAATCTTTGGCGGAAACGGATTCGTAAAAGACTATCATGTGGAACGCTTAATGCGTGATGCTAAAATCACTCAAATTTACGAAGGTACTTCGGAAATACAGAAAATTGTTATTTCTAGAAGTATTATAACGCAATAAAATTAACCACCTAACACAAACACCCCTAATGCATTAGGGGTGTTTGTGTTTAAAAACGATTCTAAATAAATTTAACCCCTCGTTTTTTATTATTATTTACAGAAATTATACCAATAACCCCCAACTATCCCCAAAGAAACAGAATCAACCTAAGCAAAACTGCTAAAATTATCAATTTAATAAATTATGTACAGCATATAGTTAATAATGAATAATTATTAAGGTTTTATTCAAAACGTTGCTTTTTTTATTTCTTTCACCCCAAAACACTATGTATAACGCATTAAATAAGGTATTTTTGAGAAAATACTTTAATTTATGGCGCTCAAAAAACAAGGTTTATACTTACCAGAATTTGAACATGATAATTGTGGAGCTGGATTTATATGCAGTCTTAAAGGAAAAAAATCGAATGATATTATTCATAAAGCCCTCGAAATATTAGAAAAATTAGAACATAGGGGTGCTGTAAGTTCTGATGGGAAAACCGGAGATGGCGCTGGAATTTTAATTGATATTCCTCATGACTTTTTTCAGGACGAATGCAACTTTGAATTACCGGAACCTGGAAATTATGCCACAGGAAACATTTTTTTGCCTCAAAAACAAAACCAAAGAGAATTTTGTATTTCTGTTTTTGAAGAAAATATTAAAAAACAGGGATTACAAGTATTAGGATGGAGAAATGTACCTGTAAACAGGTCAATTCCAGGCCGAATTGCCATGGAAACCGAACCCTTTGTGCAGCAACTCTTTGTTGCCAAAGAAAATCCAGAACAAAGTTACTTCGACTTTAATTTAAAATTATATACTGCCAGAAAGATCACGGAACACACGATTATAAACTCAAAATTGTCTGAGAATAACTTCTTTTATGTTCCCAGCTTATCTACTAAAATTATCATCTTCAAAGGCTTATTAATGCCCGAGGATATTAGTCTTTATTTTAAAGATTTAATGGATCCTCGCGTGGTTACTAGGTTAGCTTTAGTGCACCAGCGTTTCTCAACAAATACCTTTCCCACTTGGGATTTGGCACAACCCTTTAGGTATATGTGCCATAATGGTGAAATAAACACCTTAAGAGGTAATGTAACCCGCATGCGTTCACGTGAAGAATTATTAAAAAGTGATTTATTTGGCGACGACATAAAAAATATCCTTCCTATAATCCTACCCGGAAAATCGGACTCGGCTACTATGGATATGGTGGTCGAATTATTGTTAATGACAGGACGATCTTTACCCGAAGTAATGATGATATTAGTGCCAGAAGCTTGGGAAAAAAATCCTGAGATGTCAGAAGCAAAAAGAGCATTTTATGAATATAACTCATGCTTATCTGAACCCTGGGACGGACCCGCTTCTATCCCATTTACGGATGGCAATTATATTGGCGCTGTATTGGATCGCAACGGACTAAGACCATCTCGCTATTCGGTAACTAAAGATGGCTATGTAATTATGTCTTCAGAAGTCGGTGTTGTTGACATCGCTCCTGAAAATGTAGCATTACATGGCAGGTTAGAGCCTGGAAAAATGTTCTTGGTAAATATGGAAGAAGGCCGTATTATTAATGACGAAGAAATTAAAGAAGAAATAGCCCAAAGATATCCTTATAAAAAATGGCTTGATAAAAACTTGGTACATCTAAAAGACATCCCTTACAACGATTGTCCGTTATTTTTAAATGAAGCTTCTTTAGAAAAAAGAAAGGCAGCTTTTGGCTACACGCTAGAAGACATCCATACCATTATTTTACCGATGGGTGAAAAAGGCATTGAACCTTTAGGGTCTATGGGTAGCGACACACCCATTGCAATTTTATCCGAAAGACCACAGTTAATTTATAACTATTTTAAACAATTATTTGCACAAGTTACCAACCCGCCCTTAGATGGTATTCGTGAAGAACTCATTACAGATATTAGCTTAACCTTAGGGAGTGATCATAATATTTTTGACTTTACAGAACTACATTGCAGAAAATTAAAAATTCAGAATCCTGTCATTTCAAAAGAAGATTTAGACAAAATTAAAAATTACGATGTAAGTCCTGATTATAAGGTTACCGAAATTCCAATTCTCTACGAAATCAACAAAGGTAATAACGGACTTGAAGACGCCTTAGAGGCTATGTTAACGAAAGCCTCTAAAGCTATAGACTTAGGCACTAATATCATTATTCTCTCCGACAGAAATGTCAGTAAAGATTTAGCTCCGATTCCGGCTGTTTTGGCCTGCTCCTATGTAAATAGTGGCTTGCAGCGACTTAAAAAACGTTCTAATTTAAGCGTTATTATTGAATCTGCAGAACCAAGAGAAGTACATCACTTTGCGCTCTTATTTGGTTTTGGTGCGAGTGCAATTAACCCGTATTTAGTCAATGAAATTATACATGAACAAATAATAGAAAATAATATTACTGATTATTCTGCTGACCAAGCCATAGCCAATTACAATAAAGCTGTGGGCAAAGGTATTTTGAAAGTGATGAACAAAATCGGTATTTCTACCCTTAACTCGTATCGAGGTTCTCAACTATTTGAATGTATCGGAATTAATACGAAAGTAGTAGAAAAATACTTTCCGAATACCGTAACTAGAATTGAAGGGATAGGTTTGTATGAAATTGAAAAAGAAATTGCGAAACGACATAAAAATGCCTTTACTTCATCAGAAGTAGCCGCCAACTTAGACCTAGAAATTGGGGGTGAATATCGCTGGCGGAGAGACGGAGAAAAACACATGTTTAATCCGCTTTCTATAGCCAAATTACAGCAGTCGGTTCGTAATAATGAGCCAGAATCGTACAAAGAATTTGCAAATATGGTCAACGAACAGTCAAAAAACTTAATGACTATTCGTGGTTTATTTGAATTTTCTAATTACGATCCTATACCTTTAGATGAAGTAGAACCCTGGACAGAAATTGTAAAACGCTTTAAAACGGGTGCCATGTCATACGGGTCTATTAGTAAAGAAGCCCATGAAAATTTAGCGGTAGCCATGAACCGAATAGGTGGAAAAAGTAATTCTGGAGAAGGAGGAGAAGATGCCGATCGTTTTTACAAAAATGCCACGGGTGACTGGAAAAATAGCGCTATAAAGCAAGTAGCATCTGGTAGGTTTGGCGTTACCTCGAACTACTTAACAAATGCACAAGAAATTCAAATTAAAATGGCTCAGGGGGCTAAACCCGGAGAAGGTGGTCAATTACCTGGTCCAAAAGTAAATCCTTCTATTGCAAAAACAAGAAACTCTACGCCTTACGTTGGGTTAATTTCTCCTCCACCGCATCACGATATTTATTCCATTGAAGATTTATCGCAATTAATCTACGATCTAAAATCTGCGAATAGAGAAGCGAGAATAAATGTAAAATTAGTTTCAGAGGTGGGTGTTGGTACCGTTGCAGCAGGTGTTTCAAAAGCAAAAGCTGACGTAATCCTTATCTCAGGTTTTGATGGTGGCACAGGAGCATCTCCTTTAACTTCTTTAAAGCATGCTGGTTTACCTTGGGAACTTGGAATTGCCGAAGCGCAACAAACCCTAGTGCTCAACGATTTAAGAAATAGAATTGTCTTAGAATGCGACGGACAATTAAAAACAGGTCGTGACGTGGCCGTTGCCTGTTTATTAGGCGCAGAAGAATTTGGCTTTGCCACTGCTCCTTTAGTAGCTTCTGGCTGTATTATGATGCGAGTTTGTCACTTAAATACCTGTCCTGTAGGCATTGCAACTCAAAATCCAGAATTACGTAAAAAGTTTAAAGGCAAGCCAGAACACGTGGTAAACTACATGTATTTTGTAGCGCAAGAATTACGAGAAATTATGGCTCAATTAGGCTTTAGAACTATCAATGAAATGGTGGGTCAAGTACAAAAATTAGATCGAAATAAAGCTATAGAACATTACAAAGCAGCGGGTATTGATTTAACACCAATTTTATATAAGGTTGATGTTCCTGCAGGAACAAAGTTTTTCAATACTCAAAAACAAGAGCATCATATCGAAAAATCTATTGAATTCGATATCATCGCAAAAGCACACCCTGCATTATTTAGAAAAGAAAAAATGAGTATCGATTATCCGATCACTAATTTAAATAGAGCGGTTGGAGCCATCCTGAGTAATGAAATTTCTAAAATATACGGTGCCGAAGGATTACCCGAAAACACTTTAAAATTAAATTTTACAGGCTCAGCAGGCCAAAGCTTTGGCGCTTTTAGTACAAAAGGAATCACCATGATTGTCAATGGCAATACGAACGATTACTTAGGAAAAGGACTTTCAGGTGCGAAACTGGTAATAAAGGTTCCTGAAAAAGCAAGCTTTAAACCAGAGGACAATGTGATTACAGGTAATGTTACACTCTATGGTGCCACATCAGGTGAAGCCTATATTAACGGTAAAGCAGGAGAACGTTTCTGTGTTCGCAATTCAGGTGCAAAAGCGGTCGTTGAAGGTATCGGAGACCACGGTTGCGAATATATGACAGGTGGTGTTGCGGTAATTCTAGGTGAGGTTGGTCGAAACTTCGGTGCTGGGATGAGTGGTGGTATCGCTTACATTTTTGATGATAAAAAAACTTTTGAAAAAAATTGTAATAAAGTAGCCTTAAACCTTCTTCCGGTGGATGACGATAAAGACATTGTTGAATTAAGAGCATTGATAGAAAATCATTACAATGCTACACATAGTCCACTCGCCCAAAGAATACTGGAGAAATGGGAAGCATCCCTTCCTAAATTTATAAAGATATTTCCCGAAGAGTATAAACAAGCTTTAATTCGGTTAGAAAACGAAAAATTACAAACTATATAAATCGAAAACATGGGAAAGATAACAGGATTTTTAGAATTCGATAGAAAAGTTGAAGCATACGCTCCCGTTGAAGAACGGATTAAAAACTACAAGGAGTTTACGATACCCTTAGATGAAAAAGAATTAAAAAATCAAGGAGCACGCTGTATGGATTGTGGAATTCCATTTTGCCATAGTGGTTGCCCGCTTGGGAATTTAATTCCAGATTTTAATGATGCCGTATTTAAAGGAAAATGGGAGAAAGCAGCGACCATTTTACATTCGACCAATAATTTTCCAGAATTTACAGGTCGCTTATGCCCTGCTCCTTGTGAAGAGGCATGTGTTTTAGGTATAAACGAGGACCCCGTATCTATAGAAAATATAGAAAAAAATATTGTTGAAAAAGCTTTTGAAAACGGATGGATAAAGGCAAATTCGCCAACAACGAGAACGGGTAAAACAGTAGCTATAGTAGGTTCTGGGCCCTCAGGATTGGCGGCTGCACAACAATTAAATAGAGCTGGTCATTTAGTTACTGTATTTGAAAGAGATCAAAAAGTAGGTGGCCTGTTACGCTATGGCATTCCAGATTTTAAAATGGAAAAAAATATTATAGACCGAAGAATTGATGTTTTAAAAGAAGAAGGAATTATTTTCAAGACGGGAATACATATTGGTATTGATATAAAAGCAGATGATCTTAAAAAAGATTTTGATGCCATTGTGCTTTGTGGTGGTGCAACTATAAGACGCAACCTACCTATCGAAGGGTCAGACCTAAAAGGAGTTGTACAAGCCATGGATTTTCTCTCTCAAAATAACAAGAGAGTGGACGGGATTCAAGAATTAGGACCTGAAATCAAAGCTACTGGTAAAGATGTTGTTGTGATAGGGGGTGGTGATACGGGTTCCGATTGTATTGGTACCTCATTTAGACATGGCGCCACCTCAGTGTCGAATTTTGAAATTATGACCAAAGGAACTCCAGAGCGCCCTGACGACCAGCCTTGGCCTTTTTGGCCTATGCGCCTAAGAACAAGTTCCTCTCACAAAGAAGGCGCTGAGCGTTATTTCAGTATTTCTACAAAGAAATTCATAGGAGATGAAGATGGGCATTTAAAAGGATTAGTAACTTCTGAGGTGGAGTGGGTAAAAAATCCCGGACAACGACCTACACTAAAAGAAGTTGAGGGCACTGAAAAAGAATGGAAATGTGAACTAGCCCTATTGGCTTTGGGTTTTACTGGTTCCGAAATGACCATAGCAGAACAATTAGGCTTAGAAGCAGACGCAAGAACAAATATTAAAGCCTCAGAGAAGAATTATATGACCAATGTACCTGGTGTCTTCGTCGCGGGAGACCAAAGACGGGGTCAGTCCTTAATCGTTTGGGCAATTTCTGAAGGAAGGCAAGCGGCACATCATATCGACAAGTACCTTATGCAAAAGGCTTCAAGTCTTCCCTTAAAAGGTGAAGGAGATCTTCCTCGCCTCTAAATTACCTTATAAACAAAGTATTAAAAAGCCACTTACGTGATTGTAGGTGGTTTTTTTAGTTTTAAGTTTCTTAAAGTGAAGTGTATAAACAGGTAAGGATGTACTTTAGGTTGCCTTGCACTTTGGTAGTTTAGCTGCTAAGACCAAAATACAATGACGTATAGTCTTGATATTTTCCAGTAAAGGTCAGTACAAACAGGTATAAACAAAAAAAGTCCTTCATAAAACTATGAAGGACTTGATTAAA
>TARA_R110002012_G_scaffold322079_1_pt1 | contig 62552 bp, 51 predicted proteins | sample TARA_R110002012 | Tara Oceans TARA_R110002012 (sample SAMEA4396515) | marine metagenome | biome: Westerlies Biome; feature: [DCM] deep chlorophyll maximum layer (ENVO:01000326); material: water (ENVO:00002006), including particulate matter (ENVO:01000060) such as... | depth 40 m
GTCTCCCTCCAAAACTGGATTAGCAAAAGTCAGGCTTTGTGCTAGTGCTGAGCTAGAAACACCAATTATTAGGCAAAGTGTAGCAAGAATTCTATGATAATTAAAAAGCCTATTCATTAATTTTTGGGTTATTTTCTAATTGGGGAAATGCAGTAATCCTTAATCTCGCAGCGCCCATTGGCACCAGCGTCACGTCTACCACCGGCTGATCTGAGGTTTTCGGAAGGTCTTTTAATTCTCCCACCAATCCGTATTGATCCAGTTGCCACTCGGTAATCTGGCGGGCTTTTGCTACTATTTTAATAGGAACTTCTTCCAGGGAAAATGGAAAATCAGACTTTGGCCAATGTCCTTCCATAACTTCGAAAGAGGATGCAGGATCATTTTCGTCCACTACCAAACTGTAGTTCCAATCTGTTACCGGATGAATTTCCCAAGAAGGCCACTTTTTGGTATCTGCACCTTTCTGCCATTTGGAATCCCATTGTGCAGTCTCGTCACTGTCCTTTTTGAAATACTTTTCCCTGATTTTCAAAGAATAAGTCAAAGGACCTCTGCTTACGCTCAGACTATTGCTGTTTTTCTCCCAGGTTTTGGTTTGGATTTCCATTGGAAGTGTCAGTGAAATTTGATCTCCGTTTGTCCAAGTTCGGCTGATCTTAGCATAGCCGATTCCGGAAATATTCTCTTTGACTACTTCACCATTCACAGTGATAGAGGCTCCTTTTGCCCATGCAGGAATACGTAAATAAAGAGGGAAGTCTACCGCTTTTTCTGTGCTCAAGGCAAATTTGATTACTTCTTCAAATGGATAGTGCGTTGTTTCTTCGATGTTTACAACTGTTCCATCACCAACTTTTACTTCCACTTTGCTTGCACCATACATTGCCGCTACGACGCCATTATCAGGAGTTGCCATCCAGAGATTTTCTATAAAATAGGGCCAGCCTTGCGCATGATTATGCTGGCAGCAACGGGAACTGAAAGGATTCATCATCAAAAATGGGCCAGAGTTAGCAATTCCTGGCGAATGATTTTCCGCATCCAGCAAAGCCATATTAGGCGAGGTAATGTAATGTAAAGCCTTGAAATCAGGCATCACAGCCGCTGGATATGTATTAAATGCAACTTCTTCTGCATGATCTGCCCAGAAGGGATCTCCCGTGATTCTCAGTAAATGTTCATCGGAATTCATCTGCTCCACCATCCCACAAGTTTCAACGCCTTGGCGAGGATCAGCATAGCCCGGTCTGGCATTTTCATCCGAACCAAACATTCCTCCAGGCACCTGACCGAAGTGCTCGCGGATGATGTTAAAGTTTTCATAAGTGGCCTGAAGGTCTTTTTCGTTTTTGGTCAGCAGATAATACTGAGCTGGTTCGCGAAAAGCTTGCGCATGGTTTACATTGTGCCAATCGACTTGATCGCGATACCAATCAGGAACTTCGCCTCCATCACGTACTTCATAATAATTTTTTACCTGTTCTATTGGCAGGTCTCTACCTTCCCAATTGGAAGTGTTTTGATGGATTTTTTCTGCTAGTTCAAGCAAAAACTCATCTCCAGTTCGGTTGTAAAGCCAAATTACGCTGTGAAGATTGTCTCCACCACGCAGTCTTTGCCAGTATCCTTCGAGGAATTCTTCATCAGACACTGTCAGTTCATATTTGAAATAATTAGTCATAAGCGTGATCACCCGCTCATCCTGAGAATGCTCGTAATACGACTGCAAACAGTAAAGCATAATCATCTTTGCCCAAAAATCCGGATGATCTCCATCCATGAGTTTGGGTCCAAAATCACCGTTTTCCCGCTGACTGGTAAGCACAGATTCCAGCCAAATCATGGATTCATCGATCATTTCCTGATCATCCATGATGTAGCCGATATTGGCGTAGCCTTTTAGCCAATAAGGCACTTCTTCCCAGCCCCATTCACCAGTGCCGTCTTTAGAAAGCCACGCATTATTCTCTTTCTGAAGCCATGCAGATATCTCTCCGAGGTTTCCCGTGAGACCATTTTTCTGGCGAACCAGATATTCTTTTAAAAAACCCTCCGGCTTTACAGCTCCGACGGGGAGCTTGATCAGCGCACTGGGCGCAAGCGGCGCCCGGTTGCTGATGTAAAATTGATTTGTATTTTCTGTAGGAATTCTGTCAACAAGAGTGACTGAATTAGTGGAATTATTTCCAGTGTTACAAGAAACCAGTCCGGCACTAACAACTAGTGCCAGTGTTACTTTAAAGCGGTTTTTTAACATTCTTTGGAGGTTTTGGAACGATGAAAGTCCCCGAAATTGCAACACCTTGTTTCAAACTAGGTTTGATTTTAGTAGTATTTCTGGTGTATGTCTTTTTCATAATAGGTTTGGGTTATTGTTAAAGAATTTATTGAGTATAACTGCTAAAGTTAAGACAGCAGGACTAGAATGAAAACATTATCGGCATTACTAAATGCCGAAATTTCACTCTATCCAAACCGGCTGGGTAAATGCCCCGTTAGCTGCCACATCCCAAACTTCTAATCTGACCCATTTTTTACCTTTTATGTTAATAGGGAATTGAAAATTCTGTGTTTTAAAAGATTCTGTATTACTGAGATCAATTTTCTCCCGAGAGACACTTTCCCCGTCTCCGGAAATGATCTCAATATAATTAAGTGGGAAAGTCCAATCCACAGTAACTTTCACCTCTGCCTTTCCTCCACTTTCCATCTTCAGTGTCTCTCCACTTCCTTTTCCATTTACTGAGAAAGAAGGTAAAAGAATCTCTCCCGTGCCGGAGAAAAACTTGCCAGTCTGCATCGCATCCAGCACAGACTGCCAACCATCTTCAAATTTTGGAAGCTTGTCCATCTGTAGGTAGTTGATATTCATTGGTCCGTAGATTTCATAGTCAGGTTCCAATTTGAAAAGATCAGCTTCAGCGATTACGTATTTTCTTTCTCCCCAATTTGCCATATCGTCCATCAAACCCAACACTCTTCTTCCCATATTTGGAATAGACAAATCTGCAGGGATTACTTTCCAAGCCGCACCATTAAAGCGATCAGACTTGAAAAAGGCCTCCTCTTTGTACTTATCAGGAAATCCAGTTGATCCTTTGGTTCGAGCATGGGCTATCCAGGCGAGACCTTTTTCAGCTTCCAAAAGCTGTAACATCTCTTCCTTATTACCCACGCGGTATACTTTGCCATACTTCTCGGTTTCTTCTACAAAAGGCTGTCCTTCTTTCCGGGACATGATCCAGTATACAGGTTTCGGAAACATATTCATCCAATGTCCACCAAAGTGAACATTTGGCTCTTCGCCTGGAATCATCAAAAAATCTCCCTTTGACAGACGTGCACTTTCTTTGAACATAAGGTCCAATTCCGGCAATCTTCTCGGACCTGTATCCCCTGGATTTCCTGCCAAATGATACTCACCTAAATGCATAATATTTACACCCATACTTCGCAGCGCTTTGACATGACCAGGCACATCCGGCAAAGGTTTATTGGTCAGAATATCGTCCATATGCTCAGTGTGAAAATGACTTGCCATGGTACGATAGCCACTTAGCGGCTTGTATTGGTCATCATGAGTGTAAGCTTTCACATCTTGGAGAATTTGCCCGTCCTTGGAATCAGAAAGAAGAACAAAGAAATTCAGCCGCTGAAGGGTATTAGGAGGAGCATTGAACCAAGGAACGTGACGATTGTCTCCCATAAGGTCTTGTCGTATGCCTATCCCATATCCATCCACCATCTCCCGATTAGCTTCTCCATGCCATACATATTTTAGATTATAGGCATTGTCAAGTGGATAAAAATACTGGTGTGGGGGAGGAAAAATGGCCAGACTTCCAGCTTTTCCTTCTCCTATTATTGTTCTGTATTTGACTGCCAGATTCTCTGCAGGAGAATCAGTTTGAGTAGCCATAGAGGATTGCAAATACCCATCTGTATCAGACCAAAAAATCTCATCCCAAACATTGGAATCGCTTACTAAACCCGCATCGTAGATGATTGCCTTGGCATCCTCATCCGTGCTCATCACGGCTGCCATATTCATCAATGAACTGCCATGATATAGGGTAATTTCTAGAGCTCCTTCGAAATTTCCGGCTTTCAGGGAATTTATCTGAATGATCGTTCGCTTTCCCTGACTTTTGACAGTGATAGTTTCCTTTTCCAAATTGACCTTAAAAGCCTCGTATGGATTGTATGCCGTTCGGTCAAAAAAGATATTCCAACCGCTTTCCTTACTTAGATCCCGCTGCCCGACTGTGAGCAGAAACAGAGGATCGACATTTTGAGCGATTGGATAAACTCCCTTAGCGTTCTCCAGTTCGATACTGCTTATAAGAGGATTTTCTTTACGCATATCAATTTGCAAAGTCCCTTTTTCCTCAAGATCAGTTGGCCAGGAAATAATAACATTCCCATACTGCTCGGTGACGGAAGCGCCATTTTCAGATGAAAAATCTTTCAGATTAACTTTCGTCTGAGAGAAGGTAATGTGGCTGGATAAAAGAAGTAAAAAGCTTAAAAATATTTTATCTGAAGAATTCATGAAAACAGATTTAGTGAAAAACAGGTGATTCTTGTGAAGAAATGCTAGGTTCTTTTCCCGACACACTAGGCCAGCCGTCTACCCAAATTAGCCTATCTAATAGCAAAACACGCCGATTCGTGCCGTTATTCAGTTTAGGTTTTTGCTTAGCCATTCCATGATACAGGAGCCAATCCTGACCTTCGTCATCAGTAACAATTTCGGCGTTATGCCCTGGACCGGCATAGCCATTTCCGCTAGTATTTGTACCAACGACTAAAGTTCCAGAGTCAGTTTCCAACATGCTTTTACCATCCTGATCTAAATAAGGTCCTTCCAGATTTTCAGATCGCCCTACCAAAACTTTGTACGTGCTATTAGCTCCTTCACAGCAAGTTCCTGCTGATCCAAAGAGGTAATAATATTCGTTTTTTTGGAAGACATAAGCTGCTTCCAGATGGTTACCGGCAACTTGGATTTTTTGCCCTTGAGGCTTTAGGCCATCGGCAGTCAATTCTGTAAGAAATAATCCGTGGAAACTTCCCCAGATCAAATATTTCTTCCCGTCTTTTTCTATATAAAATGGATCAATTGAATTGGCGACACCAATTTCTTCGGAGTCAAAAACCTTTCCCTGATCTACAAAAGGACCTTGTGGATTTTTGGCAATGGCCAATCCTACCCCCGGATTTGGGTCTCCCCAGGTGGAAAATGAATAATACATGTAAAACTGATCCCCAACTTTAGTCACATCAGGTGCCCAAATACCGCCACGCTCTTTCCAGTCTGGTTTTTTGGCCATGGAGTTTCCTACCACTTCCCAGTTTACCAGATCCTTGGATTTGATCACAGGCACTAAATGATAGCCACCTTCTTCTCCCCAGTTGTCTTCTGTGCCATAGGCAAAAAATTCATCACCCACTTGAACGACTGAAGGATCTGCTAATACGGGCTCGAAAACAGGATTGGTATAAACTAGAGTATCACTTACTATTGGATCTGCAGAAGTTGTTTTTTGCTTATCCGCGGGAACAGCGCAAGACCAGAATATGAGGGTAAGATAGACGAGTAGATTCATGTGATAGTTTTTTCCAAACATAACTAAAAAAGCCGGCTCGTCCAGAACCCATCTCACTGGCTGGACTCCCCGGCTTATCCATAAGAGGCTTATAGATTTACTTTAACTATTTCTGAGAAGATTCTATCTTCAACTCCATCTATTTTGACTCCTACACGTGCGTAAGCATAGTCTTGTGTAGGAACTCTTTCAGGAACCGTCACTTCCAGCGCTATCGATGATAAGCTCTCCAGATCACCTCCACCCCTATTGGCAGTAGCTATACTGGTTCTATTATCCACAAATGCTGTCTTACTTACATACAGGGAAACCTCCTGTACGTTTTTAGCATCGACTCCTGTGATGATCTGATCCAGGTCGAAAGTCGCAGTCACATTATTCCCTCCAGCCACGATATTCGCGTTTCGGATCATATAATAAGGCATCACCTCTATGTCCATCGTAAGACTTCCTGTCAAGTTTACTGGAATTGTGTCGTTACCGGATTGGTCATTGGTGATTTTCCGAAAAGGTCCCTGATTATTTGGGATGATCATCTTATAATCTCCTTTGAAAAGAAGAGAGGAATAGGATCCATCCTGATCCACAGCCACACCGATATTACCAAGTCGCTGCCAGCCTGACTCCCAAAGCTCGATATATACGTCATTATAACTCACACCGATCGGCTCTCCTTGATAAGTAATTCTTCCATCCAATTGGAAGCTAGGCTCATCGTAATTATCATATTTACAGGATACGAGGGAAGCCGCTATTCCCATCATTCCCAGTATATTTTTGAAATTTAATTTCATGTCTTTTGAGTTTAGGGGAATACTTATTGATTAGGATTTCTGACAATTTTCGGATTGTTGTTCCGCACATCATCTCCAATCCAAGAGTAGTAATTTCCTAATCTGAATCGGTGGGCATTAAATACCGGAGCAGGAACAAACTCTTCAAAAAGCCATTTACCGTTGTTCGGAGAACCAGGCTCGTAGTATTTGTAAGGTTTTAACCCAAAAACCCGAGTGCTGATTGCCAAAGCATTTCCAGGATTATTCGTCAGATCTGTGGTTACACCATTCCAAACCCGGTGAGCCAGTCTCCATCTTTTTTTATCCCAAAGAACATGGTTTTCAAAAGCCAATTCCACTTTTCGCTCATGAACGATTCTATCAAAATCAATTTCACCTGGAGTCAAATCAATTGGAAAACCAGCTCTTCTTCTCACCTGATTCATATAATCGGCAGCTTTTTCAAGTTGCCCTAATTCAAAGGCAGCTTCCGCAGCATTCAACAATACTTCAGCATATCTGAATCTCACCAGCCAAACAGCTGATCCTGTACCTCTTTGACCAGAACCCACAGAAGTATCCACATATTTTCTCAGATAAAAACCATTCTGAGCAGACCATTCAAGTTGGTCTATAGGACCGTCAAATCCTACTACCTGTACAGAAGCAGAGCTTCCAGGAAGTTGTGCTTGTCCGCCTAATTGACCTGATGTGATCACGGAACCATCAGCTAATTTATATCCAGCCCAGATATCCACTTCCTTTCCTCGGAAAGATGATCCTGGTACGATTACCGTTCCCAACAATCTTGGATCTCTTCCTTCGAAAATATCCATAGGATCATCGTAATAAATAGGATTTCCAGAAGCATCCTTTGTTGGCAATTCAGCAAATGTATTGTCAAGCAATTCATAGGATTGTACCAAGTTAAGCGATGGGTTCATTTTACCTCCCGAGGTATTTTCTTCTCTTAGAGAGCGCGGAATATTCTCAATAGTGAATCCGTGAGTTCTTCCCTGTACAAGGAAGTCCTTGGCCATGATAATCTCAGGGTTAGCATTTTTGTTTAGGAAAATGTTGGTGTAGTTCTCAGATCTATCAGGATCCTGATCATACAATTCATAGGTTCCCAATCCCATTACTTCTTCAGAAGCTCTCAAAGCGGTAGTGTAATATCCATCAGCCATTCCGGAAGGAATTCCCACTTCTCCGCCAGGAAGTGATACTTCTGGAGTTATCTGTCCATAATTTGCTATGGATCCTGCATAAAGGGCTGCTCTGGAAATCAGGGCAAGTGCTGCACCTTTCGTAGCTCTGGAGCGAGTGTTTCCATTTGGAAGATCATCCTTCACAGCATCCATTTCAGCAATCACAAAATCATACACCTCATGCTCTTTTGCTCTAGCATATTGCAAATAGGAAGGATCGCCACTATAATCATATTCCAGTGGTTCCAAAATCAACGGCACGCCGCCCATTCTCTTTACATGCTCGAAGTAAACCATAGCTCTGATGAACTTGGCTTCGGCTAGAAATTGTGATTTTGATTCTGGAGAAATCTCAGTCGCAGCCTCACATTTCTGAATGAATAGATTCAAATCACGGATATATCCGTAATCCCACATTCCCCAGTTATCATAGCCATATTCTTGATTTTGATGTCTCCAATAATCTCCTGCATTACTGGCAAAAGTCTCATCGAAATTGGCGTATTCCCACCAGTTTTCTAATCCCTGATAGTCAGGAAGTCGATTGTACAAGTCAGCTAAAACTGAAAATACTAAATCCTCATTAGCCCAGACCTGATCTTCGCCGAGGATATCAGTCGGCTCTCTATCCAAAAACTCGTCATTGTTACATCCTGCAAAAGCCAGGAAAATGACTAGGTATATATATCTCAAATTTTTCATTGTTCGTTCTTTCGGGTTTATTAGAATGACACGTTGAAACCTACATTCACCACCTTGTTCTGTGGATACTGCAAGCCATTTTCATCTGCTACTTCAGGATCAATACCGAACTGATGCACATTATCCAATGCAAACAAGTTGTAGCTGCTGACGAAAATTCTGGCTCTATCCATATTCCACCTGTTAAGTAATTTCTCAGGAAGTGTGTAACCAAGCTCCAGTGTTCTCATTCTTAAGTATTTCACGTTGGTAAGCCACCAAGTAGAGTTTTTATTGTAGTTGCTATGACCGCCGGTATTGAATCTAAGTGGAGGATTTTCTCCGGCCACCCAAGGACTGTTGATATCGAGGATATCTTCTCTGTGATATCTGTCGTCATACATGGAAGCCAATAAGTTACCCCCATTTTGATATGGCCATCTCATTTCCCAGTTTTGATTGTAGGAGTACATTCCTCCTCCTGAGAAGTCAGCTGTCAAATCAAAACCTTTGTACTGGAAGTTAAAATTTAGACCGAAATTCAAGCTTGGCAAAGCACCTGACTGATAACCGATTGGCCGTTCGTCATATCCATCGATTTTGCCATCGTTGTTCACATCTTTGTAGATCAGATCACCTGGTAGTAATGTTTTGTTTCCCTGTCCATCAATGTTAACTGGATAGTCGTTGATTGCTTCGAAGGACTCAAACTGTCCAGTGACTTCATAGCCCCAGAAAATTCCATTGTAACGGTCTTCCCTTGAGTTTCTGTATTGATCCCAAGATGAACTGAATGTAGGATTGTAAGACTGAACGAATTTACTGCGGGCATAGGAAATGTTACCACCAATTCTGAATACAAAATCTCCAGCTTTGCCATTCCAATTAACCGCCAACTCAGCTCCTGAATTTGAATCTTTGTTTAGATTCTCATCTGTCAGTCCATATCCAAGTTCCAGTGGAAGGAATATATCATTTCTAACTCCTCTCAGGCCGGTTCTTTGTCTATTGAAATAATCTACCGCACCGGTGATTTTTCCACTACCAAAAGAGAAATCCAATCCTATATCTGTGATAGTGGCCACGTACCAGGAAAGGTTATCTATTGGCTGTCCAGTATTTGCCGATCCCTGAATGTTTTCTCCATCTACGATCACTGTAGAAGCTCCATATCTGTAACCTGACAGGTAATCAAACGGACCAATACCAATATTATCATCTCCAAGCTGGCCATAGGATGCTCTGATTTTCAATTCATCCATATTCATGTTTGCTGAGAAATTATCCATAAATCCCTCTTCTGAGATTCTCCAACCTGCGGACACAGAAGGGAAAAAGCCCCAACGATTCTCAGGAGAGAATTTCCAAGAAGCATCTGCACGTCCTGCTAACTCCAATAGGTATTTGCCGGCGTAGTCATAATTCACTCTTCCCACATACCCAATTCTCGCTTCTACCTGACGCTCGTCATTGTAAGTATCCGTATCAGCAAACTTGATGATATCCAAGAAATTATTGGTTGGCACCGAGTGAAGGAAGTTGTACAGTCTGGTTCGCTCGATACGCTCGTTAAGTGCAAAAGCAGCGAAATTATGCTTCTCACCAAAGGTCTTGTTATAGGTCAAAGACAATTGCCACACATTCTCCATAATCTTAGTTTGTCCACGGTCACGATACGGATTGTCATTTCCTCCTGAGCGGAAGTATTCATCTGTTTCTGGATTATACCCAAATACATCGTAGGTATATTCAAAGGTGTTGAACATATTGTCAGCCAGGTAATAGGAATACAATCCTTTGGCTTTCAACCCTTCTACTATTTCGTATTCAGCAGTAAAGTTGGTCTGTAATACCTGCCACTTATTTTCGTAAAAGCCTGTACGATCATAGTTCAACAGTGCCCAGTTGGTCTCGATGTTGTTGATGTTTGCAGGATAATCAGGATTATCATTGGCATAAGGACGCTCAGTAGGTCTGTTTCTAAAAAGAGCGAATCTTGGCTGCCAGTAATCATCTCCACCTGGGACACCTGGGTTTTCCCGGTTTTCAATCCGTCCATTGATCTGCATTCCTACCGTCAACTTATCAGTGATATTAGTCGTGATATTTGACTGAATGTTAGTTCTGTTGAACTCAAATTCGTCTGAGAAGACAGACTTTTGATCAAATCTTGTTACTGAGAGGTAATAGTTTGTTTTTTCAGATCCCCCTGATACAGAAGCGTTGAAATTGCTTTGCGGCGCGTTTCCCTGAATTATAAAATCTCTCCAGTTGAATGATTTGTAACCATACTCGGTGCCTTGGTCCCATTTTGCAAGTTCCTCCGCAGTAATATTGGTACTCCCAAATTGGTTGATGTCCGCATCTGCTTTGCCTAGCATCCACTCATAGGCATCTACCCCATCCGGAAATCTTGACCAATTTTGCAATCCATAATATCCATTGATATTAATGGTTGGTGTTTCGCCACGCTTGCCTTGTTTTGTTTTCACCACAACTACACCATTTGCAGCCCGTGAGCCATAAACGGCTGCGGAAGCATCTTTCAGAATTGTGATACTCTCAATATCTCCAGGTGCAAGGTTGTTGAACTGCCCTTCGTCCTTCTGGATTCCGTCAATTACAAATAGTGGAGTACCCATATTTCGAATCTGGAGCCAAGCTCCCGCTCCAGGACGGCCGTCTGGCTGACGGAAAGCTAGACCTGCCATTTTACCGGCAAGTGCTCCTGAAACTGTTGCTGACGGAGCTTTATCTATATCACGGCTAGTAACGTTGGCAATTGCGCCCGTGATTGTCTCCTTTTGCTGTTCGCCGTAGCCAACTACTATCACTTCATCCAAACTTCCCAAATCACTTTCTAACGTGAGATTGAGATCTGTTTGAGTACCTATGATTACCTCTTGCGTTTTAAATCCGATAAAAGATAATCTCAAGGTGGAATTATCACTCTTAAGTGTAATTGCAAATTTTCCGTCAAGATCAGTGACGGTACCGTTAGTAGTTCCTTTTTCAAGGATACTGACACCTGGCAAAGGTTCACCGGTGGATTCCTCCAGTACAGTTCCTTGGATTGTCGTGCCTGTCTGCGCCAAGAGCGGGATTACCGCCAGCATTCCTAAAAGGAGCATCAGACTAGACTTCATGAGAAGAATTCTTTTCATAAATAATCATTTTGGGTTAGAAATTATTTGAATAAATAGGTGTTCTTTTTGGGCAATAGTTTTCCATTTGCCTTTGAAAAGGCTTCATCTAAAAATGGAATTCGATTGAATTTGGTGTTGCCCGGACTTGGACAATCACTCAGCCGAGGGATTTGGCTAGATTGTAATAGTTATTTTATGCATAGCAAATTTTTAGGGTTTAGTGTAAATAATTGAGTTCGGAATAGGGCTAAATCAATAGGGAATGAGTTCTATTTCCGAAAGCATAAATGTAAATTTTCCATCAGGGGGGCTATATTAAAAAAGCTTCAAAAAATGAAAGATTTACTGCTAGATTTTATCAAAAAGTTTGTTAAAATGAAATTTTAACGAATAAAACAGCTATAAAATCGTTTAATAAATTAATATGTTTTGTAAAATGAGTGAAAATAAAATTAATCAGCAGAATCTTCTGAATTTATCCATGATTGGAAAAGACGCTCCGCAACCGATTTCGGAAAACGCAATCGTTTGCGGAGTAATTGTAACTTTTCAGTCAGCAAATGAAAATAAACCTCCAATTACCTGACATCGACTACAAAATTTGAAATCAAAATGAGCTAGCTAAAGGGATTTTGATAATTTCAGATTTACAACCCAAAACCCTATCGCCTTGTCAAAAAGTTTACTGGCAGGTTTTCTAAGCCTCATCCTTATACTTTGTATTTTCCGCCCAGGATTGGCGCAGGATAAGCGATACTATTTCCGGAATTACGATATTAATTCAGGTCTCTCTCACAACTCTGTTTTTTCTATTTTTCAGGATCGTCAGGGATTTATGTGGTTTGGCACCAAATACGGACTAAATCGATTTGATGGCCAGCGATGGAAAATTTACAATTCAGATTCTAAAGGAAATCCGGAAGACAAATTGGGAAGCGATTACGTGCACGTAATCCATGAAGATAAAGATGGAATTTTTTGGCTGGGGACGGATGAAGGAATTTATCTCTTCGACAAATCGCTGGACAAATTCACAGCTTTTCCCTACAAAACAGCTGATGGAAAATTTCCTTTAAACATTATTTCTTCCTTGACTGAAGACAAAGCTGGTAATATCTGGATTGCAGGTAATAATCAGGGGCTATTCAAGTTTGACTTTCAGAAAAAGGAGTTGAAATTAATTTCTCACGATCCAACCAAAAAAGGGAGCATTCCTTCAGGTAACGTTTCAGCTGTCAAAGTTGATGACCAAAATGTGGTTTGGATAGGATTGCTCAGTCAGGGAGTGGGACGGTACATCGAAGACAGTGATACTTTTTCCATGTATATGGATGAGGAAGGCAAGCTTTCCCAAGATCAGGTTTTAGGATTGCAAAACTGGGGAGATTTCATGCTGATCGGCACAAAAAATTCCGGGGTTAAAAAACTTGAAAAGAGTAGTGGGAAGGTGACGGACCTGCTAACTGAAGATGCAAAAGGAAACCCTATCTATGTTCGTGATATGTTCCAATTCAGCCAAAATGAATTAGGAATAGGAACTGAATCCGGGCTTTTCATTTATGATTTTGTAACCAACACCTTCCAAAACCTTCAAGAAAATTCGGATGATCCCTATTCACTTGCTAACAATGCGATTTATTCGCTTTGGAAGGATAATGAAGGAGGTATATGGGTTGGTAGCTATTTCGGTGGAGTAGATTTCCTACCAAACCAGTCTGTCAAATTCGAAAAATACTATCCTATCACAAATGCAAATACCATTAGCGGAATGCGGGTGAGGGAGATGGTAGGAAACGGTGACGGTAGAATATGGATTGGAACTGAAGATGCTGGGCTTAACTTGTTTGATCCTCAGACTGGGAAGTTTGAGCAATTGCCAACTGGGGATTCGGATCGGGAGTTGCCTTATAGAAACGTGCATGGCTTGGCAAAACAGGGGGATAAACTCTGGATTGGGACATTCAATACAGGTGTAAATATTTTAGACACCACTACAGGCAAAATCAAAAAAATCACTTCCAATACCCAAGGTTCTGGCTTGACGAATGATGACCCTTTTGCAATTCTTGCCGATAGCAAAGGCAAGATTTGGGTTGGGACCCCCTCTGGGCTATTTCTTTATGAAAAAGAGCTGGATAAGTTCAGAAAGATAGAGCAGTTTAGAAGTTACTTTGTTTACGATCTGCTTGAGGACAAATCCGGATTAATCTGGGCAGGGACGTATAATGATGGTTTGTTTAGTTTTAATCCAACTACTGAAGAAATTAGACAGTATACTCCTGATCCGTCCAAACCTGGAAGTATCCCGCATCAAACGGTAATTGATTTATATGAGGATTCTGAGCATACCCTTTGGATAGCCACAGCTGGTGCTGGATTTGCTAAATTCAATAAAGCAGATCAGACCTTTACGTCTTATACTATTGAAAAGGGATTCCCTGCAAATACCTATTTCAAGATATTGGAAGATAATTTTGGAGCACTTTGGATCACTTCCAATAAAGGTCTGGTACAGTTTGATCCAAAAACTGAAGCGCTAAAATTATATGATGAGAAAAGCGGGTTGATTCCTAGTCCTTTTAACTACCGCTCTGGCTATAAGGCGGAAGATGGCACCTTGTATTTTGGTTCACAGGGAGGATTTATTTCTTTTCAACCTGACAAAATCGAATCAAGTAATACCCCTTCCAAACTTATCTTCACTGGTATTGAGCTGTTCAACGAAGAAATTCCTATAGATCCTGAAGATGGAATTCTCAAAAAGTCCATTTTATACACGGATAAAATCTCATTGATGTCCCATCAAAACTCGCTGACTTTTGAAGTAGCATCGCTGGGTTACACGAATTCACAGAATTGGAATTTTCTTTATCGATTGAAAGGATTGGAAAAGGACTGGCGGCAGATGTCTGAGTCCCAAGCTATTTCATATTCATATTTACCTCCTGGCAATTACACGCTGCAAGTGAGGTCTCCTCAGATACAAGGCTCAGATTCTTATCAGGAGACTCAGCTAGAGATTGAGATTCTTCCTCCATTCTACAAGACACCACTGGCTTATGCTTTCTATCTCCTGCTTTCAATTTTGGTGATATACTGGCTCATAACTATCTATAAAAACCGTGTAAACAACCGTCATCTAGTTCAGATTAATTTGCTCGAAGCCGAAAAGGAAAAAGAACTCTACGAAGCTAAAATCGAGTTTTTCACCAATATCACTCATGAAATTAGGACTCCTCTTACTTTGATAAAAGGACCTTTGGAGGATATTCTGAGTAAGAATCGCAATACCGATCCTGAGGTGAAAAACGATCTATTAATCATCGAGAAAAACACAAACCGACTGATTGACCTCAGCAATCAACTGCTCGACTTCCGCAAAACTGAGCAGCGTGGATTTAAATTGAGTTTTCTTAAAACAGAGATTTCAGGAATCCTGGATGAATTATATTTCAGATTTAAAGTTACCACCAGCCAGTCAGGATTAAATTTCACTCTTGAAAAGTCCACCTCCACACTTTTTGCAGATGTGGATAAGGAAGCTATCATCAAGATTCTGAGTAATCTTCTGATCAATGCACTGAAAAATGCCGAGAGCATGATTCATATCCGGATGATCTACGATCCCACCCATCCTGCCCTTTTCCAGATCGAGATTTCTAATGACGGAGACCTTATCCCAAAGGAAATGGCCGAGAAAATCTTTGAGCCATTCTTTCAAATTGCGGATAATAACATTTCTAAAGCTAAACAGGGAACCGGATTGGGATTGCCTCTGGCCAAATCGCTAGCTGAAATGCATCACGGATCACTGATAATGGCCAACGATAGGGAGCTGAATCGGTTTGTGTTGGAATTGCCTATTAAGCAAAAAGAAGCCATACATTTTGAAGAGGAGAATGATCCTTTGATTGAAAATAAATCAACCGAAGAGGCAGATGCATTTGCTGAGAAGAGTATAAAAACAAAGAAAAAAGGAAGTCTCCCAGCCATATTATTAGTGGAAGACAATAAAGAACTACTCCAGTTTCTTGGGGAAAAGCTGAAAGGGAAATATGTGATTCACAAAGCAGCAAATGGTCTTTTGGCATTGGATGTTCTTAATAGAGAACCCATTGATTTGGTGATTTCTGATGTGATGATGCCTGAAATGGACGGCTTTAAACTCTGTGAACATATCAAATCAGATTTGGCTACCAGCCATATTCCAGTGGTACTTCTCACTGCAAAAAACAACATAAACGCCAAAATTACCGGTTTGGAAATGGGCGCCGACGTTTATCTGGAGAAGCCTTTTTCCCTGGAATTTCTTTACCTACAGATCAAAAACTTATTACAGCATAGAGATCAGATCAAAAAAGCTTTTGCCAGCCTTCCACTGGTAAATTCTGATACCATCGCCCATTCAAAGGCAGATGAAGAGTTTTTGAAGAAAATCAATGAAGCAATTTTGGCAAATATAGAAAATGAGCTTTTTGGTGTTTCCGAGCTGGCTGATCAGCTGCACATGAGCCAGTCGAGTTTGCTGCGCAAAATCAAAGGAATCTCCGAATTGACTCCAAATGGATATATCCGTCTAGTCCGTTTAAAAAGATCTGCAGAATTGCTGGGAGACGGACTTCATAGTATTGCTGAGATCAGTGAAATGGTGGGCTTTAATAGTCCTTCCTATTTCACCAAGTGCTTCCAAAAGCATTTCGGGGAGCTTCCAAAGGATTTTGTGAAGAAAGCTGATGTATTATAAGCATTAATTATCTACAATTGAAGACGTTTCCATGCGGGAAATTCTAACTCTATTGGGATTAGGGACTGATGAAATCTCCATCAATTGGGAATCAGTCTTTTATAAAAACTGCTAACTTTCAAAAAGAAGGGAATTTGCTATTTTTTGAAGTTTTGGGACTAATTCAAAAGTGTGTCAATACCTAGTTTTACAAACTAAGTGGAGTCAAAGAGCTGACTTTATCTGATCAACATATTGATAAACCCTGATAAACCGAATTAATCATGCGATTATGTAGAAACATCAACGTTCTATTCCTGCTGATTGTGACTATTTTTCTCAGTCACAGTTCAGTCTCTCTAGCTTCCAAAATCACAGGCAAGCCCGAACCTCGACGCGCCGAAGTACTTTTTCTTGGACATGCCAGTGAGCATCACAATTCCAGATTATATGCGCCTTGGCTTGCCACAGCACTTTTTGAAAGTGGGATTAACATTACTTACACTGAAAAACTCGAAGACCTAACTAAAGAGAATCTCTCCAAGTACGACGGTTTGGTGATTTATGCCAACCATGACGTGCTCTCAAAAGAGCAGGAAGCAGCGATGAAGAGTTTTGTGGAAAGTGGTAAAGGATTGATTCCGCTTCACTCAGCTACTGGCTGTTTCAAAAACTCGGATTGGTACATAGAAACTATTGGCGGTCAGTTTGCCTCTCATGGTGAAGGTGATTTTACAGGAACTATTGTAGCGCCAAATAATGAGGTAATGAAAGGATTGAAGCCTTTCGAAACCTGGGATGAAACTTACGTGCATCAGAATATCAATCCTGACATGACTGTGCTCATTGAGCGAGTAGATGGGGATCATAAGGAGCCTTACACTTGGGTTAGAAATGTGGGTAAAGGGCGTGTTTTCTATACTGCTTATGGACATGACGAAAAGACTTGGAAGAATGCAGGCTTTTTAGCTTTGGTGAAAAACGGCATTTTCTATGCAATGGGAGACGATGTAAAAGCAAGTGTCGCTGCTTTGAATATTCCGGATGTGTCCATCTACGATGAAACGATTTCTGATTTCACTAAAAGATATGAGGTGCCGAAAATGCAGGATGCCTTGGCACCTGAAGAATCTAAAAAACTGATTCAAAAGCCTGTTGACTTTTCGATTGAGCTTTTTGCTTCTGAGCCAGATATCCAAAACCCAATTGCTATGGCATGGGACGAAAGAGGAAGATTGTGGATCGTAGAGTCTGTGGATTATCCGAATACTTTTAAAGAAACTGATGGATTGGCGAATGACCGCATCAAAATCTGTGAAGATACCGATGGTGACGGCAAAGCTGATAAATTCACCGTTTTCGCAGATGGCCTGAATATCCCAACCAGTATGGTATTTGCAAATGGCGGAATTGTAGTGTCCATGGCGCCTGACTTTGTCTTTATGAAAGATACTGATGGTGATGATGTGGCCGATGTCAAAGAAGTCATCATGACTGGCTGGGGCAAAAACGATACGCATGCTGGGCCTTCCAATCTGCAGTATGGATTTGACAATAAGATCTGGGGAGTGACTGGCTACTCAGGTTTCAATGGTACTATCAATGGCGAGCAGATGAGTTTTCCTCAGGGGATCTACCGATTTGATCCTGATGGAAAAGACTTTGAATACCTAGCTGGATCCAGCAATAATACTTGGGGACTAGGCTTTTCTGAAGATAACAACGTCTTCATGTCCACTGCAAACAATACCCACGCTGGATACTATTCAATCCCAGCAAAATATCTACAACGCGTATTTACTAAAGCTGGTGAGGGAGAAGCAGCTCCAGAGTTTGAAATCCAACCGATCCAGAAAATCGATGGACACTACGATGCGCATGCGATGACACCAAACCTGAGACAGGTGGATGTGGTAGGTGGATTCACATCTGCTGCTGGATTTAGATTATATACTGCTCGGGATTTCCCTAAGGAATATTGGAACAGAATCGCTTTTGTAAATGAGCCAACGATCAGATTGACCCATAATGCGATCATAGAGCCAAATGGAGCAGGGTTCAGCGAAAAAGATGGATGGAATTTCCTAGCGAGCTCCGACGAATGGTTCGGACCTGTTCAGGCTGAAGTTGGCCCTGATGGAGCTGTTTGGATAGCCGATTGGTATAATTTCATCATTCAACACAACGTATTTGTGGAGCGTCAGGCTCCTTCAAGAATGGTGTTGCCTTTCGAGGATCAGCCACATGGTCAGGGAAATGCCTTCCAGAGTAAGCTTCGCGATACCAACCATGGCAGAATTTACCGTGTAGTTTATAAAGACGGCAGCAGTGACAAGTCTATGAAACTTTCTAAGGAAGATTCAAAAGGTCTGATTGCTGCATTGAAAAATGACAATATGTTCTGGAGAATGACTGCTCAGCGACTGCTTGTGGAGTCTGGAAACCAAAAAGTATTCGGTGATTTGTACAAGATCGTCAATGATAAATCTGTGGATGAGATTGGGCTGAATAGCCCGGCAGTTCATGCACTGTGGGCACTTCATGGCCTAGGTGTTTTTGAATCAACTAATGCTGAGGCGATCAAAGTAGCCACTACTGCATTAACACATCCTGCTGCTGGAGTGAGAAAAGCTGCAATCGCTGTTTTGCCAAATACCCAGGCAACGACTCAGGCGATCAAATCCGCTGGGCTAACTCAGGACAAAGATCTAAATGTAAGGATGCATGCAATCTTGAAGCTGGCAGAAGTTCCTGGAAGTGCAGAAGCTGGTGCAATGCTTTATCAGGCGAGTTTGGATGAGGCAAATGCCAAAGACGATTGGTTGCAAAAGGCGATTTTCGCGGCAGCAGCTGAGCAGGGTAAATTCTTTACAGATGCTGTTGGTTCTGACAAAACAGATCTTACCAATAGATTGATGACTTCCGTGGCAAACGAGAAATACGATTTGGGAAGAAGAAGCACGCTACAATATTCTCCGGATGTAAAAGGCAAAGCGATTTCTATTTCCACACAGATTTCCAAAAGAAGAGATGATGAGCCTTTCGGTGTGATCACGGCGCACGGCGATGCGCAGAATGGCTATTCTTTCTATCTGGAAGAAGGCAAATTACACTGGGTAGTGAAGCAAAACGGGAAATCTTTCGAAGCTGTAACGAACGCTGCTTTGCCAGAAAGCTATGAAACCGAAGCAACTATTTCCAAGGATGGAAAAATGGAAATTCTGGTAGATGGCAAGTCTGTCGCTACTGCCAAGGCAAATGGAGCTTTTACTGGCAAACTTGCGCCTAGTGTAAGATCTGGCCGTGATTTCGGAGGAGATAGAAATGTAGGTTCTTATAAAGACGAGTTCAGTTTTGAAGGCTACCTTAGAAACGTAGTATTAGAGTTAAAATAAGCATACCATGATTAAAGCAACCTTATTTCCCTTAGCAGCTATTCTGCTGCTAGGGAATTGGTTTTCTCCAAATGAGGTGAAATCGTCTGAAGCGATTGCTCTTTGCGAAGCAAAACCAAGTATAGAAAACATAGACCAACCAAAGAGTAATATCCGAATCGTGCGAAATGAAGAATTGCGTGAGACGACTATTTTACTGGAAATAGTACCGGAGATGATGAAGTTCGATCAGGATACTTTCAAAGTGAAAGCCGGAGATAAAATCATACTGGAAATTGACAATCTGGACGGTATGCAGCATAATCTACTTATCGCTAAACCTGGAACCTTGGATAAGGTAGGTGCAGCGGCAGATGCTATGCTTCGTGACCCAAAAGCATCAGAGAAATTTTATATACCTGAAGTTCCGGAAGTGCTTTTTTCCACAAAAATGATCGGACCTCAAGAACTCTATACCTTGACTTTCACTGCTCCGACTAAGTCTGGTAATTATCCCTTTGCCTGCACATTTCCTGGGCATTGGAGAATGATGAATGGTATCATGGTCGTGGAGGGATGATAAATGTTTGATGTCGGAAGAAGTGCTTCGGTCTTGGTGAAGAAGGAAATTAATGCTTCTGTCAACATTGTGGAAATTCATAAATGACCTAATAAATATTCTAAACACAACCCATAAATATGAACCTTAAAAAAACAATCATTCCTTTTCTTAGCCTATTGCTGGTTTTTGGAATTGGAACAAGCCTGCTGGCAAAGGAAAACCCTGCTAAAAAGCCAATCAAAGTATTGATGGTAGGTGGCGGATCCTCCCACGATTTTGACAAATGGTACAAAGGTGCCGACGTCGCCACTTTGGAAAGAGATGGCTTGGCAGAGGTAACTTATACTGATGATCCAACTTCCATTTTGCAACACTTAGGTGAGACCGATGTGCTCTTTTTGGCAAATAATCAGCCTATAGCAGACGAGGCTACCCGCAAGGCAATTTTTGCTTTTGCAGATGCAGGAAAAGGTTTAGTTCTGGCACATCCTGCGCTTTGGTACAATTGGAATGATTGGCCGGAATACAACAAAACCATGGTTAGTGGCGGGTCAAGAGGCCATAATGCCTATGGGAATTTCAATGTGGATTTGACTGAAAAGCATCCTGTTACCAAAGGCCTTCCAGCACATTTCTCTCTGGATGACGAGCTATACTATTTCAAAGTAGATGCAGCAGGTCCTGGAATCGAAATCCTGGCAAATGCAAGCAATGCTGATACAGATCCATTTCCTTCCATTTTCATTGTAAAAAATCCAAAGGCGAAAATCGTCGGCATTGCCTTAGGCCATGATGCAGCTTCACATGAGCTGGAAGCCTATCAGACACTAATTCGAAATGCAGTAAAATGGGCTGCGAAATAAGTTAAAAACCTATTTTCCCCCGGTCTGTGTCTGCACAGACCGGAATAATCTTAAACGAGTAGCATAATTACTCTGAATCTATTAAACCTATCTTTTTCAACAGTTAATCAAAAACCTAAAGCATACACTAATGAGTCAAAAACAAATCACTGTAGTTATAGTCGGACTGGGTTTCGGCAAGGAGTTTATTCCAATCTATCAAGCACATCCAAATATCAAGGCGGTGGGTATCTGTACTAGAAATCCAAAAACAATTGATGAATTGGCGACCAAGTTTAATTTGGACAGAAACCTTTGCTTCACCAATTTCGAAGATGTGCCAAAGCGTGACGATGTGGATGCGATTCATATTGTGACACCAGTTCCAGATCATGCAAGAATGACTTTGGCATCTCTGAATGCCAATAAGCACACAGCTTGTACCATCCCAATGGCGATGACTAAGGAAGATTGTGCTGCTATCGTGGATGCGAAGAAAAAGTCTGGCAAAGTCTATATGATGATGGAGACTGCACTATATACCCGTGAGTTTTTATATGGCTTGAACTTGGCAGAAACAGGCCAGCTGGGCAAGATACAAATGGTAAGAGGTTCGCATATTCAGGATATGAGCATGCCTGGCTGGGATGAATATTGGAAAGGTTTCCCACCGATGTTGAACGGAACGCATGCGATTTCTCCGCTTTTGAGAATCAACAATACAAAAGCTGAGACAGTAGTTTGTCACGGTTCGGGTCGTTTGAGCGAAGATTTGGCAAGCCGCTATGGATCTCCATTCGCAATGGAAACGGCAACTTTCACGCTTAAAAACTCAGATGTAATTGCAGAAGCGACTCGTTCTCTTTTTGATGTGGTTAGACAATATCGTGAGTCATACGATGTCTATGGCACCAAGATGTCCTTTGAATGGGAGCAGCTGGAGGATGAAAGCCATGTAATTTTTGATGGAGGCGAAAATGCCCGAAGAATTGATGTGCCTGATACAGATGAGTTGCTGATCGAACCAATCAAGCACTTCACCAAGAGACAGACAATCGACGATCCTAATCACGTGTCATTCCTTCAGGGAGCTGGTCATGGTGGATCACATCCACATTTGGTGCAGGAATTCGTCGCTGCCATAGTAGAAGGAAGAGATTCTGCTGTAGATGCGACTACTGCCGCAAATTATACCTGTGCGGGAATTTGCGCACACGAGTCTGCTATGAAAGGTGGGGAAAGAATTCAAGTTCCAACCTTCGACTAAGATGCAATTTGGAGTAAGTACATTTTTATGGGTATCGCCTTTCGATACCCATTCTTTTGACCTTGTGCATAAAGTGAAGGAGATGGGCTTCGATATCATCGAGGTCCCTGTGGAAGACAAAGAGTTGGTGGATTGGGATGCACTGAAAAAACTCACGGACGAACTTGGATTGCAAGTAAGTATCAGCGGAGCATTCGGAGCAGACCGGGATATTTCCAGTGAGGATCCTGACATTCGTGCAAATGGTTTGAAATACATCGAAGATTCCATCAAGATCGCTGCGAAAATGGGTAGCCCATTATTCGGCGGTCCGCTTTATTCTGCGGTGGGAAAGCTTCGCTCTATTTCTGCTGATCAGAAAAAGCAGGAATTCGATTGGTGTGTGGATAACTTGAAAAAAGCCTGTCAAACTGCGGAGGAATTTGGAATAACGCTGGGGTTGGAACCTCTTAATCGCTTTGAAAGTGATATGGTCAATACCGTAGATCAGGCATTGGAGATTGTAAAAGCTGTGGACTCTCCTTGGTTGAAAATCCAGCTGGATACCTTCCACAATAATATTGAAGAGAAAAATATTGCTGCATCCATCCGTAAAGTTGGCAAGGACTTGCTTTGCCATGTGCAGGGGAATGAAAGTGACCGCGGAACTCCAGGGACAGGGAATCTTGCCTGGGATGAGATCAAAGATGCTTTGGAGGAAATAGGCTACGAGGGTGCGATTGTGATTGAAACCTTCGGTGCTGTATCAAAGGAAATGGCAAAAGCTACTTGCATTTGGAGACCTTTAGCTGAAAGTCCCGATGCATTGGCTAGGGAAGGACTAGCTTTTTATAAGAGTCATTTTGAATAAAAGAGGCTTCGACTTCGCTCAGCCTGACTATACCTCCGTGGTCTGTGTCCTCACAGACCACTCAACCAATTTCTGTCTGTGAGACAAAGACTGATGTGTAACAGCTTTTAAAAACCCAATAATCCATCAAACTATGAACGTTACCCATATCCTTTTTATAGCATTTTGGTTTAGCCTGAGCCTTTTTTCATCTCCTGAGAAAAGCCCTATTCTTCTTGCAGACCCAACTATTTTCTATCATGATGGCACCTATTATCTCTATGGTACCAGTGGAAATGACAAGAATTTGGGTTTTGAAGTGTATGTTTCCAAAAACCTGAAATCATGGAACCGATCTGAGAAAAGCGATGGCTATGCGCTCAAAAAAGGCGAATCCTATGGAGATATTGGTTTTTGGGCACCTCAGGTTTTCGAGTACGAAGGGAAGTTTTATATGGCTTACACTGCCAATGAACACATTGCAATCGCAACTTCAGATAGTCCGTTAGGGCCATTTACCCAAGCAGAAAAGAAAGATCTGGAAGCGCCTGTGAAGCAGATTGATCCTTACATTTTCATTGATGATGACGGGAAAAAGTACATGTACCACGTACGTTTGACTGAGGGAAATCGATTGTTTGTTGCGGAATTAAAGGATGATTTTTCAGGTATTAAAGAAGAAACCTTGACCTACTGCTTCCATGCGGAAGAACCTTGGGAAAATACTCAAAATGTGGATTGGACAGTATCTGAAGGTCCAGCGATTATTAAGCATGAGGGATTGTATTACTTTATTTACTCCGCTAATGATTTCAGAAATCCAGACTACGCTGTCGGCTATGCGGTAAGTGAAAGTCCGATGGGACCTTGGAGAAAAAGTCCTACAAATCCTATTTTTGACAAAAGCGATGCAGGAATCAACGGTTCCGGGCATGGAGATTTTTTCTTCGATTCAAAAGGGAAATTTCGATACGTGCTACACACTCATAATTCGGATGAGAAGGTATCTCCCAGGAAAACGGCTTTGATTGAATTGGAATTTAAGGAGGATGGAAACGAAGCGGATCTTTTGGAAGTGAAGAAAGGGAGCTTTAAATTTCTAGAATTGAACTGATATAAGTTGGAAGGTTTCGACTTCGCTCAACCTGACAGCCTCTGAGGAAACTACAATAGCTTGTTACCTTGAGCACTTGAGAGACGAGAGTCTCGAAATCGAAAGGTTTAGCAAAGCCAAGGTCTGTGTCTCACGGACCACCACGATTTATGGTTTGTGAGGACACAAACCATGGCAAAAGACAATATAAATACTACCACAAACCATGACCCAAAAACCTACAATCCTTATGCTCGGCTGCTTCGATACGAAAGGGGAAATCTTCTCTTTTCTACGAGACTGTCTATTGGCACAAGGAGCAGAAGTGGTTACGGTTAATGTAGGTGCCATGGGTTCGACCACGCTATTTCCAATAGATGTGGAGGCAACTAAAGTCTCTGAAACTGGCGGAGGAAATCTAGAAGATATTCGAAGTAAAAATGACCGTGGCTATGCCATGGAAATCATGGGGCGGGGATCATCAGAAATATTGGAGGAGCTTTATAAGCAGAAGAAATTTGATGCAGTAATCGGTATGGGTGGAGGTAGCGGAACTTATGTTACGCTGAAGTCCATGCAAAACCTACCTCTGGGTTTACCGAAAATCTGTATTTCTACTTTGGCCAGCAAGGATCTTTCTGAGCAGATTGGGGCGAAGGACATTGTGATGATGCCTTCCGTGGTAGATGTAGCGGCATTGAATAGTATCATCAAACCAATTATCCAGCAAGCAGCTGCCGCAATAGTAGCAATGTGCGGTGTGGAGGTTTTCGATAAATCTACTACTTCTAAGCGCATTGCCATCAGCATGTTTGGTAACACTAGCGTTTGTGTAGGTTTTTGCACGGATTTGCTGGAGGCTAAAGGCTATGAAGTGATGACTTTTCATGCTAATGGTTTGGGTGGAAAAGCAATGGAAAGCCTTGTGCTCGAAGGTTGCTTTGCAGGAGTTTTGGATATTACCACCACAGAATTGGCTGACGATCTTTGTGCAGGTGTCTGTAGTGCAGGTGGACAAAGGTTGGAAGCTGCTGGGAAATTGGGAATTCCGCAAGTAGTGGTACCGGGATGCATGGACATGGTCAACTTTGGCACCATGGAGTCTGTACCGGATAAATACAAAAATCGTCAATTGTATAGCTGGGTACCAACAGTAACCCTAATACGAACTAATGCCAAGGAAAATCAAATACTAGGTGAGATCCTAGCCAAAAAACTAAATCATGCCACAGGCCCAACAGCTGTTCTTTTTCCGGAAAGAGGCCTTTCCCAAATAGATTCAGAAGGAAATGTATTTTATAATCCAGCCGTAAACCAGATACTTTCAGATTCAATCGAAAAGAATTTGAATTCGGATATCGCTTTTATAAACTTGCCTTTACATATCAATGAAAAAGAATTTGCTGAGAAAGCGGTGGAAACGTTGATGGAGATGATGAAATATTAGAGAAGAGAGATTGGAGATTAAGAGAATAAAAATTAGTAACATTTACTGCTTCTGGAGAAGCAGGACAACCTCGGACATCACGGTCTATATCCATACAAACTGGGGCTGAAGTTCAGCCCGAAAATACTCGCTAATTGCGTCCTCTGCGGAAAACTCTGTGTGCTCCGCGGTTATTAAAAAAGACAAACCATAAAAGTAAAAAATATGCCAAATCCATGGACAGGAAAGGGAAATCCCTACACCAGACAGGAAGTAAGAGATAGACTTAAAGAAACTTTAGCTCAGAAAAAAGCCATTATCGCTGCGGGAGCAGGTACCGGTATTTCCGCCAAATTCATAGAAAAAGGTGGAGCTGATCTACTGATTATCTACAATTCCGGTAGATTCCGTATGTCAGGACACGGATCAACTGCCGGTTTAATGGCCTATGGTGATGCCAATGCAGTAGCTATGGAAATAGGCGAATTTGAGGTACTCCCTGTGGTAGAAGAGATTCCAGTGATCTGTGGTGTTCATGGTTCTGACCCGAGAAGACGCATGTGGCATCATTTGCTGAAAGTGAAAGAAATGGGTTTTTCGGGCATCAATAATTTCCCAACACATTCCATTGTGGACGGGCATTTCCGTCAGGTTTTGGAAGAAACCGGCATGGGCTTCGACAAAGAAGTAGAAATGGTAAGAATAGCCAATAAAATGGATCTGTTTTCTATCGTATACGTGGCTTCACCTGAAGACGCAAGACAGATGGCAGAAGCTGGTGCCGATGCAATTATCTCTCATGTGGGAACAACTGTAGGAGGCTCCATTGGTGTAACTGGAGCGAGCTGTAGCATGGATGAGGCAGTTGCGAGGACAAATGAAATCGTTGCTGCAGCCAAAGCTGTAAATCCTGATTTATTCTTTTTGGCACATGGTGGTCCGATCAACACACCAGAAGACGTCCGTGAAGTTTTGGAAAAAGCAGATGTCCAAGGATTTGTTGGTGCTTCCTCTTTGGAAAGAATGGGAGTGGAGGAGTCGCTGACGAATTTGACCCGGGAGTTTAAAAAGCTGACGATTAAGTAGGTATTCTTAAAGTGGTCTGTACAATCACAGACCACTTAATTTTTAAGATTATTCTCTCTAAAAAATCTTTTGATAAACCTCCTCCAGTTTACTAACTGGCATTACTTCTATTTTATATTTATCAAGATCTAAGCCTTTCACGGCGTATTTTGATACAATGATTTTTTTGAAGCCTAATTTCTCAGCTTCTGCAATTCGGTTTTCGATGCGGTGAACCGCCCTTATTTCTCCTCCCAAACCAACTTCTGCCGCAAAGCAAATCTGCTCAGATACAGGTGTGTCTTCGTAGCTTGAAATCAAGGATGCACAAACTGCCAAGTCCAAAGCAGGATCATCCACTCTTAGTCCTCCAGCGACATTTAAAAAAACATCTTGCTGCCCAAGTCGCATTCCGCCTCGCTTTTCCAAAACTGCCAGTAACATATTCAAGCGCTTGGCATCGTGACCTGTACTGCTTCGTTGTGGTGTACCATATGTAGCAGGACTGACAAGAGACTGTATTTCTATTAGCAATGGGCGGTTTCCTTCCATCATGGCACCTATGGCCACACCGTTCAAGACTTCTTCTCTTTGCGTCAATAGGATTTCCGAAGGATTCGCTACAGGACGAAGACCTTCTACCCTCATCTCGTAGATTCCAAGTTCACGAGTTGAACCAAAGCGGTTTTTGGAAGTCCGCAGGATTCTATAGCTCATGTGTCTATCTCCTTCGAACTGTAAAACCGTATCTACCATGTGTTCCAGCACCTTTGGTCCTGCGATAGATCCGTCTTTGGTAATATGTCCAATCAGGAAAACTGGAGATCCGGTTTCCTTGGCAAATTTCATGAGTTCGGCAGTACATTCCCGAACCTGAGAAACTGACCCAGCGGCTGATTCCACATATTGAGAAGTCAATGTTTGGATGGAATCTATTATCAGCAAATCAGGCTTTAGCGCTTCTATTTGCTGGAAAATTTGCTGAGTATTTGTTTCAGAAAGTACGTAGCATTCAGGGTTTTTTGCAGACATACGATCTGCACGCATCTTGATTTGAGCCTCGCTTTCCTCACCGGAGACGTAAAGGATTTTCTTATTTTTTAGGATCAAGGCAATCTGAAGCATCAAGGTTGACTTGCCTATTCCAGGTTCGCCTCCTATCAGAACCAGCGAACCGGGTACGATCCCTCCGCCTAAAACCCGATCAAGCTCGGCATCTCCAGTTACATATCGTGGTTGCTCCTCGTAATTAACTTCCTGGATTTTCTTTGGAACACTTGCTTTTTTGGTACCTGATGTTGGTGTCTTCCAAGAACCTTTCCCTGATTCCTCCTTTTGGATCACTTCTTCCACATAGGTATTCCATTCCCCGCAAGCAGGGCATTTCCCAAGCCATTTGGGACTTTGTGCACCGCAGTTTTGACAGAAGAATGTTGTTTTTATTTTGGCCATGTGGAGTTAAGAATTACGAAATACGATTTACGAGATTTAAAGAACCTCAGAGATCAAATCAGTTAGTCAATTGTCTTTATTTTTATTGATGAGCATCGAACTGCTTGGTACTTTGTACTCAAATCAGTGCGCCTTCAGCCAATCCGTGCCTGTTCCAACCTCTACTTCTACTGGCACGGCCATTTTGATAGCGTTGGACATAAGTCCAGGAATGTTGGCTTTTAGAATTTCCACTTCATCCTTGTGCGCATCAAAGACCAATTCATCATGCACCTGAAGGATCATTTTGGACTTCAGTTTTTCCTTTTTCATCCATTTATGCACATCGATCATAGCAACTTTGATAAGATCAGCAGCAGATCCTTGGATTGGTGCGTTAATCGCATTTCGCTCCGCAAAGCCACGCATGGTAGCATTTCGGCTATTGATATCACGGAGATATCTACGACGACCGAGGATAGTTTCCACGTATTCGTGAGTTTTGGCCTTTTCGATTGCGCCATCCATGTATTCTTTCACTGCTGGGAATTCCTTGAAATAAGAATCTATAATTTCCTTGGCCTCTCCTCGTGGAATAGAAAGTCTCTGCGAAAGTCCGAAAGCAGAAATACCGTAAATAATCCCAAAATTGGCTGTTTTGGCTTTTCTACGCATATCAGAAGTTACTTCTTCAAGCGGCACTTGAAAGATCTTTGCCGCAGTAGTTGCATGAATATCCCGCCCCGTTCGGAATGCCTCAATCATAGATTCATCACCTGAGAAGGATGCCATGATTCTCAATTCGATCTGGGAATAATCCGCTGCCAAAAGGATGTGGTTTTCATCTCGAGGCACAAAAGCCTTACGAATCTCACGCCCTCTTTGAGTTCGGATAGGAATGTTCTGAAGGTTTGGATTGATGGAAGAAAGGCGGCCTGTCGCTGCCACAAACTGATTGTAAGTCGTATGAACACGGCCTGTTTTGGAATTGATCATCGTAGGAAGAGCATCTACATAGGTCGATTTCAATTTTACCATTTGGCGGAAATCCAGAATGTTTTGGATGATTTCGTGCTCATTTGCCAACTTGCTCAACACTTCTTCGCCAGTAGCATATTGGCCGCTTTTTGTCTTTTTTGCTTTAGGATCGAGTTTTAGTTTATCAAAAAGTACTTCCCCCAGTTGCTTTGGTGAAGCTAGATTGAAGCGAACTCCTGCCATTTCATAGACTGTGTTCTCGATCTCCTTACTTTCTTTTTCCAACAAAAGGGACATTTCTGCAAGACTATCCATATCAATCCGCACCCCTTCAAATTCCATATCCGCGAGTACAGGAATCAGGGGGTTTTCTACCTCACCAAAAAGTTTTTCCAGGTTATTTTCCTTCAGCAAGGGATCAAATTCTGCTTTCAATCTCAAGGTAATATCTGCATCTTCAGAAGCGTAAGCTGTAACTTCATCTTCTTCCACATCACGCATATTGCCCTGATTTTTACCTTTTTTGCCAATCAATTCTGTGATGGAAACAGGTTCATAATTCAGGTATTGCTTTGCCAGCCAATCCATGGAATGCTTCCCATCGGCATCGATCAGATAATGTGCAAGCATCGTGTCATACAGCACGCCTTTGACTTCAACATAGTAATTTTTCAATACCAAAATATCGTATTTGATATTTTGCCCTACTTTTAAAATGCTTTCATTTTCAAATACCGGCTTCAGTAATTCCAGAATTTTTAAAGTTTCCTCTCTACTTTCAGGACAAGGGAGGTAGTATGCTTCACCGGAAACATAAGCAAATGAAATCCCAACCAATTCAGCTTCCATAGGATTTACAGATGTAGTCTCCGTATCAAAGCAAAGCTCTTTTTGAATCTCTAAATACTCAACTAGCTCCAAGATTTCGGCTTCTCCTTTGACTTTATGATAATTTTGGATGTTGCTGTGAATAGTGTCAGGAGCTTTTTGCTCGACTAGGTTTACTGATTCTTCTTCAAATTCAATTTGCGTAGTAGCTGAAGAAGTGGAGGAAGGAGCTTCGCCAAATAGTCCTAGTTGCTCATTTTTCTGAATTGCTCCCTTCTTGTCCGTTCCCTTGAAAACCCTGGAAGCAAGTGTCCTGAATTCCAGTTCTGTGAAAATTGCGCGCACTTTTTCCTCATCAATTCCCTCATATTCCAAATGTTCTTTCACATATACTATTGGGACGTCGCACTTGATGGTCGCGAGTTCTTTGGAAAGAAGGCCTTGTGCAGCAAAAGTCTCCACATTCTCCTTTTGCTTGCCCTTGAGATCTGCCGTATTTTTCAACAATTCCTCGACTGTGCCATAGGTTTTTAAAAGTTTTACAGCTGTTTTTTGGCCAATTCCAGGTATTCCGGGAATATTATCTACTGCATCCCCCATTAGGCCAAGTATATCCCGAACCTGATCTACATGCTCAATATCCCATTTTGCACAGATCTCTTTTGGCCCCATGATATCCACACCATTCCCCATAAAGGATGGTTTGTATAGGAAAATATGGTCGTCCACAAGTTGACCATAATCCTTATCCGGTGTCATCATGTAAACGGTGAAGTTTTCCTTCTCTGCCTGCTTTGCCAAGGTGCCGATGATATCATCAGCCTCATACCCGTCCAATTCCAATATCGGGATATTGAATGCCTTCACAATTTCCTTAACCCAAGGGATACCAACTGCAATATCTTCAGGTTGTTCTTGACGATTTGACTTATAGGCCTCAAACTGCACATGTCTGAAAGTTGGTGCCTGCGTATCGAATGCCACCCCAATGTGGGTAGGTTTTTCCTTCTCTATCACTTCAAGAAGTGTGTTGGTGAACCCCAGCATTACCCCGGTATTCAATCCTTTAGAATTTATTCTTGGGTTTTTGCTAAAGGCAAAATGCGCTCTATAGATAAGCGCCATGGCATCAAGTAAAAAAAGCTTACAGGGCTGTTTTTGAGACATTTTATGATAATTTTTGGTAATAGGCCAAGTGTAATATAGACGCCTAAGGTACAAAATTTTGGCTAGGAGCTTGCCAAAATCCAGGCTTATCAAAGCTTCTTGACAGTCTTTGGCGGCAATTTTGGATGGAGGAATCCACAGACCATAAATTAACATAACTTATGAAAAAACTATTCGCCATTCTAGCCCTATTTGCTTCGACGCAACTGCTTGTCGCTGCCTCTGCAAATGATGATAATTCAAAAAAAGGCAAAACTGAATTGACAGAAGCTCAAAAAGAGAGACTCGCTGAGATAGAAGCAAGAGTCGATGAAATCAAGGCTATGGATTTTAGTACCATGAGCAAAGAAGAAAAGAAAGATGTCCGTATGGAGTTGAAGGATATGAAAGAAGAAGCTAAGCGTGCAGGTGGAGGAGTTTATATTTCCGTAGGTGCCATTATCATTATTTTATTGATCCTTATTCTAGTGACCTAATCCTTATTTACCACCAATCAACCATAAGGCTGACATCAATTTGTCAGCCTTTTTTTTTATCCGTTCTGGAAAAAGTTATTATTTGAATGAAAAAATTACGAAGTGTATTTTTTTAATCAATCATTTCACCCTGATCTAAGAGATAATTTTTCACCTGTAAGGCGCGAAGAAACACTACTATCAAAGGAATTAACCAGAGTATTTCATTGAAAATCAACATAAAAGCAGTTCTTTTATTCCAACCAAGCGCAGATACAAAATCAAGCCCAAACCAAATGGCAAGAATTATTTTTCCTGTAATACCTGCTATGATCAGGTATACCCAACTGATGGGATAAAAAGCGCTAAAAAAAATCATCAAACCAACTAAAATCCCCAATCCTCCATAATAATTCACGGGCAAGGACTCAATTACTGCATTGCCATCGGCAAGCCATTCCATAAGTGAGCTTCCCACCAGTCTAATTATAGCTGACCAAGCAAGTGTGTACATTCCAGCAAGGAGAAGAATTCCACGAAAATGCATAGGGAATACAGGAAAGGAAGGGTTTTCGTCCATGGGTTGATTAACTTGGATATTGGATTAGCGGTTACCTGCTTGAATCACTTTACTACAAAACTATTCAATGGAATTAAAAAACACAGTTTCATCACAGTCTTTTATACTAATCGGCGCTGCGGCCTGTTTGCTTCTGGGGTTTACAATTGGAAAAAACTCAGGTGAAATCACTCCTAACTCTATAGAAGGCGCATCCGAGATTTTTGGCTTGTCATTCTCTCCTGCGGAAAAAGATAGCATGATTGGCTCTTTGGAAAATCAGAGGAGCAGATATGAGTCTTTGAGGGAAGTTTCAATAGATAACTCTGTGGCGCCTTCACTGGTTTTCAACCCCCTACCTGCGGGATTTCAGCCTGATCAAAACCAGCAACCACTTAATTGGGGATTGCCAACAGAAGTTGACCTTCCTGAGAAGGAATCAGATATCGCCTATTTACCTGTTCATGAGCTTTCCGTTTTGATCAAGTCTAGGAAAATTTCAAGCGAACGACTTACCACCATATATCTTGATCGGATCAAAACATATTCAGATACACTTCAATGCCTTATTTCATTATTGGAGGATTCTGCGTTGGAAAAAGCTAGAGCAATGGATGCTGAATTAGCAGCCGGAAATTATCGAGGTCCACTGCATGGAATCCCTTACGGCATTAAAGATCTGTTGGCAGTAGAAGGTACGAAGACCACGTGGGGCGCTATGCCATTCAAAGATCAGGAGATCGATATGACGGCAACTGTAGTAAATAAATTGAATGATGCTGGCGGAGTATTGGTAGGGAAATTCACTCTTGGTGCTCTCGCGATGGGGGATGTCTGGTATGGTGGCGTGACAAAAAATCCATGGAATCTAACCCAAGGTTCCAGTGGTTCATCGGCCGGATCTGCCTCGGCAGTAAGCGCTGGACTGGTCCCTTTCGCTATTGGCACTGAAACACTGGGATCAATCGTATCTCCTTCCACTAGAAATGGCGTAACTGGGCTGCGCCCAACTTACGGCCGAGTAAGCAAAAACGGCGCAATGGCCTTGAGCTGGTCTATGGATAAAATCGGTCCGATATCGAGATCTGCTTTGGATGATGGGATAGTCTTATCGGTAATAAATGGAGAAGACCCTATGGATGCCAGCACTATTAAATCTTCATTTAATTACTCGTCTAAAACGGATGTAAAAAAACTAAAAGTTGGCTACTTCAATTCTTTCTTTGAAGGTGATGGCTCGGGCTCTCAAAACAACAACGACGTACTTGAACTTCTGAGAAATCAGGGATTTGAACTTCATCCTGTTGAATTGAAAACTTCTGTAAATCCTAGAGCAATTCAAATTATGCTTTCGGTTGAAGGGGCGGCAGCATTCGATGAACTGACAAGACTAGGTTGGGATGATCAACTGGTAGCACAGCATAAAAATGCCTGGCCTAATACATTTCGGGCTGCAAGATTTATTCCAGCCGTGGAGTATGTTCAGGCAGCCAGACAAAGGACCATCCTAATTCAGGAAATGCATGAGATCATGAAGGATTATGATGTGATCGTCACTCCTAGCTTTGGAGGTCAGCAGCTGCAGATCACCAATCTTACAGGACATCCGGCACTCTGCCTTCCAAATGGATTCAATGAGCAAGGCTCTCCTACTTCCATCACCTTATTGGCGAATCTTTTCGAGGAAGAGAAATTGGTTATGCTTGGGCATTTGATCCAGTCAGCAAGTGATTGGCAAGCCAAGCGACCACCTATGTTTGACAAATAGATAAAGAAAAAAGGCAAGAATTAGAGTATCCTTCTATTCTTGCCTTTTAATGTTTTATGCTATCCAATTTTATTTCTTAGGGCCAAGCACACCCTGAATTCTCATATTGTTAGCATCCATAAACCAAATCTTCTGAGTCGTCTCTATAGAATAATGATCAATTAATTTGGTGGAATTATTCATGTAAATTTCTCCCAGCGTAGTAGAGCTATAAAACATATTATCCTCTGCGATCTTGATAGATACAGAACTCACCTTGTCCTCGAAATACGTAACCTTGATGTATTTCACCTTGCCTTTAGAATTGGGGAAAAGCTCATGAGTCAATGTGGCCTTGTCCACCTTGGTATCATAAGACTTAATTAAAGAGGTCTTGTTAATATCTGCTTCTGTAAAAACGCTGAACTCCTCTTCCCAATCCTTTGTGGAAAAGGTTGACTCAACTTTATTTTCCTGCCCTTGAATCCTAGAAACTTTGATCACGTTGACGCTATCAATTTCTTGGATTTTCATTTCTATGAATCCTTTTAGATCGAAATAGGGAAGTTTTTCAAAAGTGTTTACAGACTCATCCACACAAGAAAATAGCCCAAAAATGGCCAGAAAGAGAATCCCGAAGGAAAAACCTTTAATCTGCTTCATTAAGTCAATAAAATATTTCCAGTCATATCTTCCGGCTTTTCTATTCCCATCAATTTTAGAATGGTTGGAGCCAAATCTCCTAATTTTCCGTCGGTAATGGTAAGCTTGTCATTTTTGTCTACCATAATACATGGTACCAAGTTGGTGGTATGGGCCGTATTTGGTGTGCCGTCTTCATTGATCATCATGTCACTATTACCATGATCTGCTATGACGATGATCGTATAGTCATTTGCCAAAGCAGTGGTGATCACACTGTCTGCGCATGCATCTACTGCTTCACAAGCTTTTACTGCAGCATCAAAGTCACCGGTATGGCCGACCATATCTGCATTGGCAAAGTTTAGGCAGATGAAATCAGCACTTTTCTTTTTCAGCTCTCCATTGATTTTAGATGCAATTTCAAAAGCACTCATTTCCGGCTTGAGATCATATGTGGCAACTTTTGGTGAGGGACAAAGCAATCTACTCTCTCCAATAAATTCCTTTTCCCTTCCTCCAGAAAAGAAGAAGGTAACGTGTGGATATTTCTCCGTTTCGGCAATTCTGATCTGCTTTTTATTCGCTCCTTCCAGAACTTCTCCCAGAGTATTATTAAGGTTGTCTTTTTCAAAAAGTACTTCTACTCCTTTGAACGTCGCATCGTAATTTGTGAAGGTGACATAATCAACATTTAGCTTTTTCATATTGAAATCCTCGTAATCGCGCTGGGTAAGTGCCTGAGAAATTTCTCTACCGCGGTCAGTACGGAAGTTGAAGCAAATCACCAAATCACCATCTTGTATGGTTGCCAGAGGTTTATTATCAGAACCAACATGGATGATTGGGCGGATAAATTCGTCAGTGACATTATTCTCGTAAGATTTCTTCATGGCGGCTATGATGTCTTTGGACTTCTCACCTTCGCCTTTTACCATCGCATCGTATGCTAGCTTCACTCGCTCCCAACGATTGTCTCTGTCCATGGCATAATACCTACCTACTACTGAAGCTATCTTCCCAGCAGAATGAGTCAAATGAGCTTGAAGATCTTCCAGATAACCTATACCGCCTTTCGGATCAGTATCTCTTCCATCTGTGAAAGCATGTATAAATACATCATCCATTCCGTGAAATTTTGCCGCATCACAAAGACCTTTTAGGTGGGAAATATGTGCGTGAACACCACCATCAGAAAGTAATCCCATGAAGTGGACTTTCCTTTTGGAAGCTTTAGCTTTGGCAAAAGCAGCTTCCAAAACAGGGTGAGCGTTTAATTCTCCATTTTCAACAGCAAGGTTTATTTTCACCAAATCCTGATAGACTACACGACCGGCACCGATGTTCATGTGACCAACCTCGGAATTGCCCATTTGGCCTTCCGGCAAACCTACTGCGAGACCGGAAGCTTCCAATTTAGCGTGTGGATATTTGGTGTAAAGGCTATCAACAAAAGGTGTTTTGGCTTTATCAATAGCAGAAACTGAGGGATTGGTGGCGATTCCCCAACCATCCAAAATCATTAAAAGTACTTTCTTATCCATACCACAAATATATTATAATTCAGAGCAAAGTAGTCCCGAAATCCCGATTAGACAAAACTTCAAAGGGAAGCAATTTGGTAAACTAAAAAACGTAGAACATGATTCCTTTTTTGGCGTAGTATTTGCCTAGCATGGGCAATGACCTCAGTATTAAGTTTAATCGTTTCAATTTTCTTGTTTTTCCAATCTCCTGAGACGGGAAGGATCGATACGTTAAATTCCATCGAAACGGTTATTTCTGCCATTGACAGTGGCTCAAGCAGTGACTTAGCCAAATTTTTCGATTCCAGTTTGTCCTTAAATGTCAACGGATTACAAGGAGATTATTCCAAAAATCAGGCAGAACTGGTTTTAAAAGATTTTTTTAAGAAAAATCCACCCACAGGATTTAACCTTGTTTTTCGCAGTGAAACCAATCCAAGCATGAGCTCTTATATCGGTGATTATCAGACTGGTCAGGGGATGTTTAAGGTATTTATAAAAGTGTCCCAACAAGCTGCTGATTTTAAAATCTATAGTCTGGAATTTGTGAAAGGCTGAGAATTTCAATACTCAGCGGTCCTTTTGCCAATCAAATTATTTTTAAAAGTGGATGTACGGTTTTTTAATCACTTTATATACTGAGACTTCCCTTAAAAAATGAGTTTGAGCAGTCGATATTGAAAGTATTATAGAAATTTAATCTTTCGATCAAACAAAAGAAATTTGCCCTTTTGCGCCGCTGCGGGAGCTTCAAATCCCTATTTTTGGGCATGAAACCATCCTATCTCTCAGAAGAAGCAATTTCCACTTTTATTGAGTCTGCCTTTGCCGAGGATATTGGCCCAGGTGATTATTCTTCACTTTCAGCTATTCCATCAGGTAAAACCGGCCACGCAAAATTACTTATCAAGGGTAATGGAATCATTGCCGGAGTTGAATTGGCGGAGAAAATTTTCAAGACTTTTGACTCAAATCTTCAAGTAGAATTGCTTGTAAAAGACGGAGATGAGGTGAAATTCGGAGATATAGGACTTATTGTAAGCGGGCCATCCGCATCCATTTTATCTTCAGAACGACTGGTTTTGAACTGTATGCAAAGGATGTCCGGAATAGCCACCTTGACCCATCGTCTCACAGAGAAAATCCTACACACAAAAGCCCGGCTGATGGATACGCGAAAAACCACTCCAAATTTCAGGTTAATGGAAAAGTGGGCCGTTCATATCGGCGGAGGTGTAAACCATCGATTTGCGCTCTATGATATGGTGATGCTAAAAGATAATCATGTGGACTTCGCAGGCGGAATTGAAGCTGCAATTGCGCAGACCAAAGCCTACCTTAAAGAGAACAACCTTGACTTAAAGATTGAAGTAGAAACCAGAAATCTTGAAGAAGTGGCCGAAGTGATTGAGATTGGAGGCATTGATTTTATAATGTTGGATAATATGGACTATGCCACCATGAGAAAAGCGGTAGAGATGGTTGGGGACAATTTTAAAACTGAAGCTTCAGGAGGTATTACAGAAGAGACATTGGTAGACGTAGCCGAATGTGGAGTGGATTTTATATCCATGGGTGCGTTAACCCATTCAGTTCAAAGCATGGATATCAGTTTGAAAGCATTCTAAATCTTGATCTTTGAAATCTTGGCTTGGTTTCTGCCTAAATTAAAGAACTAAACTGAACCAACTATGAAGAACATATTATATATTTTCTTAATTTTTTCACTCGCTTCCTGTAGCTCCAAATCATTCCCGGATTCTAAATGGGAAAACAAACAATGGACTCTAGTAGAAATTTTGGGAGTTCCAGTTCAGACTTCAGGCTTGGCCAGTGATGCCAATTTAATCTTTGATGCGGATGATCAGCGCGTAAGTGGATCCGGAGGATGTAATAGAATTTTTGCTCCTTACGAAATCGGTAAGAAAAACACGTTGAAGTTTGGTGAAGTTGGAGCCACAAGAATGGCTTGTCCGAATACCGCTTTCGAAAATAAATTCCTGGAAACAATGAAGTCAGTACGGTATTTTCAACAAGCCGGCGGACAATTGCTGCTGAAAAACGGCGAAAAGAAAGTGATAATGAAACTTCAATAGACTAAAGCCAATTTTTCTTTCTAAAGAAAATAAGCATTCCGATCACCGCTGCTGTCATTCCGGCAATGACAATAAAATATCCATATTTATAGTGAAGCTCGGGCATATTGTCAAAGTTCATCCCATAGACTCCTGCTACAAAACTCAGCGGAATAAAGATCGTGGAGATAATAGTCAGCACTTTCATGATGTTATTCATGCGGTTGGAAAGACTATTCATATAAAGATCTAGTACCCCCGATGACATATCCCTGAACACTTCCATAGTCTCAATGACCTGAATAGTGTTTTCATAAAGATCCCGAATAAAAGGCCTGGTTTCGGGACTGATTTTATCGTCCGCATATTTGTCAAAAGATCCAATTACTTCACGAAGCGGATAGACCGTACGGCGAAGATCCATCATTTCCCTTCTTTGGACATATAGAGAATTAAGCGTTTCATTTCCCGGAGAAGTCATCGCTTGTGACTCCAAATTTTCAATTCGCTCGCCCACATTTTCCATTACGATGAAGTAATTGTCAATCACGGCATCAAGTAGCGCATAAAGCAAATAATCTGCCTTCCGTTGCCGTATTGCTCGCTTTGGGTCTGTAAGCCTACTACGGACAAAATCAAATACATCTCCTTTTTTCTCCTGAAAAGTCAGAAGAATTCCATCTTTCAATACAAAGCTGACTTGCTCATCGTCTATAGGCGCTTCTGGTGATTCACATTGGATCATCTTCATGGCTGCAAAAAGATAATCTTCGAAAGCTTCCATTTTCGGGCGCTGGTCCACATTCAGAATATCCTCCATAGTTAGCTTATGTATCCCAAAGAGCAACCCGATTTTCTCCAGCAATTCTACATCATGCAAACCGATGATATCTATCCATAATACTTTCTTCTTTAGCTTTAGATGCTCCTCAAGCTGGTCCAGATGAATAGATTCTTCATATAGATCCCTCTCATCGTACGTGATGATATTGATTAATACCTTATCCAGCTTTTTCTCTCCAGTGTAAATCAAAGCACCTGGAGGTAAACCTACCTTGTGAGTATTGTTTTTTTTCTTCTTTTTAGGTTTGAAAAGCTTTTGAACAGATTTAAAATTTGGAGTTTGAGGGCTCATAAAAAACTCGGTTCTTTTTATTTGGAATTAAGAAAGTCGACATTTCTTTTTAGTCCAGCAAGTTTAGTGCGCTTTACTGCCGATTTTTTAAAAACCTTTCGAAAAGTTTCTTGGGTGATTTCTTTCCAATCAGCCTTAGAGATATCTTTTAGCTCAGCACTAGGAGCAAACCTAGGTTCTTGATGAGGCTTGGAAAAGCGATTCCATGGACAGACATCCTGACAGATATCGCAGCCGAAAGCCCAATTTTCCATTTGACCTTTGAATTCACTTGGTATCGCATCTTTCAGTTCAATCGTCAAGTAAGAAATGCATCGGGAACCGTCAATGACTCCATTTTCCACAATCGCATCTGTGGGACAAGCATCGATGCAAGCGGTGCAAGTACCGCAGTAATCCTTGGCAAGGGGAGAATCGGGAGTCACCTCTAAATCAATGATGAGTTCTGCAAGGAAGAAGAAACTACCTTGTTGTTTATTCAATAAAAGACTGTTTTTACCAAGCCAGCCAAGTCCAGCTTTTTGTGCCCATTGTCGCTCCATGACGGGAGCGGAATCCACAAAACCACGACCGTCGATTTCACCGATTTCATCACGTAGGGTTTCCAGAAATTCATTGAGTTTGTCTCGAATCACAAAGTGATAATCCTCTCCGTAGGCGTATTTGGCGAGCTTGATGTCGGAGTTACCTCTTGGCAATTCATCCTTTGGATAATAATTATAAACCAAAGAAACCACCGATTTAGCACCTTCCACGAGTTTGGTAGGATCAAGTCGCTTGTCAAAGTGGTTGGCCAGATAACCCATTTCACCGTTGTAATTTCGGTTAAGCCAGTCTTCCAGTCTCGGAGCTTCCTCTTCCAAAAAACCCGCTTTCGCTATCCCGCAAAAGTCAAAGCCCAGCCGTTTGGCGGTGGATTTGATAATTGAGGCGCTTTTTTCGGCTAGGGTCATTCGGTAAAGTTAAGGGAAAGGGATTAAGTGTAAAGTGTTGAAATCTCCAAGTATTTAATTTTACAATCACTTTTATACTATAGCATCGACACCAAACAACTGAGTGATATTCTTAAACTATTCCTTACTTGATAAAACTTTTCTGTTTTCAATTAAACTCATCAGCCACTTCATCTGTTACAGCTACTATGAAAGGATTTCGATTTACTCAGTTCGTACCCACTCAGGATCCTGAGAAGAATACGTTCGAGAATCTACTGAATATATTTTTGCAACTCGTCACCATGACTGGCGGTGATGTAGCTGAAGCCTTGAGTTGGCTTACCAATCTGGATAATCGCTACCAAATGACCAATCCAAATTATGGCATTGGAGATTTTATTGAAGACCTTAAAAGCAAAGGCTATCTAACCGAGGAAAATCAAAAAGGTGAATTCAAAATCACTGGAAAAGCCGAGCAGACCATACGCAAGTCAGCTTTGGAAGAGATTTTCGGTAAGCTCAAGCGAGGAAAATCGGGTCAGCATAAAACCACTCATTCTGGACAAGGAGATGAACGGGGTACTGATCGCAGAGCTTATGAATTTGGGGATAATCTGGATCAGATTGCATTGACGGATTCACTGCGGAATGCGCAGGCCAACCATGGGTTTTCTGGGGATTACTTATTAACAGAGGGGGATTTGGAAGTGGCGGAAAATGAATTTCGCTCACAAACTTCCACAGTGTTGATGATCGATATTTCCCATTCCATGATTTTATATGGCGAGGACAGAATCACCCCTGCGAAAAAAGTAGCTATGGCTTTGGCAGAATTGATTAAAACCCGCTATCCAAAAGACACTTTGGATATAATTGTTTTCGGAAATGATGCATGGCAGATTGAGATCAAAGATTTGCCTTATCTGCAAGTTGGGCCATATCATACAAATACTGTAGCTGGGCTTGAATTAGCCATGGATTTACTTCGAAGAAGGAAAAATCCAAATAAGCAGATTTTCATGATCACCGATGGCAAACCGACTTGCCTAAAAGTCGGAATCAAATATTACAAAAATGCTTTTGGGATAGATAGTAAGATTCTGAGCGAAACGCTGAAACTCGCCGCCCAATGTCGAAAGCTTAAAATACCGGTGACGACTTTTATGATTGCTTCAGATCCTTATCTGAAGGAGTTTGTGAAAGAATTTACCAAAGTGAATAATGGGAATGCCTACTACAGCAGCTTGAAAGGGCTTGGCGACCTGATTTTTGAAGATTATAGACGAAATAGAACGAAACGCTTTTAAGCAATATGGACTACCAAAAACTGACACCAAAGGAACTCACCCAGATAAAAACACTTGGCCAACTGAAGGCAGCTGGCTACCAACCCAAATCAATCAAAGAAGAACTTCGCGATAATTTGATTTTGAAGATCAAGCGAAAGGAAAACGTCTTTGAAGGAATCTGGGGATATGAGGATACTGTGATTCCAGACATTGAGCGGGCGATTCTTTCTCGACACAACATCAACTTACTTGGTCTGAGAGGTCAAGCGAAAACCAGGATTGCCAGAATGATGACACATCTCTTGGATGAATACGTTCCTGTAGTTTTTGGTGCGGAACTGAATGATGATCCTTTGCTACCCTTGACTTCTTTTGCCAAAGATTTGATTGAGGAAAAGGGCGATAATACGCCTGTCACATGGTGGCATAGATCAGATAGATATACAGAGAAATTGGCCACGCCAGATGTATCCGTGGCGGATTTGATTGGTGATGTGGATCCAATCAAGGCTGCTACAATGAAGTTGAGCTATAACGACGAACGTGTAATTCACTATGGTTTGGTGCCAAGGTCACATCGTTCCATTTTCGTGATCAACGAATTGCCGGATTTACAGGCTAGAATTCAAGTAGCGCTATTCAATATTTTGCAGGAAGGTGATATTCAGATCCGTGGTTTCAAATTGAGATTGCCGTTGGATATTCAATTTGTATTTACAGCCAATCCGGAAGATTACACTAATCGTGGTAGCATAGTGACTCCGCTGAAGGATAGAATAGAAAGTCAGATCATTACGCATTATCCTAAGTCTATAGAGATCGGGAGAAGGATTACCGCACAGGAATCCAATCTTAAAGGCAAGCCTGTGGATAATATCTATGTTCCTGAATTGATGAAAGACTTGATCGAGCAGATTGCTATTGAGGCTCGAGGTTCTGAATTTGTGGATGAGAAAAGCGGTGTTTCTGCGAGATTGACGATTTCGGCTTACGAAAACTTGATTTCCGCTGCTGAGCGCAGAATGTATATGAATGGAGAAAGCAATACAATTATTCGGATTGCGGATCTGATTGGAGTGATCCCTGCTATTACTGGAAAGGTGGAACTTGTCTATGAAGGCGAGCAGGAAGGCGCAGGTTTAGTTGCTTATAATTTGATCGGAAAAGCCATCCGTTCGCAGTTTGTAAATTATTTCCCTTCACCTGAGCAGAAGAAAAAAGAAAAACAAGGCAACCCATATGTGCTGCCACTGGCTTGGTTTGGAGAGGGGAATGAGTTGGATATTCTAGCTTCCCAAGCGGACAAGGAATATAAATCAGCACTTCATTCCGTTCCAGGATTGGAAGAGGTAGTGACTCAATTGGTAAAAGATATGTCGGAAAAGGAGAAGGAATTCTTTATGGAATTTGCACTTCATGGATTGGCGGAATTCTCTCAGCTGAGCAAAAAAGTGCTTGATACAGGATTACAATTCAAGGACCTTTTTAGCTCCATGTTTGATATGGGGCCGGGCGATGAAGATGATTTTGAGGAGGATGATTTATAAGGTTTAAAACCGCAGAGACGCAGAGGGCGCAAAGTTTATTAAGATGAACCTTGCGCCTTTTGTTTTAAAAGGGATTATTTAAAGATGCAACAATACCAAGGCGATTAGCGCTGGTAAACCCTGCACCCAAAAGATTTTTTTACTTGCCGTCAGTGCACCAAAAATTCCAGCAACCAACACACAACTCAGGAAGAATATCGCTACATAAAAGGCCCATTTGTGATCCTCAATGAACAGCGACCAAACCAATCCTGCTACCAGAAAGCCATTGTATAGTCCCTGATTGGCAGCTAGTCCTTTGGTTTTAGGAAATAATTCTGCTGGTAGGGATTTGAAAGTTTTTTTTCCGATTGTTTCCCAAGCGAACATTTCGAAGTATAAAAAGTATAGGTGAAGGGCAGCAATGACGCCAATGAGAATTTTAGCGAGGATTTCCATAAATCTTTAGAATTTAGACAATCTAGCAATCTCTAAGATTTGGTAAAGCATTTCAGTTTCTGAAAACTGATTACTGAGACTGCGAACTGTTGACTTATATTTGTTCCATGCCAGAAACCAATCTTCCTAAGGAATTCGAGTCTCAGATGCTCGAACTACTCGGTCAAGCCGAATTTGAGCAATTCAAAGAAGCAATTAATAATCCTTCCCGAACTTCCATCAGGTTAAATTCTGCCAAAACTTTTTCACTTTCATGGAAAAACACGCCCATACCATGGTCCAAAACGGGCTTTTTTTTGGAAGAACGACCTTCATTTACTCTTGATCCTGCGATACATGCAGGAGCCTATTATGTGCAGGAAGCATCCTCTATTTTTATCGAGCATATTCTTAATTCCCTGGAAATTCCCAAGGGAATTTATCTCGATTTGGCCGCTGCACCTGGCGGTAAATCAACCTTGCTTTCTTCCTATTTAGGTAGTGAAGGAATGCTGGTTGCCAATGAGGTCATCCAGCCTAGAGCTCAGATTTTGAAAGAAAATATTATCAAGTGGGGATTGGGAAATGCTGTGGTTACCAACAATGATCCTGGTCATTTTTCTCCTCTGGAGGGCTTTTTTGACTTGGTTCTTGTTGACGCACCTTGCTCTGGAGAAGGAATGTTTCGCAAGGATCCTCAGGCTAGGGAAGAATGGTCCATTGACAATGTGCAGCTTTGTTCTGCCCGGCAAAAACGGATCATGGATCAAGCCGGCGCTTTGGTTAAGGCTGATGGATATTTGGTTTACAGTACCTGCACGTTCAATGAGGAGGAAAATGAAGATATGATCCGGTTTTTGACGGAAGAGTTTTCGTATGAGCCGGTTCGAATTCCGTTAGATGCTAGTTGGAATATCAGGGAAACCGAGGTAGAAGCTGAAGGAAAAACATTTTATGGCTATCGATTCTTCCCGCATTTGGTGGAGGGAGAAGGCTTTTTTATTACGGTTTTGAAGCGATCAACAGAGGCTTATATCCAAGAACCGAAGCGAATAAAAGATTTCAAACATCCTTACCTGAAGGAAGTATTTAATCGGGAATCCAGCGATTTGGATGCGGAATTAGGGTTTGATGGTAGCGGAAAATTCTATACACTAAATGATTCTTATTTCAGGTTTTCCAAAGATTGGAATCTGCATTTTCAGAAAATTTCACACCATTTGAGCTTGAAGTATTTTGGAGTGGAAATTGGGAAAAAGCAGAAAAACGACTGGATTCCAAATCATGAGTGGGCTTTATCCACATTACCTAAAAAGAACTTCCCTTCCCATGAGCTTTCGGAAACTGAAGCCATTGAATTTTTGCGTAAAAATGAGTTTGAAATCCCTGATTTACCAGTTGGCTGGGTGTTGATAACTTATAATAACTTACCTCTTGGCTGGATCAAAAACTTAGGAAACCGTGTGAATAACTATTATCCGAAAGAGTGGAGAATTAGGCTATAAAGTTTAAAGTACGAAGTAAAAAGTCTCAAGTACAAAGTAGGTGGTCCATCATAGCATTGAAATGTTGGTTAAAACTGGTTGTTGGGGAATTGAAGTTTAGAAGTGCCTCCTATCTTCGATTTACTACAAGTAAAGATGCAAATGCGTATTAGGATTTGGTAAACACTTAGATTTAGGTGACTTCGGTCATCGGTCTTCCGTCCAGTATATCAAAGAGAATTTGGTTGCTGGCATCATTACGGGTAATTACATAATTTTCACTACTTTCACCGCTGAAATAGTTCTTAACTTTATTTCTTTATCAACCGGAAGAGGTTTTACTTAGCTGTAGATTAATAGGGAATCGTGTGAAAATCACGAACTGTCGCGCAACTGTAAGTAACATACCAAAGACGATCATCCTCGCATGTCCACTGTCGCCCACACCACGGAGACGGGAAGGACGATGAAAGTCGTTACAAGTCAGGAGACCTGCCTATTCCGAATTGACGATGCTTCCGCGAAATGAGGCCTTTTAGTCTAGTTTGATGCGTTTTCTTAGTATACTATTATCTGTGTCCCTCGGCTCAGACAATTCCTGCTATGCGCGTATTTTACTTTTCGATTTGCCCTCAATTCGCCTGCATGGTGAGATCGAGCTAAAGAGCTTTTAACTAATTATTCATCATTAAAAGTTAAAAGAGATGCAAACGCATAATCTTGGCTATCCGCGAATTGGTAGCCACCGAGAACTCAAAAAAGCCTGCGAACAATATTGGTCAGGTAAAATCACAACTTCTGATCTGCTTACATCGGGAGAAAAAATCCGAAAAGCGAACTGGCAGTTTCAAAAGGATGCTGGAATTGACCTCATTCCGTCAAATGATTTTTCATTTTACGATCAAGTGTTAGACATGTCTTTGATGGTCGGTGCCATCCCTGAGCGCTATCATGAGGTGATACTCCAAAAAGGAGGAAATGAGCTGGACTTGTACTTTGCGATGGCGCGTGGCTACCAGCAAAATGGACTGGACATCACTGCGATGGAGATGACCAAATGGTTTGATACGAATTATCATTACATCGTTCCTGAGTTTACCAAAAATCAAGAATTCAAATTGTTCTCCACCAAGGTTATTATGGAATTCACTGAAGCTAAACAAGTAGGAATAACGACCAAGCCAGTTTTGATCGGCCCAGTTTCCTATTTGCTTTTGGGTAAAGAAAAGGAAGAAGGTTTTGAGCGTATCGACCTGATCAAAAACCTCCTTCCAGTTTATCTGGAAATACTGAAAAAACTCGATTCTCTGCATGTGGAATATGTTCAGTTTGATGAGCCTTTCTTTGCGATGGATTTAACCGAGAAAGAGAAAAATGCTTTTACATACGTCTATAAAGAGATCAAAAAAGCTTTCCCTTCTCTTAAAATCACCCTTGCTAATTACTTCGATTGCTTCGGGGAGAACTTGGAAACAGCACTTTCCCTTCCCATACACACACTTCACTTAGACTTAGTAAGATGTCCTTCACAGCTAGACGACATTCTTGATTCGGGGAAATTGAATGCCAATGTGAAGCTTTCTTTGGGAGTAGTAGACGGCAGAAATATCTGGAAAAATGACTTTCAACATTCACTTTCGCTTATCAATAAAGCGGTAGATAAAATTGGTAAGGATCGTGTTTGGATAGCACCATCTTGCTCATTGATACATTCACCTTGTGATTTAGATTTGGAGGAAAATACAGAATCTCTTCCTGCTGAAGTGAAGCAATGGTTGGCCTTTGCGAAGCAGAAAATCAAAGAGGTGGTAGCTCTCAAAAAACTTGTAGAAGATGGTAGTTCCATAGAGAATTTGGATGTTTTGGCACAAAATCTACAAGAAGTGGAAGACAGGAAAAATTCCACTCTTATCCACAATGATCAGGTGAAAAACAGAGTAAATGCTATCAAATCAACGGATGATAAGAGGCGAAATGAGTTTTCTACTCGCCAGTCCATCCAAAAAAAGGCATTAAACCTCCCACTTTTTCCCACTACGACTATTGGCTCTTTTCCGCAGACCACAGAGGTAAGATCCTGGAGGGCTCGATTCAAAAAAGGGGATTTGACTAAGCAGCTGTATGAAAAGCTCTTGGAAGATGAGACTAGAGAATCCATTCTTTGGCAGGAAGAAATCGGCATGGATGTTCTCGTGCATGGAGAATTTGAGCGGAATGATATGGTCGAGTATTTTGGTGAGCAGTTGGCAGGATTTGCTTTTACGAAATTTGGCTGGGTGCAGAGCTATGGAAGCAGATGCGTGAAGCCGCCGATTATCTATGGCGATGTGTATAGACCGGAACCGATGACGGTTCGCTGGTCAGCTTTTGCGCAGTCGCTTACCGAAAAACCTGTGAAAGGAATGCTCACTGGCCCAGTTACGATTTTGCAATGGAGTTTTGTACGAAACGATCAGCCAAGATCTCAGACTTGCACACAAATCGCGTTGGCGATACGCGATGAAGTGATCGATCTTGAGAAAGCCGGAATAGGTGTTATTCAGATTGATGAGCCTGCTATCAGAGAAGGTTTACCTCTGCGCAAAGCTGACTGGCAAAATTACTTGGAATGGGCGGTTCGGGCCTTCCGACTTTCGGCAAGTGGAGTGAAAGATGAAACCCAGATTCACACGCACATGTGCTATTCGGAATTCAATGACATCATCCAGAATATTGCGGACATGGATGCCGATGTGATTACGATCGAGTGTTCGAGATCTCAAATGGAATTGTTGGATGCCTTCGCGGAGTTTAACTATCCAAATGAAATTGGACCAGGAGTATATGACATCCATTCGCCACGAGTGCCCTCGAGAACTGAGATGATCCAACTAATGGAAAAAGCTAAAGCTGTAATCCCAGCGGCAAATCTATGGGTGAATCCTGATTGTGGCCTGAAAACCCGTCACTGGGAAGAAACCAGAAAGGCTTTGATTGAAATGGTGGCTGCTGCGAAAGAACTTCGTGAAGCTGTTTCTGAGCCCGTGAGCTAAAAAATATGCCTGGCGGGTTTTGAATCCGCTGGGCATTTTACTTTTCAGGATTTCATCTTTGATGGGTTTTGTCTTGAATCAAAAAAATCGATTACATATATCACATCCTTTTCAATCCTATAGATTACTTTGATATTCATGTGAAAAATGCGCCGATGATTTTTACCCAAGTGAGATAAGAATGGTTCCTCCTGACCCAAAAAAGGGTTTTTTACCAGATTTTCTATTTTTTTAAATAGCTCGGCAACAATTTTATCTACAATAAATTCAGGTATTTCAAGTTCAAAAAGGTAGAAATTAATTGTATTATCCAATGATTTCCATGCTCCTTCGGAAAAGCGAAGTTTCATTTACCTAGTTTGTTGGATACGCGTCTTTTTATTTCATCCATATCCATCACTCTATCATATTTTATATCCTCCTCCGATGCCTGGGCAGCAGATAGTAACCTTTCTTGATAGTCAGCTTTATTGGCTAAAAAAGTTTTGATTTCCTCTAGCCATTCTTCACTTTCCACATCAGCGATCATGGAATATATATCTAATTTCAATTTTTCCTTTTTCATAATCGTTTGATTTAAAACACTCTAATATACGATAAAACCAATTTTAGTATTGCTTCGATCTAGCAATTTCGTAACATCAAACACCCAGCATCGAACATCCAACCTGCACTCAAATCTCCTCTACTACACTTTTCCCTTTAGACCGATCACCAGAAGTCCATTCCCAGGTTTCATGGAGACGGATTTTACCATTTTCTAGGATTTCTGGTTTGGAATGGCAGATACCAGTCATCAGTTCCCCAGCGGAATTCACCTGATGATAGCGCATCGTAATATTTCCGGCTTCATCTACCAGACCAATTAGATGTCCTTTGAGGATTTTTCCGCCAGAATATTCTGCAGTCAGAATAGTACCTTCTTGGTGATAGTGGAAAACTGTCTCGGCGGAGGTTTCGCCGTTTTCTGTGTTTTGCACTGCGCGGAAAGCACGGTTATTATAATTGATCGGATTCATTACAATTGATTAAGCCATTTTTTTGCTTCCTCATCATCTGTAAATGACTTCATCGGAATCGGCGGTTTCTGGAATTTGAATAAGATACGCATGATGAATTGGGAAAGTCCAGGCTTCGAAACCATTGCCATTGAGGTGTAGATTTCAGGAAGTTTAGCCGTGGAAAATTTCCTCGTAGCCTTATCAGGAACTGGTGAATCGCAAAGATAAATCAGCAAAGGAACTGGCTTATTTCCAGTAATGCTTTTTACCAAAGCCACATTGTCGGCTATCAGCTGGACCGTGCGCTTGATGGATTTGGAATAGGAATACAGAATTTTTCCATCGAAATAATAGTCCGCAATTTCGCCTTTGATTAGTGACGATTCGGCTGGTTTCTTCATGCGTTGACAAGATTCATTTCACTAAAATTAAGTCCTTTCGTGGAAATGTATGGCTTTTCAATAAATCCTTCCAAGTATCTTGTGAGTTCAAATCCCAAATTTTGACTTCGCCATGAGATTTATACTTCTAAGTTTTTCCCTACTTCTTTGTCTTAGTGCTCAAGCACAGATGTTTCCTCATGGAGAGGAATTTACAAGACAGGATACCCTTCGAGGTACGATCACTCCTGAGCGTGCCTGGTGGGATCTACAATATTATCATTTGGAAGTAAAAGTAGATCCCGAGACCAAGTCGCTTTCAGGCAAAAATACCGTGCGATACAAAGTGTTGGAAGATGCAAAGCGCATGCAGATTGACTTGCAAGCGCCTATGCAACTCACCAAAGCGGTGCAGGATGGAATCGAATTAGAAATTGAGCACGAGGGAAATGCGCATTTTATCACTATGAAAGCTTCGCAAAAAGTGGGAGAAGAAAAGGAAGTGATTTTGACTTTTTCAGGAACACCTGTGGAGGCAGTTCGCCCACCTTGGGATGGTGGATTGACTTGGAAAAAGGACAGCAATGGCCTTCCCTTTATTGCTAATTCCAATCAAGGACTTGGCGCTAGCATCTGGTGGCCAAACAAGGATCATATGTATGATGAAACTGATCAGGGAGTTTTGATGAGCGTGACTGTTCCGGAAAATTTGATGGACGTTTCCAATGGTCGATTGATAGGAACGGATCATGACAAGGACGCCAAGACCAAAACCTATCACTGGGAAGTGAAAAACCCAATAAATAACTACGGAATCAATATCAATGTGGGCGATTATGTCCATTTCGGAGAAAAATACAAAGGCGAAAAAGGCGAACTGGACATGGATTATTATGTGCTGCGGGAGAACTTAAAGAAAGCCAAAAAGCAATTTGCCGATGCGGCCAGAATGATGGAAGCCTTTGAACATTGGTTTGGACCGTATCCGTTTTATGAGGACAGTTATAAACTAGTGGAAGCACCCTATTTGGGTATGGAGCATCAAAGTTCTGTGACCTATGGGAATGAATATGAAAATGGCTATTTGGGTCGTGATCTGAGTGGAACAGGCTGGGGATTGAAGTTTGATTTTATCATCATCCACGAGTCAGGTCACGAGTGGTTTGCGAATAATATCACCTACCGAGATATCGCCGATATGTGGGTACATGAAGGCTTCACTTCTTATTCTGAGAACTTGTTCTTGGATTATTTCTATGGAAAAGAAGCTGGGTCAGCTTATACCTTAGGTTTGAGAAAAGGTATCAAAAACGATATTCCAGTGATAGGCACATACGGTGTGAATCAGGAAGGTTCTGGCGACATGTATAACAAAGGTCACAACATGCTGCATATGATCCGCCAGATTGTAAATGATGATGAGAAATGGAGATCAATATTGAGAGGCTTGAATTCTGAGTTTTACCATAAAACAGTCACCACCCGACAAATCGAAAATTACATCTCTCAGAAAGCTGGAATTGATCTAAGCCCTGTTTTTGATCAATACTTAAGGGATATTCGAATTCCTATTTTCAGCTATTATTTGGAGGAAGGTAAGTTGTTTTATCGTTGGGAAAATGTAATCGATGGATTCGATATGCCGGTGAAAATCTATGTCGATGGAAAGGAAATGGTTTTGAAACCTACTCAGGGTTGGCAATCAGTTGATGTTTCGCAGAAAAATGCCGAAATCATTGTGGATAAAGATTACTATGTTGGCTCGATGAATATTTTGGGAAATTAATTCAAAAAGGGAATAAGCACTTCCTTTGCTTTTTCTTCAGTGAATAGAACCAGGCCGGTCATGTTATCGCCTGGGTATTTGAAGACAATCATTTGATTTCCCAAACACTTCACCTCAAATCGCAGCGGAGGATCTATGTCATCGATGAATTCTAGAATTCCTTCAGGAGTTAGTTTACAGTCCAATTCGTATTCTTCACCGTTTTCTGTCTTAACTGAAGTACCATCTTCAAAGAAAGTGTAATAGGAGTTAATCTTTCGGGTTTCGTCTAGACAATACCAAGGGTTTGCAATTAACAGTTCTCTGGTAATTACCTTACCGAAAAAAATGATATCAACGGACAACTGATTGATAAAGTCGAACATAGCAATTCAATTTACTAATTCGTTTCAACTTTAGCTGTATAAGTTTTTAAGCTTTTAGATAGGAATTATTCTAATCCTTGATCTTGTAGATTTTTCCGTCGGCTTTGGTCATCAAATAAATTTGGCCTGTCTTGTCCTGTCCAAATTTGAGGTCCACTCGTTTGCTTCCACAAAGTTCCTGGAGATCCATTTCCTTTCCTTGAAAAGTAATTCCCCAACTTTTGACAGGGACATTGTTCAAGTCACTAAGATCTGCAAAAAGAAGGCGTCCAGACGTTATATTTCCAAAAACCCATTTGCCCTCAAGCGGGCCTGAAGGCATGAAATATCCTCCAATAATTGCTGCAATTTCATCGTGGTCGATTTGAATAATAGGGTGAGTAACATCTAGCTTATTATCCTGATCATTTATCGGATAAACACTGCCCATATCACCATAAGGATTGATAATGAAACTACCTTCTCTTATTGGCCAGCCATAAAATTTGCCCGGCTCGATTCGATTTAGTTCCTCTACGTTATGATGGCCAATTTCTGTGGCAAACATTCTACCTGTATTGTCCCAGAAAACACGGTTAGGATTTCGGAAACCGTAGGCATATACTTCTCCGGCCTTTCCTGCTTTCCCAACAAAGGGATTATTTTCAGGAATCCCATACTTGCCATTTTTACTATTTCTCTCTGCTGGATCAATGCGCATGATACTACTCCAGATTTTTGAACCCTGATGATCAGCCAAAAAAGCAAAGCCACTTTCCGCACTTCCTCCATCACCAAGAGCAATATAAAGCAAACCGTAACCCTCACTTCCGGGTTTGGAGTTTGGATTAAAAGCTAATTCCTGAACTCCATGAATCTGGGTTACTACATCTATTCGCATGAATTCACGTCCTTCTCCTTGAAAAGTAGGAGCTTCAGGATTATCAGTTTTCCATTCCGTCAATACCCATTGCATTGTGACTTTTATGCTATCTGCATAGTCAAAATCAGCGGGCATAGTTCCGGAAGGCTCTGTATGCGAAGTATATAAAAGCCCATTGCTGCTGAATTCGGGGTGGAATGCATAGCTCCCAAATCCTGTGGCCAAGCCTGGCTTAGAAACCAATTTTGGTCGAAGTTCTTTTAAAGGGAGATAAACTGAATGTTTCCCATCTTTTAGCTCGTAAAGTGTGCCATGCTGATCACTCACAAATGTCCTTCCCGAAACAGGCTCAGACTCCAATTTGGTGATCTTGGCTAGTGGTGGTTCAGGATTTGATGCGGGAATCTGGGTATAAAACTCTAGTTCTAATCGTACGCCGGAATCAGGAATACTATCGGGAATAGGATCCGCTAAACCAGTTTGAGGAACTGTATCGGGTAAAGTTGCATAAGTATGAATGTATGCCAAAAGTGAATTTATGTCCTGATCGGTCAAGCTAGAAAAAGCTGGCATGTAGGTATTATAAACTTCAAAAAGCGCTGCCGCTCTAGGGTCATTTGAATCGATGACTTTAGCAGGATCTTGAATGAAATTCCTAACCCATTCTGTTTCTACACTATGAGTGACCCCGCTAAGATTGGGACCAATTCCATTCTGCTGGAAATTGTGACAAGTGCTGCAATTATTTTCAAAAAGTACTTTTCCAGCTTGGATTTGCTCCTGATCAGTGCTGATATCACTGCCAAATTCATTTTTTTTTTGTGAACAGGAAAAAAGAGCTATTGCTGTAAAAAAGAATAGGATTACTGATTTATACATTGCTGCTAATTAGTGGTTTTACACTTTTGTGGCAAACAATTTATTTTGATCGGTTAAACTGTCCTGCTTATATAGTGCAATTTCGAAAAACGCAATAAATTTTGCTCTATATGGGCTATTGGTTTACTATGATTGTAAATGTTGTTCCGTGATTGAGTTCACTTTCTACTTCTATAGTTCCACCGAGACTTTGGACATGGTTGTACACCAAATAAAGGCCAATTCCTCTGCTGTCTTTTTGAGTTGTGAATGATTGCTGGAATCCAAAAATCTTATCCCCAACCTTATTCAAATCAAAACCTAATCCATTATCTGAAAATTTCAAGTAGACTTTATCACCAATCAGAGCAGAAGAAATTTTAATAACAGGTGAGGTGTGTGCTTTTTTATATTTTACCGAGTTAGTGACCAAGTTTAGGAAAATGCTTTCTAAATATGTGGCGTTCGAATTGATTTTAGAGATCGCATCAAAATTTACATCTATTCTTGCACCCGCATTTTTAAGAATAGAACCTATAGATTTAGACACATTCCTAACCACCTTTCGAAGATCCACCTCCTTAACTGGTATATAAAGAGATTTTTTTTCCTGTAATTCTTTTGAGTAGATATTTAGTTTATCCCGCAAATCTTCACAACACATTTTGAAAACCTCCATCAGTTCGAAGGTTTCTTTGTCCGTAATATGTGAATAGTTTATTAGCTCAAAAAGGGATAGCAGGTTATTGATCGGAGACCTTAGATCATGTGCAGTCATGTGCCCTATATGACGAAGATCTTTATTGGTTTCCGTCAAGTCCGCCAAAAGTGCATTTCGCTCAGCTTCCAGCTCCTTTTTAGGAGTTATATTCTTAGCTATCGCAAATACTATTTGAGAATCCTGTACGGGCTGGGAAGTCCAAGAGAGCCAAACTATTTCACCCGATTTAGTAACGTACCTGTTTTCGAAGTTAAGCAGAGGACAGGAATTAAGTAATTCAGTCCTTACTCTGGCAGTGGTCTGCTTATCTTCATGATAGATAAAATTATGAATAGGTGAATCGTACAATTCCTCATAAGAGTACCCCAAAAGTTGCTGTACGGAAGGATTTACTTTCTTAAAATATCCATCGAACCCGGCAATGCAAACTAAGTCAGGAGTCAATTCAAAGAAAATATCGTACTGGGAAAATTCCGAATTCATTATCGTGGGTTTATTGAAACTCTATTGCCAAAATATTAGCTAGAATAATCAAAGATCCATCGAAACAGAAAGAAATTTAATCATACGCATACTAGGTTAAGAATTGATTGCTACTTACTTCTATTTATTCTTGCTCGATCTTAAAAGTTTCGTCTTCCAAATAATGAGGATAGATTTTTCGATGTTGCTTTTTCACTTCTGTGATCAAAGCCTCGCGGAAACCCTCCACATTCAGTCCGCTTGCAGCAGCCATAAACACTGGTGGAATTCCGGTCTTCTTACCGTAAGCCTCCGCCAGCGCGTCGAAATCATGAAAATCAGCTTCTTCCAATTCCAATTCCGTCATATGCATGCTTTCTTCCTCGCTTGGCATAGTTTCTACCAGATCGATTTTATTAAACACAAGCAAAATAGGCTTGTCTCCGGCTTTGATTTCATTCAAAGTTTCGGTGACTACAGCGATATGATCCTCGAAATGCGGATGGGAAATATCCACAACATGTACCAAAAGATCCGCCTCACGAATTTCATCCAAGGTAGATTTGAAAGCTGCGATTAAGTGGGTCGGGAGTTTCCTAATAAACCCAACAGTATCAGAAAGTAGGAATGGAACATTTTCCAAAACCACTTTCCGTACAGTAGAATCTACCGTAGCGAAAAGCTTATTCTCAGCTAAAATATTTGTCTTGGTGATGAGGTTCATCAGTGTAGATTTTCCTACGTTGGTATAACCGACTACTGCTACCCGCACAATTCCTTTTCTACCTTTTCGCTGGGTTTCACCTTGCTTTTCTATCTCACGGAGCTTCTCTTTCAAAAGTGTGATTCTCCCTCTGATATCTCGCTTATCCGTTTCAATTTCCTTTTCACCTGATCCTCCACGTGTGGTCGTGCCCCCTCTCTGGCGCTCCAAGTGAGTCCAAAGGTTAGTGAGTCGAGGAAGTAAATATTGGAATCGAGCAAGTTCTACCTGCGTTTTCGCTTGGGCGGTTTGTGCTCTTTTTAAAAAAATGTCCAGAATCAAAAGAGATCTATCGTAGATCGTGACCTTCAGTTCATTTTCCAAGTTTCTCATCTGGGAAGGAGATAGGTCATCATCAAAAATGACCATGTCGACATCAAAATGCTTGATATACGCTTGAATTTCTTCAAGTTTTCCTGAACCCACGAAAGTCTTGATATCCGGCTTTTCCATTTTTTGGGTAAAGCGATGTACAGTCTTTGCGCCTAAAGTTTCTGTCAGAAATGCCAATTCATCCAGATATTCATCGGTTTGCTGATCAGTTTGATATTGACGTATTACACTTACTAAAATAGCCGTTTCCTCTTTGACGGCTGTTTCATGAAGTTTTTGAAGTTTTCGGGAATGTTTACTCATATTTTAATTGCTATATCGAAACAATGCGAATAACTGAAATATAGTTTCCTATTAGTCTCAGAACCCTCATTATTACTCTTGCATTTTGCGACTTCTTACTTTGGAGAACTTAAAGTTCGACATATTTCCTTAAAATTGATTAGGATAGTGAACTGTCTGTTGGTTATTTTGCCTTTTAAACGCGAAACAATAGCTCAAGATGGCCCAAATAAAAAAAGCAAACCTGAATGGTGTTTTAGAGATATTCCCTAGAATTTTTGAAGACCAAAGAGGATATTTCTTTGAATCATATCGTGAAGACTGGCTACTTGCTGAAGGTGTAACACATGGATGGGTACAAGATAATCAGAGTTATTCCCAGAAGGGAACCGTCAGAGGACTTCATTTCCAGAGAGGTGAATTTGCTCAGGCAAAACTGGTTCGGGTGATACAAGGAAAAGTTTTGGACGTGATCGTGGATTTGAGAAAAGACTCGGCGACATTTGGACAAAAATATTCTACCATCCTGGATGCGGAAAGAAACAATCTAATGTATGTTCCGGCAGGTTTTGCACATGGATTTTCTGTATTGGAGGATTCGATTTTTGCCTACAAATGTTCCAATTACTATAATAAAGAAAGTGAAGGTGGAATCCTTTGGAATGATCCCGCTCTGCAGATAGACTGGCAGGTAGAAGTTCCTATGACTTCTGATAAAGATGCTGTGTGGCCAACTTTGGAAGAATTCAAAACTAGCGAAGGAGGATTATAATGGGGTTTTTAGATCTGTTCAAGAAAAAGCCAGAGGAAATCGAAGAATTGGACCTAAGTTGGTTGGAGGTAGACATGCATTCGCATTTAATTCCAGGTATAGATGACGGGTCTAAAAACATGGAGGAATCCATTCAATTAATCAAGAGGCTTTCCGGTTACGGCTTGCGTAAAATTATTACCACTCCGCATATTATGGCAGAGTATTATAGGAATACTCCTGAGATAATCAATATGGGGCTGGAAGATCTTCGGAGAGCGATAAAAAACGAGGGTATATCCATAGAAATTGAAGCGGCTGCGGAGTATTACATGGATGAAATTTTCCTTGAGAAAATTAAAGATGGGGAAGAAATCCTGACTTTTGGTGACAACTACATTCTGGTAGAGACAGGGTTTATCAATAAGCCTCAGATGCTTTTGGAAATCATCTTTCAACTCGAAATGGCAGGTCTTAAACCTATTCTAGCGCACCCAGAGCGTTATCAATATTTAATCGCAGACAAAGGTCTACTTCAGGATCTCACTGACCGAAAGATTATCTTTCAGGTAAACCTGCTTTCTCTTACAGGTTTTTATTCTAAGCCTGTTAAGGACTTCGGCGAAATGCTGGTGGAAACAGGCTTGGTTAGATTTTTTGGTACTGACTGCCACAATCCACGTTATTTAGACATGATGGAGACTTTACCTAAATCAAAATTGTACAGTAAAATCAAGCAACTTCAGTTGCTAAATTCCTCTCTTTGATTAGTCATATTAGTCAATGAAAATTCTCATTACAGGCATTACAGGCTTATTTGGTAGCTATCTGGCTAAGGAATTTGCAGCTCTTGGTGAGATTCATGGCTTCCGCAGAAAAAAATCCTCTTTAAGACTTCTTGAAGGAATTGATTTTCAGATTATTTGGCATGAAGGTGAGCTTTCGGATATAGAATCTCTGGAGTCCGCAATCACCGGAATGGATTTGGTCGTTCATGCAGCAGGTAAAGTTTCTTTCGATTCCTATGACGAAGATAATCTACATCGAATCAATGTAGATGGCACGACTAACCTGGTAAATGCAATGCTGAATGTAGGGGTGAAAAGACTAGTTCATATAAGTTCTGTCGCAGCAATAGGCAGAAGCCCAGAATTGAGTGAAATAGATGAGAATTTCAAATGGGTAGAATCTCCTTACAATACACATTATGGGATTTCCAAATACTTGGCTGAGCTGGAGGCTTGGAGGGGAGAACAGGAAGGCCTGGACCTTATTGTGGTGAACCCTTCAATATTATTAGGAAAAATCAGTGATGACCGAAGCTCTTCAGATATCTATCATTATGTGTTGGAGGAAAATTCCTATTACCCCACAGGAGATCTAAACTACATTGATGTACGGGATGCAGCGAGACAAGTAAGGGAATTAGTGGAAAAAGAAGCTTGGGGAGAGCGCTTTATCTTAAACAAAGAGAAGATTTCTTATAAGAAATTCTTTGAAATCATGGCTTCCGTATTCGGAAAAAAACCACCTGCTACTGCAGTAAACCAAGTAATGCTAAAAACGGCCGTTTTCTTTAATAACTTCTTTAGGAAAATAGGATTGAGCAAAAGTCCTTTAAATAAGAAAACAGCAATGATCTCTCAGCAAAAAGTATTCTTTGATAATTCTAAAGTAAATAAGACACTTAAAAGTAATTATCGTAGTCTGGAAGACACCTTTAGATGGGCAAAGTAAACTTATTTTTGATCACCATCGTTTCTACTCCAACTCGCCAGATGAGATTCAGCTGTTTCTTACAAATGCGAAAATAAAATTTTAACAAATCGAGATTTTGAGAGACCAAATTAATTGGTAACTTAAATAAACCATAATACATCCTAATGACCGGAGATCACGATCACGATTGGGAAAATGATAAGAAGCTGGTAGAGCGATTTGAAAATTCCCTGCAATCCAATCTGGACCTTTATTTTGAAGAGGAAGAATTGGAAGATATCATCCGATTTTACTTTGATCAACAGAAGTTTCTAAAGGCTTTACGTGCTGCTGAGTTTTCTCTGGAAAGGTTCCCTTTTTCAGTAGAAATCAAGCTCTTGCAGGCTCAGTGTCTTATTTTCAACGACGAGTTGGAAGAGGGATTGGGTATTTTGGAAAACATCAATAATATTTCTCCCAATAACGAAGAGATTATTCTTGCTTTAGCTAACGCACACATCTTGGCAGGAACACCTAGAGAAGGAATTGAATTACTGGAGAAGTTTCTTCCATTGGCAGAAGATAAAGCAGAGGTATTTTACTCGTTAGGTAATCTATACCGTGTCCAAAACAATAACGAAAAAGCAAGTTTCTACTTTAAAGAAGCTGTAAAAAATCGCATCAATCATGAGGACGCTCTTTTTCAGTTGGCGATGATCACTGAGGAAGAAGGCTCTTTCGATGAGATACTTGATTTCTATCAGGAATTTATTGATCAAGATCCTTATAGCGCAGGTGCCTGGTACAATCTGGGCGTGGTATATAATCGCCTGGGAAGATTTGAAGATGCAATTAAGGCGTATGATTATGCCATTTTGATCGATGACACCTTCGCTTCGGCCTATTTTAATCTGGGAAATGCCTTAATGAATACCCAGCAGTATGAACTCGCATTGGAAGCTTATCAAAACACCATTAACTGTGAAGGCGCAAATGCGGAGAACTGCTGCTATATGGGTGCTGCATATGAGAAGCTGGATAAAATCGAGGAGGCTTTCAAATATTTTAAGAAATCTGCCAAGTTTGATGAGGAGTACGACGATGCCTGGTTTGGACTCGGAATGTGCATGTTGAAGAAGGAAAAATTCTTCGAAGCGATACATTATTTTAAAAAAGCGTTAAATCTTACTAAAGAAAACGCAAATTATTGGGTAGGTCTTGCGGACGCTGAATTCAATCTTGGCAATATGCAGGCAAGCTCCGAAGCTTATGAGGAAGCTATCAATCTAGAGCCCGGAATTCTGGAAACCTATGTGAATCTGGGACTTATATATTTCGAGCAAAACCGCTTTGAGGAAGCTATCGATGTGACCCGTGAAGGTATTGAGGAAATGCCGGAAGAGGCAGAGCTATATTATCGCTTGGTAGTGTACCTTATCAAAATGGGCAATTACAAAGAGGCGTTTTCATTTTTGGAAAATGGGTTAACTTTGGACTTTGAAAAGCATACCATCATGTATGATTTGATGCCGGAGCTTAAGCAGCAGAAAGCCTTATACAAGATTATTGCCCAATATCGAGAGCAAAATCTCGAGTCGTAACATTAAAACCTCGCTAATGAATTATGAGCTGAATAATATCCCTGTTCGGACTGAAAAGCCGCGAACCAAAGGATTTACCATGGCTATGGACAAAGGCCTAAGCCTCCGTGCCACAGAAGATTTTGTAGACAGTTGTTCTGATTTTGTAGACATCGTAAAGCTAGGCTGGGCAACATCCTATGTGACCAAAAACTTATCTCAAAAACTGGCAATCTATAAGGAGGCTGGAATACCCGTATACCTAGGAGGAACTCTTTTTGAAGCTTTTATTGTAAGAGGTCAATTTGATGACTACAGAAAAGTGCTAGATAAATACGATCTGTCATTTGCTGAAGTATCAGATGGTTCTATCTCTCTAAACCACGATAAGAAATGTGAATTCATTTCTACACTGGCCAAGCAAGTAACTGTACTATCTGAAGTGGGATCTAAGGATGCTGCTAAAATAATACCTCCTTACAAGTGGATAGAGCAGATGCAGACAGAGTTGGATGCAGGAGCTTGGAAAGTAATAGGAGAAGCCAGAGAAGGGGGAAATGTTGGCCTTTTCAGAGATTCCGGGGAAGTTCGACAAGGATTAGTGGAAGAAATTTTGACTCAGATCCCTGAGGAAAGAATCATCTGGGAGGCTCCGATCAAGTCACAGCAGGTCTGGTTCATTAAATTAATCGGTGCAAATGTGAATCTTGGAAATATTAGCCCTTCGGAAATAATTCCTTTGGAAACAATTCGACTAGGTTTGAGAGGGGATACATTTGATCACTTTTTGGGAGAAATAAAATTGTAATTCGACTTAACTCACTACAGGCTGATTGGAATATTCCTATCAGCCTTTATTTTTGACCATGGATTCTATTAGAAAGTATGTGCTCACCTACCTAAAGGGCATGAGCATGGGAGCGGCAGACATCGTACCGGGAGTATCCGGTGGTTCTATTGCGCTAATCACCGGCATATACGAAGAGTTACTTCGTAGTATTAATTCCTTCAATGGAGATAGTCTAAAGCTGTTGCTAAGGTTTGAATTCAAAGAATTCTTCAAAGCAGTGAATGGGGCCTTTCTAGTAAGTCTATTTTTGGGAATTCTTACAAGCATTTTTTCGCTATCCAAGCTCATCACTTATTTGATGGACGAGCACCCAATTCCACTATGGTCATTTTTCTGCGGGCTGATTTTGATCAGTGCCTTTCTTATTCTGAAAGACATCAAGAAATGGAGCATAGGCGTAATAATCGCATTAATCATCGGCACAGTTGCTGCGTATTTTATCACCGAATTACCGCCTACATCTAGTCCTGATGCACTATGGTTTACCTTTGTAGCAGGTGCTATTGCTATTTGTGCCATGATTTTGCCAGGAATCAGCGGAAGCTTTATTCTTCTGATTTTAGGGAAATATGAGCCAATATTACATGCAGTTTCAGAGCGTGATTTTGTTACTCTTGCTGTTTTTGCTTTGGGATGTATTGTTGGTTTATTGTCCTTCAGCCGTGTCATTTCTTGGTTGCTCAAACATTATTATTCCATCACTATAGGATTGCTTTCAGGCTTTATGCTTGGATCAATCAATAAATTATGGCCTTGGAAAATTGTCACAGCCTACCGAACTTCCTCTAGTGGAGAAGAAAAGCCGTTTTTGACTAAAAATCTATTCCCAAGTGACTACTTAGATCAGACAGGTTTTGAACCAAAATTAGTATTGGCTGTATCTGCATTCCTATTTGGGATTATTTTAGTGTATGGGATAGATCGTCTAGCAGCATATTTAAAGAAATCATGAGGAAATTCGGACTGATAGGGCATCCGCTTACACATTCATTTTCCAAGAAATATTTCAGCGAGAAATTTGAAAGGGAAGGTATAGAAAATTGTTCCTATGAATTATTTGATATTCCAAACGCATTTGAGCTAGATGATATTCTTAATGATAATCCAGAAATCGAAGGCATCAATGTGACCATTCCCCACAAGGAAGACGTGATCGCATTGATGGATGACTTGGAAGAAGCCTGCGAGGAAATCGGTGCGGTAAACTGCATTCATATTCAGGACGGGATTCGAACAGGATACAATACAGATTACATTGGGTTTAAAAATTCACTTTCTCCTTGGCTCGGTGGCGTAAAACCAAAAGCATTGATTCTAGGCACTGGAGGAGCTTCGAAAGCCATCACACAGGCATTAATAGATTTGGATATAGAGTTCCTGAATGTATCCCGCTCGGAAGATGAGGACCAAATCACATATGAGGATCTGGCCTCAGATCCAGAAATACTGAAGACTCATCATCTTATCATAAACACCACTCCACTAGGCACATTCCCAAATGTAGAGGGAATTCCAGCTATTCCTTTAGCGCAATTTTCTTCTTCGCATTTTGTGTATGATCTAGTGTATAACCCTCCGGTGACCACTCTAATGAAGGCCTGCCTTGATGCCGGAGGAAAGGCTAAGAATGGATATGAAATGCTTGTTTTACAGGCAGAGGCCTCTTGGGATATCTGGAATAGTTAATTATTCGTCGTGAAAAAAGCCATTCTCATTATTCAATGTCCTGATCAAAAGGGAATAGTAGCTGCAGTCTCCGGATTCCTTTATTCCTACCAAGGAAACATACTGGAAGTAGATCAGCATGTAGACGAGGAAATGGGTATGTTTTTTATGAGAGCAGCATGGGAATTAGATACTTTTTCTCTGGAGAAAGAAAAGATTGCTGAACAGTTTAAGTCAGAAGTTGGGCAGCGGTTTCAGATGGATTTTAAACTTCATTTTAATTTCCCAAAGCCGAGAATGGCCATTTTCGTTAGCAAACTTTCTCATTGTTTGTTTGATATTTT
>TARA_R110002012_G_scaffold57941_16_pt1 | contig 62453 bp, 60 predicted proteins | sample TARA_R110002012 | Tara Oceans TARA_R110002012 (sample SAMEA4396515) | marine metagenome | biome: Westerlies Biome; feature: [DCM] deep chlorophyll maximum layer (ENVO:01000326); material: water (ENVO:00002006), including particulate matter (ENVO:01000060) such as... | depth 40 m
TGCAGGCCGAAGACTGCGAAGATATGCATCAGCCACAGCGGATCGTTGCGCGCTAGGAAGAATGTTTCAAGGAACGACAGCAGCGCCATGAACACCACGATGGTGAAGAACATGTCGGCGAGTTTGCGGTTCTCGGGGATCTTTCGCGCCTTGGCATAATTGATCATCGGAGCGACATAGAGCACCCACAACAGCACCGATCCGCCGACAAAACCGAGATTGAGCAGGATATCGAGATAGTTGTTATGGCCGTGGACGATGAAACGGTAGTCCCAGGCGTCTTCAAACGGCTTGTCGAGCAGGAACACGTTGTCGGTGCTCCAGAAATTGTAGAGCCCGAACCCGAGCCACGGCTTCTCCGGGATCTTGGAAATGCTGAACTGCCACAAGGTGGCGCGGCCGGTATAGGTGTCGTCGCCCAGCAAGTCGCCGATAATGGTCAGGATCGTATCGCTGTAGAGTGAGCCGAGGGTCACGGTGGCGACGGCGCAGACCGCGAGCACGAACACGACAATCGCCGCGCTGCCGCGTCCGAACAGGGTCGCCATCCAGACGATCATGATCGACAGCGGAAAGAAGCCGCTCGTGGTTTTCGATCCGGTCTTGAGCACGAACAGGGCTCCGGCCAGGAAGATCACCCATCCGGCAAGACGATGACCAGACCGCGCCAGGTAAAGTCCAAAGATGGCAATCACGCACATCACCGGTCCAGCAATGTTCTTGTGGCTGAAATGGCCACGCCACAGTCCGGAATGCTGCGGCTCATAGGCGTCGTATCCATGCGTCGCGAGATCAGGCACCAGCAGCAACCCGCCATAGGACATAGCCAGTACCGCGGCCGCCCCAAAGAGCAGGGCCAGTTGCAGGTCGCGCTCGCTGCGCGGCAGCACAATGGTTGAAAATGCGATGAACATGCCGATCAGGGTCAGGACCACGCCACGCATGGCGGCGTCCGGATAAGGCGATGATGCGACCATGTAGGCAACAACGAGCCCCAACAGCAGAAAACTTGGTGTGAGCAGGCTGGCAAGCACCTTGCGGCTCGCCAGGCACATCATCGACAGTGCGAACACCAGCCCGGCTGCGAGAAAACCGACCTGATTGACAACATTTCCCCCGTCGCCGCCGGTCTCGCTGACCAGGCTTGAATGAACGAAGGGCTGAAACGAGATCAGCATCAGAGCCAGGCCAGCCGCCGACAGGACAATCGCCGACAGCCTCAGCGCCCCGGGAGAGATCACATCAGTCCGCGCAAACCCGATGCCACCCTGCAGCGCGGACAGAACCGGCCGGCGCTGTGGTCCGGAGATGTACGGTGATACGTGGCGCATGCCGAGGCCCGGGAGAGAGGTTCGAGATTCCGAGCATCCAACCTTATGGTTAACCGAGCGTAAACAGGGAGACCTGCGCCTGACAGGGCCCGGTTGAAAGGCTTTCGATTTATCGTGGTGGTTCTTGTAGGCACCACCCGGTTTCGCGATCAATCGCCGCTCCCGCAACGCCGACTGCACCGGCGAAATTGCGCTACAGAAAAGGGCAGGGCATGACGAGATAACACCCCCTTTCGAACTGACCCCGAACCCAAGAAGGGAGCTGCTTGCGCTTGGGGGCTGCCGTGGGCAGGTCTAATTCTCCGGGGGCCGGGCTGCCACGTCCGGATCGCCAAGCAGCGCCAGCGCTTCCTCACCCTTCGGGCAAAGCGCATAAATCCCAGTCGCAACCCGCTCGAACCAGCTGTAATGGTTGTCGGCCATCAGTGTTCTCGCCCGCTCCACCCCGCAGGCCTTGGCCACCAGCGCGGCCTTGGTCGGCCCGAGCTCGAGCAGCACCCGGGCGCAGCGCAGCGCATCCTGGCGGTAGGCCGTCATCAGGCCCTGCCGCGTGGCGCCGCCGGCGTTGGGATCGCCGGTGCGCTTGGCAAATTCCCTAAGCAATCGGGCTTTCTTGACTTTTGATTTTCTAGGCTTGTAGGGCGAGGGGTCAGCATGCACCTCGACCAGCCCGTCTTTCAGCCGCACGGTCATCAGCCCCAGGCCCAGCCTGCGGCACAGGGACGTATTGGCAACGATTGCCTTCTGGAACGCCCGCCCGCTGCCGCGCGGCACGGCAATATAAACAGCGTCGGTAATCGCCTGCCGCTCAATGCCCTGGTGAAACAGCGACAGCGAGAACCCGGTCTTGAGTTCGACCACGACCGGATCCTCTTCCCCACGGACGGCGACAATGTCAGCTGCCCCGATCTCGCCCTTGACCGCATAGCCCTGAGCTTCGAGCAGGGCTTTCACAGGCGGATAGAGATCTGTTTCGCGCGGTTTCGATGAGCTCATGCGAAGCGGTTTACCCCAGCTCTGCAGATCGTCAACTGGCAGCTTGTGCATTGCGCAGCTTATTTCTCCCGCCGCGCGACACAAGATCGCAGCCGATATCCCGAAATTGAAGTCCTGGCCAAGTGATTTTGCTAAAATGCCACCGACAGTCTCACGCCTTTGTTTACGGATCCGGGCAACAATCCCTGATTGAGGTCAGATCAGCATGATGGAAACTGCCGTGGAAATTACGACTGAAAGAATTGCGGAATCGACACCTGCGGAGAGTGATCGCCGGTTGCACACCCGCATGGATGCAAATTGCCCGGTCGTCCTGGAAATCTATTTCAGCGACAAGGCTCAGTATATTTCGGTCATCGGGCGTCTCATCAACATATCGATCGGCGGCTGCCTGATCACCAGCGAGTACCTGCCGTGGCGCAATGTCGATCCGGATCGGGTTGATGAAATCGTGTTCTCCAGGTTCGAAAGCATATGCAGGATCTATCTCCCCTGGTCGAACCTGCACCGGATCTCCACCATACGCAGGGTCGGCGTCTTCACCACGGCCGTCGAGTTTGACCAGCAGCTGGATGAAAAACGGGTTGAGACCATCGCCGCCATGGAAAAGGAGGGCGCCAGAACCTTCAAGCCGCGCAATCCTTGGAAATACAACAAAATCCTGCCACGGCCGTAGGATCGATCGGAAATGGGTCTGCGAAAACCGCCCCGGCAGCGCCACAGGGCGGTTTTTCCCTTGCCAAGCCGCGGACAAAGTGGTTTGACCGCGCTCTGATCCGAACCAAGTGTCAGGTTCCCGTTGGGACCCCCGTGCGTGGCAAGTTTGCCCGCGAAAAGGAAATCCGTCATGGCCAAGCCAAAGATTCCGCATCTGCTAATCGTTGAAGCGCGGTTTTACGATGACATGTCCGACGCGTTGCTCGAGGGCGCCAAGGCGGCGCTTGATGCAGGCGGTGCGACCTACGATATCGTTACCGTTCCCGGTGCCTTGGAAATTCCGCCCGCGATCGCCATGGCGCTTGACGCGATGGATGAGGGCGGCGCCGAATATGACGGCTTTGTCGCCCTCGGCGTGATCATCCGCGGCGAAACCCATCATTTCGATATCGTCGCCAATGAATCCGCACGCGGCCTGATGACCTTGTCGATCTCGGAATCCCTGGCGCTCGGCAACGGCATCATGACCACGGAGAACGCGGACCAGGCTTGGGAACGCGTCAAGATGGACAAGCTCGACAAGGGCGGTTTTGCAGCCCGTGCAGCGCTGACGATGATCGCGCTGAAAGACAATCTGGCAGGTTGAGACCGGTGACAGAACAAACTCCTCCATCGTCGGCCTCGACGCCGGAAATCAAAACCGCAAACCAGCGCGGCGCTGCCCGGCTGGCCGCTGTCCAGGCGCTGTACCAGATGGATATCGGCGGCGCCGGCGTGCTTGAGATTGTCGCCGAATACGAAGCTCACCGGTTGGGCAGTGAAATCGATGGAGAACAGTACCGTCCGGCCGACGCGGCCTGGTTCCGCGCTGTGGTCTCCGGTGTTGTCGAGAACCAGCGCGCGCTCGACCCGGTGATCCGTTCGGGCTTGACCGAGGACTGGCCGCTGTCGCGTCTCGACGCAACCTTGCGCGCCATCCTGAGGGCAGGGGCCTGGGAGCTTTCGAACAAGAAAGACGTTCCCGTCGCCGTCATCGTCACTGAATATGTGGATGTTGCCCGGGCTTTCTTTGACGGCGATGAGCCCAAGATCGTCAATGCGGTGCTTGATCGCCTGGCGCGCAAATACCGCGACGATAAAAAACCCAACAAGGATTGACCCCGAATGGCGTTTCTCGACAGGGTCGGCCTGGCCGGTGCGACGGACGCCGAAAATCTTGCGCGCCGCAACGCATTGCTGCTGTCGGGCGCCCAGGCCTTTGGCGGTTCTGCCGCACCCATTGCCATTTCGATGGGCGGACTTGCCGGGTTCTATCTGCTCGGCGCTGACAAATCGCTGGCGACCGCGCCGGTCACCGGCTTCAACCTCGGCGTGGCCATCGGAGCCTTGCCCGCGGCCTGGCTGATGCGTCAGATCGGCCGCAGGCACGGGTTCCTGTCGGGCATGGCGATGACCGCAGTGGGCGGCATCGTTGCAGCCATTGCCCTGTTCCGCCATGAATTCTGGCTGTTTGCCCTCGGCATGGCCTTTATCGGCCTCGGCGGCTCGTTCGTGCAGCAATACCGCTTTGCCGCCGCCGACGGCTCGCCCACCAATTTCAAGGCGCAAGCCATTTCCTGGGTTCTTGCCGGGGGCGTCTTCGCCGCAATCATCGGGCCGCAGACGGTGATTTTCACCCGCGAGCTGTTCGAACCTGTGATGTTTGCCGGCTCTTTCGTCGCCCTCGTGCCGCTGGCGATGATCACCATGGCGATCCTGTGGTTCCTGCGCATCCCCAATGACACACGGCCCGGCGATGAGGGCCATGACGAGACGCCGGCCCGCCCGCTCACCCAAATCATCAGCCAGCCGCGCTTCATCACCGCCATGATCTGCGGTGTCGGCACTTATGCGTTGATGACCTTCATGATGACCGGCGCGCCGCTGGCCATGGTCGGCTGCGGCTTCTCGCCCGAACTCGCAACACTGGGCATCCAGTGGCACGTGATGGCAATGTTCGCGCCGAGTTTCTTCACCGGCAAGCTGATCGCCCGCTTTGGCCGCGACACCATCACCGCCGCAGGGCTTGTGATCCTGCTCGGATGCGCCGTTGTCGCCCATATGGGGATCGAGCTGTGGAACTTCTGGCTCGCGTTGGTGCTGCTCGGGATCGGCTGGAACTTCGGCTTCATCGGGGCCACCACCATGGTCACCATGACCTATCGCCCTTCGGAGAAGAACAAGGTCCAGGGCTTCCACGATGTCACCCTGTTCGGCATCGTCGCCTTTTCATCACTGATGTCGGGCAAGGTGCTCAATGCCTGGGGCTGGGACGCGCTCAACAGCCTGTTCTGGCCTGTTGCGCTGTTTTGCCTGCTGGCGCTGGGCACGCAGATCCTGTGGGAACGCCGCCGGTTGGTGTGATCGATTCCCTGTCGGGTCATCCGGCTGACCTGCGAGCCCTGCCGATCAGCTGACCGATCGCGGTTCACCATGGTTTCTCGGGGCATATTGCTGGTGCCCCGGCAATAACACCATATGCGCCCTTGACGGCACCCCACCTCTGTCGCAATCATCCGCCCCGATGCGGCAGGGTGTGCGGACGTGTGGTTCATGCTTCTTTCGCCGCTAAATGACTGGCCGGGGGGAGGTTTCCGGCCATATTGGAGGGATATCAGCATGACAATTCTTTTTGCTGTGATCGCCTGTGGATTGCTTTCCGTTGTCTACGCCATCTGGGCGACCAAGTCGGTTATGGCAGCCGACCAGGGCAATGCACGCATGCAGGAAATCGCAGGCTACATTCGTGAAGGCGCTCAGGCCTATCTGAACCGCCAGTACACCACTATCGCCATTGTTGGCGCAGTTGTCTTTGTCATCACCTGGCTGTTGCTCGGCGCCACCGCAGCAATCGGCTTTCTCATCGGTGCGGTGCTTTCCGGGGCGGCAGGCTATATCGGCATGCATGTCTCGGTCCGGGCCAATGTGCGCACGGCCCAGGCTTCAGCCGTCAATCTGGCCGGCGGCCTCGATATTGCCTTCAAGGCAGGCGCCATCACCGGCATGCTGGTGGCGGGTCTCGCGCTTCTCGGTGTGGCGGTCTACTACTACATCCTCACCGGCCCGATGGGCCTGGCATCAGACAGCCGTCAGGTGATCGATGCGCTTGTGGCGCTTGGCTTCGGCGCTTCGCTGATATCCATCTTCGCCCGCCTCGGCGGCGGTATCTTCACCAAGGGCGCCGACGTGGGCGGTGACCTGGTCGGCAAGGTCGAGGCCGGTATTCCGGAAGACGACCCCCGCAACCCGGCCACCATTGCCGACAATGTCGGCGACAATGTCGGTGACTGTGCCGGCATGGCCGCCGACCTTTTTGAAACCTATGCGGTGACCGTTGTCGCCACAATGGTCCTGGCGGCGATCTTCTTCGGCGGCACGGAAGTGCTTGGTTCTGCCATGCTCTATCCGCTGGCCATCTGCGGTGTCTCGATCCTGACATCGATCGTCGGCACCTTCTTCGTCAAGCTTGGCCAGAACGGCTCGATCATGGGCGCGTTGTACAAGGGCCTGATTGCCACCGGCCTGTTGTCCATCGTCGGGCTCGGCGCCGCCACCTCGTTCACCATCGGATGGGACGAGATCGCGGTGATCGACGGCATGTCCATCACCGGCACGGCCCTGTTTGCCTGCGGCGTCATCGGTCTGATCGTCACCGCGCTTATCGTGGTCATCACCGAGTACTACACCGGCACCAACAAGCGTCCGGTAAACTCGATCAGCCAGGCATCGGTCACCGGTCACGGCACCAACGTGATCCAGGGTCTCGCCATTTCGCTTGAATCGACCGCACTGCCTGCGATCGTCATCGTTGGCGGCATCATCTCGACCTACCAGCTTGCCGGCCTGTTCGGCACCGGCATCGCCGTCACCGCCATGCTCGGCATTGCCGGCATGATCGTGGCGCTCGATGCGTTCGGCCCTGTCACCGACAATGCCGGCGGTATTGCCGAAATGTCGGGGCTTCCACCGGAAGTGCGTCAGGCGACCGATGCGCTCGACGCGGTCGGCAACACCACCAAGGCCGTGACCAAGGGCTATGCCATCGGTTCTGCCGGTCTTGGTGCGCTGGTGCTGTTCGCAGCCTACTCGAACGACCTGAAGTTCTTTGCCGCAAGAGCAGATGCCGAAGGCTCCACGCTCTATCCCTACTTCAAGGATATGGGTGAAATCTCGTTCGATCTCTCCAACCCCTATGTCGTCGCCGGCCTGATCTTCGGCGGTCTGATCCCCTACCTGTTCGGCGGTATCGCCATGACAGCCGTGGGACGCGCCGCAGGTTCGATCGTGGAAGAGGTCCGGGCCCAGTTCAAGGCCAAGCCGGGCATCATGGCCGGCACCGAAAAGCCTGACTATGGCCGTGCGGTGGACATCCTGACCAAGGCCGCGATCCGCGAGATGATCGTGCCCTCGCTGCTGCCGGTGCTGGCGCCGCTGTTCGTCTATTTCGGCGTACTGCTGATCTCGGGTTCCAAGGCATCCGCCTTTGCGGCACTCGGCGCATCGCTTCTGGGCGTGATCGTCAACGGCCTGTTCGTCGCCATCTCGATGACCTCGGGTGGCGGTGCATGGGACAATGCCAAGAAGTCCTTCGAAGACGGTTTCGTCGACAAGGACGGCATCAAGCACGAAAAGGGATCGGAAGCGCACAAGGCCTCCGTTACCGGTGATACCGTCGGCGATCCTTACAAGGACACTGCCGGTCCGGCCGTCAACCCGGCCATCAAGATCACCAACATCGTGGCCTTGCTGCTTCTGGCGGTTCTTGCACACTGACACACGAAGGCACTTTTGCCGTAAACAGAAAACCCCGCGGAGAGCAATCTCCGCGGGGTTTTTCATTCTGATGACTGGATCAGAGCAGAAGCCCGGGGTCGTGATACACCCGGGGCCTGGGCTGTCTCCTAGTTGCCGCCGCCGAGAATGTTGCGGGCCATGTTCTGCGAGGCTTCCGCGCTGGTGGCGCCCGACATCACCTGGGCCAGGAACGACTTGTCGACCCCGCCGGTTGGCGTTGTCCGGGAAATCATGTCGAAGACCCTGCCATCCTGAAGCGTGTAATTGGCGATCTGCTTGACTGTGCCTTCTTCATCGAAATAGACCGCCAGCACCGTCTGGTCGACCAGCTTCGGCTTCATGAACATGGCGCCACGGACGCGCTTCTGCGACACGTAGTAGAACACCTCATTGTCGAAGGTCGCCGTGGTCGAGGGGGTGCCAAGCGACAGCAGCACCTGCTCGCGGCTCGAGCCAACGGGTGTCAGGTCAAGCGCGGTCTGGTCGAGCACATATCCCTGATTGAACACTTCGCTGGTCGTGCAGCCACCCAGCGCCATCGTTGAGACGACTGCAATAGCCGCGCCGAGACGCAAATTCCGTCCGGTTGCCTTGAAAACTCTTATCGTCAACGACATCTCCCTTTGGCACGCGGCTTGCCAGCCGCAGCCATTGCGTTTTGCGTCCCATTCGGTAAACCAGCTTCCGCACGGATGCAACACGCCAGTCTACCGCAGTTGCGGTGATATCCATCGGCCATTGAAGGCATTTTCATGATCTGGAACCTGTTCAAGCGAAAAAAAGCCAATCAGGCTCTGGTTGAGAGGCAATATGCCGAACTCACCGGGGCTGCGCGATCGGAGGTTTTTTACGAAACGATGGGTGTGCCCGACACCGTCATGGGCCGGTTCGAGATCATTTCGCTGCACCTCTTCCTCTATCTGCGCCGCACCGGAACGGCCGGTGAGGCGGCCAAGGGGCTGGCGCAGGATCTGGTCGACGCGTTCTTCGAGGATGTCGATCACTCGATCAGGGAACTTGGCATCGGTGACATGGGCGTGCCCAAGCGGATGAAAAAACTGGCCAAGATGTTTTACGGCCGCGTGAGCTCCTACAGCCAGGCGCTCGACGCCGGTGACCGGCAGGCCCTGGCCGAGGCGCTCAGGCGCAATATCCATCCTGAAAGTGGTGAGGACGCACCGTCGATGCAGGCTCTTGCCGATTGGACCATTGCCACGGCGCGCTCGCTTGAAGATGTCTCAGACGAAACGCTGGCCGCCGGCGGGCTGGAATTCAGTGCCGCCGACAGGGAGGTGATGTGATGACTGCTCAGAACGACGTGTTCTCCTTCGAGGTCAAGGTCAGCCACGTGTCGGCCAACCCGATCAGGGTGAAGATCTCGGCCGATGCTGCCGATCTCGAACGGCTGGCGCGGCAATGGCATGTGCCGGAAGTGCAGAGTTTCGAGGCCCAGCTGGAACTGGGACGCTGGAAGCGTGACGGGGTACGGGTGAAGGGGCATGTCAGCTCCACCATCGTACAAGAATGCGTGGTCACCCTCGATCCGGTCACCCAGCAGATCGAGGAGGATGTGGAAACCGTCTTCCTGCCGGAGAACTCGCGGCTTGCCAAGCGCACGCTTGATGGCAATGGCGAGATGTTCCTGGATCCCGATGGACCCGATTTGCCAGAGGTTTTCAGCGGCGATTCGATCAATGTCGGAGCCGTTGTCGCTGAATTTGCGGCGCTTTCCATCGATGCCTACCCCCGCAAGGAAGGTCTGGAGTACACCGATCGGATCGAAAGCGATTCATCGGCGGACAAAAAACCGTCACCTTTTGCGGTTCTTCAAGGCCTCAAGGACGGCGAATCCGACGGTTAGGTCACCACGAGATGACAAAGCGGTTGTACGTCGTGCGAAAACGGGTATTTTCTGCCCACAAATCCGGCCTGTAGAGCCGGGGATAAAGGACGGGGCGTGATCAGGATTGCGGTTGATTTGATGGGGGGCGACCATGGCCCCAAGGTTGTCGTGCCCGGCGTCGCAAAGGCGTTGGAGCGTCATCCGGACATCCGCTTCACCCTGTTCGGTCTTGAAGCTGAATGTCATCCGGTTCTCGACAAGTTTCCGGCGCTGCGCGAGGCCTCGACCTTTGTTGCTTGCGAAGTAGCGGTCAGCATGGACGACAAACCGAGCCAGGCATTGCGCCATGGCCGCTACAAGTCATCGATGTGGCGCTCTATCGAAGCGGTCAAGACCGGCGATGCCGATGTCTGCGTGTCTGCCGGCAACACCGGTGCGCTTATGGCGATGTCCCGTTTCTGCCTTCGCACCATGGCCAATATCGACCGCCCGGCGATCGCCGCAATCTGGCCGACTATGCGCGGCGAAAGCATCGTGCTCGATGTCGGGGCCACGGTCGGCGCCGACGCCCAGCAGTTGATCGATTTCACCATGATGGGCGCTGCGATGGCGCGCGCGCTGTTCGAGATCGAAAAGCCCACCGTGGGTCTTCTCAACATCGGTGTCGAGGAAATAAAGGGCCAGGAAGAGGTCAAGGAAGCCGGTCGGCTGATCCGGGAAGCGGCCATGCCAAGTTTTGGCTATTACGGTTTCGTCGAGGGCGATGACATCGGCAAGGGCACCGTCGATGTGGTGGTGACCGAGGGCTTTTCCGGCAATATCGCTCTCAAGACCGCCGAAGGCACGGCCCGCCAGATCGGCAGCTATTTGCGCGCTGCAATGTCCCGAACCCTGATGGCCCGCATCGGCTACGTGTTCGCCAAGGGCGCCTTTGACCTGCTGCGCGAGAAGATGGACCCCGGCAAGGTCAATGGCGGCGTCTTCCTTGGCTTGAACGGCATTGTCATCAAGAGCCACGGTGGTGCCGATGCAGAAGGTTTTGCCGCAGCAGTTGACGTTGGCTACGATATGGCCCGCAACGGCCTGAAAGCCAAAATTGAACATGATCTCAAACTCTACCATAACCGCCGGGCAGCACTTGCCGTTCCGGTTGGTGACACTTCTTCCAGCTAGGATGCCAGCATGATCCGGTCCGTCGTACGTGGTTTCGGGGCTCATCTCCCCGAGCGCATCATGAAAAACAGTGATATGGAAGGCGTGGTTGAAACCAGCGACGAGTGGATCGTTCAGCGTACCGGGATCCGCCAGCGCCACATTGCAGGCGAAGGCGAAACCACCGCGTTCCTCGGCGAGATGGCTGCCCGTGAAGCACTTGATCGTGCAGGCATGACCGCGGCAGATATCGATCTCATCGTCTGCGCGACATCCACCCCCGACAACACCTTTCCTGCCACCGCGGTCAACATCCAGAACCGGCTCGGAATGCACCACGGTGCGGCATTTGATGTTCAGGCGGTCTGCTCGGGCTTCATCTTCGCCGTCACCACGGCAGACAGCTATATCAAGTCGGGCCTGGCCAAGCGGGTGCTCGTCATCGGCGCGGAGACCTTCTCCCGCATTCTCGACTGGAGCGACCGGACCACATGCGTGCTGTTCGGCGACGGCGCCGGCGCCATCGTGCTCGAGGCAGAGGAAGGCGAGGGGACGACGGCTGACCGCGGCGTGCTGACGGCGCATCTGCGCTCCGACGGCGCTCATCGCGAAAAACTCTATGTCGATGGCGGCCCGTCAACCACAGGCACCGTGGGGCATCTGCGCATGCAGGGCCGGGAAGTGTTCAAGCATGCCGTCGGCATGATCACTGATGTGATCGAGGCCGCCTATGTCGCAACCGGTGTGAGCTCGGAAGACATCGACTGGTTTGTGCCTCACCAGGCCAACCGCCGGATCATCGATGCATCGGCGCGCAAACTCGGAATTGACGATTCCAAGGTGGTTGTCACGGTTGATCACCACGGCAACACCTCGGCGGCCTCCATCCCGCTGGCGCTCAACGAGGCCGCGTCCGATGGCAGAATCAAGAAAGGTGATCTGGTTCTGCTTGAAGCGATGGGCGGTGGCTTCACCTGGGGTTCCGTGATTTTGCGGTGGTAGTCACTGGATGTTGCATAACGAAATATTAACCACCTGACGCTGCAGTCTGGATCTGGATCATGCAAGTCGACTGCAGAAGCGGGAGTTGCTTGACCTTGAGAGCCATGATCCATAAACTTACCGAATTACATTTATGGGCGGCGAGGAAGCTGACCGGTCTGGTTGGATAAAATGAGCGGCAAAACGATTACCAGAGCTGACCTTGCGGAGGCGGTCTTTCGCAAAGTCGGGCTTTCTCGAACGGAGTCTGCGGAACTCGTCGAGATGGTCATCGACGAAGTTTGCGGTGCGATCGTCCGCGGCGACAGCGTCAAGCTCTCCTCTTTCGCGACCTTTCAGGTGCGCGACAAGAAAGAACGGATTGGGCGCAATCCCAAGACCGGCGAGGAAGTCCCGATCAGCCCGCGCCGTGTGATGACCTTCAAGGCTTCCAATGTCCTCAAGAACCGTGTTCTCAAGGGCCATGCAGCGCGCAAGGGCAAGGCCAAGGCCTGAGCGGCATCTGCAATGCGGCGATATCCGCCGCCGATCGACAAAACGGTGCGTTTGTTCGCCTCCAGCTTGCGCGGCACTTGATCTTTTCTTCCTAAACCCCTGAAATAACGCGCGCAGACATGTGCGGCGTTGCGATTCGTTGTAGCACGGCTACCGCGCCTGCCACGGTTTCACGTCGCCGGGCGCCGAAATGTGTGCCTGACGTGGCAGCCGGACGTTGCGCTGAATTGTGCATCTGCCTGTCTTAACGGCGTTTTCAAGATCGGAGTGGCCTGATGGATAACAAGAGCCCTGACGCGTTCCGGACGATCTCGGAAGTGGCGGAAGACCTTGACCTGCCGCAGCACGTGTTGCGGTTCTGGGAAACCAGGTTCACCCAGATCAAGCCGATGAAACGCGGCGGTGGCCGACGCTATTACCGCCCTGACGACATCGAACTGCTCAAGGGGATCCGGATCCTGCTTTACGATCAGGGCTACACGATCAAGGGCGTACAAAAGCTTCTCAAGCAGAACGGCAACAAGTTCGTCATCGCCATCGGCACCGGAGACCTGGCCGCGGCGGAAGCTCTCTCGGCAAGCATGGCCGAGGAGAAACCGGCACCGCGGGCGCAGGCCTCCGAAGAGGATCAGCTGGTCGGCAAGGCGAAACTGCCCTCGACGCGACGTTTTTTCGGGCTTGGCGGTGACAATGGCAAGCCGGACACCGAAGCCCCGGAGAGCGGGGCAGGCGGCCTGAAACGCGATGACCGGGCACTGCTTCAGGAAGCGCTCTACGATCTTCTCGAATGCAAGCGGTTGCTCGATCAGGTCCGCTGATTGCCGGTCAGATGCAGTGGTTCCACTCACCGATGGGCTTGCGAATAGGTCCGGTTAACCGGCGCTGCAGCCGTGTCAGTTCAGCATTTTGCCGTGCAGATTGCGTGCTTCGGCAAGCGCTGCTTCAAGATGCGATACCAGCTGTGTCAGTTTCTTGGTTCTGGCCAGGGCCAGCGCCATTTCCAGCTGCATGATCACCATCGCCACACGATCATGCTCATCCTGCGTTGCGAGTGTAACGATTTCCGGCGCGGCGGGTGGTTGGCGGCGCAATGTCATGAGCGAGCGGTAAATCCCTCGAAATAGGACCTGAGGTCCTCGCGTGAGAATTGTTTCTCGATATCCGCCGGCGCCATGGTGTCGGCCCCGAACCAGGGAAATTTCCGGTCGTCAAAACTGTCGCTCAGAAACTCGATAAAAGCTTTGTGGCGCGCGCTCTTGGCAATCTCGGGATGCGTCGCCAGCCAGATCTCGACCCGGAAATCAAATCCCAGGTCAATGTGTTCGACATCGCCGCCGATGGCCCTGGCATAATTCGGCATCAGCCCGATGCCCGCGCCCTTGGCCACGGCCCAGTAATGCGCCGAGGAAAAATTGGTTTTCATCCGCACCATGCGTTCGGCAATCTTGGGCCCGAAGATCTTGTCGAGTTCATAGCCGCGCAACTGGTCGGTCTGCTGTTCCACCACGCGATGGTTGACCATGTCGGCGACACTTTTCGGTCGCCCGAACTGCTTCAGATAGCTGCTGCTGGCAAAGGGAACCAGGTGCAGATAGCCAAGCCGCCTGACCTTGAGTTCTGGCCGGTTGGGCATCTCAAGCTGCACCGAGATATCCGCTTCCATCCGCAGAACATCGACCGAGCGCATGGCGCATTGCAGTTCCACCCGGTTCTGCGCCCCGGTATCGTTCATGTACTCGACGATACGCGGTGTCAGCCAGAAGCTGCCCAGGCCTTCGGTAATGGCCAGGCGAATGGGGCCGGTTGCCTCGCGTTCGGCCATTTCCGCCACGCGCCACATGTCTGAAACCGAGTTTTCGACATCGCGTGCGGCAAGCACCACGCGGCGACCTTCATCAGTCAGGCGCACGCCTTCGGATTCACGAAAGAGCAGCGGATAACCGAGTTGATCTTCAAGCCGAGATATCGTGCGCCGCGCCGTGTTGACAGACATGCCCAGCTCTTCGGACGCCTTGCGAAAACTGTGCAGCCTCGCAACGGCCAGAAAGACCCGTATGCTGTTCCAATCAGCGTTGCGCCATTGGTGTTCCATGGGTGGAACTCTCTGTTACATTCTTTGCCAAAGTCAAATCGGTACGTCCCGGCTATCTTAGCCTCATCACAAGGGATGCCCGTCCATGACCGCAATATCACAGAATAGTTTTTCTCCAGCAAATGCAAGTGCATTGGCGGCCGAGGCTGCACTGGAAGCCGAACGCATGCAGCGTGCCGCTTCCATGGTTACCGTCACCAACCGGTTGGAACACGCCGAGGTTCCGCGCCTGCTCGAAGCCGCGGGCAAGGTAATCGGTCAGTTGGCGGCACCGGAAACCGTTATTCGGGTGGCGGAGAAGAATGCCGATGCGGTCTGGCTGTTTACCCGCCGTGGCAGGAGCCGGGCCGAAGGCTTCATGTCTGCCCTGCTGCTCAACGAGGCAGGTCGCTCGGCGCTGTTTGACGGATCGCTCAACCTGCTTGATCCGCAAAACGAGTATCTGGTCAGCCAGCATGAACGCCCGGCTGCAATCTATGTCTGGGCCAGTTTCACGCCCGGCGTTCTGGCTGCCGGTATCAATCGGGTGATGGACCGGTTCGATTCGCCGCATTATGCCGAGGCCGACATCATCTCGACCTCGTTCACGCTGCGTGGTCATCGCGCCATGGTGCGGCGGGGCTTTGAGGAGGGTGTCTGGCACGATGACCGCTTCCTGAAGAATTTCTACATGATCCCGCGCCGGCCCAAGACGCTGGCTGCGCGGCTGCCCGCCTATGCCACCCATGACCAGGTCTTGCGCCCCACCGGCATCAAGGTGGTCAACGGCTTCGAGGACATGATGCGCGTCGCCGCGGTCCGGTCAGCGGTCTATATCGGCGAGCAGGCCTGCCCCTATAACGAGGAATTCGACGGCAATGACCTGGCGGCGACGCATCTGCTGGCCTTGGTAGACAACGAGCCGGCCGGGTGCATGCGGCTGCGTTTCTTCGGTGATTTTGCCAAGCTGGAACGCCTGGCGGTGCGCAAGGAATTCCGTACCTCGCGCACGGCCTTCGAACTGGTGCGCGCCAGTGTCGCGCTTTGCAAGGAGAAGGGGTTCCGCCGCATCTACGGCCATGCCCGCGAGGATTATCTTGCTTTCTGGCAGCACTTCGGATTCAATCTCAAGCAGAATGGTGCCCCATTCGAATTTTCTGATCATCAATTTCTCGAAATGGTGGATGACATTGAGCCTTCACCGACAGCGCTTTCGCTCGATGACGGCCCTTACCGTCTGATCCGTCCCGAGGGCATGTGGCATGTCCGCGGCCCGCTTGAGGATTCGGCACTTCGCCAGAGCAAAACGCCAGGAAAGACCCAGATTGAAGGGAGACATTGACCATGTCTGACGCCGGCTCCTACGCCTGGATCATCCGCACGCTCGTAACCTGTCGGGAGGAGGCGGACCGCCTGAAACTCGGAGACCTCAGCCGTCTCATCAACATGGCGGTGTTGCAGACTGCGCTGGATTGGGAGGGCGAGGAACCTTCCAAGGTTTCGGATACAAACCTGGAGGCGCTGTTGCGGCTCAAAATGAAACTCGCGTTTTCGGAACGAAGCGACAATGTCTTCGTTCTGAACTCTAAAACCGCCGGGGAAGCCTAACGACCAGCGGTTTACCGGGTGGGCGCAGGGTTGACGCCACCGCACGCGGCGCGCCCGCCCGGTTTTATTGAATGTGCATTGGCGAAGAAACCTCGCCCCACCACACAGACAAAGGCCGGGATCATGATCATGATCCCGGCCTTTGGTTTCAAACAGTGGCGCTTACGAGGTCAGCCGCAGCTTGACGACGCCTTTCTTGATGGAATCGAAGATCGGGGCCAACTGGCTTCGTGAAGGAGCGTCGAAATAGTGGCTCTTGCTCGACGCGCATTCCGCAAGCAGCTTTCCGGTGTCGGCGTCAGGCTCCTCAAGCCGGATCGTGTAGATCTCGATCCCATCCTCCTTGGCATTGGTGCACGCCGTCAGCGTCTTCTTGTCGAGCGCGTTGTTGGTCTGGCCGCTGGAGGCGGCGGTGAGACCGTCAAGCCGGCCGTCGACCAGGTAACCCATGCTGGTATAGCCCGAGCCCAGATCGTTGTTGAGATTGCCGAACGAGTTCTGCCCGTCGGTCAGGAAGATCATGATCTTTTCGACCGAGCTGTCGCCTTCGCTCGCACCGCCGGTGAAAGGTTCGCGGCTCGACAGCACCCGCCAGCCCCACATTACGCCCTCCAGCATGTTGGTTGAACCGTTGGCCTCGAGTTTCTTCACTGTCTTGGTGATCTCGGATGCGCTGGCTGTCAGCGGGACCAGGGGCTCGACTTCGCAGCCGAAACCGGGACCTTTTTTGTCTCTTTTGTTCGAATAAAAAGTGGAGGGTGAGTTGTCGATCTTCGGCTTTTTCCACTTCACGGTCTGGGCGAGGGCTTCCAGCAAGCTCTTTGGTGTCTTGTAGCTGCCGGTCTTGCCGTAGCGTTCAAGGCGCTTAACAGCTTCGCTGGTTTCTCCATCGTCGTCATCGTCGTCATCATCGTCGTCGTCGTCGTCATACTTGGCTTTCTTTGCGCCTTTGACCGGCACTCCGTCATCGGGCAGATAGGAGTTCGGATATCGGTAGGGATTGTCGGGTTCATCGATTGCGAAGAAAGGAGTGAACAGAGAGTTCGGATCCTTTACGTTGGGAACCGTATCATCCACATCATGTTGCGCGGTTTTCTTTGGAATTCGGGTTTCCACGCAGCCTGGCCATTTTACGCCCAGATGCTGATACATCGCAAAGCGGCTGAATTTATGAGGTAAATCAGCCTGCGGTATAGGCGCAACTGCGTCGTGGTCCAGCCACTCTGCACCGGGTTTTTGCATCAGCCCCAGCTTGTCGGTCTTTGGACCCAGTTCCGGCCCCACATTGACGAAACCTGCATAGGGGACCAGCGCGAACTTGATCTGGTCCTTCTCGAGGCCCAGAGCTGTCATGTCGTCGACAAGGCCGATCACCGCATTCTGCATCGAGCTGAGTTTGCCTCCTGCCATGGAACCGGTCGTATCGAGCACGAGTGCGATCTCGTATTTGGTATAGGCATAGGTCGCTTCGGAACGGACGCTCACAGGGGCCGTCTCCCTGCCCATGAAGCCGCCAAATACAAGCGGCTTGTCAAGGCTGGCGCGAACGGCGGCAACACCGTCTTTGAGCTCAACAGAGACTGCGGCATCGGTGTAGCCATAATTGGCACTGAAGATGTTATTGGCTACCTGAAGCGCTTTGTCATTGGTGAGCTTGCCTTCGCGTGCCACCGCGAGTGCCGCCGAATCCGCCGCGTTTTGCAGTTCGGCCTTCTCCACACTCAATCCGATGTAATCCACGGCAAGCCCGCCTGCCATGAGCACCGGCACCGCAAGAATTGCGAAAGTCAGACCGAAATTGCCGGACTTGTCTGTCCAGATTGAAGAGTAATCGCCCATTGCCCTGTTCTGGCCCTGCATTTTTCCGGTGGTTAATCATGTCATATGATACTGGCCAACCGTGATTTCGCACTTCATGTTGTCGCCGACAGTAACCGCAAAGGTTAAAAAACCTGTTGCTAATATGCGGACATGTTGATCGATCGGGGTGTCAAATTCTCCAAGGCGGCCATAGATCGGCCCCGCCTGGCGGTTTCTCCTGCCCTCCAGTCTGCCTGTTGCTCGCGGAGCAGTTCCGGGTTTGAAAACGCGGTCCGGGTCGGCTACCGGTATCGGGACAACCATTTCGACCGAGCGTTTTCCAACAGCATTCCAAGGGCAGCCACATGAATCTTGATCAAGCCATGCAGCAGCGGCGGTCCATCCGCGGCTTTCTCGACAAGCCGGTCTCAAGGGAACTGCTCGAAGAGGTAATTGCCTTGGCAAACCGGGCGCCGTCATCGATGAACACCCAGCCCTGGCATCTGCATGTGCTGACCGGTGAACCACTGGAAAAGGTGCGCAAGGGCAACACCGAGCGGATGCTTGGGGGCGTCAAGCCGAGCCGCGAGATCGAGGATTATTCCGCTTATCAGGGCGAACACAGGAAGCGGCAGATTGAAATCGCGGTTCAGCTGTTTGAAGCCATGGGCATCGAGCGCCATGACGCCGAGCGCAGACAGGACTGGGTGATGCGTGGCTTCCGCCAGTTCGATGCGCCGGTCTCCGTGGTCGTGTGCTTCGACCGCGATCTGCTCGGCAACACGATCGCCCATTTCGACACTGGCGCGATGACCTATGGCCTGGTTCTGGCCGCGTGGAGCAGGGGGCTTGGCGCCGTCATCAACGGCCAGGGCATCATGCAGAGCCCGGTGGTGCGTGAAGTGGCCGAGATCCCCGAGGATCAGGTGATCCTCACCTGCGTCGCGCTCGGCTGGCCCGACGAAGACTTCATCGCCAACTCCGTCGTTTCCCGCCGCCGCCCGGTGGAAAACGTGACCCGGTTTCTCGGCTTCGACGACTAAGCGGCGTTCAACCGGCTTTTCCCGGTTTTTCCCCGCGTCAGGCGATTTTGCTCTTGCCCGCAAAACACTGATGATCTAATCCCTGTCCCCAGTCGGAGCGTAGCGCAGCCCGGTAGCGCACTTGTCTGGGGGACAAGGGGTCGTGGGTTCGAATCCCGCCGCTCCGACCATTTCCAAATTATTTCGATAACAGAGCCGGTGCCGGCTGGCGCCGGCGTCCGTCGCTGCTTCTCGCCCTCAGGCGGGCAGGGTGCGCATCGATTTGCCGCCGCCGGCCCGCAAACCCGCTTGCCAGCGCATTTCCAGCGCGATGCAGCCCCAGACGATCCCCATCAGCAGATAGAAATGCCGCCAGTGGTCGGTGTCGATGACATTGCCGATGATCGTGTGTCCGATCAGCACGATATAGGCGAGCATCAGGTATTTCTGCCAGGGCCGATCGCGCAGCAGGAAGCGAAAGCCCAGAACCAGGGTCCAGGCCATCAGCGTGACGTAACTGACAAAGCCGAGCCAGCCGTAATCCATCAGCGCCTTGAGCCAGATATTGTGCGTGTCTTCGCCCCACATCAGGCCGAATTCCAGCGGTCCGATGCCCAGCGGATGTTCCATCGCCATCAGGAAGCCGATGGCGTGACGCTCGAAACGGCCGTGCCGGGCGCCGTCATAGGCCTGCACCAGCTTGGCGCGGTCGGAGAACAGGTCGGCGATCTGGTCGAATTGCAGCGCAATGATGATGGCGCCGATCAAGAGCAGCGCGCCGATCAGCGTCATTACCAGGATTTTCAGCCGGAACGCACCCGTCCGCTCCTTGATCAGCATGGTCATGACCAGGAGCACCATGGAAATGGCCAGCAGGCCCCAGGCGGCGCGGGAGAAGGAAAAGAACACCCCGAGCACCAGGATCGTCAGGCCGGCAGCGCGCAAGGGTGCTGCCTTCAGCGTCCCGGTCAGCAAGCCGTGCATCAGGTAAAGCGACGGCAGCACCAGGTAGGGGCCGAACACGTTCGGGTCCTGGAAGGCCCCCATGGCGCGGCCATAGCGGGTAAACACCTCGCCACCCGGCAGCACGCCGAGATAGCCGAGAATGCCCAGCAGCGCGGTAATGATGGCGGCCGCCAGATAGGCCCGGAAGATCAGCGTCAGCCGCCGCTGGTCAGCTTCGATGATGGCGGCAAAGAACATCGAGGTGAAGGCCAGGAACAGTGACACCGCCATATACATCGGTGTGCCCTTGACGTTGTCCATCGTCAGAATCGAGAACATGCCACCGATATTGAACAGGACATAGAGCGCAATCAGCGGCGCAATATGTTTCGACAACCGCAGCCCGAAAACAGCCCAGACGCCGATCAGCACCACGAGGAACAGCTCATAGGGTGCCGGTTCGTTAATCACGAAACCCGACAGGAACACGCCGAAAGCCACCAGCAGCGAAGCCAGCATCGAGATCGCCGCGCGTTGCGGCTGAAACACGACAGGTGCTGTCAGGGTGGCGCTGGTCAATATGCGTTGTCCGTGTCGAGCAGTTTCAGCGGTGTCAGAAACAGGATCTTGAGATCAAACAGCAGCGACCAGTTCTCGATATAGTAGAGATCGCAGGCTGTGCGCTGCTTGATCTTTTCGTCGTTGTCGATCTCGCCGCGCCAGCCACTGATCTGGGCCCAGCCGGTGACCCCGGGCTTGACCCGGTGGCGGGCGAAATAACCGTCCACGACTTCTGCGAACAGGCGGTCATGCGCCGCAGCAACGACGGCGTGCGGACGCGGGCCCACAAGCGAGAGATCGCCGCGCAGCACGTTGAAGAACTGGGGCAACTCGTCAATCGAGGTCTTGCGGATGAAACGGCCGACCTTGGTCACCCGCGGATCGCCCTTGGTCACAGCTGCCCGCGCCGTCGGATCGCACTGGTCGGTGTACATGGAACGGAACTTGAGCACGTCGATGACTTCATTGTTGAAGCCGTGCCGCTTTTGCCGGAACAGCACCGGTCCCTTGGAATCGAGCTTGATGGCAATCGCGGTGCCGATCATGACAGGCCACAACACCGCAATCGCAAGCAGCGAGAAGAAGATGTCGAAGATCCGCTTGGCGACCGAATCCCAGTCGGTGATCGGACGGTCGAAGATGTCGAGCATCGGCACGGCGCCGACATAGGAATAGGCGCGCGGCCGGAACCTGAGCTTGTTGGAATGGGCTGCCAGGCGGATGTCGAGCGGCAGGATCCACAGCTTCTTCAAAAGCTCCAGCACCCGGGATTCGGCATTGAGCGGCATGGCGATGATCAACATGTCGATTCGGGCGATGCGGGCAAATTCCACAAGCGCGTCGATATTGCCGAGCTTCGGATAGCCGGCGATGATCGGGGGCGAGCGCCGGTCGTCGCGATCATCGAAAAAGCCGCAGATGCGGATATCGTTGTCATCATCCTGCTCGACCGAGCGGATCAGCGCCTTGGCGATCTCGCCGCCACCCACAATCACCGCACGGCGTTCCATGACGCCGTTCCGGGCCCAGCGCCTTATGCCGTAGGCGACGATGTTGCGCACGATGATCAGTGAGGCCGCACCGCTCAGATACCAGGCCGCGAACCACACCCGCGAAAACGCCAGCCCGTACTGCATGAAGAACATCAGCAGGCCGATGATCGCGAATGCGATGGACCAGGCCGTCAACACTTTCGGCAGCGTTCGCAAGGCACTGCGAAGCGCGGGAACCTGATAGGCGTCGGCGATCTGGATCATCAGCACGGCGAGGGCCGAACCGACCAGAATGGTCGGCGTGTAGATATAGACAGTCAGCTCGCCCGAAAGCCCGACATACAGCGCGTGAACAAGAAACCCGGTGAAGGCGATCAATGTCAGTTCCGCCAACCGGAGCAATCCGATGATCATCGTCGGCGAGTAGTTTTCCTGGGAAAGACGGGTCGCTGTCTGACGTGCCAGACGGCTCATCTCGACCACGGGCTTGCCATCCGCACCGGTAAGGCTGGGCTTGACCTTGATGTCGGCCATGGCCTTCTGGACGGACTTGGAATTGAACGCATCATTGCGGTCGAACTTGTTCACGGTCGGACTCCCCCGGAAACTTATTCTACCTCAGTAGCATGCGCTCCCTAAGAAAGGCTTGACGGCTTGAGCTTCGGATTGTCCCGCATCTGGGCGTCCAGGTGCTCACGATAAAGCGAAGACATCCTGTCAGCCATTGTCTGGGCTGAGAAATTGTCTCGAAAGGCTTCCATTTCGGGCATGGCGTCGGGCAGCCACTGCGGATCGCTAATGGCGTGCGCCATGGCGCCTGCCAGTGCTTCGGTCTCGCCCGGCGGCACGAACCCGGCAAAGTTGGGGCCCAGAATTTCAGGAATGCCGCCGACCTTGGTGGAAATCACCGGCTTGCCGGCCGCGACGGCTTCGAGCACGATGTAGGGCATCGACTCCGCACGTGAGGGGATGACGACCGTCCGGGCCAGCGCAAAGGCCTCGCGGGCCGGCATGGCATCGCGCATTTTCACCCGGTCGCCCATTCCGATCGCATTCAGCCGGGCCTGGTAGCGCGGCTTGTCGTCTCCATCGCCCACCATGACACCGTGCAAGGGCCTGCCGGCCAGTTGTTCGGCGCGCCGTATCGCCTCGATAAAGACATCGGGACCCTTGAGGTCCCGCATCATGCCGATATAGAGAAAATCCACTGCGTCCGGGGTGTTGTTGACCGGATCGAACTCATGTGCGCGCAATCCATTGTGGATCAGTTGCCAGGGTGCCCGCGGCGTTCCGATCTTGGCCTCGTAGGTTTGGCGCTCATAGTCGGAAACGAACACCAGCGCGTCGGTCCAGCGCTCGAGAAACCGTTCGATTGCAAAATAGGCCTGCCCGCGAAAGGTTTTTTCGTCATAGTGCAGGCTGCCGCCATGCGGCGAATAAAAACGGGCAACGCAAGACCTTGATACCCGTAACCGTGAGCCGATCAGTCGCACGAAAGCGCCGCCCTTGGCGCCATGTCCGTGCAACACATCAGGCTGCAAATTCTTGACCTCACCGAAGCTTTTCAAGGCCGAGGTGATATCGGAAAGCCCCAGTGACCGGCGAATGGGCAGCCGTGTCAGCCCAAGCGCAAGATGGGGCATGATGCTTTCAAACAACGCGTCTTCATAGGCGCCGCCGGTGGTGGAATCGCACAGGATTCCGACCTGGTGGCCGGCCTTGGCATGCTCTTCCGCCAGATCCCGCACATGGCGGAAAATGCCGCCTACAGGCGATCGGAAGCAATGCAGAATTCGCAAAGGTTGGTGCGCTGTCATGGGGTCAGAAAAGCCGCTCGCGCACATAGATTGTATCGCCCGCCAGGATCGGATCGGTGATCCGGACGCGTCCGGTCATGATTTTCCCGTTGATGTTGCGGGTGATGTCGACATTGCGCTGGTTTGCCCGTGGCGAATAGCCGCCGGCGATGGCAATGGCGTTCTGAACGGTCATGCCTGCGACATAGGAGTACTGACCGGACTGGCCGACTTCTCCCATGATGAAGAAAGAGCGATAGCGGTCGATCTCGATCGAGACGTCAGGATCGCGCAGATAGCCCTGCCGCAGGCTCGCAGCAATATTGCCTTCGAGTTCCTGCAAGGTGCGGCCCCGCGCGGGCACTGCGCCGATCAGCGGGAAGGCGATGTATCCCGCCTGGTCGACGGCATAGGATCCTGTCAGGCCATCCTGCTCGAACACGGTCACCCGCAAGCGGTCGCCCGCATCCAGCCGATAGGGCTGCATAACGGCTTCATGGAAGGCCTTGGGCGCAGGTTGGTAGCCGGAACAACCCGCCAGCAGGACTGCGGCCATTGCGGCCGCCAGAAGATGTGTCGCTTTGGACTTGGCGGGTGTCATGCTTTTTCCGTGCTCCACGCGAACCGTGCTGATTTCGAGACCCGTTATCGATCCATTAGGGTTAACGGCTGGTAAAACTCGCAGGATTTTTAGACTTGCCCACTGCAAGTTCTGTCAAAACAGGCGAGCATCAACTCTCAAAGGGGGAGGGTGCGCCAAAAGTAAAGAAACCCTGACTTCCGCCTTAACCGTTGCGTTACCATGTTCCTTTACGCTTGCGGCTCAGTACAAGTACGGAGTAGCTGCGCATGTCTGTCTCACCAATGACACAACCAGATGTGGATATTGACCTGGGTCGCCTGGTAAAGGCGATATGGGAGAAGAAAGCGCTTGTGGCGGGGCTGACCGCAGCTGCAGCGGGCCTGGCCTTCATTGTCACCGGCATGCTCAATCCGCTCTACAAGTCGGAAACAAGGCTGCTCATCGAAACCCGCGAGCCGGTGTTTTCAAGCGATCAGAGCCAACCGGCGCCCGACAGCTCCTTCGATGATCGCGCTGTTGCCAGCCAGGTCGAGATACTCCGCTCGACCGATCTGATCAAGCAGGTGGCGCGAAATCTCGATCTGTCCTCACGCGAGGAATTCGATCCGGCCGGCAATACCTCGGCGCTCGGGGATCTCCTGATCATGCTCGGGCTCAAGAAGAACCCCCTCGAGGTCCCGGCCGAGGAGCGCATCCTCAAGGAATTCTACAAGAAGCTGGACGTCTATGCGGTGCCGGAATCGCGTGTGATCGGCATCGAGTTCTCGTCTGAAGATCAGGTGCTCGCGGCGCAGGTCCCCAACGAGCTGGTCAACGTCTATCTGGCGTCGCAGTCGGGCGCCAAGATTGAAAACAATACCGATGCCAGTGCCTGGCTGGAACCCGAGATCGCAAAATTGCGTGATCGGGTTCGCGAGTCTGAAAGCAAGGTCGCCGAGTACCGCGCCCGCACCGGCCTTTTGCTGGTCAACCAGCAGGATACCATCGCCGCCAAACAACTGTCTGATATTTCGACAGAATTAAGCCGTGTCAGGGCGGAGCGGGCGGATTCCGAAGCCCGTGCGCAGTCCGTGCGCAATGCGCTCGAAAATGGCCAGGCCGTCGACGCGGTGTCCGATGTGCTGGATTCCCCGGTAATCCAGCGCCTGCGCGAAAGCGAAGGCAATATCCGCGCCCAGCTTGCCGACATATCGACAACGCTGCTCGACAATCATCCGCGCATGAAGGGATTGCGCGCCCAGCTTGCCGATATCGAGGGTCAGATCACAGGTGAAATCCGCAAGGTGCTTTCAAGCCTTGAAAGCAACGCCAGGGTCGCGCGTATCCGCGAACAGGAGTTGATCGCGCAGCTCAACGAACTCAAGGCCGGATCGGCCCGCGAGGGCGAGGAAGCTGTGGAGCTGCGCTCGCTCGAACGCGAGGCCGCCGCCCAGCGCGATCTGCTGGAAACCTATCTCAGCCGCTACCGTGAAGCCGCCTCGCGCACCGAGCCCAAGGCCCTGCCGGCCGATGCCCGGGTGATCTCGCGCGCCGTGCCGGCGTCGGAAGCCTATTTCCCCAAGACCGGTCCAATCGTCATCGTGGCGGCGCTGGCAGCGTTCCTGCTGTCCGCGATCGGCGTGATGCTGGGCGAACTGTTCTCGGGACGGGCCTTGCGTCCGTCGTCCGGCCTGGTGCGGGACCCTGCCAGCAGCGATGACATGACAGCAGCCGCTACTGCTGCCCCGGCTGTCGCCGCGGCACAACAGTCTGACGACACGGAGCTGGCGTTACCCCACATATCCAACGACGCCGACGATTTCAGCGTGGAAGCGGTGGCCGAACAGCTCATCACCGACATGACCCCGGTTGCGGTCTGCGTTTCACCCGAAGGCGACGAAGGCTCGGCCGCAGCCGTGATGCTTGCCCGGACAGTCGCGGGCGAGGGGCTCAAGACCCTTGTGATTGACCTCACGGGATCGGCATGCCCGACAGAACTGATGGCGGAGTCGCTTCGCCTTCCGGGGCTGACCGATCTGATGTGCGGCGAGATCTCCATCGCCGACTCGATCCATCCGGACCGGCTCTCCTCGGCCCACATCGTTCCGCGCGGCAACGCCAATGCCCGCCGCGCCATGCGCGCGATCGATCGTCTGCCGATGATCATCGATGCGCTGACGGAAGCCTATGATCTGGTGGTGGTCGAATGCGGCGCCGCCGATGCTGCGTCGATCACGCGGATTGCGCGTGCCGACCGCGGCGAGATCGTGCTTTCGATCTTGCAGTTCGACGAAGCCGAGATCCCAGCGCTGCTGGCCGAGTTCAATGCCGAGGGCTTTGAGGATGTGCTGATCATGACACCTGAACAGCCTGTCGGCCCGCTCGGACATCGCAGCACCGCTGCCTGAGGGGCAAACCCGGGGCCGCGAGAATACGCGCTGTCCCGATCAGTCCGTCTCTGCGGCAGGCTTTGATTTCCTGACCAGCACGCCACGCGCTCTCGATGCAAACCTGTGCAGCAGCGGTGAAGTCTTGATCGTCCGTTTCAGCCGGATCAGGCCGGCGATGGCCGGTGCCGCCAGCCGGCCTTTGAGATTGAGCGGAAGATAGCAATCCACGGGTTCGGTGCGCTGTGGACACCACGAGCGCTTGTAGAGCTGATCACCGACGCCGAAATCAAAAACCGCGTGGCCAGCCGCAGATGCCCGCTCGATCATCCGGTAAAACAAAAGCTCTCCGGCACTGACATCTGCTGCGATTTCCTCGTTGATCGAGCCGAACTGACAGGTCACGTGGCGATCCTTGATGGTCAATCCGGCGACCGCGATGATTTCGCCTTGGTGCTCTCCGCCGGACAGTTCGATGCCGTGGAGCTCGAGGGCGGGTGCCCCTTCAGCATTGCGTGTTGTTGCCAGCCGGCGCAGGAAGTCACGAATGCCGGGATCGGCAAACACATCCGGCAATCCCTGGGCTGCAAGCCGCACGGCCTTCTGCGCAAAGAAAGCCTCCAGCAGCTGCAGGGCCCCGGCGTCTGTGTCGCCCGTGAGGTGGCGGTAGCCACCCAGCACTTCCAGCCGGCGCTCGGAAACCCGGAATTTCTTGCGGCGGCGTTTTCCGTTGATCTGGGCCAGAACCTGGTTGAAGTCTTCAAACAGCGGCAGCTGGAAGCTCGGGTTTTGGTGAAACACGCGCGGCAATGCCGAGAACGGCACACGCCCGGCGGTCTCTGGCGTCATTTTGTCAAACAGTACGATGTCGGCAGCAAGCCCGGCCTGGCTCAGCGCGCGGGCCAGTTCGGTGGTTGACAAGGGCTCGGCCCGGTTTATGCGCTGCGTGTCGATCAAACCTGTGTTTTCATTCGAGTAGGCCGTTCCGGCAAACCGGGCGACCTTCAGCCCGCCAGCCTTCCTGATCTCGAGCGGAAGAATGGCGAAGGCGGTACCGTTGTGTTCGAGCGTCACAAAAAAGAGGTCGTCCCCCGTGCCCTGGCTCCAGGCTTCAACCCAGGCCCGGCTCTGATGAAACGTCGTCGCCGGATCGGCCTCGAGCCGCTGCCATGTCTCGCGCAAGCTTGCCGGGTCTGATGTCACTGTCGCCGAAAGATGGTTCGCCGGGGCACTGGTGCGTTTGACCGGCGTCGCCAGTGGAGTGGATAGATCCTGTGCATTCGCCATGGTTTCAATGCCTTCGCAAAGTCATGCTTGTTGAGATGAGCATGACCACAAAGTGCCGAAGGTCGGGTAAATTCCGTCAAGAGACCGTCAAAAAGCCCGGGTGAAGGCTAATGCGACGTTAACGAGGGGGCCGCGCAAAGTCTGAGCCGGATTGAAAGTCAGGTCTGCTTGTTCTTGGCAGGCCCTTCCATCCAGCGGATCACGAACATTGCCGGCACCACCCATAGCACGCCGGTAAACAGGAAATAGAGCAGGTGCACATACCAGGCCGATTCCGCCAGCCGGTAGGTGGCGACAGTTGTGGCAACCAGTGCGTAAATCACCACCAGCGCGACGATGATCACTGTTCCAATGAGCTTCTTGAGACGGATGGGCATGGACAGGCCTTTTCACAGTGGCGGGCAGGGCTTTGGGTTCGCAAACGACATAGCGGCTTTGCCACCGAACGCAAGAGGAACCGGTTTCGCAGCCGTTGCCGCGACGGCATGCCGCAAAGCCAATACCCTTGCCTTGTTTCATGCTGTGGTGCACATGTCCGCCAGTTGTTCAAAGGAAGAAATCGTCGATGACTGCCAGTCCCATCGCTCCGAACGCGAACCTGAACACTGTCTCATCTCCGGCTGCCGGCGAGGTGATTGCAGAGCAGCAGCGGATCCGCCGCAACCGCAAGGTTCAGCGCATCTGGCTCGGCCTTGTGCTGGTCGCAATTTTCGCCCTCGTGCTGGTGGGTGGTGCGACCCGGCTGACGGATTCCGGCCTTTCCATCACCGAATGGAAGCCGATCCACGGCGTTATTCCACCCCTGAGCGAGGCGGAGTGGCAGGAAGAGCTCGAACTCTACCGGCAGATCCCCGAATACCAGCTGATCAACAAGGGCATGAGTCTCGACGAGTTCAAGACCATCTACTGGTGGGAGTGGGCACACCGCTTGCTCGCCCGTGGGGTCGGCATTCTGTTCGGCGTGCCGCTGTTGATTTTCCTGGTCACCGGACGCGTGGAAAAGCGCCTGCGCTGGCCCTTGTTCGGTCTTCTGGTTCTCGGCGGGCTTCAAGGGGCTGTCGGATGGTGGATGGTGGCCTCCGGTCTGGTCGATCGCGTCGATGTCAGCCAGTACCGGCTTGCCACCCACCTGACCCTGGCCTGCCTGATCTTCGCGGCGATTGTCTGGGTCATGCGGGGACTGGCGCCGCATTCCGCCGATCCGGTTCCAAGCGAAGGCCTGAAGCGCGGAGCAGGGGCTCTGACCGGCCTCATCCTGGTGCAGATCTACCTCGGCGGCCTCGTTGCGGGTCTGGATGCCGGGCTTGCCTCCAACACCTGGCCGTTGATGAATGGCGCGCTGGTGCCTGGAGGATTGCTGGAGATTTCGCCAGCCTGGCGCAATTTCTTCGAAAACGAACTGACGGTACAATTCGTGCACCGGCTGGGCGGTTACCTGCTGTTTGGCTTGGCATTGTGGCACATGCTGGCCTCGATCAACCGCGGCGCCGGAAGCACCCATTGCCGCCGGGCGATCGTCCTCTTCGGCCTGGTCACCATTCAGGCGCTGATCGGTATCGTGGTCATTGTCACCCAGGTCCCTGTCAGCTGGGCGCTTGCGCATCAGGGCTGGGCCGTGGTCGTGCTCGGCTTCGCCGTGGCGCACTGGCGTGGCTTCTTCGGCGCCTACCCGATGGAAACCAAAATCCGTATCAGGAGTTGACCGGCAACTGCCGTCGTCAGACGCTGTAAGTTCATTCCGCGATCTTGAAAGGAGAGTGCAGTGAAACTTTTCAGGCCGTCACGCCATGAAAGATACATCTCTGACAAACAGTACTACGCCTGGTTCGAACTAGCCTACACCGCAGTCGATGTCAGCGCAGCGCTGCTCTTCGTGGCGGGATCGGTGATGTTTTTCTCCCAAGAGTGGCAAACTGCCGGTACCTGGTGTTTCCTGATCGGATCCATCTGCTTTGCGCTCAAGCCGACGCTGCGCATCATCCGCGAGTTCCGCTATGTCGAGGAAGATGATTACGAGGATCTGGCCAAGCGATACGAAAACAGCGTGTAAAGCCGTTTCACGACCGCTCGCGCGCTTCTGCAATTGCAGTCTGGAGGAGGAATTGCCGCGCCACGCCGCGCGGCAAACACTTTCAGGTCCGGATCATCAGATCGAGATTCTGCACCGCGGCGCCTGACGCGCCCTTGCCGAGATTGTCGAGCGACGCCACCAGGTTGACCGTTCCGGCGCCTTGGGTGCCACACACATAGAGCTTCATCTGGTTCGTGCCGACCAGCTCCTCGGGATCAAGCCGGGCCAAGCCCGCACTTTCCTTGAGCGGCACGACACTGACTTCACCCCCTGGCGCATAATGCTGCTCAAGCGCCGCATGCACATCCGCCATCGATGGATCGCCGGTCATCAGATCGAGATGCAGCGGCACATTGACCAGCATGCCCTGGGCAAACCGGCCCACGGCCGGGGTGAAGATCGGCCGCCGGGTGATCCCTGTATGGGTCATGATTTCAGGCACATGCTTGTGCGCCAGCGTCAGCGCATAGGCAAAATAGGCCGCACCGATGGCATCGTCGCGTGAGCTGTCTTCCATCTGCGCGATCAACTGCTTGCCGCCGCCGGTATAGCCCGACACGGCGTTGACGCTCACCGGATAATCTGCAGGCAGCAGACCGGCGGCGACCAACGGAGCGATGAGCGCGATGGCGCCGGTGGAATAACAGCCCGGATTTGAAACGAACTGTGCTTCGGCGATGCGTTCGGCCTGTCCCGGCGAGAGTTCGGCAAAGCCATAAGCCCAGTCGGGGTTGCTCCGGTGCGCGGTCGAGGCATCGATGAAGCGGGTGGCGGCATCCGCTGCCAGCGCCACGGACTCCCGTGCCGCATCATCAGGAAGGCATAAAATGGCAATGTCGGCTTCGCGCAGAAACTTCGTCCGAACATCCTGGTCCCGCCGCTGTTCGGCAGGCATCGACATCAGCTCGATGTCGGTCCGGTCCTGCAGCCGCGATACGATTTGCAAACCGGTGGTGCCGTGTTCGCCGTCAATAAAGATCTTGGGAGCCATCGGGCTTCTCCGTTCATGCATGAAATTCAGGGACTTTGGGCAGCGCTTCGGATCAGCTCCGAAAGCGGCAATAGGGCTTGCGAGACTTTATCGTCGCGAGCGGCGTTCTGCGAGAAGTCCGAGGTAATGCATGGCGACAGAGGCTCCGGCAATCGCGGTGATGTCCGCGTGGTCATAGGCTGGAGCAACTTCTACAATATCGGCGCCCTTCATATCAAGCCCCCCGAGCTTTTGCAGCACCGAGAGCATCTTGGCGCTTGAGGGGCCGCCTGCGACCGGGGTGCCGGTACCTGGCGCAAACGCCGGGTCGAGACAATCGATGTCGAAGGTGAGGTAGCAGGCGGCATCACCGACATGGTCGAGGATGGTGTTGGCGATCTGTGTCGCCGTCATGTCTTCCACCTCGTGCCCATAGACGATGCGGATACCGCAATCTTCGGGCGCATGGGTGCGGATGCCGACCTGGATCGACCGTGTCGGGTCAATCACGCCGTCGCGCACCGCGCGGCCGACAAACGAGCCATGGTCGATCCGCTTGCCGTCGTCAAACCAGGTGTCCTGATGCGCATCGAACTGCACCAGTGCCAGCGGCCCGTGCCTGGCCGCATGCGCCTTGAGCAACGGCCAGGTGACAAAATGATCGCCGCCCATGCTCATGAGGAAAGCGCCGGATGCGAGGATCTTCGTCGCTTCACGTTCGATCGTCGCCGGGGTCTTCTGGTGGTTGCCATAATCGAGCAGGCAGTCGCCATAGTCGATCACCGCCATCGCCTCGAACAGGTCGCGGTCAAACGGATATTGCGGATCATTGTCGAAGATCGCCGCTGCCCGCCGGATCGCCTGCGGCCCGAACCGTGCGCCGGGACGGTTCGAAACAGCGGCATCGAACGGGATGCCCCAGACCACGGCATCGGCGCCCTTGAGCGATTTCGTGTATTTGCGCCGCATGAAAGACAGCGCTCCCGCATAGGTCGGATCTGTGGCAGCCGAGGTCAGCGAGCGGGCAGTGAAGGCGTGATCGATGGATTTGCTGGCCATTGTCTGGGTCCCGGCGCGAGGAGAATTGATGGCTCTGTCTAACCCAATCGAACAGCTTGATAAAGCCGCACCGGCCAGATCAAGCGTTTTGGTTTTACCGGCGAATCCACCGATTCAGGGTTTGGGAAGCTTTCTCAGCTAGGCTTCGATGCTGAAAACGGCTTCTTTGACGCCAGGGGACGACGAAGTTGAGTATGAGCGCTGCCGGACCGCCACCGGTCTCATCACAAACACTGTATTCAGTCCAGTATCTGCGTGCCGCAGCCGCGCTGGCTGTGCTCCTGTACCACATTTCCGCCCTGTCGCAGCAAACCTGGGGGCTGGATCCGGAGCGAATCGATCATGCGGGCGCAGCCGGGGTCGATCTGTTCTTCGTCATTTCCGGTTTTATCATGGCGATGATTGTCGCCCGCCCCGGCAATTTTGATGGCCGGGAGTTCTGGGTCCGGCGGATTGCCCGGGTAGCGCCGGCCTATTGGGTGATCACCCTCGTGGTCTTCGGGCTGATCTGGCTCAAGCCACAGCTGTTTAACGCGCCCATCTCCGACATCTCCACCTTGCTGACCTCGCTGTCTTTCATCGCGCTCGACCATGGCGGCGGCAATACCGGGCCCTTGCTTGTCGTGGGCTGGACCTTGAACTACGAGATGTTCTTCTATGCCCTTGTGGCGCTGGCGGCAGGCCTGTTCGGCGATCGAAGGTTGATTGGTGTCTCGGTGGCCCTCATCACACTGATAGCGCTGGGACAATGGCTGCGGCCGGTCAATCCGACCCTGGTGTTCTACACCGATCCCATCCTGTTCGAATTCGTACTGGGGATCCTGGTTTTCAAGTCCTGGAACCAGACCCGCACGACCGGGCAGGGCCTGGCGCCGCTGGCAATGCTCGTTGCAGGCAGCATTCTTCTGCTCATCCAGTGGGAGCGTCCGGTAGGGGATATGCGCACGGTGTTTTGGGGCGTGCCGGCAGCCGCGATACTCTACGGCGCACTGGGAACGCTGAACTTTCGCAATTCACTGCTGCTTCGACTGGGGGATTGGTCCTACGCGCTCTATCTCACCCATGTTTTCGTGATTTCGCTCTATATCAAGCACATCATTTCGCGGGTCACTTTCATCGAGCTTCCCTGGCAGGTCCACTATCTGATCATGGTCGGAGCAGCCTGTGTCGTGGCGGCAATGTTTCATGTGCTGGTCGAGCGGCCCTTGTCTCGATGGATGCTGCACAGGATGCGGCGGAGCCCGGTCTTTACTGCATCTTCTTCGCAAGCCGCCAAAAACACGGCCTGATCGGTCGGCGTCTCTCGACGGGTGGCGTGAGCAAGGCTGCTGCTTGCCAATCGCGCACAAAAAAGACGGGGCCGAAGCCCCGTCCAGAATCCATTCCGATGTTGTCCTGGCGACTTAGCGCTTGGAGAACTGGAACGAGCGGCGGGCCTTGGCCTTGCCGTATTTCTTACGTTCGACAACACGGCTGTCGCGGGTCAGGAAGCCGCCCTTCTTGAGAACCGGACGCAGGCCCGGCTCGAAGTAGGTCAGTGCCTTGGAGATGCCGTGACGAACCGCACCGGCCTGGCCGGAAAGGCCGCCGCCGACAACGGTGCAGACAACGTCGAACTGGCCCTGACGGGCAGCGGCGACGACAGGCTGCTGCACAACCATCTGCAGCACGGGACGTGCGAAATAGCTGACGAAATCACGGCCGTTGACGGTGATCTTGCCGGTGCCGGGCTTGACCCAGACGCGGGCGATCGCGTTCTTGCGCTTGCCGGTGGCGTAGGAGCGGCCCTGCTCGTCGACCTTGCGGACATGCACAGGTGCTTCCTGTTCGGGCTCGGTTCCGGTCACGGATGCGCCGAGCTCCTCAAGCGAATTGAGTTCAGCCATTATCAGGCGCTCCTTTTGTTCTTGATGTTCAGCGAGGCGACGTCGAGGACGGTCGGCTGCTGGGCTTCATGCGGGTGCTCTGCACCGGCATAAACGCGCAGGTTCTTCATCTGGCGACGGCCAAGCGGGCCGCGGGGAACCATGCGCTCGACAGCCTTTTCGATAACGCGCTCGGGAAAGCGGCCTTCGAAGATCTGGCGCGCGGTGCGCTCCTTGATGCCGCCGGGGTAGCCGGTGTGCCAGTAGTACTTCTTGTCTGTGTACTTCTTGCCGGTCAGAACCGCCTTTTCGGCATTGATGATCACGACATTGTCGCCATCGTCAACGTGCGGGGTGAAGGTGGCTTTGTGCTTGCCGCGCAGGCGGTTGGCAACAATGGTGGCGAGACGGCCGACGACGAGATCTGTCGCGTCGATAATCACCCACTTCTTGTCCACCTCTGCAGGCTTCTGCGAGAAGGTTTTCATTGGAGTTCTCTCTTTATTCAGGATCCGGCACCAATCGGGTCAGCCACCGGACGTTTCTTGTTGCTTGTGTTGCCGTGGAAGATCGCAAGCAGCCTTCCCATAACAACGGATGCGCCGAAATCCGGAAACTTCGACGCTGCGTGCTTATAGGAGAGGCTGAAATCAGCGTCAAGCAGCATGTTTCAGCGCCATTGGTAAATAATTGTTTGAAAACAGTGACTTGTAAATATGGTATTATAATACCGCAATATTTGAAGGCAATTCCGCTCAAGCCCGTGGCGGAATCGAGTAGGTGGCCGTGGCATGCGCCACAAGTTCCCCGCCGGAATCGCTGATGGCGATGTCGGTGACCACCAGCCGCTTGCCCAGCTTCAGGATCGTCGCCGTGGCATCCAGCGGCCCGGGTTCGGGCTTCATCAGGAAGTTGATGTTGAGATTGGTGGTCACGGCCAGCGCCACCCGGCCGATATGCGCCAGGATCACTGCATAGGCCGCAAGATCGGCCAGCATGAACATCGTTGGCCCGCTCACGGTGCCGCCGGGGCGCAGATGCTTGTCATCGGCCTCAAGCCGAACCAGGGCATTTCCCGGTGCAACGTCGATAACCGCAATATTGTCGCCATTGGTCTTGATCTGCGGAAACACCTCATCGAGGTAGCTAGAGACCTCTGGGGCGGTCATGACGGGCGCGGCGGGTGCGGGCATGGTGTACTTCCTGGAAACGATGTGGCGTTGCTCGGCGGGGTAACTGGAGATGCCAGCCATGAGGGGGCGGCAGCGCGGCCTGTCTAGAGAGCGCGTGCCAGGATTTGCAGAACGGCAAAATCACCGAAATTGTTTGCCCGGTCAACGCCGTCATGGGTTCTCGCAACCTGTTGCGCGCGCTAAACTGTCTGCAAAACAGGAAAGGGTTCCGGAAATGAACGTAGTCGAATTGAAGCCGGAGGCACCCGCCGGTCTGGTCAAGGTGGAAAAGCTTGGCAGCGTGTTGCGGCTGGAGATGAACAATCCGCCTGCCAATGTGCTGTCGATTGCCATGATGGAAGCCCTGAAGGCCGAACTGGACGCGACCCGCGACGACAAGGCGATCCGGGCGGTGATCATCGCGTCGGCAACACCCGGACAGCTGTTTTCCGCCGGCCATGATCTCAAGGAACTGACGCTGCATCGCGCTGATGAGGACCGGGGCAGGGCGTTCTTCGCCCGCACCATGAAGCTCTGCTCCGAGCTGATGCAGACCATCGTGCATCTGCCGGTGCCGGTGCTGGCCGAGGTCGATGGTCTGGCCACCGCCGCCGGCTGCCAGCTGGTTGCCTCCTGCGATCTGGCGTTCTGCACCGATACCTCCGCCTTCTGCACACCGGGCGTCAATATCGGCCTGTTCTGCTCCACCCCGATGGTGGCGCTGAGCCGCAATGTGCAGCGCAAGCAGGCGATGGAAATGCTGCTCACCGGCGAAACCATCGACGCTTCGACCGCGCGCGAGTTTGGCCTGATCAACCGCATCATGCCGCGCCAGTATTTGGGCCAGGTGGTGATGAAATACGCCAATGTGATCGCGTCCAAATCACCGCTGACCGTGAAGATCGGCAAGGAGGCGTTTTACCGCCAGGCCGAGATGTCGCTGGAGGAGGCCTATGAATACACCGCCGGCGTCATGGTGGAGAACATGATGGCGCGCGATTCCGAAGAGGGCATGAACGCCTTCATCGCCAAGCGCACGCCGGAGTGGACCGGGGAATAGAAACCGGTAACGAACCTTTGTCTGTCGGTTGACAGCAAGCGGTCATTGCTGTTTGTTCTCATTATGTTCTTCGTCCGGTTCACGCGGCGATTTTTGCGCGAGCCCGGCAATGGTGGGAGTGCCACAATGAGTCTTGAACCGCGTATCAGCATGATCACCCTTGGCGTGGCCGATGTGGCGGTAGCGACAGCGTTTTACCAGCGGCTCGGGTTCCGGCGTTCATCCGCCTCCAACGACGATGTCACCTTCTTTCACATGAAGGGGACGGTGCTGGGGCTGTTCGGACGCGACGCACTGGCCGCCGATGCCGATGTGGAACCGACCCGGCCGCAATCATTTGAAGGCGTGGCGCTTGCTCACAATCTTGCCTCGCGTGCAGAGGTCGACGCAGCATGGGCATTTGCTGTGGACTGCGGCGCACGGCCGGTGAAGAAACCGCATGAGGTGTTCTGGGGCGGCTATTCGGGCTATTTCGCCGATCCCGACGGCCATTTGTGGGAACTGGCGCACAACCCGTTCATGCAGCTGGACGGGCAAGGCCATATGACATTGCCCGAGTAACCGCCTGGCATCAGGGTGTCTTGATCTGCAGCAACGGGGCAAAATTGAGTAATCCGCCGTCATCATCTGCGCCGTGCGGATCGCATCGGATGACCCTGCAGGACTTCGTGTCACGCGCGGGCACCCGGGCCCAGGCGCCGACCGAGGGGCTTTCGCACATCAATGACGAGCTGACATAGCGGTCATAGAGCGGCAGGCCGCGTTTCGAGGTGTATCGCAGGATCGCAGCACCTTCACGGATGAGGGTGGCGCGAATGGCGCTGCAATCATGTTTCGTGGTCTCGACGCGGGTGATCGCGCCGGCCGGGCCGGCGGTTGCGGCCAGGACCGCAACCAGCGTAGCCGGCAGCAATGCCGCGGCCGAAAATCTGCGGGGAATGGATTTTGATGTCTTTGTCATGGGGTGCTCCATAGAACCGTTCGATCCCATCATCCGCGACAATTGTGGCGTTGATCGGGAGGAAAGCCATCAATCTGGTGCTTGACGGTGCCGGACGCCATTGCCACAACCAGCAGACCGCAATTCCGGAAATCCGATCATGAACCACGACAGCTACGACAACGCCTATATTTCCGGCATCCTGCACGCGGTGAAATCCGTCGCGGTGGTCGGCGCCTCGGCCAATGACGTGCGGCCGAGCTTCTTCGTGATGAAATACCTGCTCGACAAGGGCTACCAGGTCATACCGGTCAATCCGGGCCAGGCAGGCCGCAAGATCCTCGGCCAGATGACCTATGCCAGGCTCTCCGACATTCCGGGTGCCATCGACATGGTCGACATCTTCCGCGCCTCGGACGCGGTGCCCGGCATTGTCGAGGAAGTGCTGGGGCTTGATCCGTTGCCGAAAGTGATCTGGATGCAGCTGACTGTGCGCCATGACGAAGCCGCCGCCCGCGCTGAAGCGGCAGGCATCAAGGTGGTGATGAACCGTTGCCCAAAAATCGAATATGGCAGGCTGTCCGGCGAGATCGGCTGGAACGGTGTCAATTCGGGCGTGTTGTCATCGCGCAAGCCGGTGATGCGCACCGGATTTCAAAGCTATGGTCTCCGGACCAAGCCGGAGGATGGGAAGCCTTGACCCGGTCAAGCGGGCAATCCTCCAGGACCACTCACCGCCTGTAGTGCTTCATGCGGTGCGCTTCGCCACAGTTCCGTTTCATTGCCTTGTAGAATGACGATATATAGTTTCCCGCCGCTCTGAGGGACGGGAGGCCTTCGTTTGGGTTAAGGGCTGACGCCATCATGCGTATTTTTGCATTTTTCCGAACCACCGCCTTTCTGGCGGTTCTCTGTCTTTCGCTGGCCACCACAGCTGTCAGCCTCGGAGTCTGGGCCGTGTCACTCACCGCGCAGGTAACCACCATGACCGCCAGCGCTGCAGCAGCCGCGATCGCCAACCGGAAGGCCATCGCCGCAGCGGTGCTCAGAACCAAGGCCAAGGCGCGGTTGCGGCGGGCCCTGATTGTGGTGCCGGTGGCCGGCATTGGCGCGGCTGTTGCCTTCGAGCGTCAGGATTTCCTCGAATGGAAGGAAGACAATCCCGACGGCGATATCGAGACCTATGGCTGCGAGGTGAGCGTGGTGTCGGCCGAGGTTGTCGATGATGTTCTCCAGGACCTCCCCGAGCAGGTCCGTCCGTCGCGCGACTGGCTGCTCTCGCGCATGCCGGATTGTCAGAAACCCGTTGGCTAGGCAATCAGGGGCCGTCTTTGCCGAACCCGGCCGGTGCCGTCGATCACCGGGAGCATCGGGACTGCGGGGGTTTCAGCAGATTCAGCGCCGGAAAGCGGCAAACGCGGTGGAATAATATTTCCGCAGCGCAACCGTTATCGCCGCAAGCGGCGCGCATGCCTCGCTGTTCGCGCAAAATTCTTCTTTGACCATGACGCGGACATGCGGGATAACCGCTTTCATATTTGTCTCGGGCACAAGGGGAGAAGTCCATGTCGAACACTCAGCCAGGTTTTGATACGCTTGCCATTCACGCGGGAGCCCAGCCGGATCCGGCCACCGGCGCGCGCGCCACGCCGATCTACCAGACCACCGCCTTTGTCTTCGACGATGCCGATCATGCGGCCTCGCTGTTCGGTCTGAAGGCCTTCGGCAACATCTACACCCGCATCATGAACCCGACCCAGGCGGTGCTTGAGGAACGCGTCGCAGCGCTTGAAGGTGGCACCGCGGCGCTGGCCGTGGCTTCGGGCCATGCCGCGCAGATGATCGTCTTCCACACCATCATGAGCCCGGGCGACAATTTTGTCGCCGCCAACCGCCTCTATGGCGGCTCCATCAACCAGTTCGGCAAGGCCTTCCAGTCCTTCGACTGGCATGTGCGCTGGGCCGACCCTGCAGACATGGGCAGCATCGAAAGCCAGATCGATGACCGCACCAAGGCGATCTTCGTCGAAAGCCTTGCCAATCCCGGCGGCACCTTCGTTGACATCAACGCCATCGCCGAAGTGGCGCGCAAGCACGGACTGCCGCTGATCGTCGACAACACCATGGCCTCGCCCTACCTGATCCGTCCGATCGACCACGGCGCCGACATCGTGCTGCATTCGCTGACCAAGTTCATCGGCGGCCACGGCAATTCCATGGGCGGCATCATCGTCGACGGCGGATCCTTCGACTGGTCGAAATCCGGCAAGTATCCGGCCCTGTCCGAGCCGCGCTCGGAATATGGCGACATCGTTCTGCATGAGAGCTTTGGCAATTTCGCCTTCGCCATCGCCTGCCGCGTGCTTGGCCTGCGCGACCTGGGTCCCGCCATCTCGCCGTTCAATGCATTCCAGATCCTCACCGGCGCGGAAACGCTTGGTCTGCGCATGCAGCGCCATTGCGACAACGCAATGGCTGTGGCTGAATGGCTGACCAAGCACGACAAGGTCGACTGGGTTCATTATGCCGGTCTGCCCGATCATGAAAACCACGCGCTGCAGCAGCGCTACTCGCCCAAGGGTGCTGGCGCGGTCTTCACCTTCGGCCTCAAGGGCGGCTACGACGCGGGCGTCAAGTTCGTCGAAGGCCTCGAGATGTTCTCGCACCTGGCCAATATCGGCGACACCCGTTCGCTGGTCATTCACCCGGCGTCGACCACCCACCGCCAGCTCACGCCCGAGCAGCAGATCGCGGCCGGCGCAGGCCCGGACGTGGTGCGGCTGTCGATCGGCATCGAGGACGTCAAGGACATCATAGCCGATCTCGAGCAGGCGCTCGCCAAGGCCTGACGTTTTCAAGAGCCTGAGATTTGAACAGCCCGGCAGCCCCTGCCGGGCTGTTTGCTATTCAGGGGATCATCAGCGCTTCGGCCTTCGCAGAGCTTGCCCACACTCCGGTCTTCGGGTCGGTTCGGCGATTGATCTGCAGCAAGGCGGGCACGGGTGGGAGGCGTTAGGCTGGGGTGAGTTCATTCAGTGGAGACCCTCATGACGCCCATCACTTTGCGCCTTGCTGTCACAGCAGTCATGACGCTGGCTTCGGCTTTGGCCGCAAGCGCCCAATCGGCCAACCCCGCCTGGCTCGACCAGCTCTCCGAGCAACTGGCCGTCGAAAAGGACTGCGCCGTTGACTACTTTCTCAACCTGAAGGAAGGCGAGCTGGCCGGGCGGCTGACATTCGAAGCCCGCGCGCAATGCGCTGATGGACGTCAGTTCGACGGTTCGCTGACCGAGCCTGCGGAAAAGTTCACCATCAGTGAATGCGGCGTTCAGGTCTGCTGATCCCCGGACTGCTCCGGCTCCGGTCTCTGTGTCATGTCTGCGTAAAGCCAGGCCATACGGTCGCCGAACCAGAGCTTGAACACCGAGGCCAGCATGGCGCCGGCAAAGGTCGCCCACGGGTCAAGCACCCAAAGGCCATAGGCCATCGGGATGACAGACAGCCCCGACAACACGCTCAGGATCATGGCCGCTGTCGTATGGTGTGAAGGGATCGGCGCGGCCTTGCGCGCAAGCCAGTAGCGTTCCCCCAGAACCACCCGCGACGCCCAACTGTCCAGCGAGGCGGGTGGCGAAAAGGCACGTGGATTGACCAGCGTCCACGCAATGACCAGCCCGATGGGGACAAGGGACCACCAGCCTATCCAGACGCGGGACCAGATGGCCAGCGCGAACAGCACCATGATGGGGACACGTGTCCAGAAACTCCATGGGCTGGCATGCCGGGCCCAGGTGGCGTCATCCATCATCATCGAGCTTTCGATTGCCTTGTCGATCCGCATTGGTGCATCCTGCATTATGGCTTGCGCGATCTGATCAGATCGGGCGGCGTTCAGTCAACGGCGGGGCTGCCAACGGGTTTTCGTGTCCGGACAGGCGGCTTCCGGTTTCAATCTTCTCAGGTGTGTTCTTATGACCAAGGCAAATTTCATCCCGGTCAGTCCTTCTGTCGAGCCGGAGGTGTCCAGGCCGGATGCGGACAAGCTTCTCGCCGGCGATCCGGTCCACACCACCTGGAACCTTGAGGAGCGCGACGGGCTCTATTGCGGCATCTGGCAGTCGACGCCGGGCAAGTGGCGGATCTCCTATGACGAATGGGAGTACTGCCATATCCTTGTAGGCGTCTCGGTGATTTCCGAGGAGGGCGGCGAGGCCGTGACGGTGAGAACTGGTGACAGTTTCATACTCAGGCCGGGCTTCAAGGGAAGCTGGGAAGTGCTTGAAACGACTCGCAAAGATTATGTTATAAAACTCTAATGTAGAACTTTAGAATGTCACGCCAAGTGTGGCGACGCCTGCACTTTGATCTCGGGTTTTGCCGGGCAGATACGGAATGGCGCAAGTGGCGTCATCCGAGCATCAGGCTTTCGAGCCCGTGGAAATGGTAGCTGTCGCGATAGCGCGGTGGGGCCTTGGGTGCAAGCGTGGGAAGCCGGGAGAACAGCACCGAAAGCGATTCCTGCAGCTCGAGCCGCGCCAGCGGCGCACCGATGCAGAAATGCAGCCCGGCGCCGAAACTCACATTCTTCTGATTCGCCCGCCCGGGCCGGAATTCGTCCGGCGCCTCGAACGCCGACGGGTCGCGGTTGGCAGCGCCAAGCAGCAACGCCACCTGCTCGCCGGGCTTCAGCGTCACGGGACCGAGATCGATCGCCTCATAGGCGTAGCGGGTGAACATGTGCAGCGGCGCATCATATCGCAGCGCCTCTTCGACAGTTGCCGCCGCGGCCTCCGGCGTGTCGAAAAAACGGCGCGGATCACCGCCCTGGTCAAGGATGGTTTTCACGGCATTGCCGGTCTGGTGCACGGTGGCTTCATGGCCGGCATTGAGCAGCAGCACGCAGGTGGAAATCAGTTCGTCGTCGGTGAGCTTTTCGCCGGTGTCACGCACCGCAATCAGTGCCGACAGCAGGTCATCGGCGCCGGTGTGCCGATGCTCCTCGATGTGTGCTGTCAGAAAAGCGCCGAACGCGGCCGAGGCGCGGTTGGCGCGTTCTTCGGTTTCGCGAGAGCGCTGCGGCACATACATCTCGCACATCGCATGCGACCAGGAGAGCAGGTCGTCGGCGCGGTGAACCGGCACACCGAGCAATTCGCAGATCACGGTGAGCGGGATCGGGGTGGCAAAGGAGGGCAGTAGGTCAAACGGTTCGCCGGCGGGCAGGGCGTCGATCAGCTCATTGGCCAGTGCACTGATACGTGGTCTTAGCCGCTCGACCGAGCGGGACACAAATGCACGGTTGACCAGCGTTCTCAGCCGCGTGTGGGCGGGCGGTTCACGCTCAAGCAGCGAGCCGCTTTCAATCCGGTCGAAATCTGTGAGATGCCCGCGGCCTTCGACCGGGTTCAGCGGTGCGCCCCAGCGGTTTTCCCGCCCCAGCCGCCGGTCCCGCAGCAGCGCATTGACTTGGTCATAGCCTGCCACGCACCACATGCCGTAGTCTTCCCAGAAGAACACCGGCGAGGCGCGATGCATCTCCGCATAAAGGCTGTAGGGATCCTGGATGAAGCCGGGTTCTCTGGGGTCTTGCGAAACGGAAAGCGTGTGTCGGGTCATGCGCGAGGCTTTAGCGCGGATTGAGATCTGACAAAATCCACTATTTTAACCAAAGCCGGTTTTTAGAGGGCGCTGATAAGCACCCTCTCAAGCTGTCAGCCTGGCGGCAGCGTGGCACAAGCCCGATTGCCGTTGAGGACTATCGGGAGCCGTAACCGGCGCTGTGCGGCCGCGTCAATGGCAGCGGCGTTTGCCCGAAACCTGGACCCAGCCGGCCGAGGCCGGTTGCACTTCGACCGTGCGCGCCACCGTCTTGATCACAGGCGGGACCTTGTGCGCAATCGTCCGCGCCGGTTCGACGACCACAGTCCGGGTGCGGTGGGCGTAGCGCGCCGGAATCCGCTCATGAACGGTGCGGGCCGGATGCACAACCACGGTGCGCGCCCTGGTTTCGTATTTGGCCGGATGAACGACTTTGCACAGGGTTTTCTTGCCGTGCACGTGGCGCCATTCCCAACCGACCGATTTCGGCCGCACCATGACCGTTTGATGCACCGTGCGGGTCACAGCCGGAATGTGCCGCGCCACCACCTGTGCCGGTGAGACCAGCACCTTCTCGGTCACCTGGCCATAGCGAGCGGGGATGGTCTTGTGGACCACTTTGCCCGGACGGACCACGACCTGTTGATGGACCGTTTTATAGACCGCCGGCTGATGAACCTTCTGGTAACAGGCAAGTGTCTTGCCGCCGGCAAAGGCCGGCGAGGCGACGGAAAGCGCCACAAGAGCGGCTGAAACACTGCGGCAAATGGTTGAAAACTCGGACATTTTACACACTCCCCTTGTTGCGGCAGCGGCTCTTCTTGGTGGCCGTCTCCGCGACTAGCAGACAGAGTGTGCCGCACTCTTGCGGTTGAGGAAAGCAAAACGTTAAGTTTTGGTTGACGGCCGCGAGACAACGCTCCCTTGCATGTCGCGCAAAACTTCTTCGGATGCTGCCAGCTAGGCGCCGGCAAATATGACCGGCACCATGGCCGCAAGCAACAGTGCAGCCATTGCAAGGTTGAACCAGACCACCCGGTTTCCCTGGCCCAGAAACAGCCTCAGCGCAGTACCCGATACGGCCCAGATGCTGATCGTCGGGACGTTCACGGCAGCGAAGACCAGCAACAGAACGGCGAGGCTCTTGCGCGGTGTGGCGGGGTCGACATAGGACGCGGTCACGATGATCGCCACGGTCCAGGCCTTTGGGTTGAACAGTTGCAGCATGGCTGCTTCGGTGAAGCTGAAAGGCTTGCCGACACGGGTCTCGCCGCCCGATCCCAGTGAGCGGCTGCGGGCGATCCGGATGGCAAGCCACACCACATACACACCGCAGGCAAGCCTGATGCCGAGCCCGATCATTGGAAAGGCCGTGAGCAGGTGCCCCAGTCCCAGCCCGACCAGCGCCACCATGGTCAGGAAACCCAGGCTGATGCCGAGGATCAGCGGGACCGAGCGGACGAAGCCGAAATTCACTCCGGAGGTCAGCAAGAGGAAGTTGCCGGGTCCGGGTGATGCTGACATGACGAAGGCAAACCCGGCCAGGGCGAGAGCAGTGTCGATGGGCATGGCTTGAAACTCCGCAGGCTGAAAAGCCTCAGCTCTAGATCTCGAATGCCGGTGGATCACTGCTCAATGTACCGGAATTGTTTGCAGATCGTCCCAAGTTCTGGTTCAACGCGGGCCATGGATGTGCTTTCCGAGATCTTTTCCTCACTGCGGCTTCAGGCCGGGCTCTATTTCTCCGCCGTCTTGCGCGGCGGATTTGCGGTCCGGTTGCCTGCGGACCGGCGGCGTATTCGCTTTCACCTGGTGCTCGAAGGAGCGTGCGTGGTCACGGTACCGGAGCTTGAACAGGTGCGGCTGGGTGAGGGCGACCTGGTGCTAATCCCCGATGGGGCATCGCAAGTCCTCTCGTCCGAAACCTCGATTGCCGGTGCCGTCCACCTCGCGGAGCTGTTGTCGCACTCGCCCCCCGTGGAGGGCATTCTGCACGTTGGCGAAGCCGGACCGGTGTGCCGGCTGCTGTGCGGGTTCCTGTGCTTCGACGAGGCGATCGACCACCCCCTGATTGCGAGCCTGCCGCCGATGATCGTTTTGCGACAGACGGACGCGCCGCGTTCATCCGCTATCGCGGCAGCACTGGCGCTGCTGCGTGCGGAAACCGATGATGCCGGAGCTGGGCAGGCCCCGGTCTTGGAAAGGATCGTGGAAATCCTCCTGATGCAGGTGGTGCGCTCAAGCCTGTCTGGTCACGCGATCTACTCGAACGGGTTTGCCCGGGCGCTGGCCGACCCGAGACTGTCCCGGGCCCTGTCGGCCATCCATTCCCGGATTGATGCAGACTGGAATCTCGACACACTTGCCGGGTGTGCCGGCATGTCCCGCTCGCGTTTTGCCGAGAGTTTCACCACGGCGGTCGGCTTGACGCCCTTTGCCTATCTGACAAGGTGGCGGATGATCAGGGCACGCGAACTGCTGGCGCAGCCGAACCTCGACATGGCCGAAGTCGCCGAGCGATGCGGGTACCGGTCGGTGCCGGCCTTCGGCAGGCGCTTCGCTGCCATCTTCGGGATGGGACCCGGCGAATGGCGCAGGCAGGCCCAGCCATACAGACAAATTGCAGGTCCGCCGCAGACAATTTGAAAACCGTAACCTCAATTTAACACCCCTCGTCAACAACAGATCCAAGCTGTTTCGCCGCCTTGCGTCTTGAAGCGGCGGGGGGGCACACTCTATGTAGTGAGTTCAATGAGACTGATTCTGGGCAGGCCATGCCGTCTGCCGGGCCGTTTGACAAGGGAAGCGCAATGAAAAATACAATCGATAACGCCATGGCCCTGGTGCCCATGGTTGTTGAGCAGACGAACCGCGGCGAACGGTCCTACGATATCTTTTCGCGGCTTCTCAAGGAGCGCATCATCTTCATCACCGGCCCGGTTGAAGATCACATGGCGACGCTCGTCTGCGCACAGCTTCTGTTTCTCGAAGCCGAGAACCCGAAGAAGGAAATTGCCATCTACATCAATTCGCCAGGCGGCGTGGTGACGGCAGGCATGGCGATCTACGACACAATGCAGTTCATCCGTCCGGCCGTATCGACCCTGTGCGTTGGTCAGGCAGCCTCCATGGGGTCGCTCCTGCTTGCAGCTGGCGAAAAGGGCATGCGTTTCGCAACGCCAAACGCCCGCATCATGGTGCACCAGCCATCCGGTGGGTTCCAGGGCCAGGCGTCCGATATTGAGCGCCACGCCCAGGACATCATCAAGATGAAGCGCCGGCTCAACGATATCTATGTGACCCACACCGGCCAGGATTACGAAACAGTCGAGAAGACCCTCGACCGCGATCACTTCATGACAGCGGATGAGGCGCTCGGCTTCGGTCTGATCGACCGTGTCATCGACAAGCGCGAATATGTCGAAGACGAGTCTTGAGCTGCCTGTCAGGGGCTTTTGATCGAACCATGCGATGTTTTCCGGCCGATTGCGCTTCTCCTGCAACACGTTTGTGCGCGCACGGGGTGGCACAACTGCCGTGGAACGCTAATATAGGCGTTAAGTCTATGTTCAATTTATCTGGCGTAGCATTGCCAGAGTGACGGGGATTCGTTGCCACCGACCACAGGAATGGTTACCTGACGGTCGGGTTTGTACCCCGAGATTGCCTGAAGGTTTGACGTTGCGGCGTCGGGCTGGTCAGGCGCCATACATCCGGGCTTGATGCCGGGATTGCGGGAAGGAAAGTGAAATGAGCAAGGTCAGCGGCAGCAACGGCGGCGATTCCAAGAATACCCTTTATTGCTCTTTCTGCGGCAAGAGCCAGCATGAAGTGCGCAAACTCATTGCCGGTCCTACAGTGTTCATCTGCGATGAATGCGTGGAATTGTGCATGGACATCATCCGCGAGGAAAACAAGTCCTCGATGGTCAAGGCCAGCGATGGTGTGCCGACTCCGCAAGAGATCATTGCAACTCTCGACGAGTATGTGATTGGCCAGCACCAGGCCAAGAAGATCCTGTCTGTGGCGGTTCACAACCATTACAAGCGGCTCAACCACTCGTCGAAGTCCGGTGAAGTCGAATTGGCCAAGTCCAACATTCTGCTTGTTGGTCCGACCGGCTGCGGCAAGACCTATCTGGCCCAGACACTGGCACGCATCATCGATGTGCCATTTACCATGGCCGATGCCACGACGCTGACCGAAGCCGGTTATGTCGGTGAAGACGTCGAGAACATCATTCTCAAGCTGCTGCAGTCGGCTGACTACAACGTCGAGCGCGCCCAGCGCGGGATTGTCTATATCGACGAGGTCGACAAGATCTCGCGCAAGTCGGACAATCCGTCGATCACCCGTGACGTTTCGGGCGAGGGCGTCCAGCAGGCGCTTCTGAAGATCATGGAAGGCACGGTTGCGTCCGTGCCGCCGCAGGGTGGCCGCAAGCATCCGCAGCAGGAATTCCTGCAGGTCGACACCACCAACATCCTGTTCGTCTGCGGCGGCGCTTTTGCCGGCCTCGACAAGATCATCTCGGCACGCGGCGAAAAGACCTCGATCGGTTTCGGCGCCAATGTCCGCGCCCAGGACGAGCGCCGTGTCGGTGCCGTGCTGCGTGAGCTCGAGCCGGAAGATCTGGTGAAATTCGGCCTGATTCCGGAATTCATCGGCCGTCTGCCGGTTCTCGCCACACTGGAAGATCTTGATGAGGCAGCCCTGATCCAGATCCTGACCCAGCCGAAGAACGCCCTGGTCAAGCAGTACCAGCGTCTGTTCGAGATGGAAGAAGTCGAACTCACCTTCCACGAGTCGGCGCTGCAGGAAATTGCCAAGCGCGGCATTATCCGGGCGACCGGCGCACGCGGATTGCGCTCGATCATGGAGAAGATCCTGCTCGACACCATGTTCGAACTGCCAACGCTGGAAGGGGTGCGCGAAGTCGTCATCTCCGACGAGGTTGTGACCGGGAACGCACGTCCGCTTTACATCTACGCCGAGCGGGACGACGACGCCAAGGATTCGGCCTCGGCATAATCCGTCCGGTTTCCGGCTGATCCATAGGTTGTTTGAACGGGCCCATCAGGGCCCGTTCGCATGTCGGGGCCATACTCACTCGGTCGTCTCCGGCTCCGGTCGCCGAGGGATGTTGTATGGCAAACGAGATAGTGCATTATTTGCCTTCCATAGTCTGAAACATTCGAGGGGAGGCGAGTGTGACTGTCGGCTGCCGGGTGCGGATTTGCAGAGGCATTGCGGCCACCCTTGCGGTCGCGCTGGTGTTGAGCCTGTCGCCTGTGATTGGACCGGTTGCGGCTGAACAAACATCTCTTGCAGCGCGCGAGACCCAGCGGCTGATTTCTCTCGCCCGTCCGCAGTTGAAGGATCCGGCCGGATGGGCGGAAGATATCTTGTGGTCCTTGCGGATCTCCGGAATTCCACACACCCCTGAAAATGTCTGCGCGCTGATTGCAACGGTCGATCAGGAATCCAATTTCAAGGCGAATCCGCCGGTCGAAGGGCTGGGGCGGCGAACGCTTGCCGCGTTGAATGCAAGACTGCAGGGGAGTGATTTCAAGTCGCTGGTACTGCGCAGTCTCTTTGCCGCTGACCCTTCCATCAAGAAAAACCTGGTCAGACGCCTGCGCAGCGCCCGAACCGAGCGCGACATCGACATTGCCTACAGGAAGCTGGTCAGTGAGGTTCTGACCATTGAAACCATCATCGAGCTCGACAGCAACTATGGGCTTGGAGCTGCGCAATATCTGGAATCCCAAAACGAGATCACCACCATTGGCTCCATGCAGGTTTCGGTGGTCTCGGCGCTTGAGCACGAACGGCGCTACCTGGCCAGACCGCTCTATCTTGAGGATATCTACCGGGTGAGGGATTACCTCTACACCCGCCGCGGCGGGCTGTTGGCGGGCACGCGGCAACTTCTCGGCTACCAGAGCGGATACACGAAAAAACTCCACAGGTTTGCCGATTACAATGCCGGGCGCTACTCGAGCCGCAACGCTGCGTTCCAGTGGGTGGTCTCAGAACTCGACGGCGCCGCCCTGGTGCTCGATGGCGACCTGCTGGCCTACCGGGGGCAGGTCGCCTCCGCTGCGAAAAGCAAGACCGAGCTTGCGGTCATCCGCATCGACAATCAGCTTGATCTCGGGCTGGGCGAACGCAGGATCCGCAAGGATCTGAGCCGGGAGAAAGCGTTCGACTTCACCAGCACCACGACCTATGAAAGGATCTACGGCAGTTACACGGCGAGATACGGGCGTGTTCCGCCCTTTGCACGCGTGCCGCAGATAGATCTTGAAAGCGTAAAGCTTGACCGGCCACTGACCACCGAGTGGTTTGCACGGCGTGTCGAAGCTCGCTATCGCCGCTGCATGAAGCGAACTCAGACATAGGCAATTTGCGAAACTCCAGCTTCCCGCCACTTTCGTGGTCTATTATCCTCACGATTCGGTGAAGTGTTTAGTCGCCGTGTATGATCCGACTTGAAACCGGGGCGCCGGTTCTCCAATTAGACTGGAAAGGGCTTTGCCCCCTACAAGGACGCAAATGGCGATTGCTGGATGACCCGGGATCGCGCCCCGCGTTGCCAATCGGTCTGTAAAGGCCACGAAAGGAAACAATATGCCGGACAAAAATGTGAGCGCATCACAGGCCCCTGAAGAGGCCGGTACCTATCCCGTTCTGCCGCTGCGCGATATCGTTGTCTTCCCACACATGATCGTGCCGCTGTTTGTTGGTCGTGAAAAGTCGATCAAGGCACTTGAGGAAGTCATGGGATCCGACAAGCAGATCATGCTTGCCACCCAGATCAATGCTGGTGATGACGATCCGGAGCCTGCGGGCATTTACGAAATCGGCACAATCGCCAATGTGCTGCAGCTGCTGAAGCTGCCCGACGGCACCGTCAAGGTACTTGTCGAAGGCCGTGCGCGCGCCGAGATCGTCGAATACACCGACCGCGAAGATTACTACGAAGCCCGCGCTGTCGAGCTTGCCGAGCCTGAGGAAGACCCGGTCGAGATCGAGGCCCTGTCGCGGTCCGTGGTCTCCGAGTTCGAAAACTACGTCAAGCTCAACAAGAAGATTTCGCCGGAAGTGGTTGGTGCTGCCAGCCAGATCGACGACTATTCGAAGCTGGCCGATACCGTCGCCTCGCACCTGTCGATCAAGATCCCCGAAAAGCAGGACATGCTGTCCACCGTTTCGGTCAAGGGCCGGCTGGAAAAGTCGCTCGGCTTCATGGAAGGCGAGATCTCGGTGCTGCAGGTCGAAAAGCGCATCCGCTCCCGCGTCAAGCGCCAGATGGAGAAGACCCAGCGCGAGTATTACCTCAACGAGCAGATGAAGGCGATCCAGAAGGAACTCGGTGACGGCGAGGACGGCCGCGACGAGATGGCCGAAATGGAAGCCCGCATCGCCAAGACCAAGCTTTCCAAGGAAGCCCGTGAAAAGGCTGATGCCGAGTTCAAGAAGCTCAAGCAGATGAGCCCGATGTCGGCCGAGGCCACCGTCGTTCGCAACTATCTCGACTGGCTGCTTGGCCTGCCCTGGGGCAAGAAGTCCCGCGTCAAGATTGACCTGAACGCTGCCGAGAAGGTGCTCGAGGTCGATCACTACGGTCTCGAGAAGGTCAAGGAGCGGATCATTGAGTATCTCGCTGTCCAGGCCCGCTCGTCCAAGATCAAGGGTCCGATCCTCTGCCTCGTCGGACCTCCCGGCGTCGGCAAGACCTCGCTCGCCAAGTCGATCGCCAAGGCGACCGGCCGTGAATATGTGCGCATGGCGCTGGGTGGCGTCCGTGACGAGGCCGAAATCCGCGGCCACCGCCGCACCTATATCGGCTCGATGCCCGGCAAGGTCGTCCAGTCGATGAAGAAGGCCAAGAAGACCAACCCGCTGTTCCTTCTCGACGAGATCGACAAGATGGGCCAGGACTTCCGTGGCGATCCTTCGTCTGCGCTGCTCGAGGTGCTGGATCCGGAACAGAACTCGACCTTCATGGACCACTACCTCGAGGTTGAGTACGATCTGTCCAACGTGATGTTCATCACCACGGCCAACACGCTCAACATTCCTGCGCCCCTTATGGACCGCATGGAAGTCATTCGCATCGCCGGCTACACCGAGGATGAGAAGCTTCAGATTGCCCGCCGGCACCTGCTGCCCAAGGCCGTGCGCGACCATGCGCTCAAGCCCGAGGAATTCGAGGTCACCGACGAAGCGCTGCTGCAGGTCATCCGTACCTACACCCGCGAAGCCGGTGTGCGTAACTTCGAGCGCGAACTGATGAAGCTGTCGCGCAAGGCCGTGACCGAGATCCTCAAGACCGGCAATGCCAAGGTTTCGGTGGATGCGGACAACCTGTCCGACTATCTCGGCGTGCCGCGCTTCCGTTACGGCGAAGCCGAGTTTGACGATCAGGTCGGCGTTGTCACCGGACTGGCTTGGACTGAAGTGGGCGGCGAATTGCTGACCATCGAAGGTGTCATGATGCCCGGCAAGGGCAAGATGACGGTCACCGGCAATCTGCGTGATGTGATGAAGGAATCGATCTCTGCGGCGGCGTCTTACGTTCGCTCGCGGGCTGTCGATTTCGGCATCGAGCCGCCCTTGTTCGACAAGCGCGATATCCACGTTCACGTTCCCGAAGGGGCCACCCCCAAGGACGGCCCGTCGGCCGGCGTTGGCATGGCAACCGCGATCGTCTCGATCATGACCGGCATTCCGGTGCGCCGCGATGTCGCCATGACCGGCGAGATCACCCTGCGTGGCCGGGTGCTGCCGATCGGCGGTCTCAAGGAGAAGCTGCTTGCAGCCCTGCGCGGCGGCATCAAGACCGTGATGATCCCGGAAGACAATGCCAAGGATCTCCCCGAGATTCCGGACAATGTCAAAAACGGCCTGGAAATCATCCCTGTCGCTAAGATGGGTGATGTTTTGCGCCATGCGCTGGTGCGGATGCCCGAGGCCATCACCTGGGATCCCGAGGCCAAGCCTGAAGCGGCCATTGCCGCAGATGCCGGCGAAGAGGGTGGCGCCACCATCGCTCACTAGCCTTCAGGCGTGATCGACATGCAATGCGAAACGGGCGGGAACAATTCCCGCCCGTTCTGCGTTTGAGGGCGTGCGGCGAGGCGGGGAACTGTTTCGAATCCAGACAGGTTCGAAGCGTTCCACCCGAATTCCTTAACTTTCTTGGCTTCCGATGGCCGGCGAGACGCAAATTGCCTGTGAAAAGCCTTTATAAAGCGCGGGTTTCCGGGGAGTTTGGTTGCGCGGGACAGATAGATGCGTAGGATCACCGCATCGAACGAAATGAGTCGACATAACGCCAGAAAGGGACGGAAATGAACAAGAATGAACTCGTGGCCGCAGTGGCCGAGAAATCGGGCCTGAGCAAGGGTGATGCAACTTCGGCTGTTGAAGCCGTTTTCGAAACCATCACCGGTGAGCTCAAGAATGGCGGCGACGTCCGTCTGATCGGCTTCGGCAACTTCACCGTTTCGCGTCGCGAAGCTTCGAAGGGCCGCAACCCGCAGACCGGCAAGGAAGTTGATATTCCTGCACGCAATGTGCCGAAGTTCTCGGCCGGCAAGGGCCTCAAGGACGCTTGCAACTAAGCCACATTTTCTTGATTGCATGACGACAAGCCCGGGCGCCAGCGCCCGGGCTTTTTCGTTGATGGGACCGGTTTTGACTGGGCGTCTGGTCCTGATGGCCTGGCGCGACTGGTTGAGTGGGCTCGGGCGGGTTTGGTGCCGGTGTGGGACGGGCAGGGGCGTGCTGCAATTATTTGACATAAATGCGCTTGACGAGAGAACAGATATAGAACAATATAAAAACATAAAGGGAATTCAAAGGAGTTGATCATGACCGCATTTGCCCGTGACATTGCCGCTTTCGTTTCCATGTCTCTCTTCGTGGCCTGCTTCGCCGTTCTCGCGATGGCGTTCTGATTTCAAGAATTTCTTGCAAGTTTTCATGTCGCCGATTGCGGCGGCATGCAGCATCTCATGCCCGGCTGCGCAGCCATCTAGCGGCCTCGTACGCCTGACCGGGCAACCTGTCCGGGGACGTGCCGCCGTGGCCTGAAAAGAAGCCGTGTCTCTTTGCTGAATTCGTTGCCTGCGCTCTGGACTTTGCTGTCCGGGTCCTCACAATTGGCGTTTGAGTCTAGGGCCGCACCGGCACGGTGCCGTGCAGTGGACCGGGCGGCAGAGGGCATCAATGGCACGGGAAAGCAAATCGGCGAAACTGCTGGCCAATCTGGCGGCGGGGACCGAGCAGGCGCGGGAGCGTGGAAAGCAGGCTGGAGATCGTGAGGTCGGCAATTGGCCCGGTTTCGTGCATCTGCGGGTGCACTCGGCCTATTCGCTGCTTGAGGGTGCGCTGCCGATCAAGACCCTGATCAAGCGGGCCGTCGCCGATGACCAGCCGGCGCTTGCCATTACCGATACCAACAATCTGTTTGGCGCCCTGGAATTTTCGGTCAAGGCCATGGAGGCGGGGATCCAGCCGCTCATCGGCTGCCAGCTCGACATCGACATGGAGGATGGCCAGGCCGGTGACCGGCGCTCGCACCGTGATCATCTGCAGAAATTGCCGTCGATTGTGTTGTACGCAGCAACCCCGGACGGTTACGACCGCCTGGTGGCGCTCGTCAGCCAGGCCTATCTCGGCGGCAACCCCGAAAGCAACGACAGGCCGCATGTGATGCTGTCCTGGCTGCAGCAGGGGGCGGAAGGCTTGATCGCGCTCACCGGAGCCACCGGCGGCCCCGTTGACCAGGCGATGCGTGAGGGCCATGCGGACCAGGCAAGGGCCCGTCTGGACACCCTGAAAGACGTGTTTGGTGACCGGCTTTACATCGAATTGCAGCGTCAGAACGGGTTTGACCGGGCGCATGAAGCCAAGATGATTGCGCTCGCCTATGATGCCGAGGTTCCCCTCGTCGCCACCAACGAAGCCTTTTTCCCGACGCCTGGTGATTTCGAAGCCCACGACGCGCTGATGGCGGTGGCAAACAATGCGGTCATGTCGGATGACCGCAGACCGCGTTTGAGCGTGGACAATTGTCTCAAGTCCCGCGCCGAGATGGTGGAGCTGTTTGCGGACATTCCCGAAGCGCTTGAAAACACCATCGAGATTGCCCGCCGTTGCAGCGCCATCGTCGAACGCCGGGACCCGATCCTGCCGCGCTTCACCGGCGGCGGCGAGGATGATCCGGCCGCAGCCCTTGCCGCCGAAGCCGCCGAGTTGCGGCGGCAGTCGATCGAAGGCCTCGACAAGAGACTGGCCCGGATCGGCCTGGCCGAGGGCTATACGGAAGCCGACTACCGCGAGCGGCTGAAGGTCGAGCTCGATATCATCGAGAACATGAAGTTTCCCGGCTACTTCCTCATCGTTGCCGACTTCATCAAATGGGCCAAGGATCACGACATCCCGGTCGGCCCGGGCCGTGGTTCCGGTGCGGGTTCGCTGGTCGCCTACGCGCTCACCATCACCGATGTCGACCCGTTGCGCTTCTCGCTGCTGTTCGAGCGCTTCCTCAACCCGGCCCGTGTCTCGATGCCCGACTTCGACATCGACTTCTGCCAGGATCGCCGTGAAGAGGTGATCCGCTATGTGCAGAAGAAATATGGCCGCGAGCAGGTCGGACAGATCATCACCTTCGGTAGCCTTCAGGCGCGCGCGGCGCTGCGTGACGTCGGCCGCGTGCTGGAAATGCCCTATGGCCTGGTTGACCGCATCTGCAAGCTGGTGCCCAACAACCCGGCCAACCCGACGCCGCTGAACAAGGCCATCGAGGAAGAGCCCCGCTTCAACGAGGAGGTCGAGAAGGAGCCTGCCATCGGACGGCTTCTCGATATCGCCCAGAAGCTCGAGGGGCTTTATCGCCATGCCTCGACTCACGCCGCCGGTATCGTCATCGGCGACCGGCCGCTGTCGCAGCTGGTGCCGATGTACCGTGATCCGCGCTCGGACATGCCGGTCACCCAGTTCAACATGAAGTGGGTCGAGCAGGCGGGTCTGGTCAAGTTCGACTTTCTTGGCCTGAAAACCCTCACCGTGCTCAAGACCGCGGTCGGCTTCATAGCCAAGCGCAACATCACGATTGATCTCGAAGCCCTGCCGCTCGACGACCAGCCGACCTACGAGATGCTGTCGCGCGGCGAGACTGTCGGCGTGTTCCAGGTGGAATCGGCGGGCATGCGCAAGGCGCTGATCGGCATGCGGCCCGACCGCATCGAGGACATCATTGCGCTTGTTGCGCTCTACCGTCCGGGCCCGATGGAAAACATCCCGGTCTACAATGCCCGCAAGCATGGCGAGGAAGAGATCGCCTCGATCCATCCCAAGATCGATGATCTTCTGGCCGAAACCCAGGGCGTGATCGTCTACCAGGAGCAGGTGATGCAGATCGCCCAGGTCCTGGCCGGCTATTCGCTCGGAGAAGCCGATCTCTTGCGCCGCGCCATGGGCAAGAAGATCAAGGAGGAGATGGACAAGCAGCGTGTCCGCTTCGTCGAGGGCGCGGTGGAGCGCGATGTCTCCAAGCCGCAGGCGGACATGATCTTCGATCTGCTGGCCAAGTTCGCCAACTACGGCTTCAACAAGTCCCACGCCGCAGCCTACGGCATCGTGTCCTACCAGACCGCCTATCTCAAGGCACATTACCCGGTCGAATTCCTCGCCGCGTCGATGACGCTGGATATGTCGAACACCGACAAGCTGGTCGATTTTCGTCAGGATGCCAGACGCCTCGGCATCGAGGTGGTTGCGCCGTCGGTGCAGACCAGCTTCCGCCATTTCGAGACCGGCGACAACAAGATCTACTACGCGCTCGCCGCCATCAAGGGCGTCGGCGATGCCGCGGTCGAGCACATTGTCGAGGTTCGCGGCGACGAGCCGTTTGCCTCGCTGGAGGATTTCTGCACCCGGATCGATCCGCGCCAGGTCAACCGGCGGGTGCTTGAAAGCCTGATCGCGGCGGGCGCGCTGGACTGTTTCGGCCACGACCGCGCCATGCTCAGCGGCGGGCTCGACCGGGTTCTCGGCTTTGCCCAGCGCGCGCAGGAAAACCGCATCAGCGGCCAGAGCGACATGTTCGGCATCGGCGGCGGTGCGGGCGAGGCGGAAACCATCCAGCTGCCGGCCACCATACCGTGGCTGCCGGCCGAAAAACTGCATCGCGAATACCAGGCATTGGGCTTTTATCTCTCTGCCCATCCGCTTGATTCCTATAATGATCTTCTGGCCAAGATGCGGGTTCAGACCTGGGCCGATTTCTCCGTCGCGGTGAAGGCCGGAGCCACCGCCGGCCGCCTCGCAGGCACCGTCACGAGCAAGCAGGAACGCAAGACCCGCACCGGCAACAAGATGGGCATCGTGGCCTTCTCGGACAGCTCCGGGCAGTACGAGGCGGTGCTGTTTTCAGAAGGGCTGGCGCTCTACCGCGAGCTTCTCGAGCCGGGCAAGTCGATCGTCATCACGGTGACCGCCGAAGAACGCCCCGAGGGCATCGGACTGCGCATCCAGACCGCGGATTCGCTGGAAGATCGCGCGGCGCGCGGCCAGTCTGCGCTCAGGGTGTTCCTGCGCGACGCCAAGCCGCTCAACTCGGTCTCCACGCATCTCAAGTCGCGCGGCGAGGGGCAGGTTTCCTTCGTCATGATCAAGGATGATGGCCGCCGCGAGATCGAGGTCACCTTGCCGGATCGCTACAAGATCTCGCCGCAGCTCGCCTCGGCCCTGAAGGCCGCGCCCGGGGTTCTCGACGTCGAACTGGTTTAGGCGGCAATGTGACCGCCACAGCGGTGTGGCGTTTGCTGAATCCGGGGCGGCCTATCGAACCATTGCCATGGTGGCAATGGTCACGGCATTGAGCCCCATTCCCCACAGCACGGCCAGCGCAAACAGCGGCGATGTCTGGCGCTGGATTGCATAGGCCATCATGATCAGCGCGGCCGGCAGCCAGTCGAGCATGTAGCGCTGGACATTGTACTGGGTGTAGCCGTTGGAATGATAAAACAGCATCACGGTGAAAAGGCCCGCCACCAGCAGCCCGGAGAAGACGGTACGGCGGTTGACCGGAGTAAAGAACATGATGGCCAGCCAGGGGCTCGCCACAAGGAATGCAGTGCCGAAACGGTCAATTCCCACCAGCTCCAGGTTTCCCGGCCCCTCGAAGCGGGCATGAAATCCCTGCACCATCGCGTGGTAGAGGTTGAAGGGCACATAGTTCAGGCTCCACAATCCGTGCGCTTCCAGCCGTTCTTTGAGAACGCCGGGCGGATAGTCGATAAAGGCGTAACCGTTCTCAAGCGCTGAGCCGAAGCGGAGCTGGTTGTAGGCGAGGTAAATGCCGATCGCCGCCAGCACGGGCAGCCCCAGCCTGACAGCCCGCGTGATCTTGTCTTGCATTGCCGATAAGAGCGGAGCATCGGGCCGCAGCGACAGGATGAGCAATAACGGGACATAGAAGAGTGTCATCTGCCGGCTCAGAAAGGCGCAGGAGATCGCCACCCCGGCACTCAAAAGCCGCCCGGCCAGTGCTTCGTGAATGGCCAGACTCGTCATCAGGAAGCCGATTGCCTGGGCGAAAAACCAGATGCCGTCAGCGCGGATTGTCACGAAGTAGAGCGGGCTTGAGAAGCCAACCGCCAGCACAAGCCAGAGCCATGCCGGCTTGCTTGCGCCCAATTGTCGAAAGACGCGAAGCCAGATCAGCAACGACAGGAACAAACATAGTATCGCCAAGGGGATGAAGCCAAACGTCGTGGCCCCGCCAAGCACGACGAGAGGCAGCGCCGCGACACCTGGAAACGGTGGAAACACCACATAGGTGCGGCCATCGAAACGGGCGCAGTCGAGATCGAAACAGCTCGTGACCCACAACCTTCCATGAAGAAAGGCATCCGCCATCAGCGCTGCAGAATTCTTGCCGCCTACCTCGGTCAATCCTGCATAGACGAGTGCTGCCAGCAGCAGCCCGGCGGTCAGAATTCCGGCCGGTAGCAGCAACCGTTCGCGCTTTGAGGTAGAGGTCATGGTTCAGGCGTCTCCCTGTCCTGACCAAGCTTGAACGGCTTTGCCAGGCTGGTTGCACCGGACGCGATGAGTTGAGAGTGACGCCCGGTCAATCCTCGTCCGCTTGCCGCAGCTTGCGCGAGGTGCCGAAGGTATATCCTGTTTCTACTATGTTTTGTCCGAATTTTTGTCGCACCTTGTCGATGGCGCTTTCCGCCACCGCCCGCCGTGCCGCAGCCGGATCAACCAGGTCCGGCGGATCGGCCCGGCTCGCATCGGTGAGATCGGACACCCCGATGCCGATCAGGCGGAAGCGGTCGTCGCCGAGTTCGCGCTCCAGGAGATGCAGGCCGGTGCGGAAGATTCGGTCGGCGAGCACCGTCGGATCTTCCAGCTTGAAGTTGCGCGTCCGGCTTTTGAACTCGGCGGTCTTGAGCTTGAGCACCACCGTCTGACCGGCAACGCCCGAGGCCTTGAGCCGCGCCGAGACCTTTTCCGACAGCCGCCGGAGCACCGGCACCAGGTCCTTTGCCTGCGACAGATCGCTGTTGAAAGTGGTTTCCGCGGACACGCTCTTGGCGCCTTCATTGGCGTGCACTGTCCGGTCGTCCTCGCCCCTGGCCAGATGGTAGAGACGTTTGCCCATGACCCCGTAGCTGCGCATCAGCGCGGTCTGTTCCATCACCTGCAATTGCCCGATGGTGCGGATGCCGTCACGCGCCAGGGTCTCGGTAAAGGCCTTGCCGACGCCCCAGATCAGCGACACCGGACGTGGCTTGAGAAACTCGATCGCCTCGGCCTTGCCGATCACCGAAAACCCGCGCGGCTTGTCGAGATCAGACGCCACCTTGGCGAGGAACTTGCAATAGGAGAGCCCGACTGACAGGCTGATGCCGATTTCTGCTTCGACCCGGGCGGCAAACCGCGCAAGCGTACGCGCAGCGGTGTCCTTGTGCAGTTTCTCCGTTCCGGCCAGGTCCAGAAACGCCTCGTCGATCGAGATCGGCTGCACCAACGGGGTCAGTTCCTCCATCAACTGCCGGACTTCGCGCCCGACACGGACATATTTCTCCATGTCGGGCTTGATCACGATCGCATCGGGACAGGCATCCAACGCCTTGAACATCGGCATCGCCGAGCGCACCCCGTGAATGCGCGCGATATAGCAGCAGGTGGAGACCACGCCGCGCTTGCCGCCGCCGATGATCACCGGCTTGTCGGCCAGTTCCGGATTGTCGCGCTTTTCCACCGTGGCGTAAAACGCATCGCAATCGACATGCGCCAGCGTCAGCTGGTCGATCTCCGGATGCCGGATCAGGCGCGGGCTGCCGCAGGCATGGCACCGCCTGACCTCCGCACGGGCGGACGTCAGGCAATCGCGGCAAAAGCCGGGAGCCGGAGCTGTATCAGGCGGAGTTTGGGTCATCGGATCGCAAACGAGAACAAAGATTGAACATTGCCAGATTAGTCAATAAACTTCAGACTCACAAGCCTGCCTGATCTGCTGGAGAGCACACCGTTTGACCCTGGATATCCGCCCTGTAACGTCTGATCTCTGGCCGTCGCTGGAAACCCTGTTTGGTCCGCAGGGCGCTTGCTATGGCTGCTGGTGCAGCTATTTCCGGATGGCGCCCAAGCAGCGCGACGCGTTGAGCCGGGATGAAAAGAAGCAGCATCTGAAACAGGCTGCGGCTGCCGAGGTGCCGCCCGGGCTGATAGCACTGGACGACGGGGTTCCTGTGGGCTGGGTGCAGGTGACGCCGCGGGCGCATGTGCCACGCTGGAACACCACGCGAACGGTCTCACGCCCGCTTGAGGGAGATGATCCTGCCGATCCGGGCCTGTGGGCGATCTCCTGCTTTTTCGTCCAGTCGAGCCGGCGCGGGCAGGGGCTGAGCCACGCCCTGGTCGATGCCGCCGTCGCCCATGCGTGGCAAAGCGGTGCCCGCATCATCGAGGCCTGCCCGGTCGAGCAAGCCAGGCATTCCAGATCCGTCGGCCTGCTGGCCGGTTCCGTGCGGGTGTTCGAAAAGGCAGGTTTCGAGCCCGTTGCCGAGCGCAAGCCGGGCCGGCCGCTGATGCGCAAGGTCCTTGCGTGAGAGCCGTCGCGACCGGCGCCGACTCCCGCGCGGCAGTCTTTCGCTCAGTCGCTTCGCGCGCTGATATGGGCGTTGATCAATGCTTCCGCATGAGCCCAGTCGGTGGCGATGTCGACCCCGTCGCCGGGATGCGGCGCCAGCGCGCGAAAAGTGTCGTTGGCCATCAGATTGACCAGCAGCGATTGCGGCACATGGCTGCGCACAGATTGCAGATTGACGAAGATGTCGTCGATGAAGGCCACCGGTTGCGGGCGGTCTCCATGCAGGGCCAGAACCGCAGGCCCCTTGGGCGCTTCGGTTGCAATCATCGGATAGTCGAAGCCGTGCCGCGACAGGAGCCGCCGGCGGACCTCGCGGTGGCGCGGCGGCATCGCCGTCAGAAACACGACATCGGCCTGCTCCGACAAGCGAGCAAGACTGTCGGCGGCTTCGACAACCGGCGTCTGCCATTCGTCATGGCTCTCGAAAAAGGCCTCCAGCATCCGGCTGACTTCCTCGCCCGGAGTTTCGCTGCCATCGGTGCGATTGAACACATTGCCGTGCAGGCGGAACGAGGTCGGCCGCAGCTCGTGACCCTCGCCGGTGAGGAAAGCCTCGAACGGGGTGACGAATTCGAGCACGACCTCGTCCACATCGCACACGATCAGGGGGCGGTCACCGAGATGCAGATCGTCATGCTCGGCGTCGGGGATAAGCCTCATCATGTCTCGCTCGAACCGCCCAGCGCCTGGAAGGCGCGGGAAATGGTCTCCGGCCTGGTGTCCGTGGCAGCGCAGAAATCCAAGAGCGTCGGTTCATGGCTCATCAGAAAGCCGAGAACGCCGGCGAGAAACCCCGGCTCCTTTGCCGCCTCGCGCAGGCTGGAAGCCTCGAGCCCGGTCAGCGCCAGGAACCGGCCCATCAGTTCGGGCTCGCCCGCAAGCCAGACCAGCACCGCAATTGCCGTGTCTTCCGCATCCGCCATCGCTGTCTCGTCCTTCCGATATCTTATCCAGGGTATTCGAAATGACCGATTACCACTTTTTCAACCTAATGGAACTAAGGTGATGGTGTTGGCCGGCACTGGGGACCTGAATTTCCGCAAACCGGGACAGCCGAACGCCGGTGATCACGTTCACCTGCGGCCGGCAACAACAGGATCCGGCGGGCAAATGGTCTGCCCGGATCGGCAATGGGGTCGGATATGACAAAGCAGGTTATGATTGTTGAGGACAATGAACTCAACATGAAACTCTTCCGGGACCTGATCGAAGCGTCAGGTTACAAGACGATCCAGACCCGCAACGGTCTGGAAGCGATGGATCTTGCCCGCAAGCACCGTCCTGATCTCATTCTCATGGACATCCAGCTGCCCGAAGTCTCCGGCCTTGAAGTCACCAAATGGCTCAAGCAGGACGATGACCTTCACGTCATCCCGATCATTGCCGTCACCGCCTTTGCGATGAAGGGCGATGAGGAGCGCATCCGCCAGGGGGGCTGTGAGGCCTATATCTCCAAACCGATCTCGGTGCCCAAATTCATAGAAACCATCAAGACCTATCTCGGTGATGCTTGAGGGTGGAGAGCTGACATGACTGCGCGGATCCTGGTGGTTGACGACATCCCGGCCAATGTGAAGCTGCTCGAAGCTCGCCTCATGGCCGAGTACTTTGAGGTGCTGACCGCCGCCGATGGCATGACCGCGTTGTCGATTTGCGACCAGACGCCGGTCGATCTGATTCTGCTCGACATCATGATGCCCGGCATCGACGGGTTTGAGGTCTGCGAACGGCTCAAGACCAATCCGCGCACTGCCCATATTCCCGTGGTCATGGTTACCGCGCTTGATCAGCCTGCGGACCGTGTGCGCGGGCTCAAGGCTGGTGCCGACGATTTTCTCACCAAGCCGGTCAACGACCTGCAGCTGATGACCCGGGTCAAGAGCCTGATCCGCTTCAAGGCGCTCAGCGACGAGTTGCGGCTCCGCGCCGAGACCGCGCGCAGCATTGGCCTCGAAACCCTTCTCGCGCCTCACCAGGGCAAGCTGGAGGAGCCGGGCATGGTGTTGCTGGTGGAAAGCCGCGCCAACACCCAGGAGCGCATGTCGCGCGCCCTGAGCGGCATTGCCGAGATCACCGCGATCGCCGATCCGCAGGCAGCCCTGTTCGAGGCCGCTGACAAGCCCTACGAGCTGGTGATCGTCTCGTCGTCTCTCGAAGATTACGACCCTCTGCGGCTGTGTTCACAGCTGCGCTCGCTCGAGCGAACCCGCTTCATTCCCATGCTGGTGGTGGCGGAGCAGGGCGAGGACGAACTGGTGATCCGTGCGCTGGAACTGGGCGTCAACGATTACCTGGTCCGCCCGCTCGACCCGAATGAACTGCTTGCCCGCAGCGTGACCCAGATCCGCCGCAAGCGCTATTCTGACAAGTTACGGGCCAGCCTCACCGAATCGGTCGAGTTCGCCGTCACCGATGCGCTGACCGGCCTCAACAACCGCCGCTATCTCGACACCCATCTGGCAACCCTGGTCGACCGGTCAAACCGGCGCGGGCGTCCCTTGTCCGTGCTGATCACCGACATCGATCATTTCAAGGCCATCAACGACACCCATGGCCATGAGGGTGGTGACGACGTGTTGCGGGATTTTGCCCGCAGGGTGCGCGGAGCCGTCCGCGGCGCTGACCTTGCCTGCCGCTATGGCGGCGAGGAGTTTGTCGTGGTCATGCCTGACACGACATCGGAAATCGCAGCGCAAGTTGCCGAGCGGCTGCGTGAGGCAGTGGCCGCCGCACCGTTCAGGATCTCGGCAACCGGCACAGCTGCGGAAGTCACCACCTCGGTGGGCATTGCAACGCTTGAGGCTGATGGAGAAGGCGCGGACTCTTTGCTTCGCCGCGCAGACAAGGCGCTGTATCAGGCCAAGAACAATGGCCGGAATAGGGTCGTTGGGCAAGCTGCCTGAAGTTAGTTTCCGCGTTGCTGTCTATTTTTTGCAGCCGACCATGCGCGGCTGAATAATGCTTCGATTTATCTTTTTTCCCGTATTTGAATAGTTAAAATTGATTCCAATATTAACCAACAACAGCGACGGTTTCGATTTAGTATTAAGAAACTGTTGATTTTTTACCGGTTTGAGACAAATATCATACTCGTATGAAGCGTTCTGGGACGGTTGAAAGATATCCTGTAACGCCAAGATAGTTTGCATACCCCATGATGTTCAGGTCCGCCGCATCTCCTGGGTCGTGGGGTGGC
>TARA_R110002012_G_scaffold111943_1_pt1 | contig 62353 bp, 65 predicted proteins | sample TARA_R110002012 | Tara Oceans TARA_R110002012 (sample SAMEA4396515) | marine metagenome | biome: Westerlies Biome; feature: [DCM] deep chlorophyll maximum layer (ENVO:01000326); material: water (ENVO:00002006), including particulate matter (ENVO:01000060) such as... | depth 40 m
TAAGATAGGAGAGCCGATATGTCCCGTACAAAAGGTGGTGTGGTCACTCACGCCCGTCACAAAAAGGTCATCAAAGCCGCTAAAGGTTACTATGGCCGTCGCAAGAATACATTTAAGGTCGCCCGTCAGGCGGTCGACAAAGCCAACCAATACGCCACGCGCGACCGTAAGAACCGCAAGCGGAACTTCCGCGCATTGTGGATCCAGCGGATCAACGCCGCTGTGCGCAGCCACGACGAAGCACTGACATACAGCCGCTTCATCAACGGTTTGTCCTTGGCTGGTATCGAAGTGGACCGCAAGGTTCTGTCTGATCTGGCCGTCAACGAGCCCGAAGCATTCGGTGCTATCGTAAAGCAAGCACAAGACGCACTGGCCGCATAAGCGCCTTTCGTTATTTAATCTTCAGAATGCCGTCCCGCCATCGGGACGGCATTTTGCGTTTAGGGCGGGGCTAAGCCGGGATGCGGCATCATCTCCTGCGTACGATACTAACGATACGGGGGTTACTTGGCTGCATTTCAGCCGAGACCCAGTACGGGAACAATACATGAGGTGCGTCAAATTGGCGGTGCTGCTTGTATTCGGGCGCAATTCTGCTAGCACCAGCGCAAGTTCAAGATATGATATGAGGCCGATATGGACGACCTGAAAGCGAAATATTTAGGCCAGATCGCTGGTGCCTCCGACGAAGCTGCGTTGGAAGACATCCGTCTGACGGCCGTAGGTAAAAAAGGCGAAGTTGCGCTTAAAATGCGTGAATTGGGTAAGATGACACCCGAAGAACGCCAGACCGTAGGGCCTGTGTTGAATGCACTCAAGGACGAGATCAATTCTGCCATTGCCGCCAAAAAGGCCGCGCTGGGCGATGCTGCGCTAGATGCGCGCCTGCGGTCGGAATGGCTGGATGTGACGCTGCCGACGCGGCCCACACGCCAAGGTACGATACACCCGGTTAGTCAGGTGACCGAAGAGGTTACAGCGATCTTTGCCGAATTGGGGTTCTCTGTCGCCGAAGGGCCGCGCATCGATACCGATTGGTATAATTTTGACGCGCTGAACATTCCCGGCCATCACCCGGCCCGTGCCGAAATGGACACGTTTTACATGGCCCGGTCCGAAGGCGACGACCGCCCACCGCATGTGCTGCGTACCCACACCAGCCCCGTGCAGATCCGCACGATGGAGGCCGAAGGCGCGCCGTTGCGTATCATCTGCCCCGGTGGTGTGTACCGCGCAGATTATGACCAGACCCATACGCCGATGTTTCATCAGGTCGAGGGCCTCGCGATCGACAAGGATATTTCGATGGCGAACCTCAAATGGGTGTTGGAGGAATTCTTCAGCGCGTTCTTCGAGGTCGAAGGGATCAAGACGCGCTTTCGCGCTTCGCATTTCCCTTTCACCGAACCCTCTGCCGAGGTCGATATCCAGTGTTCATGGGTCGACGGACAGTTGCGTATCGGCGAAGGCGAAGGCTGGATGGAGGTTCTTGGTTCAGGCATGGTTCACCCCAAGGTGTTGCAAGCGGGTGGTATCGATCCGGCGCAATGGCAGGGTTTTGCCTTTGGCATGGGGATAGACCGGATTGCGATGCTGAAATACGGAATTCCTGATTTGCGCGCCTTTTTCGAGTCGGATTTACGCTGGTTGCGCCACTACGGGTTTGCAAGCCTTGATCAGCCAACCCTGCGTGCGGGCCTCAGTCGATGAAATTGCGCGTCTTCGCCACCCGGTCTGTTTGGGTGTGCAGGGGTGGATCGAAACTGACTGGCACGGCTGCTTGTGGTTTGGCCAAATGAAGATGTTTCGGAACGAACGGCGGGACAACTCTGAAGCACACCGCCGTCTTTATGCGCGATTCGAGCTGGCCTATACCGTGGTGGAGTTCATGGCCGCCTTCTGTTTTGTTGTCGGCTCGGTGATGTTTTTCAGTCAGAATTGGCAGACTACGGCGACGTGGTTCTTTGTGATCGGCTCACTGCTTTTTGCAGCCAAGCCCAGTTTACGTCTGGTGCGCGAGATCAAGTTATATCGACTGGGTGACGTGAAGGACCTTGCTTCAAGGGCGGAAAATTAGAGAACCCTCGGTGTTTGTACGGCATGTGATAGTTTCGACAAAGGTTAGAATATGCGCCTGATACGCGGCCTGCTTTTGATTTCATTCATTCTGCTTTTACCTGACATGAGCACAGCACAGGCCTTAGAGCCTTGCGGCGGCGACATTGCCTGTAAGATTGGGGACCGCAGCTACAATATCTTAATGCCCGACAACTGGGATGGGGTCACGCCTTTGCCGGTGCTGATGCATTTTCATGCGTTCTTGAGGCGTGGCCGAGCTGTTATCCATCACCCAAGGATAGGCAGCGAGACAAAGCCGCGCGGCGTTATGCTGGTTGCACCTTCCGCGCGCAACCGGGCGTGGCGATTTTGGCAGGATAACCCCGAGGATGTCGACTTTGCCGATGCGGTTTTGGCAGATGTTGCCAAGCGCTATCCTGTGGACCAAAGCCAGGTATATGTCTCGGGGTTTTCGTTCGGGTCAGCCATGGCATGGCGTTATGCCTGTGCCCGCGGTAACAAAATCGCAGGGTTGATGACAATGTCCGGTACCATCAAGCAAGACAGCGATTGTCCTAATCCACCCAAACAGGTGCGTCATGTGCATGGGCTGGGCGATATATGGATGCATCTTCCACGAGGGCCGGGGCACAATGTGACCACTGCGGTTGCCTTGTGGCGGAAAGCTTTCCGATGCGACAAAGGGCGACTTGACGGCGTGATTGAACTTGCTCCTGGTCTCAACGTCACCCATTTCGTCTGGGACAATTGTAGTCCCGGTCGCAGCGTGACGCTGGATGTCCATTCAGGCGGGCACTTTATTCCTACGGGCTGGTTGGGGCGCCAGCTGGATGGTCTCATGCCTCAAAGGCCGGGCTGACGTAAATGGCACCTACACCGGATTGAAACCGCACCGATTAAACGCTACCCCCTAGCGCAAGCGACTGCATGAGGACCACCACCATGAAATTCACCTTGTCCTGGCTCAAGGAACATCTCGATACGACCGCGTCGATCGACGAAATTACCTATGCGTTAACCGACCTTGGGCTTGAGGTCGAAAGCGTCGAGGACCGCGGGGCCAAACTGGCTGACTTTACGCTTGGCTATGTAAAATCGGCCGAAAAGCACCCCGATGCCGATCGCTTGCAGATATGTCAGGTTGAGACCGACGAAGGTGTTCAGCAAATTATCTGCGGTGCGCCAAACGCGCGGCAAGGCATTACGGTAGTCGTGGCCAAGCCGGGGGTATACGTTCCGGGCATTGATACCACTATTGGGGTCGGTAAAATTCGCGGAGTTGAGAGCTTTGGGATGATGGCGTCCGAGCGTGAACTTGAACTTTCTGACGAGCATGACGGCATCATCGAATTGCCTTCCGGCGAAGTCGGAGACCGTTTCACAGATTGGTTGGCCGAAAACGACCCGGCCAAGGTTGATCCGGTGATAGAAATAGGGATCACGCCCAACCGCCCTGATGCGCTAGGGGTACGCGGTATTGCCCGCGATCTGGCGGCGCGGGGGTTGGGCACGCTCAAGCAACGGGATATCCCAGCAGTTGAAGGGCAATTTCCCTGCCCGATCACAGTCTCGATTGACGCGGATACGCTGGATCAATGTCCTGTATTTTACGGGCGTTTGATTCGGGGCGTCAAGAATGGCCCGTCACCCGTATGGTTGCAGGACAAGCTGCGTGCCATTGGGTTGCGGCCGATTTCCTTCCTTGTCGATGTCACGAATTTCTTCACCTATGACCGAAACCGGCCTTTGCACGTCTTTGACGCGGATAAGGTCGCTGGCAATATGCTGCGGGTTCACCGTGCCGAAGGTGGTGAAACATTAGTAGGTCTGGATGATAAGGAATATACCTTCAGCGAAGGAATGACGCTTATTTCGGATGCGGAAAAGGTCGAAAGCATCGCCGGTGTCATGGGCGGTGCCGAAACGGGCTGTACGATGGAAACTGAAAATGTGTTTCTTGAAGCGGCGTATTTCGATCCGGTTCGCACCGCGTATACTGGCCGCGCTCTCAAGATTAATTCGGATGCGCGTTACCGTTTTGAACGCGGCATTGATCCTGAATGGACGCCCTACGCCATCGAACACGCGACTCAGATGATATTGGACATCGCAGGGGGTGAACCGTCCGAGGTTGTGGTGGCAGGCCGGGTTCCTGATTTCTCAAGGGCATACAAGCTTGATGCCGCGCGTGTGCAATCGTTGGTAGGCATGACGATTTCCGAAAGCGAACAGCGCAAAACGCTGACGTCGTTAGGGTTCCGTTTGGAAGGTGACATGGCCCAAGTCCCCAGCTGGCGCCCCGACGTCCAGGGTGAAGCGGATTTGGTCGAAGAGGTCGCGCGCATCGCGTCGCTGACCAAGCTTCAGGGCCGCCCGTTGCCTAGGCTGACGCCCGGAGTGCCCAAGCCGGTGTTGTCTGCGATGCAACGACGCGAAGCCATCGCTCGGCGCACTTGTGCCGCCCTTGGGTATAACGAATGCGTTTCCTACAGCTTTATTGATAAACCCTCCGCTGCATTGTTTGGCGGCGGCACCGATGACACGCGGCTGGAAAATCCCATCAGCGCCGACATGAGCCACATGCGCCCATCTTTACTGCCTGCCTTGTTGCAGGCCGCTGCGCGTAATCAAGCGCGGGGCTTTGCCGACATGGCATTGTTCGAAGTAGGCCCTGTGTTCACGGGCGGAGAGCCGGGGGAACAGCATTTGCAAGTAAGCGGCGTGCTGGTAGGCCGTACCGGCCCAAAAGACGTACATGGGGCCTCGCGCCCTATTGATCTTTTCGATGTCAAAGCTGATATCGAAGCAATTCTTGCGTCTATCGGTGCACCGGCCAAGGTGCAGATTAACCGGAAAGGCGATGAATGGTGGCACCCAGGCCGTCACGGGCAAATCTGCCTCGGCCCGAAAATGGTTCTGGCTGTGTTTGGTGAAATTCACCCGCGTGTATTAAGTGCACTTGACGTGAAAGGCCCGGCAGTAGGCTTTACTTTGTGGCCTGCGAACGTACCGCTTCCTCGCAAGGTAGGGGCTACGCGACCCGCCTTGAACGTCAGTGCACTGCAAGCAGTGGAACGTGATTTTGCCTTTGTGGTAGATGCTGAAGTGGATGCCTTGACGCTGGTGAACGCAGCTATGGGTGCCGATAAAGCCCTGATTGATGATGTGCGGGTCTTTGACGAATTTATTGGTGGTGCATTGGGAGAAGGCAAGAAATCACTTGCCCTGTCGATACGCATGCAGCCCAATGAAAAAACGCTCAAAGACGCTGATATCGAAGCGGTAAGTAACAAGGTGATCGAAAAGGTTACAAAGGCCACGGGCGGCGTGCTGCGTGGTTGAGCTTGCGGAAGGTGTGGTATGAAACTGAACGTGTATTTATCTGGTGAGATTCACACCGACTGGCGTGATCAGATCATTGACGGCGCTGCTGATATGAATGTGGTGTTTACAGGGCCTGTAACCGATCACGCGGCAAGCGACGATTGCGGCGTGGCGATCATGGGGGCGGAGCCTGACAAGTTCTGGCATGACCGGAAAGGTGCCCAGCTTAACGCGATCCGAACCCGCAGGGGAATAGAACAGGCGGATGTCGTGGTGGTGCGTTTTGGGGACCAATACAAGCAATGGAATGCAGCGTTCGACGCCGGATATGCTGCTGCCTTGGGCAAGTCGCTGGTCATCATGCATGGCCCCGATCACGCACACGCGCTGAAAGAGGTGGACGCCGCAGCACTTGCGGTGGTGAAGGAGCCTGCGCAGGTCGTGCAGATATTGCAGTATGTTCTCAAGGGTGAGTTGCCCGCTTAAATTCGACTAAAATCGCTATGGCTTTGCATTCCGCAGTGGTTTTCATGCGGGAACATATGTTTTCATCGACGTGTGAATTGTTGCATTCTATGTGCAACCTTACCGTATGACGGCGCATGAAAAGCTGCCGTGCCGATAGAAAAACTATAAGGGACATCTCATGCTTCAAGAATTCAAAGACTTCATTGCCAAGGGCAATGTCATGGATCTGGCGGTTGGTATCATTATTGGTGCCGCTTTTACGGCGATCGTCAATTCGCTTGTCAGCGATATGATCAACCCGGTCATTGGTCTGGTATTGGGCGGAGTCGATTTCACCAATATGTACGTGGTATTGTCAGGTACCGTGCCCGCGGATGCCGGACTTGATGCCGCGCGAGAATCCGATGCGGCCATATTTGCCTATGGCGCTTTCATCACCGCATGCATCAACTTTCTGATCATTGCTTTTGTCGTCTTCATGTTAGTTAAAGCGGTGAACCGGCTCAAATCCATCGCCGAAGCACCGGATGAAATCGCCCCCGAGGTCAAGACAGGCCCAAGCCAGCTTGACGTGTTGCTGCAAATTCGCGATTCTCTTGCCAAGAAATGATGCCGGTGAACGCGCATTAAATTGACCGACAACACACTTGCCGGTCAATTTACTTTAGATGACCGTTTTTAGCTGGCAATGGCCTGATCGGCGGTGATTGATGTCAGGCCCAAGGCTTCGGCAACAGCCGCATAGGTGATTTGTCCGGCATGCACATTCAAGCCTGCTTTCAGATGAGGGTCATCTGCGCAGGCTTGCTTCCACCCCTTGTTAGCTAAAGCTAGCATAAATGGCATCGTGGCATTACCTAGCGCAATGGTTGATGTCCGCGCCACAGCGCCGGGCATGTTGGCTACGCAGTAATGCATGATGCCGTCGACTTCGTATACCGGGTCGTGGTGCGTGGTCGCCTTGGAGGTTTCGAAACAGCCGCCTTGATCAATAGCGACATCAACCAAAGCCGCACCCGGCTTAAGTTCGCTTAGTTGCGCGCGGCTGATAAGCTTGGGTGCGGCGGCACCGGGTATCAACACGGCCCCAATGATCATGTCTGCTTCGCGTGCAAGCTCGATGGTGTTGCCAGCCGAGGCATAGGATGTTTTGAACACACCGCCAAAAACATCGTCAAGATAGCGCAGACGGGCGAGCGATCGATCAAGCACGGTCACATCGGCACCCATGCCGGCGGCAATTCGTGCTGCGTGTGTACCCACTACGCCGCCGCCGATTACCGTGACGCGTGCTGGGCCAACACCGGGCACACCACCCATCAGAACCCCGCGACCACCGTTGGCTTTTTGCAGGGTCCAGGCACCCACTTGCGGAGCCAACCGGCCCGCGACCTCGGACATCGGGGCAAGCAGGGGCAATCCGCCGCTACGATCGGTGACAGTTTCGTAGGCAATGCAAGTGGCACCGGACGCCAGTAGGTCCTTGGTCTGATCGGGGTCAGGGGCAAGGTGAAGATACGTGAATAATATCTGCCCTTCGCGCAGCATCTTACGCTCGGCGGCCTGTGGTTCCTTGACCTTGACGATCATATCCGCTGTTGAAAATATCTCGGCAGCCGTGGCGATGATGGCGGCACCGGCTTCCACGTATGCAGCGTCATCAAAGCCTGCGCCGATACCGGCCCCTGTTTCGATGATAACTTGGTGGCCATTGGTCACCGCTTCAAAGGCGGCATTGGGCGTCATGCCGACCCGAAATTCCTGAGGCTTGATTTCTTTGGGGCATCCGATTTTCATACTATCCGTCCTGTTGAGGGTGCTTTGTTTCACCATATGCCTGAATAAACGCAATGGGGCACGGATTATGGGTCGCATTTCGGCATCATCTTCGAATAGTATTCGAAGTATATAGGAATATACGCAAAAGAATTGCTTGAAATGAATCTTGACGACATTGATCGCCGTATCTTGGTAGCCTTGCAGAACAAAGGACGGATGTCGAATTCAGATCTGTCGGAAAAGGTGCATCTATCACCGTCTGCCTGCCATCGCCGGGTCCAGCGGCTTGAGACCGAGGGCTATATCCGAGATTACGTCGCGCTTTTGGATGCCCGCAGGTTAGGTGTACCGACCACGGTGTTCGTAGAGATTACGCTGCAAGGTCAAGCAGACGAGGTGCTTGATGCCTTTGAAAAAGCCGTCGCGCGGATCCCTGATGTGCTGGAGTGTCATCTGATGGCAGGTGCTGCGGATTACCTGTTGAAGGTGGTGGCGGAAGACACGGAAGATTTTGCGCGTATCCACCGGCAACATTTGGCGCGTCTACCCGGCGTAGGGCAGATGCAATCAAGCTTTGCCTTGCGGACCGTATGCAATACCACCGCGTTGCCCGTCACCTAGCGAACAGGTGGAAACAACGCGATCCAGATGCTCGCGAACATCAATATGCCACCAATGTTCACCCAAATATGCCAGACCGCATATCGAAAGCGCATTGATCGACGCGTGTAGAAAACTGTGCCGATAACGAAACTGGCGGCCCCAGCAATGATTAGCCAAAGAGATTCCAACGGCACATCGCGAAGATCGGGTAATGCACTTAGACCAATAGCGCCAAGCGCAAGATAAGAGGCAGTTGACCAGCGCCCCTGCACAACTTTACCTGTAATCTTCTTCCAGATTGCAAATGCCGCTAATCCCCACGAGACCCAAAGCAGAGACATCGTCCACGGCGTGGATGCCAGAACGAAGAACGGCGTGAATGTCCCCGTAATGCTGGGGTAGATAGCCGCGTGGTCGATGCGCCGCAAAAGTTTGCGGTGATTGTGCCAGGGGGAAAAGTGGTAAGCATATGAGGCAAGGTTGGATGCCATGGCGCATGCCACATAAACGATAACCGCGATCACCAATCTGAAATCGAGTAAATCTGCCGACCTAGCAATCAACAGCCCGCCCGCGGCCACAATCAGGACCAACCCAACGACATGCGTAATCAGATCGGCCCGCCGATGCGAAGATGCAATGCTGGGGAAAGTTGGCGTTATCATAAGAAATCCTGGCAGTTATCGCCGCCAGATATGCAGGCTGATACTCAAAGTCTATTCTTCCGGTGCGTCAAATGGGAGCGATACACGCCCTTACCCGACCCGCATAGTGAATTTCCCTAAGCCAAAATAAAACCCCCGGCACCTAAGGGTATCGGGGGTTCGTATTTCGATGCCTCACTCAGGATGATTTACATCATGCCTTCGCGTTGCAATTTTTTCCGTGCCAGTTTCCGGGAACGGCGGATCGCTTCAGCTTTCTCGCGCGCTTTTTTCTCGGATGGTTTCTCGAAATGTTGCTTGAGCTTCATTTCACGAAACACACCTTCGCGTTGTAGCTTTTTCTTCAGAGCCCGAAGGGCCTGATCGACGTTGTTGTCGCGAACACTAACCTGCATGTGGTTTTCACCACCTTTCTAGTTTAAAGTTGCAAGGATTTGCAGGAACTGGGCATATAGCAAACAAGCCCTACATTGTCCATAGCAGAGCCAATAACTCCTAAGGAGGCCGCCTTGACCGACATTGCCCCGAGTCCGAAAGAGCAATTGCTTTCAGCAGCTGTGAATCACGTGCCATTTGATGGTTGGTCAGAAACCACGTTTCAGGCCGCAATCGCAGATACACGTGTAGATCGCACCGTGGCGCGGGCCATATGCCCCAGAGGTGCGGTTGATTTGGCAGTGGCTTACCATCTTCGCGGCGACCAGATGATGGTGGACCGTGCAAAGGCCAAAGACATGTCAGAGCTGAAGTTTCGCGACAAAATCTCGGCTATGGTACGCCTTAGGCTTGAAGCGGTGCCGAACAAGGAACTGGTACGTCGCGGAACAACGCTATTTGCGCTACCGCAATATGCCGCTGATGGTGCCAAATTGATGTGGGGAACGTCGGATGCTATATGGAACACGCTGGGAGATACGTCAAATGACGTGAACTGGTACACAAAGCGCGCTACTCTCAGCGCGGTTTATTCGGCGACAGTACTGTTCTGGTTGGGCGATACCAGCGAGGGCAACAGCGCGACATGGGGGTTTCTGGACCGGCGTATCGAAAATGTGATGCAGATCGAAAAGGTCAAGGCGCAGGTAAATAACAGCCCAACCCTTAGCAAACTTCTGATGGGTCCTAAATGGCTGCTATCGCACGTAAAAGCGCCAAGCCAAGGACCTAGAACCGGTACGCCGGGAAGCTGGACAAGCCCGCGGCGATAGCTTGTCTTTTCATGCTCGACGCGACCTGATAGCGACGGGGCGAACCACCCCCTGAGGCGGTGTCTGCAAAGCTGGTAGTCGCGTAAATGTCTGTGCCATTGATCGAACTTGACCATGTATTCTATACGCCAGACGGTGTCGGGGTGCTGCATGATGTAACAGTACTGGCGTCAGAGCGCCGGATTGGTATCGTTGGGCGGAACGGATCGGGCAAAACCTCGCTTGCTAGGATGTTGGCCGGGTTGGTCACGCCGACCTCTGGCACGGCTGCGATTGCGGGTATCAATGTTGCCAAAGACCGCAAGACGGCCCTGACACATGTGGGCATTCTGTTTCAGAATCCGGACCACCAGATTATCTTCCCCTCTGTCGAAGAGGAAATCAGCTTTGGCCTGAAACAACAGGGTCAAAGCGCGGTACAAGTCGCAGAGAACACCGGTTTAATCCTACAGCAGTTCGATCGGTTGCACTGGGCAAAAGCTGCAATCCATCAATTGTCACAGGGTCAGCGCCAATTGGTGTGTCTGATGTCGATTTTGGCGATGAAGCCACGTCTGATCATCTTGGATGAGCCTTTTGCTGGGCTTGATATTCCCACTACAATGCATTTATCGCGGCTGCTCGAGGGGCTGGATGCCCATCTAGTGCAAATCACCCATGATCCCGCGCATCTTGCGGGGTATGATCGAGTTTTGTGGGTCGACGAAGGCCGCATTATTCACGATGGCGCGGCTGACCAGGTGACGGCAGCGTTTCAAACCAAGATGAAGCTTTTGGGAAGCAGCGATGATTTCACTCAGCTCTCCGGTTGAAACGCGAGCACATCGTTGGCCGGCGGGTGCAAAATTGGCAGCGCTGTGTATAGCCACCGTTGTTCTCTTCAGTATCGAAGTGCTTTGGTTTCAAGCTGCGGCGCTCGGCGCAACATTGCTTGCTTATGCCATTCCCGGTCGCAGGTTTTTCAAGACCGGTATGATACAATTGCGAATTCTGTTGCCGTTTCTGGTGCTTATTTTGGTATGGCACGGTGCAACGGCAGATCTTGAAAACGGTGTCATTATTGCGTTGCGTATGATCACGGCGGTCGGGATGGCCAATTTAGTGACTATGACCACCAAGCTAAGTCAGATGATATCAGTGGTAACCTGGCTAACCACACCGCTGCGCCGTATCGGGATCAAGACACGCGGGATCGAACTGGGTATCGCGCTGGTCGTCAGATTTACGCCGGTTTTAACCATCAAGGGGCAGACGCTTGCTCAGGCCTGGAGAGCACGTTCCGCCAAGCGTGTTGGATGGCGTGTGGTCATTCCTTTTACCGTGCTGGCGATAGATGATGCAGAACACGTTGCAGAAGCACTGCGGGCTAGGGGCGGAATGTGAACCGGCCTGACAGGCGTCAGTTCGGATTGTAAGAGGCAGATGCCAGGCCTATGCTGCCGCCAAATAGAACAAGCCCAAACCCAAGCCAGAGGAATTTCACATCATGACAGAGACTATGCGCGCCATCGAGATCACCAAACCCGGAGGGCCCGAGGTGCTCCAACTTGTCGAGAGGCCGATGCCGGAGCCAAAGCATGGGCAGGTGGTGATCAAGGTTGCTTATGCGGGGGTCAACCGGCCCGACGCGCTGCAACGCGCCGGTCTGTATGCCCCGCCCCCGACAGCCAGTGATTTGCCGGGGCTGGAAGCCTCGGGTGAAATCACGGCAATCGGTGACGGTGTGAGCGGGCTGTCGGTTGGTGACAAGGTCTGTGCATTGTTGCCCGGAGGTGGCTACGCCGAGTATGTGGCGACTGCGGCGGCCCATTGCCTCCCGGTGCCTGACGGGATGAGCATGAAAGACGCCGCCTGCCTTCCAGAGACGTTTTTTACCGTGTGGTCCAACGTGTTCATGCGCGGTGGCCTGAAGGCCGGAGAGCTGTTCTTGGTCCACGGGGGATCATCGGGGATCGGGACTACAGCGATCCAGCTTGGCCGCGAATTCGGTGCCCGCGTCTTTGCTACTGCTGGCACAGACACCAAATGCGGTGCATGCGTCAAACTTGGGGCCGAGGCTGCGATCAACTATCGTGATTCCGATTTTGTCGACGTGTTAAAGGCCGAAGGCGGCGCTGATTTGATCCTCGATATGGTTGGGGGTGACTATATTCCGCGTAACCTGCAAGCGTTGGCCGAAGATGGCAGGCTGGTACAGATAGCGTTTCTTGGCGGTGCCAAGGTAGAGGTTAACTTTACGACATTGATGACCCGTCGCCTGACCATGACCGGTAGCACGTTGCGTCCGCAAAGCGATCTTGCCAAGGCACGCATCGCGGAACAACTGCGAGACCAAGTCTGGCCACTGCTGAACGCAGGAAAGATCGCGCCAGTAATGGATAGCGAGTATGATTTTGAAAACGCGAGCGAAGCACACGCGCGGATGGAAACCAGCGGACATATTGGCAAGATCGTTCTGAAGGTGCACGGATAATGGCAAAGACAGCTATCATAGAAAGTCACGGCGGACCCGAGAAGTTTAAGCTGGTCGATCATGAGGTAGGCAATCCCGGACCAGGTGAGATTCGTATTGCTCATAAGGCCGTCGGGCTGAACTTTATCGACGTTTATCAGCGATCCGGGATGTATCCGATGCAGTTGCCTCACGCGTTGGGGATGGAAGCATCGGGCGTCGTCGAAGCTGTAGGCGAAGGGGTGACCCATCTTAAGGTAGGCGATCGCGCAGCCTATGCTTCCCAACCCCCCGGCGCATATGCCGAGGCGCGGGTGATGCAGGCCGCGCAGGTTTGCCCCTTGCCCGACGAGATTTCCTTTGAGGAAGGTGCGGCGATGATGTTGAAGGGGCTGACCGTGGAGTATTTGTTCCATCGCACCACGCCTCTTAAACGTGGTGATACCGTGTTATTTCATGCGGCAGCCGGAGGTGTGGGGCTGATCGCCTGCCAATGGGCGAAGTCCGAAGGAATTACTTTAATCGGGACCGCGGGAACAGACGAAAAATGTAAGCTGGCGCTAGATCATGGCGCAGCACATTGCATAAATTACCGTAGTGAAGACTGGGTTGCGCGGGTGCGCGAGCTGACAGACGGCAAGGGCGTGGATGCGGTGATGGATGCGGTAGGGGCCGATACTTTCGAGGGATCTCTGGATAGTTTGAAGCCACTGGGCATGATGATATCGTTCGGTGCCGCGTCGGGCCCGGTTCCACCTTTCAGCGTCAGTATTTTGGGCGCGAAAGGATCGCTCAAGATCACCCGTCCAACGATCTTTACGCATATTAGCGACCATGCGGCCTGTCAGGACATGGCCCGCCACCTTGCGGGCAAAGTCATATCAGGTGAAGTGAAGATAAATATCGGTCAACGTTTTGCTCTTGAGGATGTGGCCGAAGCGCATGAAGCGCTGGAAGCACGGCAAACCACAGGCAGCACGGTACTTGAAGTCAACTGATTCGATACGCTGAGGCGGGGCGGGGGCGACCTCTCCCCGTTGGTTATTTTGCAATATGCAGTGCTCAACAGCGGCTAATGCAACTTCGACCTATTATTTGATAGGATCGAATAGGGCGTCGGAGAGAGAGCAGTCTTTTACCACGTCACGGCCACAGGGAACGGGGCGCAGATCTTTGGACAGGCACACGCGCACCTCTTGGATGTAACCAGCTTTGCATGTGACTGTCACGCCGTCGGGTTCCAAATCGGGGTTAGCCTTTAGAAACGCTTCTTCGATCACCGAAGCGGGAAGGCGTATCTGGTCTTTAATCTTGCGGAAAACCGGCGGGCGCTCAACGGTTTCATAGGCCCGGCGTGCTAAGTCGAAATAGCGCGGCGCAGACAGACCGGTGCAGCTTCCGTGTTTTTTCCATTGGTACCATGCCAGGCCCGGCGTGCCCATAATATCTTGCATGTCGGCAGTCATGCTACGCAACGGCGGCCGTTCGACTGTGCGGCAAAACGAAGGGTAGCCCCGGTGAAATTGCGGCCATAGACCGTGCATTATCCAGCCATGATCCTTGTCGGCATCACATTGTGAAGATTGCCGGGTATCACCTTCTTGGGCGCACCAATTGGGTGACCAGCTAAGCGCAAGAACATAATAATCAAATTGACCCGCTACCTCGCCCTTGGCAGCCCCGGGAGCGGGCTGAAGCGTCACGAAAAACAACAGGCATAGGATCAGCAATCGCATTGGGGTCTTTCCTTATATGCTGGTCCTTAGTATAAGGCGTTCAAGTTCCCCCACAATGGAAACAGTTCTGCCCGGCAGGACAGCCAGTTTTAGGCGACGGGGAAGGTGCGTTTAAAGGAGAGACCGACATGGCAAAACCGATTATGGCCCGTGCCACTGCCGTATGGCTGGTGGACAATACTACCCTCAGCTTCAAGCAGATCGCAGATTTTGTAGGGATGCATGAGCTGGAAGTGCAAGGTATTGCGGATGGCGATGTGGCCCAAGGCGTTAAAGGCTTTGACCCGATTGCCAATAACCAGTTGACCGAGGAAGAGATAGAAAAGGGTCAGGCTAGCCCAATGCATAAGCTTAACCTCAAGTTCAATGCCTCGGCGCAAGGCGAAGAAAAACGCCGCGGCCCGCGTTACACGCCGCTTTCCAAACGGCAGGACCGCCCCGCCTCTATCTATTGGCTGGTTAAATTTCACCCTGAACTTTCCGATGGGCAGATCAGCAAGCTTGTCGGTACGACCAAGCCGACCATCCAGGCGATCCGCGAACGGACGCACTGGAACATTGCTAACATCCAGCCGATCGATCCGGTCGCTTTGGGTCTGTGCAAACAGACTGAACTGGATGCAGCCGTGCAAAAGGCCGCCGCCAAAAAAGCAGCCGAAGGTGGCCTGATGAGCGATGACGAACGTCGTCGTTTGGTAAGCACTGAACAGTCGCTTGGCATGGACCCTGACGCCAATATGGCTTCTGCGATCGAAAGCCTCGAGACCTTCACTTTGTCCGGCAACCCTGCTGATGAAGACGACCGAGATCGCGGTGATTATTCGAATGCTGACAGTTTCTTTAAACTGCCCGAGGGTGGCACTGAAGAAGAAGACGACGAAGAAGACGACAAAAAGTAAGATGGTTTGGCCTGACCGGGCCAAAGCGGAACCAAACTGACTGGCGTTTCGTTGGTAAGGGGGCGTGGGGGTAAATTCCTCACGTCCCCTTTTGCCGTGATAAGGAACTGCTATGACCCTCTTTTTGATTTCGCTTTACTGGTTCACTGTCGGTTTTCTAGTCGTTGCAACGTTGGTCCCTTTCAGTAAAATTCCCCACGGTGCGATAAGGTCGTTTGCATTTCCCCGCGAACAGTTTTTCGTTTTAGCGCTTGCTATGTTCGCGATTACTCTCGTTTTTTTGGGGGGGCAGCAACGCATTCTAGGTTTGATCGCAACCGGGAGTGTTATCGTTATTAACGCGATTTATATCGCGAAATTTACCCCGCTCTGGCGTTCGCAATCGGTCAATGCGACGCCCGAAGAACGTGAAGACGGCAGCCGTCGGGTCACGCTCATCGCGTCCAATGTAAAACAATCCAACCGTGATTATTCAAAGCTCATCAATCTGATCAAGACAGAGAAACCGGACATCGCCACAGCGTTAGAAGTCGACGCCGCTTGGGTTGATGCGCTTTACTCAGAACTGAAAGACGATTTCCAACACTGGGTTAAAGTCGACCAAGAGAATTCTTATGGCATGGTGCTGATGTCGAGATTGCCTTTGGATGAGACCGAAGTACGCGAGCTTTTGGTGGAAGGTGTGCCATCAATCAGAACAAGGGTCCGCATGGATTCGGGGCAAGAGTGGCGTCTGTATATCGTCCACCCTGAGCCGCCCGTCCCCTATCACGACACCAAGGGGCGGGACGGTGAAATCGCTTTGATTGGTATGGAAGCCAAAAAAGATCCTCTGCCCTCCATCGTCACGGGTGACCTGAATGACGTGGCATGGTCCACCACTACACGCCGTTTCCAAGCTTTGTCAGGGCTTCTTGACCCACGCATAGGGCGCGGATTTTACAATACATTCCATGCCGGTGTCGTATTGGCGCGCTGGCCACTTGATCACTTGTTCCACGATCCTGAGTTTCGCCTTATTCGGCTGGCCCGGATGCCGAACGTCGGGTCGGACCATTTCCCCATCCTATTTTCGTTTGCGCTGAGCAACTCAGCAGAGGCACATTTCATGCCTGAACAAAGCAGTGCGGAAGAGCGGGAGGAGGTAAGAGAGATAGTGGAGGACGAACGCAATACCGACAGAGAAGCCATCGGAACGGATTGGGAAAAGGGTTAACTTCGGCCTGCTTGCCTAGGTAAGCATAGCGGTTTTACCAGTCCGCAAATTAAATTTCATCAAGAGAGGTTTGCCACTTGTGCGAATCTAAAAACAGCGTAAATGCGCCTTCACAGACGCCAACGCACGCGCCTTAGGCTGGTCAGATCAAATACTGGTTTGACCAGCCCTTATGCAGCGACGGTAACGTCTCTTGAAACGACATGTTAGGGTGCTCCCGCCCTTCCCTGCTCTTTGGAGATGACCATGAACGCAACAGCAACCGCCGCCGTAAATCCTGCCTCCGCATCGAATAGTGATGAAGCGGCCGAGTACATTTGGAACAACAGCTTTGACAAACCGACCCTGGTCGTCAGTCGCGAACGTGTAGGTGTGCAATACGACGCACTGAAAGCAGGGCTAGGTGACGCACATATTCACTATGCCGTCAAAGCAAACCCTGCCCCCGAAATCATCCGTCTTTTGGTCGAACGCGGTTCGGGCTTTGATGCTGCGTCGCGCCAAGAGATAGAGCTTTGCCTGTCACAGGGTGCGGATCCTGCAAAGATTTCATTCGGGAACACCATTAAGCGTGGCGTGGACATTGCTTTTGCTCACTCCATAGGAGTGACGATCTTTGCCGCTGACTGTGAAGCCGAACTTGACAAGATTGCGGCTCATGCGCCCGGTGCTCGGGTCTATATTCGCTTGATTGTCGAAAATTCGCTGGCGGACTGGCCATTGACGCGAAAATTTGGGTGCGCCGACACGTTGCTGCCGTCGCTTTTGGATTACACTAAATCTGTGGGTTTGGTACCCTTTGGGCTGTCCTTCCACGTGGGGTCGCAGACCCGTAAGGCTGAATATTGGCACCCTGTGCTGGATCAGGTCGCACCCCTGTGGCACGCGGCTAAAGCGGCTGGTCACGATCTACAACTATTGAACGTCGGCGGCGGTTTCCCAGCATATCACGGTGACCCGGTGGATGCGCCACGCGGCTATGCTGCGGCGGTAATGGCAGCTGTGCACGAACGCTTTGGCGATATTCCTGTTATTATGGCCGAACCGGGTCGTGGTATGGTCGCCGAGGCTGGCCATATCGCCGCCGAGGTCATGCTGGTGTCACGGAAATCAGCCGATGCGGCCCGCCGGTGGGTCTATCTGGACATTGGCCGTTTCTCGGGGCTGGCAGAAACCGAAGGTGAAGCGATTCGCTATGAGTTCGTGACCGCCCATGATGGGAAACCAGTTGGCCCCTGCGTGTTGGCAGGCCCGTCTTGCGATTCTGCAGATATCCTTTATGAAAAGAACACCGTAGACTTGCCGCTGGTCCTGAGGGACGGCGACAAGATTATGATTAAGAACTGTGGTGCCTATACCAGCTCCTATAGCTCGGTCGGCTTCAACGGGTTTCCGCCGCTTGATGTTCTGGTTCTATAGAGAATCGTAAGCGTCGCGCGGGAAGAACCGTCTGCTTTGGGAGGAGCAGGCGGTCCGATTTACTTTTAGACCTCGTTGAGACGGCCGAAATTGCGGGAAACTCTTGACTTCTGCGGTCTCAAACGGTGTACCTGCCCCGAACAATTTCAGCCCTAGGAAGGGACCCGTCATGCACCCATATCGCAGTCATACATGCGCCGACCTGAGCAAAGATAATGTCGGAGAAAAGGTGCGGCTGTCCGGCTGGGTGCACCGCGTGCGCGACCACGGAGGCATCCTGTTTATTGATTTACGCGACCATTATGGCATTACCCAAGTGCTTTGTGATCCTGATTCGGCAGCTTTCGCAGATGCGGAAAAGTTGCGTTCAGAGTGGTGCATCCGCATCGATGGAGAGGTAAAAGCGCGGGCCGACGATCTGGTAAACAACAAGATCCCGACAGGCGAGATTGAAGTTTTCGTGCGCGATATCGAAGTGCTTGGCCCCTCGAAAGAGTTGCCGTTACAAGTGTTTGGCGATCAGGAATATCCCGAGGAAACCCGACTGCGATACCGGTATCTGGATCTGCGCCGCGAGAAGATGCAGGCGAACATGGTGCTGCGCTCCGATGTGGTCAGCTCTATCCGCAAACGTATGTGGGACCGGAATTTCAAAGAATTTCAGACACCAATTATTACCGCATCGTCGCCGGAAGGTGCGCGTGACTTTCTGGTGCCCTCCCGTTTGCACCCAGGAAAATTCTATGCGTTGCCGCAGGCCCCCCAGCAGTTCAAGCAACTGTTAATGGTGTCGGGATTCGATAAGTATTTCCAGATTGCGCCGTGTTTCCGCGATGAAGACCCGCGTGCAGACCGGTCACCCACAGATTTTTACCAGCTCGATCTAGAAATGTCATTTGTCGAACAGCAAGACGTGTTTGATACAATCCAACCCGTTCTGACCGGTATCTTTGAAGAGTTCGGCGGTGGTAAATCTGTTGATCAGGAATGGCCGCAGATTTCATATAAGGACGCGGCGCTTTGGTATGGCTCGGACAAGCCCGACCTGCGCAACCCGATCAAAATGCAGGTTGTATCTGAACATTTCGCAGGCTCAGGCTTTGCAATCTTCGCCAAGCTGCTTGAGCAGGACGGCACGCAAATTCGTGCGATCCCTGCGCCGACAGGGGGGTCGCGCAAATTCTGTGACCGTATGAACGCCTTCGCGCAAAAAGAAGGGCTGCCCGGAATGGGGTACATCTTCTGGCGGGAAAAGACTGCTGATAGCGTCGCCCAAGAACTTGGCATCACCGTGAAAGAGGCGCAGGCCAAGCTGAAGGCGGGCGAGGTCGAAGGGGGCATGGAAGCGGCGGGCCCGCTGGCCAAGAATATTGGTCCGGAACGGACGGAGGCGATCCGCCAGCAGCTTGGTTTGAACGTCGGGGATGCGGCGTTCTTTCTTGGTGGAAAACCAAAGGCATTTGAAGGTGTTGCAGGGCGGGCCCGCAACGTGATCGGTGCCGAGCTGGGTCTTACGGATCAAAGCCGCTTTGCCTTCGCATGGATAGTTGATTTTCCGATTTATGAAAAAGACGAAGAAACCGGCAAGATCGACTTTGAACACAACCCGTTCTCGATGCCGCAAGGCGGGATGGACGCGTTGATGGGCGACCCGCTAGAAGTGCTTGGTTACCAGTATGACCTTGCGTGCAACGGCTATGAACTGGTGTCCGGTGCTATCCGGAACCACAAGCCCGAGATCATGTTTAAAGCGTTCGAAATTGCGGGCTACGGCAAGGATGAAGTCGAAAAGCGTTTTGGTGGCATGGTTAACGCGTTTCAATACGGTGCTCCGCCCCACGGAGGTTGCGCGGCTGGGATCGATCGTATCGTGATGCTGCTGGCCGAAGAGGCGAACATTCGCGAAGTGATCTTGTTCCCGATGAACCAGCGTGCCGAAGACTTGATGATGAACGCGCCAAGCGAGCCTCAGCCTGATCAGTTAATGGAACTAGGACTGCGCGTCATTCCGCAGGACTAAACACCCGCCCACAGATTCAAAAAGCCCGCTTTCAAAGTTTGAAGGCGGGCTTTTTTCGTTCAGTAACCTGATCTCAATCTTCCAGACTATCTTTGCGCTTCTGGTCGATCAGCCCCAGCTCTTCCTGCTTTCGCTTCTGAAAGTTTTTGCCAAAGTCGTCGTTGTGCTCTTCACCGATTACTTCCTTGGCGCGCTTGAATACATCTTCTTCTTCTTCGTCCATATGGTGCTCATAGTCGTGCTTGAGCTTCTTGAACTTCGCCAGCCATCCCGAGGACGACATATCGGTTTCATTCAGTTCCTCCATCAGATCATCCAGCTCTTTGTGCTCAGAAACAGAATGGCGCGCGGCATCCTGCCCCCACGTTTCATGCATTAGCTTGGAATAAAAAGTTTCTTCCTCAGCAGCTGCATGTGATTTTACGTCCGTGTAAAAATCCTGCCATGTGCGCTTGCGGTCGACGCTGTCGCCGGATGTTTCAGCGATTGTATTCAATAGGGCCCGGTGCGTTTCATGGTCGGCTTTTATTGCGTCGTAAATGGATGTCATCTGATTTTCCCTTGGCTGGTTATCCTTTCCAACGCAGCGGCATTCGAATGGTTCCAGTGGGGGAAGGGTAACAGACGCGATCGCCTATCAAGATCGGGCGCTAAAATCCGGTGCTTGCGATTTGCATAGGTATATCGATGACTGTGTCGGGCATGCGCGCTTGAAAAAACGCAACGGTAACCGCGATGCCACCAGCAGCATTTGCCCCAATAATGACCCAGTCTATTCTGGTTTCCTTACGATAGATGCGGAGCACTATACATAGCTTTGCAAACATGGTTTTGGCCCTTGGTCAAAGATGCAAATATTTCATGATAAAACTGTGCTAAAATTTTGTGTCTAAAGTTTGGTAATATGATGGACGACATAGGGCATGCATTCTGTGCTTGGCGCGGGTGCAGGTTGACCATAACGTGACCGGATGAAACCTAATGATCCAAAACCAGCGCCGCTTGGGGCACCCGTGCCAAATTTCACGGCCCCGCCACTGCCGGCCCGCAAAGTAATGCGCGGGCAATACGTGCAGATTGAACCGTTGGATGCACAAGCTCATGCGGCTTTGCTGTTTCGGGCATTCGAAGAGCAGGATCATCTGTGGCATTATATGTACGACGGGCCGTTTTCGTCCTCTGCTCAATTTCATCGCTGGGTCAGGGATGTAGCAGCTAAGGATGATCCGCTGTTTTATGCAATCAAGAACTTGGACACCGGCAATATCGAAGGCGTGGCCAGCTATTTGCGAATTGCACCTGAAGCCGGGTCAATCGAAGTCGGGTCAATCACCTTTAGCCCTGCGTTGCAGCGCACCCGCTGTGCAACCGAAGCGATGTTCCTGATGATGGCATGGGCGTTTGATGCAGGCTATCGACGTTATGAATGGAAGTGTAATGCGTTAAATCTTCCTTCACGCCGCGCTGCGCAGCGATTGGGTTTTAGTTACGAAGGTGTTTTCCGCCAAGCGGCAGTTGTGAAGGGTCATAATCGTGACACCGCTTGGTTTGCCATGATCGACGCAGAATGGCCCGGATTGAAAGAAGCCTTCGAAGCGTGGCTTGCACCCAGCAATTTTGACGATGCGGGAATGCAGCGCGAACGATTGGGTGATCTGACCGGGTTGGTACGTGTGGCCAGCGACCCGCTTTTGTAGTGGAGTCAAATCGCCATGCGTAAAGCCAAGCGTGCTTGCACCAATCCGGTTATTGCTGCCTTTTCCTGATCGACAGAGTGTCCAAGAGCCCTTTTGCGAGCAAGCGCAGATGCCGCGGTTTCTAGCGCCTTGTCATGCGCAATCCGTGCAACGCCGCTTAGAAACTGCGCCACGTAATCCAAGGTTTTGTTATCCGTCTTATCGCCCAATACATCCGCGATATGCGCCATGTCATCTTGAAATGCCATATGATCCGGTTCGACGACCTCATCGCCGATTACGCACGGACCCTTGGGTTGACGGTCTGCGGGAAGGAACGCAAGAACGGATTGTTGAAATTGAACCAGCGATTTGATCGGTTTTGCCATGAAACCATCAGCACCTGCCGCTATGGCATCAGCTGCGCGAAAGCTTTCGCCTGAAATCGCCAATAACACGTCCACGCGTGGTTGTGCTTTCGCAAGGTCGGCGATCAGATCAATCCCATTGCCGTCAGGCAGGCCGAGATCGGCAATAACCACTGACGGTCGATATACCTGAAGATGTCGCCGCGCCGCACGTAGACAGTCAGCCCGCCGTATCCGTGCACCGGATCGTAAACACAACAGCCGTATCGCCTCGCAGGCGAACCGGCTGTCTTCGATAACCAGCACTGTCAGCCCTAACAAGGGGCGCTGTGCGGTGGGTGCAGGCAGGTAGCTGGCCTGTTGTTCAAGCTTTTCCATGTTTCCTCCGAAAACCCTTTTGACTCTTCAATGGTTACGGACGCTTGGCTAACAGGGCGTTAACGTGACGCATTGCTCTTGGCTGCTCAACGCCTCATAAACGTGTCAACTTTTTCGATTTCAGGAGAACCACCATGATTGGTCGCCTTAACCATGTCGCAATCGCCGTGCCAGACCTCGAAGCGGCGGCAAACCAGTATCGCAACGCCCTAGGTGCCAATGTCGGACCAGCGCAGGACGAACCTGACCACGGCGTTACGGTTATCTTCATCGAGCTGCCGAACACCAAGATTGAACTGCTTTACCCACTGGGCGACGACAGCCCTATCAACGGGTTTCTGGAAAAAAATCCGTCGGGTGGCATCCATCATATCTGTTACGAAGTCGATGATATCATTGCTGCGCGGGATCACCTGAAATCGACTGGCGCGCGTGTTCTGGGGACCGGAGAACCCAAGATTGGCGCGCATGGTAAACCCGTGCTGTTTCTCCACCCCAAGGATTTTAACGGGGCCCTTGTCGAGCTAGAGCAGGTTTAATCATGGCGGTCATGTCTGGTGTCGTATTGTTCTGTGTCATCTGGGCGATGGTCTTTATGATCGCGCTGCCGATCCGGGTGCAAACCCAAGGTGATTTGGGGCATGTGGTCGAAGGCACTCACGCGGGTGCGCCTGAACATCATCACCTCAAAAAGAAAGCGGTATGGACAACAGTCATTTCAGTGGTTTTGTGGGCAGTCCTCACCGGGATCATACTGTCGGGCTGGTTTACCGTTGCGGATGTTGAAGACCTCCTGCATGGGGCTCCGACACCAATTGGTGGAATAGATGGGTAAAAGTCGCCGCTCCAAGTATCGGTATAATCAGGTTCAACACAGGTACGGATAGCGGTATCGCCATCAGCACGCCAGCGGCCCAGATGGTTACCATGTGGCGTCTTCGCAAGCGCTTTGCTTGGGCACGACCCACCCTGCGGATCGCTGCTAGGGTGAAATATTCTCGCCCCAATAGGAAACCGTTTACGGTCCAGAAAATGAGAGGGGCGAGGGGGGCAAAGAAAATATACAGTGCCAGCGCCAATATATTTACCCCAATCAGCACGCCCATGAAGTGTACCGTATCGCGCAGCGCATCGCCGAAGGGCACGTGTGAGGCAGGCGGCAAGTGGGGATAGTATTCGGCCTCGACCGCGTCGGCTACGTTATCCAGAAACATCGACGTTATCGCCGAGGCGACTGGTATCATCAGGAATACCGACAGGAACATCAACAAAAAGGCGGCACCCCAGCTGAACAAATCGTCAAGCCATGTGACTTCGCCTAGGATCGGCAGCCAGTTGCTTTCACCCGTTAGCCAGTCGATCAGCAAGATAAATCCTGCCGAGGCCCCGATCAGCAATACAAGCGCCAACCCGACACCGATTATCACTACACGCCGAAAACGCGGGTCCGCAACCTGACCAACGGCCAGCCAGAAAGCGCGCAAGATCAGGGTTATAGCCATGTGGTAATCGCTGCTATGTCTGGACGGGGCCGGTCTGGCGGGGCGGTGGTCTCGGTGCCGATATGGATGATCCCTGCGATACGTTCATTGTCGACCAATCCAAAAGCTTCTTGCATAAATGTCCGGTCGTGACTGACCCAACCGGTCAACCAATTTGCGCCCCACCCTGCGGCCTCAGCCGCGTTGATCAGCGCAAGGCAAACCCCGCCGACTGCATAGGTTTGCTCAAGGGCCGGAACTTTGGTCGATTCTTTGTGCACCTCGATCACGGCTACTGCTAGATGCCCTTTATCAAATTGATCACGGCCTTTTTGTACCTGATCGTCGGCCATACCTAAAGCCAGCCCCCGGACTTCGGCGATATCGGCTAGCCGACCCATCGCGGGCTTATCGATAACAATGAAACGCCACGGTTCCAGCTTGCCATGATCGGGGGACCGCGACGCTGCGGTCAACAATGGTAATAGCGTATCATGGTCTGGTACGGGGGTGGTCAGCGTCTTGGCGGGGCGCGAGCGGCGCGTTTGCAGGAAATGCAGCGCGTCTGGGTTGGGTGTTGGCATCGGGTCTCTCTCCTACAAGTTCAGCTCGTCTGCCATTGCATCAATCGCATCCCGCAGGAAGGCATCAAATTTAGGGCTGGGCTGACGGATGTGATAGTTCTCTGCGTGCGGGTCCGGCGCGGTGATATTACTATCTGCGAGGGCCGCGATGGTGGCATGACCACAAAAGGGCACGTAAGCCTCTGAATAGCCACCTTCGTGTACCAGCACCAGCTTGCCGCCGCAAAGGTTTGCAGCGGCGGCCTTGATACGGTGCGTCATCGCGGCAAAGGTTGCGGCAGTGGCCTGCATCCGCGCGAGCGGGTCCACAATCGCCGCATCAAAGCCACAGGCGACGATGATCATGTCCGGTTTGAATGCTTCGATAGCCGGGATCGCGACGCGATCAAGCGCATGCAAATAGGCTATGTGACCTGATCCGGCGTGCAGTGGTAGGTTGATGTTATATCCTTCGCCCGCCCCTGTGCCACGGTCGGCCAGTGCGCCGGTATCCAAAGGGTAGTTACCCTCTTGGTGCAACGAAATCGTTAGTACGTCATCGCGATCGTAAAAGACTGCTTCGGTTCCGTTGCCATGATGCACGTCCCAGTCCAACACGGCGACGCGGCTCACCAGCCCGCTAGCCTTGGCGGCTTCGATGGCGATGGCAATGTTGGCAAGCAGGCAAAACCCATTGGGGAAATCTGGCAGGGCATGGTGGCCGGGTGGTCGGCTAAGCGCATAGGCGTTGTGGAGATCGCCTTTGGCCACGGCTTCAACGGCGGCAATGGATAAACCGGCAGAAAGCGCTGCAATTTCGTATCCACCGGGGGCAAAAGGTGTGCGTAGGCCCAATTCACCGCCGCCCGCATCTGACAGGCGTTTGAATTCATCCAAATAGGTTGCGGGGTGAACACGTAGCAAATCGCTGCGGATGGCAAGCGCCGCGCTGCGCACATCCAATTCGGCCATCAGGCCGGTGACCTCCATCAGATTGCGCAGACGGCGCTTTGTTTCGGGGTTTTCGGGTAAACCGCCCGCTGCAAGGGGTTGTACCAGCCCGCCAATCGGCATGGTGAACGCATAGTTGCCGCCCGCGTGCCAGAAGCAGCGTTCGTCCATGAAAAATCCGGTCGTCATGATCTATCCTTGTTTCGTGTCAGACCAAGGCTGGCCCAACCAAATCGGATTGTCCATCGGGGTCTTAGGGGCTTTCCGCCAGCAACGCATTCAGATCCAGAGAGGCGTTCCCCATCTTCAGCGCCCCCTGATTGTCCCGGGGCCAATCGTGTTCCGGGCGGTCGCGGTAGATTTCGACACCGTTTCCGTCGGGGTCGCGCAGATAGATTGCCTCGCTTACGCCGTGATCAGCGGCTCCGTCCAGCGGAATCCCTGCCTCGAGAATGCGTTTCAATACCGTCGCCAAGGCCGCGCGGTCAGGATACAAAAACGCGGAATGATATAGTCCGGTATGGCCGTGGGGTGGTGGCGTGGCTCCGGCGCTTTCCCACGTGTTCAGACCGATATGATGGTGATAGCCACCTGCGCCAAGAAATGCGGTTTGAGTGCCGAACTTTTGGTTCAATTCAAATCCAAGAATGTCGCGATAAAAAGTGATTGCACGTTCAAGATCCGCGACCTTGAGATGAACGTGACCGACCGAGGCATGTGCCATGATATGCACCTTTCTTTCGACATACCTCATAAGATGGTGTGCTGAGCGCGGTAATGCCAGTGCGCTTCGCGCGCGACTGCTGTGCGCAAATGCGTAAGCACTTTGACAACATGCAGAACAAGAATGCCTAGCCGACCATACCGACGATTTCGTAAGTCTTTTTCAGGATCGGCGCAGTGATTTCACGCGCTTGGGTCGCCCCGTGGGCAAGAATACGGTCAATTTCGGCAGTGTCGGCCATCAGTTCCGCCATGCGGGTGCTGATCGGGGACATCTTGGCGACGGCTAGATCCGCCAGCAAAGGCTTGAAGGTGCCGAACTGCTGGCCCCCGACCTCGGCCAGCACCTGTTCAACGGTTTGGTCGTTCAATGCAGCATAGATGTTCACCAGGTTTCGGGCTTCAGGACGGTCTTTTAAGCCTTCGACTTCAGACGGCAAAGCGTCGGGGTCTGTTTTGGCTTTGCGGATTTTCTTGGCGATAGTGTCGGCGTCATCTGTCAGGTTGATACGGCTGGCATCCGACGGGTCGGACTTTGACATTTTCTTGGATCCATCTCGCAGCGACATGACGCGGGTCGCAGCACCTTCGATCACCGGTTCGGTCAGGGGAAAGAAATCAACGCCATAGTCATGGTTGAATTTGGCCGCGATGTCGCGCGTCAGCTCAAGGTGTTGTTTCTGGTCTTCTCCCACGGGGACGTGCGTTGCGTGGTAAATCAGGATATCCGCTGCCATCAGGGCAGGGTAAGCGAACAGGCCCAACGAGGCGGCTTCGGCGTTTTTGCCGGCCTTGTCCTTCCACTGGGTCATGCGGCCCATCCAGCCCATGCGGGCCACGCAGTTGAATATCCACGCAAGCTGCGCGTGCTCTGGCACTTGGCTTTGATTGATCAGAATGGATTTCGCCGGGTCGATGCCAGCCGCGATGAAACCTGCGGCCAGTTCGCGGGTGTTGTGGCGCAACGTCGTAGGGTCTTGGAATTTCGCAGTGATCGCATGTAGGTCCACCATGCAGTAGACGGTTTGATACGATCCTTTTTCCTGCATATCCACGAAACGCTTCATCGCGCCAAGATAGTTACCCAAGGTCAGGCCACCGGAGGGCTGGATGCCGGAAAACACGCGTGGGGTGAAGGTGGTGTCGGTCATTGAATGCTCCGATAAGGCTGGAAACTGCGGCCTGATCGGCTTACCCATGCACACCTAGCCCGTCAAGGAGGCCCTATGGCAGACCCAGATTTTCACCCGCCCATAAATCCATTGCCCGCGTCCGTGACATTATTGTTTCTGGCGATTGCCGGTGTCGAAGCTGGCTTGTCCCTTGCCGAAGCCGGGGTCATCGGTGGCCCCGGCGCGGTTGGTTGGCGCTTGGCGCTTATTCGCGACTATGGATTTTCGGGGGATATCTTTGACTGGATGATTGCGAATGGGCAGTTTCCCGTGTCGCAGGTCTTACGGTCGGTCACCTATTCATTCATTCACCTCGGGTTCACCCATACAATCTTTGCAGGCGTGCTGCTTTTGGCCTTGGGTAAGATGGTTGCCGAAGCAATGGGACAGGTCGCTTTTTTGACGATCTTTTTCCTGTCGGGCATTCTAGGGGCTATTGCCTATGCGCTGGTGTTGAATGACCCGGTTTGGTTGGTCGGCGCATATCCCAACGTATATGGCCTTATCGGGGGCTATTCATTTGTGATGTGGCGCAGGTTGTCCGGCCTTGGCGAACAGCAATATCGGGCGTTTTCGCTGATTGCGATGCTTATGGGGTTACAGCTGTTATGGGGCGTGTTCTTTGATGCAGGTACCCAGTGGCTGGCAGAGCTGTTCGGCTTTGCCTGTGGTTTCGGCCTAAGCTTTATATTTGCACCGGGCGAATGGGCAAAATTACGCGATCGGGTGCGTCACCGTTAATATTTTTCAGACATCAACAGGTAGATCGCGCCCCTGTGAATGGTGCGACCGTTTGCCAATTAAAAAAGCGCCCCCAAAGTAGGGGGCGCGTTCGCAGATGTTTGCAGAGAAGTTAAGCGACGTCGAATTCAAGCTCTTTGACTTGGGTAAAGAGGCCGGTATCCTGAAGCTGCTTCAGAGCAGTTTCCGGTACCGGACCGTCGATATAAAGCAACGCGATCGCCTCGCCCTTGGCTGCGGACCGCCCTAGTGTGAAATTCGCAATGTTCACGCCATTCGTCCCCATGGTCTGGCCCAATGCACCGATGATGCCGGGGACATCTTCGTTGGTGGTATACAGCATGTGCGCACCGATCTCGGCATCAATGTTGATGCCTTTGATCTGAATGAACCGTGGCTTGCCGTCCGAAAACACCGTACCGGCGATAGAACGTTCGCGCTTGGCAGTCACAACAGTGACTTTGACATACCCGTCGAAGACGCCCGATTTATCCTGATTGGTCGTGCTGATCTGAATACCCTTTTCACGGGCAACAACCGGCGCGCTGACCATGTTCACATCGGGGTTGGCGCGTTTCATGATACCGGCCACAACTGCGCAATTCAGGGCGCTCAGGTTCATCTGCGACACCTGACCGTCGTATAGAATATTGATCGCTTTGATTGGTTCGTCTGTCATTTGTCCGATAAACGCACCCAGATGACCTGCCAACGTGATCCACGGCCCCATGACCTTGGCTTCTTCGGCGGTCACCGATGGCATGTTTAGCGCGTTGGAAACGGCACCGGTCAGCAGATAATCCGACATCTGCTCTGCTACTTGCAGCGCAACGTTTTCCTGGGCCTCGGTGGTTGCAGCACCAAGGTGTGGCGTGACAACGACGTTGGGCAGGCCGAACAGCGGGTTTTCGGTCGCGGGTTCTATCTTGAACACATCGAAACCCGCACCAGCGACGTGACCGGATTTCAACGCATCGGCCAAAGCCTCTTCGTCGACCAGACCGCCGCGGGCGCAGTTGATGATACGCACGCCTTTCTTGGTTTTCGCTAAGGCTTCGCGCGACAGGATATTTGCTGTTTGGTCGGTGTAGGGAACGTGCAGGGTGATGAAATCAGCGCGGGCCAGCAGATCGTCAAGCTCGACCTTTTCGACACCCATCTTTTGCGCTTTTTCTTCGCTTAGGAAAGGATCATAGGCGATGACCTTCATCTTTAACCCGCGCGCACGGTCGCAGACGATACCACCGATGTTGCCTGCGCCGATAACGCCAAGGGTCTTGCCGGTCAGCTCAACGCCCATAAACTTGGACTTTTCCCATTTGCCGGCATGTGTCGATGCCGATGCTTCGGGAATTTGACGCGCGACGGCAAACATCATCGCGATGGCGTGCTCGGCGGTGGTGATCATATTGCCGAAGGGCGTGTTCATGACAATCACGCCTTTTTTCGAGGCAGCGTCCTTGTCGATGTTATCGGTACCGATCCCAGCCCGCGCGATCACCTTGAGGTTGGTCGCGTTTTCTAGAATCTTTTCGGTAACTTTGGTTGCCGACCGGATCGCAAGACCATCGTAGTCGCCGATGATTGCGGCCAGCTTGTCTTTATCCTTACCCAGATCAGGTTGGAAATCCACGTCAATGCCTCGGTCTTTGAAGATTTGAACGGCGGCTTCAGAAAGGCTGTCGGAAATGAGAACTTTGGGGGCCATGTTTGGCTCTCCTATGTTAGGTAGAATGGGGGGTGTGGGTAAGATCCCATCCGACGTTTGGCGCAGGATGGGGAACCCGGAATTATGCGTTGATTTCTTCTTCAAACGCCCAAGAAATCCACGGCAACATCGCCTCGATATCCGAGGTTTCAACCGTCCCGCCGCACCAGATGCGCAGACCTGCAGGCGCATCGCGATAAGCCCCCACATCGAGGGCCACATCCTCATCGGATAGACGTTTGGCAATTGCTTTGGCAAATGCCGCGCCGTCAGCAATACGGTCGTCATTGAACTTCAGACAGACAGATGTGTTTGACCGGGTCGCCGGATCCACCGCCAGAAATTCGATCCAGTCATGGGTTTCGACGAACCGCGTAATTGCAGCGGTGTTGGAATTCGCGCGGTCGATCAAGCCCTGAAGGCCGCCGACAGATTTAGCCCAATCGAGCGCCAGCAAATAATCTTCAACGCAGAGCATCGAGGGTGTGTTGATCGTTTCACCCTTGAAAATGCCGTCAATCAACTTGCCGCCTTTGGTCAGACGGAAGATTTTGGGCAGGGGCCATGCGGGTGTATAGCTTTCAAGGCGTTCAACCGCACGCGGGCTAAGGATCAGCATGCCATGGGCGGCTTCGCCTCCCAGAACTTTCTGCCAGCTAAAGGTTGTGACGTCGAGCTTATCCCAAGGCAGTTCCATCGCGAAGGCTGCTGAGGTTGCATCGCACAGGGTCAGGCCCTTGCGGTCAGCGGGAATGACGTCGCCATTTGGCACACGCACGCCGGATGTGGTGCCGTTCCAGGTGAAGCAGACATCGTTATCATAGTTGAGCGATGCCATATTCACGATCTGACCGTAGTCAGCCGTGTGAACAGTGTGTTCGATTTTCAGTTGTTTGACCGCGTCAGTAACCCAGCCAGCGCCAAAGGATTCCCAAGCCACCATTTCAGCGGGGCGTTCGCCCAACATGGTCCACATGGCCATTTCATAGGCCCCTGTGTCGGATGCAGGAACGATGCCGATTTTGTAATCAGCAGGCACGCCTAGAATTTCACGAGTGGTCTCGATCGCTTCAAGCAGCTTGGCTTTGCCGGGCGCAGCGCGATGGCTACGGCCCAAAGGCGCGCTTGCAAGCTTGGTCAGATCATAGACGGGGGGTTTGGCGCACGGGCCAGAGGAAAAACGCGGGTTTTGAGGCCGCGAGGTCGGTTGTGTAATAGCCATTTAGCTACCCTTTCAGATAAGCGCCCTTCGTTGGGGAAGGGTGTCCCACCGCTGCATCTAGAGTGGTGCACGCTCTGGCACAAGCCAGAAAACAGCGATAGAACGCCTCTTGAAATGCTTTTTACGACAACTTTGGCGCGGATCGGAAACTTGACCTATGCACAGCGTGACTCTTTTAACCTCTCCGAACCGGCCTCATCTTGACCCGGTTTTGGTAGATAGTCTGCGCAATGCCTGGGGTGGCGGTGATGCGGTTTGGCTGGCCCCAGACGAGGCGGCTACCTTTGAGATGAAGCGGATGCCGGGTAACCGTTGGGATGTCTGGGCTGAATGTCAGGGCATGGGGGTAGATCTGGTGATTACCCCGGCCAAAGGGCGGCGCAAGAAGATGTTGCTGGCGGATATGGATAGCACCATCATTCAGCAGGAATGCATTGACGAATTGGCTGACGAGGCGGGAGTAGGGGATCGGGTAAAGGATATCACGGCACGGGCGATGAATGGCGAACTGGACTTCGAAGCTGCGTTGCGGGAGCGTGTCGGGTTGCTGGAGGGGCTGGATGAGGCCGTGATCGGGCGGGTTCTGTCGACCCGGATTACCCATATGCCGGGAAGCAAAGTTCTGTTGGCGACGATGAAGGCGAACGGTGCCTATAGTGCACTTGTCTCGGGCGGATTTACTGCGTTTACAACCGCTGTCGCCGCAGCACTTGGGTTCGATGAGAATCGGGCAAATACCTTGCTGGTCGCGCAGGGCAGACTTACGGGCGATGTCGGCCACCCGATCTTGGGTAAACAAGCGAAGGTAGATGCATTGGAGGGTATTACCGCCACGCTGGGGATATCAGAGGCCGATGTGATCGCAGTTGGAGACGGTGCAAATGATTTGGGAATGTTGCACCGCGCGGGAATGGGCGTAGCACTGCATGCTAAGCCAGCGGTAGCTGCCGAATGTGATCTACGCATCAATTTCGGAGACCTGACAGCACTATTATTCATTCAGGGATATGCGATAGACGATTTCGTCAGCTAGCAGAAAAGAGGGAAGCATGGGGCGCTGCCCCATACCCCGGGATTTTATGCCATTTGGAATATCCGTCTTGTGTTAGGCAAATGCGGCAGCGGGTTTAAGCATGCCGGTGACGATGCCCCGTCGATTTTCAATCGGAGCATTACGGTACTTCACGGCCTCTGGGTGGTTTGGGTCAAGTGCACCCAATTTTACCAGAATCGATGTGATCGCGCATTCGGCAGCACGTTTGGTCCCGCAAGCCGCCTTGAGGGCCACACCGATTTTTTGGTCGGGCAGAATTGCGATAAAGAAGCCTTCGGCACCGGTTTTCAGGGCGACCTTGCCATTGGTTGCGCGCATCAGGTTGGTACAGGCGCGGGTTTCGCCTGCGACAAGATCAGGGTGCAGACGCATGGCTTGATGCAGCCTTGCCTCGGCTGAGCCGTCGGGGGCGGCAGCAAAGTGGGCCATGGCCCGGCCCATGCCATGCAGGGTTGTAGCAAAATTCGGGACGGAACAGCCATCGATTCCGAAGCCGGGGGAAGTCGTGCGGGTCACCGTTTCGAAAGCTTCGAGACACGCTTTTTGCACTGGATGGTCGGGTTTTTCGTAATCAGGTGTGCCGCCTAGGTGTTTGTTCACGCTGAGAAAGCCCGAGTGTTTGCCGGAGCATTCGTGATGGATCTGACAGGGTGAGGTGCTGGAGCAGATAAGGGCATTTCGTGCGTCGATATCGCCGGGTTCGGCTGCACCACAGCGAAAGTCACTGTCGTTAAGATCGAGTGTGTCGAGCCAGTTTTTGATCAGGTTGACATGCAGATCTGCTGCCTGATGCGAGGCACAGGCAAGGGCGAGGTGCCGGGGGGTGAGCCCGTATTTGTCAGCTGCGCCCGATTGAACCAAGGGCAGCGCTTGAATCATCTTGGCGGAGGATCGTGGCAAAATTACTTGGTCAGGGTTGCCCCATGCATTAAGGATGGCACCGTTTTCATCGCAGACCACAGCGTGGCCACAATGAACGCTTTCAAGGATAGGTCCGCGCCAAATTTCAGCGAAGGGGGCAGCTTGGGTCATGTTTCGTCCTTTTCGTGGGCGAATTCCTGCCAATCAGGGTTTCGCCGGTCGCCTGTTTGTCGTTATTATGCTTGTTGTCGAGAGAAATACAGTTCCTTTGAAAAGAGCGTCACCCGAATGGCTGCCTGAAGGATTGTATGAGATGTTGAGGTTAACGGCGGCTGGAGGCCCATGTAGATGATGAACTTTAAGACGATTGGTTTTGCGGCGGTGCTAGCAGGTCTGGGCGCGGGCGGCGTTTGGGCACAGGAGCAAAGCACGAACCGCGTTGCAGCTGAGACCGACTGGAGTGTTTTTGTCGAAGATAATCCCACGGAATGCTGGGGAGTTTCGACACCGAAGGAAGCGGTGAATTCGCGTGATGGGCGGGTCGTCGCGGTGAATCGGGGTCAGACGTTGCTGATGGTTTTCTACCGGCCAAGCGCAGGTGCAAAAGGACAGGTGGCCTTTACCGGTGGATATCCATTTGCGTCTGGATCGACGGTGAACATGAACATCAGTGGGACCAGCTTTGAGCTATTCACCGAAGGCGAGTGGGCATGGCCCGCCACACCCGAGGATGACAATAAGATTATTACCGCAATGAAGCGCGGCTCTGATGCCGTGTTAACGGGGCGCTCAGGTCGTGGCACTCAGACGAAAGATACTTTTTCGCTGCTTGGCTTCACTGCCGCTGTAGAAGATGCTGCCAAGCGCTGCGGCGGATAAGACCGGCACACTAGGCGTTGAAAGGTCCTGCCACTGGCGGGGCCTTTCAGTATTTGGTATCTAGATCACGCGCGTCTTGCTCGCTTGCGAGGCCGAGAGCGGCAGCGAAAAAGTGTTTTCTTTTGATTCGAGGGAAAATGCCTATATAGAGCGCCACAACCCCTGCATCCGGAGAATCCCATGTCTGCGACCGCGCCGATTACTCAAGACGTAATGACCCTTCCGCGTAAACTGCCGGAGGGGCCGGCGAATCTTGTCGGGATGACCCGGGATTCAATGCGCGACGCCTTGATCGCCCAAGGGACTCCGGAAAAGCAGGCCAAGATGCGCGTGGGTCAGATATGGCAGTGGATCTATCAGTGGGGAAAGCGCGATTTCGCCGACATGACCAACCTGTCCAAAGCATTTCGCGCCGAGCTGGCCGAACGGTTTGTGATCGAGGTGCCCGAAGTTGTTACCAAGCAGGTGTCAGAGGATGGGACCCGAAAATATCTGGTGCGGATCGCGGGCGGTCACGAGGTGGAAGTCGTATATATTCCCGAAGAAGACCGCGGCACATTGTGTGTCAGTTCGCAGGTCGGCTGCACGCTGACGTGTTCGTTTTGTCATACCGGTACGCAAAAGCTGGTGCGCAACCTTACTGCCGCAGAAATCATCGGACAGGTCATGGTGGCGCGAGATGATTTAAATGAATGGCCGGTACCGGGGACGATCACCGAGGCACCGCGGCTATTGTCCAACATCGTGCTGATGGGCATGGGAGAGCCGTTATACAACTTTGAGAACGTGCGTGACGCGATGAAGATAGCCATGGATCCAGAGGGTATCCAGCTATCGCGACGCCGGATCACGTTGTCTACGTCAGGCGTCGTGCCCGAGATCGCGCGCACCGCAGAAGAAATCGGTTGTCAGTTGGCGATATCGTTCCATGCAACGACTGACGAGGTGCGTAATACGTTGGTGCCGATTAACAAGCGCTGGAACATCGCCGAACTTATCGGGGCGTTGCGGAGCTATCCTAAAGTTAGCAATTCCGAACGCATTACCTTTGAATACGTCATGTTGGACGGGGTGAACGATTCGGACGCTGATGCCTATCGATTGATTGAGCTGATCCGAGGAATCCCCGCGAAGATCAACCTAATCCCGTTCAATGAATGGCCCGGTGCCCCCTATAAGCGGTCCTCAAACAATCGCATCCGCGCATTTTCTGAGATTGTGTATAAAGCTGGGTATGCGTCGCCCGTGCGCAAGCCTAGGGGCGAGGATATCATGGCGGCGTGCGGACAGTTGAAGTCTGCGACCGAGCGTGCCCGTAAATCGCGTAAACAGATACAATTAGAGGCTGGAATTACGGATTGACCTAGGCGCTGTCAAATTGTGGCGAAATTGTCTTAAAATGACCTTGTAAATGACCTAGACTCGGACAAATAACGCCATGGTCGGCGAACAGACTGTTTCCATAAAGTAACCAATACTGAAGGAAACAAAATGTCTATCATTCATAAATCAGATCCGTTCGTCACATCCAATGTTATTGATCTTGTCATGAGAGAGCGCAGCATCGCCCTGTCAAATCGCGAATGGAAGCACCGTTTGGCGGGCTATGGATACAGCGTTCGCGATACTGATCATGGTCAGATATTGGAAACCCTGCCGCACCACGTCGAGGTATGCGTGCTTCCAGCTTTCACCCAGTGATGGCCGCAAGACTTGGCTGTTTCAATCCTTGATACGCTGTTTGGCGAAGGCAAACAGATAGGATGCGGAGCAGCTGAGCAAGAGAAAACCTTCCAGCGATTCAATGCCCGCGAGGAACCTGAGGTGGCCCGATGGGTAGATGTCACCGAGCCCCAAGGTTGTGTAGTTCACGACCGAAAAGTAATAAACGTCCATAAATGTTAATGGGCCGTCAGTTTTGAAGCCCCCCAGGCCCCAGCTTTGGCCCAAGCGAAAGGCGACCGTATAAACGGCTGCCTCGAATACATGCAGCAGACCGATCGTTCCAAGCAGTAAGAAGTGGTGAGATCCGGCTGACATATCGGATCTGTCTAATCTGGAAGCCACCCGCGATAGGATCGCGAAGTGAAATGACCCGACCACTAGAAATGTTACGGCGGAAAGAATGGCCATAGTTAACATATTTTATTCTCCGTCTGCTACGTTACGTCCGGGAACGACCTCGCGTTTAGAATTTTCAAGTGGCCAGTGTTCTATCAATTCCATCGCTTCGGCCGCCGTTTCTACAAAGCGAAATAGCTCCAGATCGATCTCTGAAATGGTTCCGGCATCCGCCAAAGCCTCCCAGTTTACGATTTTTTCCCAAAAGGCACGGCCAAACAACAAGAACGGTACACGTGACATGCGGCCCGTCTGAATCAAGGTCAATGTTTCAAACAGTTCATCGAGAGTTCCAAAACCCCCTGGAAATACACATATGGCACGCGCCCGCATCAGAAAATGCATTTTGCGGATGGCAAAGTAGTGAAAATTGAAACAAAGCTCGGGTGTCACATAGGCATTGGGGGCCTGTTCAAACGGCAGTACGATGTTTAACCCGACCGAGTGGCCCCCGGCATCTACCGCTCCACGGTTTCCCGCTTCCATTACGCCTGGTCCACCGCCGGTCACTATGACATTTTCCTGACCGTTAGTTTCGTTCGATTTCAATGTCATCAACCGGGCGAACTCTCGTGCTTCGTCATAGAAGTGCGAAAGATCTGCCAAGGTTTTCGTCCGCGCGTTATGCTTATCAGCAGGTGCCGGAATGCGCGCGCCACCGAATAACACAATCGTCGATTTCACCCCGTGCGCATCAAGCCCCAAGTCGGGCTTGAGAAGTTCAAGTTGCAACCGTACCGGACGTAATTCATCGCGACACATGAAATCGTCATCGGTAAATGCCAGACGATAAGCCGGGGCGCGCGTCTGTGGTGTATCCGGTACCTCTTCGGCCTTGGCGCGGTCGGCTTCTGCGTGTCGCAACGGGTGTCGAGTCGTCTTGGTCATAGAAGTCTCCGGTGAATATGGGCAGAATATACCCTTTGTCCAACATGCCCTTCTTTTTAGAAAATGACCACGGTGCCCGAGGTGATTGCGCGCGCACGCTGACATCTGTATAGCCAACTGCAACATTAGACCCTTAGTTCCCGGAGCTTATTATATGTCAAACGCCCACCTTGAAACCGCCATTGAAGCTGCTTGGGATGCGCGTGACACGATCACATCTGCAACCAAGGGTGAAACCCGCGATGCAATCGAAGACACATTGTCGGCACTTGATAGTGGCAAGCTGCGCGTTGCTGAAAAGATGGAAAACGGTGACTGGCATGTAAACCAGTGGGCGAAAAAGGCCGTGCTGCTGGGTTTCCGCATCAAAGATATGGAGCATCAAGAAGGGGGGCCACAGGGGGCCGGTTGGTGGGACAAGGTCGACAGCAAATTCAAAGGCTGGGATGACGCACAATGGACAAAAGCCGGATTTCGGGCTGTCCCCAACTGCGTTGTCCGAAAGTCAGCCTATATTGCGTCCGGGGTGGTTTTGATGCCATCGTTTGTGAACATCGGTGCGTATGTAGACAGCGGCACTATGGTTGATACTTGGGCAACTGTAGGATCCTGCGCCCAGATCGGTAAGAACGTTCACCTGTCAGGGGGCGTAGGGATCGGTGGGGTCCTTGAACCGATGCAGGCAGGACCGACGATCATCGAAGACAATTGCTTTATTGGTGCGCGTTCTGAGGTCGTCGAAGGCTGTATCGTCCGTGAAGGTTCGGTATTAGGGATGGGTGTGTTTATCGGACAGTCCACCAAAATTTTGGATCGTGAGACTGGTAAAGTCATGTATGGTGAAGTGCCTTCCGGTTCGGTCGTCGTGGCTGGATCAATGCCGTCAAAAAACGGTGTGCACCTGTACTGCGCCGTGATTGTGAAGCGCGTGGACGAGAAAACCCGGTCTAAAACATCTATAAACGAATTGCTGCGCGATTAACGGGAACCTTCTCACATATTTGTGAGTTGTCTCCGTGAAACTGAATTTATGGAGAATTGATATGACAGGTCTGGGGTGGTTCGCAGCGATCATAGTTGGCGGTTTGGCTGGTTGGATCGCTGAAAAAATCATGAAGTCCGACATGGGGCTTATCATGAATATTGTTCTGGGTATCGTTGGCGCGATTGTTGCCAACTTTCTTCTGGTCGCGATCATCGGTTCTACGTTTGGCGGTTGGATAGGCCAGCTGATCGTTGGCATCATCGGCGCGTGTCTGTTGATTTGGGTGACGCGTTTGGTTCGCGGTCGGACCTGACCCTTTTCAGGCGTTCAAGAACAAGATAGGGCTGCTGCATCACAATGCGGCGGCCTTTTTTATGTCTGATCAGAAAAAACCTAAGAAGCCCTCTCGCCAGCAGGTTTATACCTTGTTGGTAGAGATCGGGCGCAAAGAAGGCGACGGCCTTCCTGAAAAATCGACGGGCGCGGCGCTGATGTGCTTTGCTTCCGGAATAGACGAGGCCGAGGCCGTTCGGGAAACTGTAGCCATTCTTAAGCAGGCGGATACGAATCCTCTGGACGTCAGCGGATATGGAACCTTGGCCGAACGCGAAGCGGAAGGGCATGAAATCGACGATGACGAACGGGCGTTAATGGCGCGAGCATTAGAAGAAAATTCCGTAATTATTGCGCAGATGACACCGTTTTTTGATTGAATTACAGCGGGTTATGCAGCTCGGTTTGCTGGCCCTGTATTTGTATCTTGTGGTACCATTCATGACCATCAAACGGCATCGGGCCGGCGAGTAAACTAACTGCCTATATAGTTTTTCTCGACCGCGGCCCTTGGCACTGCTGGCAATTCGCTACAAGTGTAGAGTAAATCGTTGAGAAACCTTATAGGACGCCGAGATGCCCGTTACCGATCCTGTGGAACTAACTGCCAAACTGGTAAGATGCCCTTCTGTGACCCCAGCAGACGCAGGGGCACTGGATATATTGCATGACCTCTTGGATGAGGCCGGGTTCGAATGCGCTTGGGCTGATCGGGGCGGTATCCGTAACTTGTTTGCCCGTTGGGGTAAAAAGGGTAACATCCGCAGCTTTGGTTTCAACGGCCATACTGACGTGGTGCCGATCGGCAATGAAGAAGACTGGTCGATGGCTCCTTTCGGAGCCGAGATCAAAGACGGGATAATGTATGGGCGCGGTACGACCGATATGAAATCGGGCGTTGCGGCATTTACTGCTGCTGCTGTTGACTTCGTACATGACACGCCGCCCGACGGGTCGATTGTCTTGGCCATCACCGGGGATGAAGAAGCTGAAGGCATCGACGGAACGTTGGCTTTGCTTGATTATATGAAGCAATCGGGCGAACGGATGGACGTCTGCCTCGTAGGGGAACCGACCTGCCCGAACCGGATGGGTGAGATGATAAAGATCGGGCGACGCGGGTCGCTGAATGCCCATTTTCGCGTCATCGGCAAGCAGGGTCATGCGGCTTATCCTCATCGCGCGAACAACCCTCTTCCTGCGATGATGCGACTAATGGACAGGCTGGCGTCGCATAGTTTGGACGAGGGTACCGACCACTTTGACCCTTCAACGCTGGCCGTGGTGACAGTAGATACGGGCAACCCCGCCACAAATGTTATTCCCGCTACATGCCATGCCACAGTAAACATCCGCTTTAATGACACCCATTCGGGGGCCAGCCTGACAAAATGGCTGGACGAGCAGGTTGCGCAGGTGCGTGATGCCTATGGCGTGAACATCGAATTGAAAGTGAAAATATCGGGCGAAAGCTTTATTACGCCACCCGGTGCCCTATCTGAACTGGTGTCGAACGCGGTGGCCTTTGAAACGGGTATAACCCCGGCGCTTTCAACCTCAGGGGGGACATCGGATGCCCGATTCGTAAAAAATCACTGTCCTGTGGTTGAATTTGGTCTCGTCGGGCAATCCATGCACGCCGTGGATGAAAACGTTGATATTGCGCAAATACATCAGCTTAAGTCGATTTATACGCGCATTCTAAAGGACTATTTTGCATGAGCCTGCATATCTCAGTCACCGACGACCTTGCTAGCTGCCACCTGCTGCGCCGGATCGTTTTCATTGAAGAACAAGGCGTGTCGGAAGCAGATGAGTTGGACGGTCTAGACGATTGTGCCACGCATTTTCTGGCGACAGAAAACGAACTACCGATAGGTACCGCAAGAATGCGGATCAAGGGGGATACGGCAAAGGTCGGTCGAGTATGCGTAATAAAATCGCATCGTGGTACCGGGTTGGGTGCCGCGCTGATCCGTGCTGCCATAGAAGAAGCGCGTAAATTGCCGGGCGTAAGGCTGGTCAAGTTGGGGGCACAAATCCATGCCTTGGGCTTTTACGAAAAATTGGGTTTCGAGGCCCAGGGCCCGGTCTATGATGATGCCGGGATTGACCACCGCGATATGGTGCTGTCTCTTTGAGCCGAACATTGGTGGTTATGGTCAAGGAGCCACGCCCCGGTCGAGTTAAAACCCGACTTGGCCGCGATCTTGGCATGACCGCTGCCGCATGGTGGTTTCGCCATCAAAGCCGCGCATTGCTGCGACGGGTGCAAGATCCACGCTGGCAGCTTGTACTGGCGGTCGCCCCTGATCGTGCGGGAATAACAAGTCGTGTTTGGCCTGCGCATCTAACCCGGTGGCCGCAAGGGCGCGGAAACTTGGGAGACCGCATGGGCCGTATGCTACGTGGCGCGCCGCCAGGGCCAGTCTGCGTCATCGGAGCGGATATTCCGGGAATAACTTCGGCTCATATTGCCAATGCTTTTAACGCATTAAGGGCAAAAGATGTGGTGTTCGGGCCTGCTCATGACGGAGGGTACTGGTTGATAGGTTTAAAGCGGTCGCGCCCTATACCGCCGCGCCTGTTTGCGAATGTTCGCTGGTCAACTGAACATGCTTTGGCAGACACGATTACGACTCTGCCCAACCATCGCATCGCACAGATCGCGACGCTGAAAGACGTCGATACTATCGACGATTTGCCCATGACGAACCGGGGTGCGCGTGCTACCTGCTAGAATATGAGCAAAATACCTTCAAAGCCGGAAATCCTTGATTGGATCGCCAACAATCCCACCCTGACTGCCAAGCGCGAGATCGCTAAGGCTTTTGGGATCAAAGGCGCGGCTCGCATCGACCTGAAACGCGTCTTGAAAGAACTGGAAGCCGAAGGGCACCTGGAAAAGCGAAAACGCAGCTATCAGGACCCTGACCGTTTGCCGCCAGTATCCGTATTACAGGTCACTGGACCGGACAAAGACGGCGACCTTTTCGCCAAGCCGATGGAATGGCAAGGCGACGGCGTTGAGCCTAGAGTACTTCTTATTCCCCGAGCCTCTGACCCTGCGATGGGGGCCGGTGATCGCATCCTTGCACGGCTGACGCTGGTGCAGGACGAAGATTATCATTACGAGGCGCGGTTGATTCGGAGGATCGGTGCCAATCCGCAGCGTGTCTTGGGTGTATTCCGTGCCACTACTGAAGGCGGGCGGATCGTTCCTATAGACAAGGGCGGCGATAGGGAATGGTCCGTCGCGTCCGATGCCATGCATGGTGCCAAAGACGGAGAGCTGGTCGAAGCTGAACAAGCTGGGCCCAAAGGCCGCATGGGTTTGCCGCGCGCCCGTATCGTGGAACGCTTGGGCGATCCTTCTGCACCCAAGGCCGTGTCGCTGATCGCTATCCACCAGCATGGAATTCCAGATGCGTTCCCTGACGACGTAATCGAACAGGCCGATGCTGCCAAGCCGATCGGGTTGCAAGGCCGCGAAGACCTGCGCGACATGCCGTTAATTACCATCGACCCCTCGGATGCGCGCGACCATGATGATGCGTGCTATGCCCATGCCGACGAAGACCCAAAGAACAAGGGCGGCCACGTAGTCTGGGTCGCGATTGCAGATGTTGCAGCTTATGTCACGCCCGGGTCGGCGCTCGACCGCGAAGCCCGCAAGCGCGGGAATTCAACATATTTTCCTGACCGCGTCGTACCAATGTTGCCAGACCGTTTGTCAGGTGATCTGTGTTCGCTTCACGAAGGCGTACCGCGTGCCTGTATCGCTGTGCGCATGGTGTTGGACGCGCAGGGAAAGAAAATCAGCCACAGCTTTTACCGAGGGCTGATGCGATCGCCTGCATCTTTGCACTACGAAGAGGTGCAAGACGCAATTGATGATCGCCCCAACGATCGCACAGGCCCACTGCTTGAGCCGGTTTTGAAGCCGCTTTATGCTGCGTATGCCGCGTTGAAGGATGCCCGCGCCGAGCGGCAACCTCTTGATCTGGACCTGCCCGAGCGGCGGATCGAGCTTGATCCGGATGGGACGGTGAAGTCGGTCAATTTCAAGGACCGGCTGGATGCACATAAACTGATTGAAGAGTTCATGGTGCTGGCGAATGTTGCCGCCGCCGAGACTTTGTTGGAAAAGAAAACACCGCTGCTGTTCCGGATTCACGAAGAACCTTCAGTTGCCAAGCTGGATGCGTTGCGCGAAACGGCGCAAGCGGCAGGGTACAATCTGGCCAAGGGGCAAGTTTTGCATACCAAACATCTGAACAAGTTGCTGAATGATGCGGCTGGTACGGATGACGCAGAGCTGATCAATATCTCGACTTTACGGTCCATGACCCAAGCCTATTACGGACCTGCACATATCGGGCATTTCGGCCTTGCGTTGCGGTCCTACGCGCATTTTACGTCACCGATCCGTCGCTATGCGGATTTGATTGTGCATCGTGCTTTGATTTCCGCACATAGCTGGGGCAAAGACGGGTTAAGCCAACTGGACATCGAAGACATAGAACAGATTGGGGCTCATATCTCGGATACCGAACGTCGGTCAATGACCGCCGAACGTGATACAACAGACCGGTATCTGGCGTCCTATTTATCCGAACGCGTGGGCAACGAGTTTTCGGGCAGAATAAGCGGTATCGCGCGTTTCGGCGCTTTCGTGAAGCTGGATGAAACAGGTGCTGACGGGTTATTGCCGATGCGGTCGTTGGGACGCGAATATTTCCATTTCGACGCAGAAGCTGGCACATTGATGGGGTCGGACACGGGGCTGATGATTTCAGTTGGTCAGCGTGTAACGGTACGCCTGACCGAAGCAGTGCCTGTTACGGGTGGCATCGCGCTTGAGCTACTAACACTCGAAGGTAAGGCGCTGCCGCAAGGCGGGCGGGGCGGGCGCGGTCCTGCCGGGCGTACGAACCCCAAACGTAAAGCAACCAAAGCCAAACGCAAGGATGATAAGATCAAGCGTAAGGTCAAGCGCGTCCGGCGGTAGGTCGCGCAGCATAGACATTATTCTTTCTGGGATTTTCATTTGCCATTAGGCTTTGCCCCAATACGGTAAGGGATAATGGTATGAAGTCGGTTCATGTGGGCGTTTTTGCGATAGTTGCGGCAATAGTTGCCCCCGTAGTATTATTTGCAGAGCAAGCGAATCCTTTGATCACCGCAGCCGAGACGTCGGATACGGGTTTCCAGGAATGGCTGACGGCATTTCGTTCGCGCGCCTTGGCGGCGGGTATAGATGGCGCGACCTTTGACATCGCCATGCGTGACGTGAGGTTTGATGCGAATGTTGTTCGCCGTGATCGCAATCAGTCTGAATTTACCAAGACCATTTGGGATTATTTGGCGACTGCGACTTCTGACGCCCGGATCGAAAATGGGAAGCGGGCGCTGGCCGGACAACGAGAAGCGCTTGAGCAAATCGAAAAAACCTACGGTGTCGAAAAAGAGATAGTCGTGGCGATCTGGGGGTTGGAAAGTGCATATGGCACATTTCGCGGTGACGACAATGTAATTTCATCGCTTGCATCGCTCGCTTTCGAGGGAAGACGGCAGGATTTTTTTGAGGGTGAACTTATTGAGGCCCTGAAGATATTGCAGGCGGGGGACACGTCAGCTGCGCAAATGACCGGTAGTTGGGCCGGTGCCATGGGCCACACCCAATTCATGCCCTCGTCCTTTCAACTTCACGCTGTCGATTTCTCGGGGGATGCTAAGCGTGATATCTGGAGCGATGACCCCAGGGATGCTCTGGCGTCGACGGCTACATACCTAAAGCACTTTGGTTGGACCACTGGGCAGCCATGGGGCATCGAGGTGCAATTGCCCGACGGTTTTGACTATCTCTTGGGGGATCGTGAGGTGAAGAAAACCCCACAAGAATGGGCTGATTTGGGAGTTGTTGGCTTGAATGGGGAAGCGGTGCCGGTGAACGGCCCTGCATCAATTCTGTTGCCGGGTGGGGCCAAGGGTGCTGCCTTTATGATCTTTGATAACTTTGCAGTTCTAGAGAAATATAACTCAGCTGACGCTTATGTGATTGGCGTGGGTCACCTGAGCGATCGCTTGGAGGGAGGCAAGCCAATTCAACACAGCTGGCCTTTGGAAGATCGGGCTTTAAGCTTTGCCGAGCGGATGGATCTGCAGACCCAGCTGACTGCTATGGGGTTCGACACAGTAAAGATCGACGGGAAAATCGGGCCCTTGACGATCAATGCTGTGCGAAAGTTTCAGATTTCGAAAGGTATGGCACCCGATGGCTATGCTTCGGTAAGGTTGCTGGATCTGGTGCGTGAGGCGCGGTGAAGATTTTACTGTCCAAGACCCTGAAGGGGGCCTTGGACATGCCTTCGGCGAGGATTTTTTTCCAATTGGAAATTGATTTTAGCCGGGGGACATACCGCGCAGGCGTTCAGAGCGGCGACGCAACAGTTCGACCACCGTAAGCAGGCAGATTGAAATGCCCACAAGAATTGTGGCTACAGCCAGGATGGTTGGGCTGATCTGCTCGCGCAAGCCAATGAACATTTGCCAAGGCAGGGTTTTTTGGCCGGCAGAACCTACGAAGAGAACCACGACGACTTCGTCAAATGAAGTAATGAACGCGAATAGACCGCCGGAAATGACCCCTGGCAAGATAAGCGGCATCTGTACGCGAAAGAAGGTTGTCACAGGATTGGCACCCATATTTGCCGCAGCGCGAGTCAATGACCGGTCAAAGCCCACCAATGTGGCCGTAACGGTGATGATGACAAAGGGGATCCCCAAAGCGGCGTGGGCCAGAACAACGCCAAGATAAGTGCCTTGAAGCCCGACCCGACTGTAAAAGAAATACATGCCAGCCGCTGAAATGATCAGGGGCACGATCATGGGCGAAATGAGGATTGCCATGATCGCCCGACGGAAGGGGACGTGCTGTTGGCTGAGACCGATGGCGGCCAATGTGCCAAAGCTGACCGAGAGCAAGGTTGCTGCCGGTGCGATTTTGACTGAGTTCCAGACCGCACCCTGCCAAGCCGAGCTGGTGAAGAAGTCGCGGTAGTGTTTCAGTGAATAGCCGTCTGGGTCAAAACTGAGCATTTTGGGCGTAAAGGTGAAGAAGTTCTCGGCGTTGAAACTGAGCGGCATGACCACCAGAATAGGTGTGATCAGGAAGATAAGGATAGCCCCGCAGATCACCCGGAAGGTGAAATGCCACAAGACCTGTCCCGGGGTCAGATACGGGGCCACTTTCGCACGGTAACGACCCTCGTAGAGCCAGAAGCTGAACCAACCGAAAAACCAGCCAAAGATCGCACCGAGGACGAGGGCCGGAATGCCCCCGAGCATTAGCCCCACAATTGCAAAGCCAATAACGGTGCCCCAACGGGCTATGGGTTCGTTCTTTATCAGTTGGGTGAGAACGAAGGCGAGCACACCCGCGATAACAGCACCGATTATGATACCTAAAAGACCACTGCCTTGGGATGTGCCGACAAACAGACCGGCAAAGGCACCGGCGGCCGCAGCGGTGGGAACGTAAAAGCCAACCGGCTTGCGGGAGATGGGTGTGAGTGCGACCATGTCTTTAGCCTCCCAATTTCACGTTATCAATGCCGACTATCTTGTCATAGGCATAGTAGAGACCCAGAACGACGGCGAGCAGGATCGCCCCAAGAGCTGCCGCAAGCCCCCAATTCAGTGAGCTGGAGATGTGGTATGCGATGCGGTTCGAGATGAAAGTACCTGTCGTGCCGCCGACAATCTCGGGCGTGATATAATAACCAATCGACAGAATGAACACGAGGATCGATCCCGCGCCGATGCCGGGCACGGATTGCGGGAAATATACCCGCCAGAAAGCGGTCCAATTGGTAGCCCCCAGCGATTTGGCCGCACGCAGATAACTTGGCGGAATCGTTTGCATGACCGAATAAAGCGGCAGTATCATGAAGGGGAGCAGGATATGCGTCATTGCGATGATTGTGCCGGTCTGGTTGTTGATCAGTGCCAGGCGACTATCATCGGCGACGATACCCAGCCACACCAGCGTATCATTCACCACGCCTTGCTGTTGCAGCATTACTTTCCATGCCGATGTACGGACCAAGAGCGATGTCCAGAATGGCAGCAATACAAGTATCATCAGTAGATTGGCCGTACGCGCAGGCAAATTTGCCAGGATCCAGCCGACTGGATATCCCAACAGGATACAGCTGACTGTAATGACCGAGGACATGAACAAGGTACGCAAAAACAGTGTGTAGTAGATGCGCTGATTTTCAGGCCGTAACTCTGGTCCATCTTCCGACTTTTGCATGTCAACGGCGTTCAGAAAGTATCCATTGGTAAATCGCGGGCTATAGGCGCGGATGGTATCCCAGATGGGCATCTTTACCCAATCTTTGTCGATATCACCAAAAGCCACCTTGTAATCCACAGTTTCAAAACTGGCAGCGGCGGTTTTCGCCTCGGATAGTTCTGCGGCACCTGGGCCCGTATATGTGTCTATCCGGGCGGCGTTCGCACCCGTCAAATCATCATAAAAGGAGGAGTAGATAAGCTCCCACGGGTCTTTCTTGTAAAGATTACTGTTTTTTTCGTTTTGCGTGAAATCAGCGAAAATTTGATAGAATGCTGCTGTTTCCGGTAAAATTTCGGCTATATCTGCACGTAGCTCGAAAGGGGGTTGGGCTTGATCCGAAGATTTCTTCCAGCTTCTGATTTCGGCCAACCATGCGTCGGAGCCAAGAATGTCATTCCAGTTTTCGCCTTTTTTCCAGAAAGCATTCATGTCCTCGAACTGATCTTGATAAACTTCGCCAATATCGCCAACGCCACGACCGGATTTGCGGAATAGCGACGATGCGCCGGTAAGTTCGTAGTTCAGGCGTGATCCGAGCCGAGTGTGCAGCTTCCGCTCTTGGGCGATGAAGATGTCTTGGTAAAGCGCTTTGAAGACTGGGGCATCTGGAATACTGCCACTTTCGCTGTCCCAAGTTTCAAGTAACGCAGTCGTGCGCGGAAGCGTATCTTGAACGATCTCGTTTTCGACCGATCGGAAAAGCATGTCGGCGATCGGGGCGATGAAGGTTATCAAAATGAAGATCAGAAGGGGCGCGATCAGAAGCAGAGCGCTCATCTTTTGGCGTCGCAACGCGCGTCGGAGGCTACGCTTGAGCGGCGTGCCATCGGCCGCCAGCACTGGGCCTGATTTTTCGCCTGGAGTATTCGTTGCGTCGACTGTGTCGCTCATATCGTCCCCATGGAATTAGGTCGTTGTGGAAATCTGGAAAGGGAGTGCACAAAAGGAGGGAAGGGGCCTGTGTGGCCCCTTCCTAGCGGTTTAGCGGTTTATTGTGCCAACCAAGCTTGGAATTTCGCGTCGATATCGTCGCGATAATCTGCCCAGAACTCGTAGTTATACAAGAATGTGTTCGTTGCATTCTTTGGGTCTGTGGGCATGTGTGGTGCCATGTCGATGCCAAGATCAGCGTGCTTGCCAACCATAGGAGCCGAGGACAAACGTGCAGGACCATAGCTGATGTACTGCGACTGATCCGCCAGACGCTGGGTGTCTGTGGCGAATTTTACGAAGTCTTTTACGCGTGCCAAGCGATCTGCTGGCAGGCCAGCTGGAATGATCCAACCGTCAAGGTCAAACACCTGAGCGTCCCAAAGCATCGCAACAGGTTGCTTTTGCTCTTCAATTACGCTGAAAAGACGACCGTTATAGGTGGAGCCCATGACGACTTCGCCGTCAGCCAGAAGCTGAGGTGTGTCGGCACCGGCAGACCACCAAATTACGTTGTCCTTGATGGTGTCGAGCTTGGCCAAGGCCTTTTCCTGACCTTCAGGTGTCGCTAGAACGTCATAGACTTCGTCCTTTGCAACGCCGTCACACAGCAATGCCCATTCCATGTTGTTGATCGGGCGCTTTTCCAGCGCGCGCTTGCCTGGGTAGGCTTCCAGATCAAATACGTCGCAGATTTTTGTCGGAGGCGTGTCGCCGACCATATCAGTCCGGTATCCGAATGTGGTGGAATAAACGATCTGCGGAATGAAGCAGTCGCTGACCAGAAGATCGCCGAAATCTTCGGAGGCAGGCGTTCCGTCAGGTGCGTCTGCCAGCATTTCGTCGGCATCGATTTCCATCGCCAAGCCTTCGTCGCACAGACGAATCGCATCGGCTGCTACGACGTCAACCAGATCCCACGTAATGTTGCCTGCTTCGTTCATCGCACGCAGTTTGGCAACCGCTTCGTTCGAGCTTTCGTCCCACACGCCAGTCACACCAGGGTTGTTCTCTAGGTAAGGCTGAAGATAGGCTTTGTCTTGGCTGGCCTGGTATGCGCCACCCCAAGAAACGAGCGTCATCTCATTCGCCATATTACCGTGAGCGTCGGCAAATGCGAACGTACCTGCGCCGATAAGTGCTGATGTCGCTAGAAGTGTTGTGGTAAATTTCATACAGTAGTCTCCCAATTATATGCCCGTGTGGGTCTTGAGTATGTGATATCGGGCTTAATCACAGCCTCGTGCTATACCGCCGATCATTGGGCGGCGAGTCCGTAGCCTGACGCCTAGGCGTCCAGCGCACGGCAATCTTCTGCAAGCCAGCCGATTTCTATCTGCTGACCTGGCTGCAAGCGTACCTGATCAGGTGCGTTACGTGTCTTGATAATAAAGTTGTCCGTACCGGCGACCCGCAGGCGAGTGCGGAATATGTCGCCCATATAAACAAATTCAAGCACTTCGGCCTTAAGGGTATGTGCCCCTTCAGGCATCCTGTCCTTGTTGAATTCAACCCGCTCTGGTCGGATCGAAACACGAGTGCGTTCTCCGGCCTGTGTCACGTTGATCGGCTTTGCCTCGATCAAGCCGCCGCCGTCCAGTTGCACAAGGCATGTGCCACATTTGATCTCTTTCACCACACCTTCCAAGGTGTTGTTTTCGCCAATGAATTGAGCAACAAAGCTGTTTTCCGGTTCTTCGTAAAGCTGATCTGGTGGTGCCAGCTGTTGGATCCGACCGTTCTCAAATACGGCCACCCGGTCTGACATCGTCAGCGCTTCGGTTTGGTCGTGGGTAACGTATACCACGGTGATACCCAATTCGTGGGCGAGGTGAGTAATTTCAAATTGCAAGGTTTCGCGCAGTTGCTTGTCAAGCGCACCAAGCGGTTCGTCCATCAACACCAGTTCGGGTTCGAAAACCAACGCACGGGCCAAGGCGACACGTTGCTGTTGCCCCCCCGATAGCTGCGCAGGGCGGCGACCACCGAAATCGCCCATCTGGACGCGGTCTAGCGCAATCTTGACCTTCTCTTCGCGAACGGACTTGCCAATCTTGCGAACCTCGAGTGGAAAAGCGAGGTTTTCTGCAACGGTCATGTGCGGGAAAAGAGCATAGTTTTGAAACACCATGCCAATGCCGCGTTTGTGTGGCGGAATGTTGTTGATCGACTTGCCATCAAGACGGATGTCGCCGTGTGTAGCGGTTTCAAACCCCGCAAGCATCATTAGGCAGGTAGTTTTGCCTGATCCCGATGGGCCTAACATTGTGAGAAATTCGCCCTTGGGCATAGACAGGTTCAGGTCCTTGACGACAAGATTTTCACCGTCATAGCTTTTTTGCACGCGTTCGAATTCGACAAACGCATTTGTAGCTGAAGTATCTGCCAAAAGTTGGCTCCCCGTTAGTTGTGACGTTATTGCGCCCTCATTGACCCAAAGTTAAAGCGGGGTGGCTTGTTGTTTGCAACCAATTAACGACAGTTTTGGGCAGAACGCGCCAATTGCGGGAAGAAAAGCGGTATTTGCTAAATATTCAGTTTATTCGCCCGCTATCTAAGCAGTATCAGTTTCGTTATTCGATTGCTCGTTGCCGAAAGCTGAAGCACTCTGGACTAAATTATCTTAGGACAACCATAATGCCTGCATTAGATTTGCCGTTTTCCTCGTCAGAATATGACCGCCGACTGGATCTGGTTCGTACCGAAATGGCCGAACGTGGGTTGGACGCGCTTTTTGTCACCGACCCAAGCAACCAAGCCTGGTTGACGGGGTATGACGGCTGGTCGTTTTACGTGCACCAAGGGGTGATCGTGCTCCCCGATGCGGACCCGATATGGTGGGGGCGCAATCAAGACACCAACGGAGCTTTGCGCACTGTCTGGATGACCGACGATTCGATTCGCGGCTATGCCGACGGCTTTGTACAGGCTATCGACAAGCACCCCATGCAAGATCTGGCTGTTCATCTGGCGGCTGCCGGGGTCGAAGCTGGTCGTATCGGCGTGGAAATGGATAACTATTATTATTCGGCTAAGGCTCATGCTGCGCTTGTCGCGGGTTTGCCAAAGGCCCAGTTTGTCGATGCAACGGCGCTGGTCAATTGGAAGCGCGCGGTAAAGTCGGAACCCGAGCTGGCGTTTATGCGTAAGGCGGCGCTCATTTCCGAAAAAATCGTGGACGGCCTGCTTGAAAGGGTGGAGCCTGGTGTTCCCAAGAATGAGATCGTCGCAGAGATATACCGCGACGCGATTCGCGGCGTTGACGGAGCATGGGGCGATTATCCGGCAATCGTGCCCTTGCTGCCATCAGGGTCCGACGCGGCCGCGCCGCACCTAACTTGGGATGGTCGGCCTTTCGCCACGGGCGAGGCGACGTTTTTTGAAATATCCGGGTGTTATCGCCGTTATCACGCGCCATTTTGCCGAACGCTGTTTCTGGGCACACCGCCCGACTTTCTGAAACGCGCCGAAGCGGCTTTGGTCGAAGGGCTGGAGGCGGGTCTGGAGATAGCTCGCGCGGGAAACCGTGCGTGCGACGTTGCCAATGCACTAGCCGCGCCATTGGAGAAGGCCGGCATCGAAAGAGGCGCACGCTGTGGGTATCCGATCGGACTCAGCTATCCACCAGATTGGGGCGAACGTACAATTTCTCTCCGCGCAGAGGATAAAACCGTGCTTGAACCGAACATGACATTTCACTTTATGCCCGGTCTTTGGATGAAGGATTGGGGTATCGAGATCACGGAGAGCATTCGGATCAGAGAAGACGGAGCCGCCGAGACATTCTGCAATCGACCACGCAAAATGTTTGTTAAATGACACTACAGGCGACCGTTGATCTTCTGGAAAGGCTGATCGCCTATCCGACCATGTCCACCGATAGCAACCTAGAGCTGATCCTCGACCTTTCGGGGCGCCTGCAATCGCTGGGCGCCCGGACGCATATCTTTGGCGACGAGACAGGAACAAAAGCGACGCTTTTCGGTTCGCTGGGGCCGGACGAGCCCGGGGGAATTTTGTTGTCGGGGCATTCGGATGTGGTTCCGGTAACTGATCAGGACTGGGCAAGCGACCCCTTTGAGATGCGTCAAGCCGACGGGCGGCTTTACGGGCGCGGTGCCTGCGACATGAAGGGGTTCATCGCCGCATGTATCGTAATGGCGGAAAGATATGCTGCGATGCCGCTCAAGCGACCTGTGCATTTTGCCTTTACCTATGACGAAGAAACCGGATGCTTGGGTGCACAGGCATTGATACCGGAACTGAACAGACTGGGTATCAAACCCGATATCGCGATCATCGGCGAGCCCACCGAGATGCGCGTTATCGAAGGCCACAAGGGGTGCTGCGAATATACGACACGCTTTGAGGGGCTCGAAGGGCACGGGTCTTCGCCTGACCTAGGTGTGAACGCGGCGGAATACGCGGTACGGTATGTGTCACGGCTTATGGAGCTGCGAGGAGATCTGCGCGCACGCACCCCACAGGGCAGCCGATTTGACCCGCCCTATACCACGATCAATATCGGTCGGGTTCAAGGAGGCCACGCGCATAATGTCATCGTTGGCAAAGCCGAAGTGGATTGGGAATTCCGGCCAGTTCAAGATAGCGATATGCGCTTCGTCAAATCAACGATGGAGGCGTTTGTGACGGATGAGCTGTTGCCTCAGATGCGAGCCGTCTATCCACAGGCTGATATCACTATGGAAACCGTCGGCGAAGTGCCCGGCCTAGAGCCGATGACCGAGAACGCGGCACGTGACTTGATGGCCACGCTGCTTGGTGCAAATTCTGCCGGTGTGGTGCCGTTTGGTACCGAAGCAGGCTTGTTCCAGCAAATGGGCATGGACGTCATTCTTTGTGGGCCCGGGTCCATTGCGCAGGCTCATAAGCCGGATGAGTTTGTCAGCCTTAATCAGCTTGAAATGTGCTTGGGTATGTTGGAAAGGCTGGGCGACAGGTTGGTATAGCGGCACGATCCGAGACCGCGCCGCACGCGCTTAGCCCAATGGCGTTTCATGATCATGTGCATGATCTTCCGCCGCTTTGAGAAGATCACCCTCTTTGAGCGCTTTATAAGTTTCATCCAAAGCCTTGGTCGCGCGGGTCATGAATACCTTGATCTCTTCAGGGGTAATAACCAAGGGTGGAGAGATGATCATCCGGTCGCCCACGTGACGCATCACTAAATTATTGGCAAAACACCGTTCACGGCACATGTATCCTACGACACCCGCATCGCCCGCGAACTTTGAACGGGTTTCCTTGCGGGGTGACAGCGGCAAGGACGCCATCAAGCCCGCAACGTTTGCGGTGCCCACCAGTGGGTGTTCAGTCAGCTTTGACAGGCCTTCTTTTAATGCCGGTCCGGCCACGTTGTTAACATGATCCAAAATATTCTCGTCTTGAATAATACGGAGATTTTCCAGTGCTACGGCTGCACATACCGGATGGCCCGAATAGGTGTAGCCATGATTGAATTCGCCGCTATTGATCACCTGGGCGATTTCGTCACATACGATGGACCCGCCGATAGGCTGGTACCCGGAACTAAGGCCTTTAGCGATGGTCATGATATGAGGGGTTATGCCAACAGTTTGCGAGCCGAACCAGTTGCCAGTCCGCCCGAACCCGCAAATGACTTCGTCAGCGATTATCAGTACATCGTACTTATCGCAAATCCGTTGGATCTCGGGCCAATACGTGCTTGGTGGTATGATAACGCCACCGGCACCCTGAATGGGTTCTCCAATGAATGCGGCAACCTTGTCGGCCCCAAGTTCGAGAATTTTCGCCTCAAGCTCTTGTGCACGAGACAGGCCGAATTCCTCGGGTGTCTGATCACCACCTTCGGCCCACCAGTCGGGTTGATTAATGTGGTGAATTCCAGGGATCGGCATGCCCCCCTGTTCGTGCATATAGGCCATCCCACCCAACGACCCTGACCCCATTGAAGACCCGTGATAGGCATTCTTGCGGCTGATAAAATGGGATTTTTCGGGTTTGCCCTTCATCGCCCAATAGGTGCGAACCATTCGAATATTTGTGTCATTCGCCTCGGAACCCGACCCGGCGAAGAAGACATGGTTCAGGTCGCCGGGGGCGAGGCTGGCGATCTCCCTGGCCAAGGAGATCGCAGGCACATGCGTTGTCATGAAAAAGGTGTTGTAATAGTTAAGCTCCAACATCTGCCGTGCCGCGACGTCGGCCATCTCTTGTCGTCCATACCCGATATTGACGCACCACAGCCCGGCCATGCCATCAAGAATTTGGTTGCCCTCGCTATCGGTCAGATACACACCCTTCCCCCCTGTAATGATGCGCGCCCCTTTTTGGGCCAACTCATCATTTGTGGTGAACGGATGCATATGGTGGGCGGCGTCCAATGCTTGAAGCTCGGCTGTAGGCTTGTTGTTGGTGATATGGGACATGGAGGAGCACCTAGAATTACTGCTAACTGTGTTAAGGCTAGAATATGATCAAATTATGTAGAGTCAATCGAATCGCGTCTGTTCCGTCATCCTTCGGACGCTGTGTTTCGCCTTAAACCGACGTCTGTATCTGACGCATGCCCTGCGCTACGTCTTCTACCATGGCTGTCGCCGCCGCCGCAGCATCGTTCGCCCCAAATGCGGCAAGCAAGTCGGCGTGTTTATCAGGCAGGTTCAAGGTACCAAAGCGTCCGCACACCACGCGTAGTGAGGGGCCAAATAACAGCCAAAGCCGATCAACGCTTTCGGCCATTATAGGCGCATCGGCGCATCGGTATACCTCGTTGTGGAACCGGTAATTTTGCGTGAGGTAGTCACCAATATTACCCCTGGAAATGGCATCGTTCAATGCAGTGTCAATCTGAATCAGCTTTGCAAGATCCGTGGGCGTCATCCGTATTGCAGCGCGTCGTGCAAGCTCTCCTTCAAGGTGTTGGCGCATAAAGCCCATCTCTTTGACGCCTGCCCGTGTGAGGACAGGAACCGACACTCGCCGGTTGCCCTGATGAACCAACGCACCCTCTGCTATTAACCGGCGCAGAGCTTCGCGGACAGGCGTCATTCCCGCACTGAGGGTGGCAGCGAGGCCCTGTATCGTGACAGGTTGGCCGGGTGCTAGATCGCCGAACAATATGCAGGCGCGCAAGCGTTCATAGACATGTTGGTGTGCCGGTACCTTTGGGGAAATATCAGGGGCTATCTGAGAGCTAAGGGTGGTATCATTAAGGGTCATCGCATCTGCCCAAATTGTGTACAGCAAAGATTGCATGCGCGGCATACGCATGCCTATTTTTATAAATCATCTTGTCGCAAGACGCAAAACTTGATCAAATTAGTTAAAGGCTTGGACCAACCGAGCCTATCGCAAGGGAGTTTACAATGAAATATGGTTTGCTTGGCGGCATCGCCACAATTGCATTGATCGGCACCACCGCTATCGGTGAAGAGGTGCGCGTCTATAATTGGTCTGATTATATCGATGAAGAATTGCTGCAAAAATTTGAGAATGAAACAGGTTACGATCTGATCTATGACGTGTTCGACAGCAACGAAGTTCTTGAGACCAAGATGCTGGCGGGTGGCTCGGGGTATGACGTTGTGGTCCCTTCAGGAACATTCTTACAACGACAAATCTCTGCCGGTGCGTTTCAAAAGCTTGATAAATCAAAGCTACCTAACATTAAGAACATGTGGGATGTGATAGACGCACGTGTTGCTAAATATGACCCCGGTAATGAGTACGCGATTAACTATATGTGGGGGACTACCGGCCTTGGTGTGAACATCAACAAAGTCAAAGAAGTTCTGGGTGATGACGCACCGGTTGATTCTCTGGCACTAATTTTTGATCCCGCAAACATGGAAAAGCTTGCGAAATGCGGTGTGCAATTTCTGGACGCTCCGGTCGAGATGATCCCCGCAGCGTTAAAGTATATTGGCGAAGACCCGGACGCACAGGATGTTGAAGCGATACAGAAAACCGAGTCCGTCTTGGCTGCGGTGGCCCCGTTCGTTCAGAAGTTTCACAGTTCGGAGTATATCAATGCTTTGGCAAATGGAGACATATGCGTAGCCTTCGGTTGGTCCGGCGACATCTTGCAGGCGCGAGATCGGGCGGCTGAAGCGAACAATGGTGTGGAAATCGAATACCATGCCCCCAAAGAGGGGGCCTTGATGTGGTTCGACAATATGGCAATTCCGATTGATGCGCCAAATCCGGAGGGGGCGCATAAGTTTCTCAATTTCATCATGGATGCGCAGAACATGGCAGCGGCTTCCAATTATGTCTATTATGCTAATGGCAACAAGGCGAGCCAGGAATTTCTGGTCGAGGACGTAATCGGGGATTCTGCGATCTACCCTGACGCGGCGACCTTGGAAAATCTTTATACAACTTCGCCTTATCCACCCAAAATTCAACGTGTGGTGACACGCCTGTGGACCAAGGTGAAGTCGGGAACTTAACCCGACATGAAATATGGTGGGGCACCCTTGCCCCATCCCTTTCTCTTCCCTTGCCCGTTCTGGGCTGTGTAAAGGATTACCCCAAAGTGAGCCAAACCAATTTTTCCCCTTGGGACGACCCGAATGGTAAGCCACTGATAAGATTTGAAAATATTACTAAGAAGTTTGGCGAATTTGTCGCGATTGATGATTTGACATTGGATATCTATGAGCGTGAGTTTTTTGCGCTGCTGGGTCCCTCTGGCTGTGGCAAAACCACGATGATGCGTATGCTGGCCGGGTTCGAAAATCCGACGTCCGGAAAAATGGAACTGGCTGGCAAGAACATCGCTGGCATTCCGCCCAACAAGCGCGCAGTGAACATGATGTTTCAGTCTTACGCTTTGTTTCCGCATCTTACCGTTTGGGATAACATAGCGTTCGGATTAAGGCGCGGTGGGGCATCTAAACAGCAAATAGAAAAGCGTGTTGAAGAGATGCTGACACTGACGCGTATGACTAAATTTGCACGGCGCAAGCCGCATCAGATATCGGGCGGTCAGCGCCAAAGGGTAGCTTTGGCGCGCTCATTGGCCAAAGCGCCGAAATTGTTGCTGTTGGACGAACCATTGGGTGCGTTGGACAAAAAATTGCGCCAGGACACACAGTTCGAACTTATGGATATCCAAGAGAGTACGGGCACAACTTTTGTGATTGTGACGCATGATCAAGAAGAAGCTATGACTGTCGCCAGCCGCGTCGCGGTGATGGACGAGGGGCGTATCATTCAGGTGGCGACGCCGGACAGAATATACGAAGCCCCTAATTCAGTGTACGTCGCGGACTTTATTGGTGACGTCAACATCATTGAAGGCACAGTTAAACCTGCTGGCGAAGACCTTTATTATATCGACTGGAACCCAAATCAGGCCCCGCTATTGGCGGCTTCCGAGCGCCCGTTCAGCGATGGGCAAACCGCCCACCTTGCCATTCGGCCCGAGAAGATCACGATATCGGCTGAGCAGCCAGTAGAGGCCAAGAACACGGCAAAAGGCTCTGTATTGGATATCGCGTATCTGGGAAATCTAAGCACCTATTATGTTCAGCTTGATGGTGGGCAAGTCGTTAAAGCGCAAACTGCCAATACCCGCCGCTTGTCACGCCGTTCGATTACATGGGAAGACAAAGTCTGGATCTCTTGGAGCGCTACCGCTGGCGTGTTGTTAGACCGATGAATATCCGCCGTTTTATCCTTATCGCGGTGCCATATGCGTGGTTATTGGCGCTTTTCTTCATTCCTTTCTTCATCGTTTTCAAAATTTCGTTGTCCGACTTGGCGTTGGCGATCCCCCCGTACTCTCCGACCGTTAAGGATGGCATCTTTAATATGCTATCTGCGTTTGATTTCGAGAATTTTACCTTTCTCGCGTCCGATGATCTGTATTGGAAGGCGTATCTAAGCAGTCTGAAGATTGCATTGATTTCGACGATATTTGCTGTGATCGTAGGTTATCCGATGGCATACGGCATGGCCCGCGCACCCGACGAGTGGCGACCAACACTTATGATGTTGGTGATTTTGCCCTTCTGGACGAGCTTTTTGATCCGGGTCTATGCGTGGGTGGGCATCCTTAGCAATGAAGGCCTTCTGAACCAGTTGCTATTGTGGCTGGGCTTGATCGACGCTCCTTTGACCATCTTGAATACGACAACCGCAGTATATATCGGAATTGTTTACACCTATCTGCCATTCATGATTCTGCCGATTTATGCGGCTCTGGATCGTTTGGATGAATCTCTTATAGAGGCGGCCGAGGATCTGGGCTGCTCGCGTACCAAAGCCTTTTGGCTTGTTACCGTCCCGCTATCTAGAAATGGTATTATCGCAGGCTGTTTCTTGGTGTTTATTCCCGCGCTGGGCGAATTTGTTATTCCCTCGCTTTTGGGGGGATCTGGCACGCTGATGATCGGAAAGGTCTTGTTCGAGGAGTTCTTTAACAACCGGGATTGGCCAGTTGCTAGTGCGGTTGCAGTGGTATTGTTACTGATCTTGATCATCCCGATCACTCTCTTTCAACGCAACCAGCAGCGCCAATCAGAGGCAGACACATGAGACGTGCTAGTTGGTTCAACATCACGTCACTAACCTTGGGGTTTGCATTTTTGTACCTGCCGATGGTGCTGTTGGTATTCTACAGTTTCAACAGTTCCAAACTGGTGACTGTCTGGGCAGGTTTCTCGACGAAATGGTACGGGGAACTGATACGAAACGAAGCGTTTTTAGATGCGGCGGTGGTCACGTTGAAGGTCGCAGTGATCTCATCGACACTGGCGACGATTTTGGGAACGATGGCCGCGTATGTTTTGGTTCGCGGCGGAAAATTTATGGGCCGGACACTGTTTTCAGGCATGGTCTATGCACCATTGGTGATGCCTGAAGTCATCACAGGCCTGTCGTTATTATTGCTTTTCATCGGCATTGGGCTGGACCGCGGCGTGTTGACTATCGTACTTGCACACACAACGTTTTCAATGTGTTACGTGTCCGTTGTGGTATCTTCGCGTCTGGTCACTTTTGACCGCTCGCTCGAGGAAGCGGCGCTTGATCTGGGCTGTTCCCCTTTTGATGCGTTCAGGTTGGTCACTTTGCCGATCATCGCGCCCGCTGTAATCTCAGGGTGGTTGCTCGCCTTTACGCTTTCCTTGGATGACTTGGTTATCGCGTCCTTCACCACTGGCCCTTCGTCTACCACGCTGCCTATCAAGATTTGGAGCGCGGTCAGGTTGGGTGTGTCGCCTGAGATAAATGCCTTATCCACCATAATGATAGGAGTGGTTACTGTGGGTGTAATCGCAGCGTCGTTAATTTCCAAACACAGGACGGTGAAGGCGCAGCACGATTTGCAAGCGGCAGAACGCGGGACCTCGTGAAGCATATCTTTGGCAGCTTCGCCTATGGGGACGAGCCACGCTTGAACTGCTGGTGGGACCAAACCTGTGAAATCCCGACGCGCCCAATCCTTACCGGGAGCCAAAGCTGTGACGTCGCAATTATCGGCGGGGGTTTCACTGGGATATCTGCTGCGCTTCATCTTGCTAAATCCGGCGTCAAAGTCGTGGTGTTAGAAAACCGCTACGTCGGATGGGGGGCTTCGGGTAGAAATGGCGGTTTCTGTTGTTTAGGCGGCGGGCGGCTAGACGATACGGCACTGGATAAAAAGTTTGGGCGCGTTGATCGTTTGGCATTCCGTTCGGCCGAGATGGCAGCGATTAATTTGGTTGATGAGCTGGTAAAACGGCATGATATCGCCGTTGATCGACATTCGTCCGGAGAGACTGAGCTGGCGCACCGCCCACGTGACATGGATTACTTGCGTAGACGAGTTGCCGTGATCAAGGAAGACTATGGGCTCGACGCGACGCTAGTTGAAAAACATGAGTTGGCTGCTCAGGGAATAAGTGGCCCTTTCCATGGAGCATTGACAGTTCCGGCGGGGTTTGCGTTGAACCCGCTTAAATACCTAACAGGGCTTGCAGAGGCCGCCGAAGCAGCCGGCGCGATAATCTATCATCAAACGGGCGCACGTCGGATCAAACAGACAGGCGACGCACATCAAATTGACACGTCAAACGGCACTTTGACCGCCGATAAGATCATCTTGGCGACAAACGGTTATTCTTCCGAAGATCTATCCTCAGACCTTTCCGGGCGCTACATGCCTGCGCAGTCTAGCGTAATCGTGACGCGCCCATTATCGGACAACGAACTTGCACAAGCTGGGTGGACGAGCAGCCAGATGGTCTATGACACCCGCAATCTTTTACATTATTTCCGGCTGATGCCAGACCGGCGCATGTTATTTGGGATGCGCGGCGGGTTGATGACCGGGGCTAGGGCTGAAGAGCGTGCCCTGATGCGTGTCCGACGTGATTTCGAAATGATTTTTCCACAGTGGAAACGGGTTGAGACCCCCTATGGGTGGTCCGGTATGGTTTGTTTGGCACGCAATCAAATGCCGTTCGTAGGGAAGTTGTCCCAATCAGGAAAAATTTATGCAAGCCTTTGTTATCATGGGAACGGCGTTGCAATGGGAAGCTATTGTGGGGCGCTTGTCGCAGATCTGGTGCAGGGCAGGCCCACACAGAAACCATTTCCAGAAAGCATGAAGGGTCCGTTCGTGAAATTTGAGTTGGGTCGGTTAAGACGTATGTTGATGCCGTTTGTATACCTTGGTTTTGCAGTCGCGGATCGTTAAGTGTGAGAATGAAGCACCTAGCTTGGCATAGGTTACGCTAATATTTATATAGGAATAATATCCGATGAAGATTGCAATGATTGGCACCGGTTATGTCGGCTTGGTCTCTGGTGTCTGTTTTTCAGATTTCGGCCACGACGTGGTTTGTGTGGACAAAGACCCACAGAAGATCGAACAGCTAAAACAAGGCATTGTGCCAATTTACGAACCGGGCCTCGAAGAGCTGATGGCAAAGAATGTCAACGCTGGCCGACTTTCGTTCACCGGCGATCTTGGTAAGGCTGTTGATGGTGCCGACGCGATTTTTATCGCAGTAGGGACGCCGACGCGGCGCGGAGACGGACATGCTGATCTTACGTATGTTATGGCGGCGGCTGAAGAAATAGCTAATGCAGTAACAGGTTATACGGTTATCGTAACCAAATCGACGGTTCCTGTCGGAACAAATCGGCAGGTCAAACAGGTCGTTGCCAAAGCCAACCCATCAGCTGATTTCGACGTAGCATCAAACCCCGAATTTCTGCGCGAAGGGGCTGCTATTGATGACTTCATGCGCCCTGATCGCGTCGTTGTAGGTGTGCAAAATGAACGCGCGGCGGATGTAATGAAAGATATCTACCGCCCGCTATCTCTGCGTGAATTTCCGATCATGTCGACGGACTTGGAAAGCGCTGAAATGATAAAATATGCCGCCAACGCTTTTCTGGCTACCAAGATCACATTTATTAACGAGATCGCAGCGCTGTGTGAACGCACAGGTGCTGACGTTAAGATGGTGTCGAAGGGGATGGGCTTGGACAACCGCATTGGATCGAAATTCCTTCATGCTGGTCCGGGGTACGGTGGCAGTTGCTTTCCAAAAGACACTCGAGCGTTGGCCCGTATGGGGCAGGACCATTCCGTGCCGATGCAACTGACCGAGACTGTGATCAAAGTGAATGACGAGGTTAAGCGCCGGATGATCGACAAGGTCGTCGACATATGCGGCGGCTCAGTGAATGGAAAAACTATCGCGGTTTTGGGCGTGACTTTTAAACCGAATACCGACGACATGCGCGACGCGCCCAGCCTGACTATCGTGCCCTCCCTTGTTGGTAACGGCGCTAAAATTCGCGTGGTAGACCCTCAGGGGAAACGTGAAGGTGAGGCGTTGTTGCCCGGCGTTTCATGGTTTGAAGATGCATATAAGGCAGTACAGAATGCGGACGCGTTGGTTATTCTGACGGAATGGAACGAGTTCCGCGCCCTTGACCTAAAGCGCATGGCGAAACGGATGGCATCGCCGGCTATGGCCGACCTCCGCAATATCTACAGCCCGAAAGATGCTAAACGCGCAGGATTTTCGGCCTATGTTTCCATTGGCCGTGATGGATTTGGCACCTAGGCATAGTGCCAACTACCCTCGGTGGGTGGTGCCTCGGGCTTTGGCTAAAGCCATCTGGCGCTGCCTTTCGCGAAAGCGGTTCTTGTCATCCTCAGAGGTCTCGTGGACGCACTGGTGACAGCTTACGCCAGCTTCGTACCCCTCGCGTTCAGCGTCAGCTGGCAAAATCGGCCTGCGGCAACCATGGCAGAGCACATGGGGGCCTTCTTTCAATCCGTGGCTGACGCTGACACGGTTATCGAATACAAAGCAGTCGCCTTTCCAACTGCTGTTTTCCTGTGGGATCTCTTCCAGATACTTAAGGATTCCACCCTTGAGGTGGAACACGTCCTCGATACCTTGGCCGATCAGATAATTTGTCGATTTCTCGCAGCGAATGCCGCCGGTGCAGAACATTGCGATCTTTTTGTTGTGAAATCGGTCCTTGTTCGCTTCCCACCATGCGGGGAATTCGCCAAAGCTTTGGGTTTGGGGGTCTATGGCCCCATCGAACGAGCCAATCGAAACTTCGTAATCATTGCGGGTGTCGATGACTGCGACATCGTCACGCCCGATTAAATCATTCCAGTCAGTCGGGTCGACATAGTGCCCGACCCGGGCCAAAGGATCGACGTCTGGCTGCCCCATAGTTACTATCTCACGCTTCAGGCGGACCTTCATTTTGCTAAATAAAGGCTCAGTGGCGGTGCTTTCCTTCCACTCCAGATCGGGACAACCGGGAAGTGAACGAATATGCGCAATGACAGCGTCAACGCCTTTTCGCGGGCCAGCGATGGTGCCATTGATGCCTTCGCCCGCGATCAGCAACGTACCTTTCACTGCGTGTTCGTTACACAGCGCCAACAAAGGTTTGCGCAGGCTGTCAGGGTCGGAAAAACGACTAAAGTGGTAAAGAGCGGCTATTGTGTACATGGGCGCTCAGATACGCTTTAGCTGGGTTCCAGACAAGGGGGGCTTTGCTCCAGCCCCTTACGGCAAATGTTGAAGCTCGCAGCCTCTTAGCTGCGA